>Ga0255047_10000973_pt1 | contig 22038 bp, 46 predicted proteins | sample JV7_2_1_MG_FD_183640 | JGI IMG/M metagenome (GOLD analysis project Ga0255047, IMG submission 183640) | Seawater microbial communities from Jervis Inlet, British Columbia, Canada - JV7_2_1 | ecosystem: Environmental > Aquatic > Marine > Inlet | place: Canada: British Columbia | collected 2016-10-06 | reverse complement strand
GGCACGACTGACCAGCTTGAATTTACCGATGTTACGTTAGACGTTAGCAGCGCATCGGCAGGCGGCGGGATTATGGGCATCGCTATCACCCGCGAAGGTGCCGACGCTGCGGACACCTTTACGGGCAACGCTGAGGCGGTGACGCTTCAGCTTCTCGCTTATCAATGGAGAATATGATTGCGAGACTGCGGCGAATGCACCGAGTGCTGCACTGCGATGGCGGTGAGTCAGCTTTCAAAGGCCGCGGGCGAGCCGTGCGAGCACTGCACCGGAGCGGGCTGCGGGCAATACGACAGCCGTCCGAGTCAATGCCGCGCCTTCAGTTGCATGTGGCTGAATGGCACCGGCAAGGAGCGCGACAGGCCCGACCGTAGCGGGATGATATTCGCGAAGCCTCAGAGTGCGACCGTCTTTGGCAGCAACGAGCCCACGGCTATGGCTTACGAGGCGAGCGACGGAGCAGCAAAGAGAGCGGCTGGCGCTGACGCAATCTCGCGGCTGGCAGAATCTGGGCGGGTCATACTGATGAAACGCGATGCTGTTCTGTCCGTCTACACCGTCCACGAGATATTTGGGATTTGAAATGCACGAGATGCTGACAGAGCTAGGGACGGCGGGCGCCATCGTCGCGGCTACGATTATATTGCTGCGTGAGATCCGCAAGTCTACGCCCAAGGCGTCAAAACGAGATACCACCAGGCCGCCCGCTACGGACGGTAGAGTTAAGGCGCTCGAAGACAGGCACGGGGCGAAGATTGAGCTTTTAGATACTAAGATCGCAAGCCAGAACGTCCAGCTAGATTGCCTGGCGCGTGAGCAAGCCGAGGTGCGTGCGACACTTGAGCGACAGGGCGGGAAATTAGATACAATTATAAGCATGATCAGGAGACAATGAAGATGGAACCTTTTAAGAAACTACTTGGGTCGCGTAAATTTTGGGTAAGCTTGCTGACGGCGGTCACTACTGTGGTCGCGTACTATCGAGATCCAGAGCTTGCGAAGATGCTGATGGCAGTGGGCCTCACAATGGTAGGCGGTTTGGGATTGGAAGACTTCGGCAAGGCTAAGGCTTCAGTTATCCCTCCGAGCGAATAATGGAGAACATTCTGCGTATGGGGAAGCTTCTGCTTCTAGTGGGTTTGGCCCTAATGGTTGTCGGCTGTCTGCCGTCGCAGCTTAAAACAGCTACGCTGACTGCTAACTCTATTGCCACCTTCGCAGACGCGACTCACGACGTGCTGGCTTTTCAATACAAGAGCGAGCAAGAGGAGTGCGTGCATGCTGCCACCAAGAAAGAGGAAGCTCTTTTTTGTGTGGCGGGTGTTCGCAAGAAGTACGCTCCAGCGTGGGACTATTATCGCAAGCTCAGGCGCGCGTGGATCATGCTCGGGTCAGCGATTCAGGCGGCCAAGATCATCAATGACCCGAATGACCCACGCATAGTCCCCGCATTGGCCAACGCAGTTAAGGCCCACGACGGCTTCGATGGCGTGGCAAAAGCCTTGGAGGTTGCGAAATGAATCCACATCTCGCATGGGTAACTCTGTTTGCAAATTTCGCAGGAGTCGCAAAAGACCTTGTTGACCAGTTCAAAGAGAAGCATCCTGAGCTTCGCGACGAGCCAAAGAAGGCTGAAGATAAGACAATAGATAAAGCTATTCATGAGATGATCGAGTCGAAGTTCGCGAAAGAAGACTCGTCCGATCACGAGAGTTGACAGAGAACACCAAAGTACGACAAACTGCCGAATCTACATGGTTCGCAGCATTGCGGTTATTGCTTGGGCAATTGGTTTAAGCCAGCCCTCACTTCCTCAATCAACTAGAGCTTCATACGCGAAAGTTGTACGTGAAGTGTCCGAAGAGCATCGGATCGATCCATTCACCATCGTCGCCATTGGTTGGCACGAGTCTCGATGGCGATCGTCTGCCGTTTCGAGTGATGGTGAGGATTACGGGATAATGCAGATCCGCGCCCGGTACTCCAGCGCATGTCAAAAAGACCAAGCGTCCGAAGCATGCCAAGCGTCAAAAGCCAGGCTCCTCAATCCGCATTACAACATCCGCAGAGCCGCGAGCCTCATTACGAAATGGAGACAGACATGTCGCAAGATAACGGGCAAACCAGCGTTGTTCGCAAGGTGGCTTCACGGCTACGGGGGGATGGGAAATCTGAAGAAGGGGGTGATATGCGGTCAGAAGAAGAGCCGTCGGGGGAAATGGCGAGACTTGCGGGTCAGGAAGTTGCTCAGGCGCGTCATGAACTACCGCAAAATGCTAATCCGAAAGCAGCCGTAAAGCCTAGCTGGGGCTCCAATGCAAGCCTGCCTCTGAGCGAGATAGAGCGGGCGGTGCTGAGCAGGATCCAGGTGATGGGTGATGCTGCTGGGAAGCAAGATGTGCCGGGTGACATCATCGACTTCATGCAGAGAGCGAACGTCATCTTTCTTGATAAGAACAACCAGCGGGTGTCCTTCTCGCGGGTAGTCGTAGCGTGGGAGGAATGAGCCATGTTTATGTCACTAGCCAGCTTTCTTATGGGCATCGTTGCGTACCTCGTGTCGCAGTACCTTCACCGTCATTTTGCGTCAGCCCGATTGCCTAAGGATATGATGACTTGGCACGCAGAGGTTGAGAATGCGTGCTTTGAGGTCATCCGGTCGCGTATCTACGTGGCAGAGTGCGAGAAGCGGATCATTGACCTGGTGGGCACTGTACCCGTGGACTTCAATCCGACGCTTTTCGCGGCCCCTCACTTGGCGAAGGTGATGGAAGAGGCCCTGGTCAAGCAGGCTGAAAGCAATGATGTGTGGCCAGACAAGCGCTTCGGTGACGTTCAGCCGTTGCCTGACAATGTTGTCAGCTTAGATAACCACGAGTGGGTGGCGGGCCAGTTGCTCAAGAAAGTCGGAACATGAAAGGTAGCGCGTTCATTGAGTCTCTTCCAAAAGAGGCCGGTCAGGATCGAGAAGATGCGATCATACAAGCCGTCGAAAAGGGGAGTGCCATTGTCTGTTTCACGCCTTTGGAGATCTCAGAAGGAGGACACACCCTTCGGCTGGACGTTGCTATGGATGCGCTTAGGATCGGAGAACAGGGAGACTCCGTCAGAGTTGCGGCCAACTCTGTTACCCAACAGGTCATTGCCGACCATCTCGGCTGCCTACTTCCAACTGCTAAAGTCTGTGACCTCATCTGGAAGAGAGTCCTAGACGGAAGCGGCATCAAGCTCACCCCTCACACACAGTCTCCAGATAGCCATATGGCTGACACTGACAGGTTCGTCGAGCACAGCGAAGCCATCGACAAGCAGCGCGATGGTCACTGCGGGCTCCTGTGGCCAGTTGGAAAGGTTTTTGCCCTGAGCAAGAAGGTCACGGCTGGCAAGTGCGCGAACTATGGGTGGCACGTTACCTCCGGCAGCAAATTCACCGGTGTGACAGATGGGGTCATAGTGCTCCAGCCACTGGCAACGGCCCATTCTGATACGTTCACCGACTACAGCCAGCTCTGTGGCGGCTTGGTTAAGCGGCGATGCTACCTAGACGGAGAAGAAGCGGATCTTGCTGAGATACTGAAAGACCCTTCCCTTTGCTCTCTAGTAAGCACAGAGGGGCCTCTCGACGCTTTTATGTATCAGAGGTCACCTGAGCCAGAAGAGCCGGTAGAGCCCGGATCTGTGGACTGGAGGTCGCCACTGAAGAAGGGCATGCAAGGCAGCGATGTGGCAAGAATGCAAGCCATGCTTATCGATGCTGGATACAGCCTGGAGCCTTATGGTGCAGACGGTGACTTCGGGAACTTAACGGATATGAGGGTCAGGGACTTTCAAGCAGCCAATGGGCTGATTGTGGACGGAATTGTGGGCAGTCAGACGATGACGGCCCTTCGCAATAACGGAAACACTATCCCGTCACCTCCCCCTCCTCGTCCTGGGGAGACTCTGGATGATCTCGTCGATGACTACATCCAAGCGAAAAACTATACGAATGCAAGCAGGAAGACATTGCGAGGCATCGTGCTTCACAGCACCGAGTCTGGGCCAAACAGCGCTTCCGCAGTGGCGAACTGGTTTGCCGGAGAGTCTGCACCCCGCGCGAGTGCTCATCTGATAATCGGACGGAGCGCCACAATCCAGTGTGTGTCACTTGAGGATGTGGCGTGGGCAGCGCCAAAAGCAAATTCTGAGTTCGTGCAGGTAGAGCACTGTGGATATGCGATGAAAAGCAAGTGGCTCGAAGAGGAGTCAGAGACTCTTCATCGAAGCGCTCGCGCAGTGGCTGCAATCTGCCGAGAGTATGATATCCCGGTCAAGTTTTTGAACGAAGCTGACCTGAAGGCCGGTGGTCGGGGGATCACAACCCACTACCGGGTGTCGATGGCGTTCAAGAAGAGCGACCATGTCGATCCTGGTGGCCCTGAAGACAGGAATTGGCCACTTGTAGAGTACCTTGACATGGTCAAGTCGTACCTCTAAAGTTTACTCCCCTTAGTAGAGCCCGTGCGGATTTCCCGTGCGGGCTTTTTTTATTCCATGTCGAAAATTAACTGTTCCTTCTCTACCCACCACTGCCTAGCCCAGACATACGACTTCTGGCCACGTGCAAGTTCGTCACCATCCTTGATGACGCTGCGTGGAGCCCAGATCCAATCGCCGTCATCGCCTCCGAGCATGACGGCTTTTTTTGTAGCTTGTATGACATCCCATGGGCCACACGGGATGTACTCGTCTCGATTCACAAACTAAACATTATCACGATGAATGATACGAGCAAAACGCCCAGCACCATTCCCCCTGCCGTCTCTATTAAGATGTGCTTCATGTTACCTCGACAACACAAGGTGAATGAGAACAAGTGCGCCGTATAGGCCGCAACCCATCCCAACGGATACCCATGAGTGCCAGCGATCGTACTCGCGAAGGTCGGAGTTTGGCGCAAAGCCAAACCTGCCGCTCATTCCGAAGTCCTCGTCAGTCTCGCTCATTTCACCACCTTCAATTCCCACTGGCCGTTAGCTTTGTCAGCCCGCGCCATCGCGGCGTCGAACGCAGCTTCGGCTTCGATGAATGCGCAGTAGGCTTGCCAGTACTCTTTTCTGCCGGGAGCCTCGCCCTCAAGTCGCTTCACCTCGTGAAACGCTGCTGATCTGTCCTCTGCTTGCTTAACCAACTTCACTGGAAACGGTCTTTCTGCATGAGCTGCAAAGCGGCTGCCCAGAAGCTCTCTCAATATCGCCAAGCTCACCCCCGCATGCGGTCATATTAACACCACCATCGGTAACTCGAACCAAGTAGTGAGACTCTCCAGCAAACGCTACCTCGCACAGAGGAAGGCTGAGCTTTATGAGGCTGTTTAGCGGAGTGACGGAGCCGTCTTCTCCGATGGCTCCCCACACCAGCCGACCTATCAAGTCAGACAGCGTGAGGAGCGTTCCGTCCGTTCGCCTACTTGCCCTGAGCATCGGACGCAGCCTTGTCGGCAGCCTTCTGAGTGATACCGTATCGCGTAAACTTGCGCTCCCCACCCTGAAAGACTTTGCCCTCGGACTTTAGCTTCGTGATTGCGCGCATGACCTCTGGGCGATTGAGATCAGACTTCTCGCATATGTCGCGAGCGCTCCTCGCATCTTCCTGAATGAGTTTCAGAACCTGAGAACCCTGACCTTCGTGGCGATACCGGTGAGAGTTTACCGGTTTTGTTACCAGCGAAACGGGATCTCGGTTGAGCACCATTGTCAGAAGCTCGTCCTGGGTTAATGATTTTCGTATCTGCTCTGCAATTTCTTCTTTAGTAATCATGCCTGCCCCTAAAATGGAATGTCGTCGCCAGTAACCTGGGCACTCGCCCGATCGGCAACCGGTCCAACCTGAGCAGGAACTTTCTTTTGAAGTGCCAGCGTGCGCCCCCTCATCTTTTCTGCGAATGTGATCCTTTGGGCCTCGCTCATGGACCTGTCGGCCTTGTGCTTAGGGCCAGCAGAACCTCGGTTAACCCACGCGACCTTCGTCTTTCTCGCCCCTTCGTAGGTGTCCTCTACGATGACGATTGTAGCGTCCTTGCTGCCAAGACCGGTTAGTGCCGAGACATCTTCGCCGTCCCAGCCCGTATTAAGAAGGCCCTCTAGGGTTCTTTCGGCAGCGGCGTCAGACAGGTACCCCCACCACGTAATCTTCTTACCCTCATCGGGCCCCTCAAGAATGAGGAATTGCACAGCAACCTCTTCCTTGCCATTCCTTGAGTACCCCAACGAACCCTCAATAGCTTGAGCGCGAAATTTTCCTGGTCCAATCATTTCTCAATTTTTCCTTTCATATAATTTACGAGGATTGCCATCTTGGCCTTGTCTTTACCCTCTTTAGCTGTCTTGAAACCCTCTTCGATTTTTGCTTTAAGCTTTTCGTCTTTTACTTCTTTAAGCAGGCTCTCGTATTGCTGAACGAGGTTTAACTGAGCAGTAACAAGCTCATCCCAGGACAGCGGAAGCTTCGGCGGGAGGTTCTCTCTGTTCTTAGCGTCAAACGTCGCGCGCCTTTCTGTGTACATAACCCGCGTTCCGTCATCGACACCCTTGGTCTTACCGTTTTGCTCGTGGGTGTACGTTTCGTAGTTGCAAAAAAGAACGCAGTCGGCCCACTCCTTAATGATGCCAGCAGCCTTGTGGTGCAGCTTCAGTTCGTAGCGGTCATAGTCTGGACCCTCCGGGTTCTCAAACCGTTTAATGTGGCTGTGGGCCAGCAGGATAACCCCCATCTCTTTGCCGCCGTCTTTCTTTGATACCCTCAGAGTATCGAGCTTACTGAGAAACAGCCTCCATTGGTCTAATGCCGTAGCGTACCCCCTCCCCCAATCGTATGAACCGATATCACTTTTGCCATCGCGCTCGCATACAAATTTCCAGACCATTGGCTCAGCCCAGTCGAGCGTGTCTACGACAACCGTCCGGTAGTCGTGCTCTTCGTTCTTGAGCGCGTCTAGTGCGCCCATGATGTCTCCCCATCCCCGTGGCTCAGGGAAGCGGTGGATGTCTAGCTGACTTGTGCCGTCCTCCGCTCCAATGAATACCGCTCCCGGTGATCCAGACGCGAGAGTGCTTTTGCCAATGCCCTCCACGCCATGTGCCACGATTCTGCGAGGCCGCTTTAGCTTTCCTTTAACAATCTTCATAACTCTTCATGCTCCTTCTCTTTCCTTGTAAGTCGCGAATCCTCTTCCAGTGTTGTAATTCCGCAGCACACGTCAAAGAACTCGCATTCTCTTCCGTACATCAGGCAGGCATCAGGGTTTCGCGGCCAATGATCCGTGCGCTTGCTCTCTCTGATCATAAGAGCCTGTTGGTACAAGTCGTATTGGGCTTCGACTATCTCTTCAGGAAGTCTGACGATGTCGCCCCGCTGGTAAAACTTGTCAGGAGCCTCTGCGATTGCATCTACCAGTCGCTCGCGATAGGCGTCCTCGCTCTCATCTTCAGCATGCTGGTTTTTATGCAAGACCCCTTTGGCGGTGTACTTTTTCTTATCATCAGGAGTCTCTTTAAATGGCTTGGGAGTCCTTGTGTATATGACGTCATACATGCAGACATTAACCGCAGCAGCCAGCAGGTAGTTAGACACCTGATTGTCGATCGCTAGGCGACGCCAATACGGGCTGCCTTGGGAGATGTCTTGAGACGATGTCTTGTGCTCAACGATGCTGTCTGTGCGACGAACGTCCACCACACCATGGAGCCTAGTTTTCTGCATGGCCCTTCCAGTGTCAGGGTTAATGATAGGAACATCGAAAGCCTGCTCGACATCGACCACGTCATCTGGTCGCGGCCATCGGATGTCATAGCCTCGCATTAGTTCCTGAGCTTTGATCCTGACAAAAGGATCTATCCCCTCAGACTCAGGTATCCTGAGAACCTCTTCCATTGACTTGCCCAGCCACCAGGCATTGAGCATCAAGTGGAACAGGCTCCCAAACATCAAAGGACCAGACTTTGTTCTGCTGCGATACCTATCAATGTAAAGGTGCTTGTGCTTCCTGTTGCACGCGCGGAACGCACGAGCAGACGAGGTTGTGATAATGTGCTTCACTTCACGTATGCGTTTCTTTGAGACTCCCCGAAGCCGCGCTGCTGAATGCCAGAGGCGCTAAGCCTCTCGCGCTCTTCAACGATGCTGGCGCTAAGGATGATGTCTTTTTTTATGATCCTCAAAAGCGTATGGTAGTGACAACCCAGCACTTCAGCGGTTGCCTTCATATTACCTTCGCATTCAGTGAACGTAGATAAAACCTTCTGCCTAGCGGTGACCTTGTCGTACAGGAACTGGACCTTCAGTGATGTAATACTCATTGCAAGAACATAGTCACAAGCTGTGAGCGGTCAAGACAAATGCGGAGTTGCCATATGTTGCACTAGGTTTACATCCCCGCAATTGCTGGAGAACTAATAAAAATAAAAAAAAGACTTGAACCTCTGTAATTCCTGATTATGTTTTCAGACATGAACACGAACATCAATACTGCGCAATCGACTCTTGAACAGCTTCTGGAGGTGGCACGGCAGATCAAACTGCTCACGTCGCAGCAGAATGAACTCAAAGCTCTCGTGCTCTCTGGGCATGAGGTTGGAAAGATCATGGTAGAGGGGTACGGCACGGTTACTGTCGTAGACGAGAGCATCTCCGAGAGGCTCGACGGTGACGAGGCAAAGAAGATCCTTGTCCAGAACAACCTTCGCGTCCCAAAGAAGATCCGCATCACCGGGAAGCACGTTCGGGTATCTCCCAATGTCTAACATAACCGAGCTTCGGCTCATTGAAGACGACTTTGAGGCAGACCAGCACACGCGCGTTCTCCAGGCGTACTTGGAACAGCTTCTCGTTTCATTAGATCCTGGAGAACGCGCGGGCATATTGTCCAACATTCAACGCGAGGCGTTTTTGCTTCAGAACTACTGGGATGGAAAAGATGGCAGTTGACTTACGTGGGTATCAGCGAGGAGGCGTCAATCGCGTTCTTGGAAAGTTTCGAGACGGGATCACTAAAGTTTGCTTTGTGCTTCCAACCGGAGGCGGAAAGAGCGTGTGTGCTTCTGAGATAGTCGGTCGCGCAAGGTTTGCAGGGGCGAGAGTGCTTGCCATCTGCCATCGGCGGGAGCTTGTGGAGCAGCTATGTGGCCACTTTGGGCCAGAGGCTGGGGCAATCTGCCCAGGATTTGACCGTCGCCCAGACGCGCCTATCCAAGTGGCGACGATTCAAACGCTACTTGCCAGCGGGGAGCGTCCCCAGGCAGAGCTTCTCATTGCCGATGAGTGCCACCACTTGGCTAGCGGAGGCGAGTGGCAGTCCCTTGCCGAAGACTACACAGGCGTAAGAACCGTTGGACTCACTGCGACGCCTTCGCGGGGCGACGGTCGGCCCCTTGGGGACATGTTTGATGACATCGTGGTAGGCGCACAATACAGCGACCTGATCAAAAGCGGACACTTGGTTCCGTGCCGTGTCTTTCAGCCCGTCAAGGCATTGCCTGGTGGCCTAGCTGCGCTTCCGACTGAGGCTATTAAGAAGCATGCGGTTGGTCAGATGTTCGTCTTCTGTCGAGATGTTGAGCATGCGTACAAAACGTGTGCAGATCTCAACTCAAACGGAATCAAGTCAGAGGTCATCGAGGGAAACACTCCGACGAAAGAAAGAGATCGTCACCTTCAGCTTTTTCGAGAGGGGGAGATCACCGCGATCGTTAATGTGTACACGATGACGGAAGGCGTCGATTTTCCATCCGCCACAACGTGCGTAATCGCCCGAACAGTTGGCCACGCTTCAACATATCTCCAGATGGTTGGCCGGGTACTGCGCCCTGCTCCGGGTAAAAAAGAGGCTGTGCTCATTGACCTTTCCGGGGCATCGCTTGTCCACGGGTTGCCGACTGAAGACCGTCAATACTCACTATGTGGAAAGCCCATCTCACCAGTCAGCGAAGAAGGTGTCAGGGTATGCCTAAGCTGCGGGTACACCTACCAGTCTGGGCCTGGGCCATGCCCAAATTGCGGAGAGTTCCAAACCGATCTTAGGGAAAAGGTCGAGGTTCAGATCTACTCCCAAGAGCTTCGAGAGGTTTACTCTGGGGCAGATACGCCTGCCCAGGCAAAGTACCGTGAACTTAAAAGACTCTCAGAGCTAGCCCTGAGTAGGGGCTGGGACTTTTCCTGGGTAGCAAAACAGTACAAGACGCTGTTCAACGAGGTGGTCCCCGTACACAGGGTCACTGTTCAGACAAGAATGAACTGGTTCTCAAACCTACAGGCGAAAGCCAAAACAGAAGGGTGGAATAACAAGTACGCATTTGCGAGATATAGAAGCGCATTCGGCTGTTGGCCGGAATGGAGATAAGGCTCCCCTATACCCATTGCATAAGGCACCATGGTTTTGATAGACTCATATCGACTTCGGCCTGCTCCGAAAGAGCAGGCCGGGCGGTTGAGAACCCAAGCAGCACTCTCGAAAGGAGTCACCAATGCAGAAATATTCTCATTTCTTCTCAGTTATTTACGACCAACCGGAGCCCGTGGGAAATATCGGGCGCGGTAACCACTACACAGTGGCGCGGGTTGTTAAGGCTGATGGATTCGGCTTTATGGACTTCGCCATCATCTGGGACGAGGACCACGACACCAGAGTGATTTGGGTTATTGAGAAGATGATTTCTCAGAAGCTCATCGCGCATGTTGTTGCCGTCGAAGAGAAAAAAGGATGCCTAACCATTATCACGCGGGGGGACGCTCGTGGCACCCAAGACGAGCGCGAAATCAAAAAGATTTGCGAATCTATGCCAAGTGATTGGTGGGAAGTCGAGCTGATCCCTTGGAGAGAAATCAAAGAACACGTTAGCTCTTACCGTTACGAAAACTACCTTTTGGGCATTCGCGCACAGCATGGCCTCGATTTTAGGGCGCTTGAGTTCACTTGGCCTGATGAGGACACCGCACTTGAGGAGCGGCTAGCCCTTGGCGAGCCCAAAGACTGGATGGGCGCACACAGTGGCTTTTAAGGAACATCATGAACGACTGGAACATCATACACAGCAGCAAGAACATGGAGTGGCGAACACCGAAGATGATCTTCGACGCCCTCGACCGGGAGTTTGGCTTTGAGGTCGATGCGGCAGCGTCGCCTGCTAACGCCCTGTGCGACCACTACTGGACCGTTGACGACAACTCACTGTCGATCGACTGGTCAACCACCATCACAAGCGCAACCGGAGGGGGACCAACGGTATTCCTCAACCCGCCATACGGGCGAGGACTTGGAGCCTGGGTAGACAAAGCCATCGAACAGCAGGCCAGGGGATGCACCGTTGTCATGGTGCTCATGGCGTGCACAGACACCAAGTGGTGGGCAAAGCTCTGGAACAGCGCTCACGAGGTCAGGTTCGTCACAGGGCGTGTCAAGTTTCTCGATCGAAACGGCAAAGAGCAAAACGCTGCGCCCAAAGGTACCGCGATTGTGGTATTCAGACCATTCGTCCACAACTCCAAAATGCCGCTATGCTCCCTCGTCACGCTCGATGAAAGAAATACAGATACAAAACAAGATAAGGCTGGCCGTGGGGCAGCTTAGCGATGTGGTAATATGGCGAAACGAGAGCGGGGTGGCAGAGCATCACGGGCGCTACGTCCGCTACGGGTTACAGAAAGGAAGTGCGGACCTGATAGGCATACTCAAGCCTACAGGTAGGTTCTTGGCATTAGAGGTCAAGACACCAAAAGGAAGACTGCGAAAAGAGCAGGGGCTGTTCATTCAGCTCGTGCGAAACATGGGCGGCTTTGCCTGCGTGGTAACAAGCCCCGAAGAGGCACTAGCTGCCATAGATAGAGCTAGAACTGGAGAAACGACATGAACAACGATAAACAATTGTACGAGTGCAAGATGACGGGTCTTGTGAGCGCTGTAAGAAACATGAAAGAGAGCGTCTCGCCCGATGCCATCATGCACGCTCTTGGAGAAATTGCCGCTCAGGTGGCGATCGAGAACGGGATGGGCTTCGAGGACTACGTTCGATGTGCCATGTGCGCGTGGGACTGCAACATGGAGAGAAGGGTCCGTGACATCAATTAGACTGCGAGTTCTATACGCCGTTGCAACCCTAATATCTGACCGAGGATTTTCCCCAACCTTCCGTGACATATGCACCCTATTAGATCTGGCAAGCACCAACTCTCTGCCCACGCATTTGGAGTGGCTAAGGGCGGCGGGCTACATTGATTGGGTGCCGAGGGCGAACCGGACAATACGGTTAACCGTCAAGGGTTGGAGTCACGTTGTCGGGGAAGAGCTTACTTCGGAAAAAACCCGAGTAAGACGCAGCATAGCGGGGGTGCTTCGTGAACACGGCTGCCGATGAGTTGATGATGAACCGGGCAATTGCCTTTGCCGATCAGGGACTGAGGGTGTTCCCCCTGCATGAGCCTGTCGCAAGAGAGACGTGCTCGTGTAGAGAGAAGGCCGAATGCGGGAGCGTTGGAAAACACCCGCGAATCAAAGACGGCTTCAAGGCTGCCACGGTAGACACCGAGCAGATTAAAAAGTGGTGGGAGCGATGGCCGACAGCGAACATCGGGGTTGCCACAGGTGGGGGGTTGTTCGTTCTTGACGTGGACTTCGATCACGATGGGGACAGGTCGCTTGCGGACCTAGAAGTGGAGCACGGAGAGCTTAGCGACGAGCACCCACGAGTGAACACTGGCAACGGCGTACACTACTACTTCAAGATAGAGGGAGAGGTTAGAAACAGCGCCAGCAAGGTTGCGCCAGGTCTAGACATAAGAGGCGACGGTGGCTACGTCGTGGGAAGCGGAAGCACGCACGGAAGCGGCACCGTCTACACTCACGATCTGGGCTCTGGAACATCTCTCATCAGCGCTCCAGAGTGGCTTGAGGAGCTGGTAGTAAGCACCGCGCCTAAGCTAAGGCTAGTAGAGCCGAGCAATCCAGAGGACGTGCCAAAGGGGGGTCGCAACAACTACCTGACGAGCGAGGGAGGCAAGCTACGTCGTACCGGGTTTGATAAGGACACCATCTTCTCATGCCTCATCTCTATCAATAAGAAGTTCTCGGTACCGCTTGGAGAAAAAGAAGTAGATAAGATCGCCGCAAGCGTTGCGCGCTACGAGCCGGTCCCATCTGACGGAACATGGCAGGGAGAGCTAAAGCTCGATCGCCATCGGAACGTGAAGAAGGTTCCCGGTAACGCCGTTCTCATCATGTCGAGACATGAGCTGTGGGAAGGGGTGCTTGGCTTCAACGAGATGCGCCAACGTGTCGTGTGGCTAAAGTTGCCCCCCGGTAACTACGATATGCCCAAGCCGAAAATTGGAGAACAGCTTGCCGATTGGCACATCCCCTACGTTCAGCATTGGTTCGACAAGTCCTACAGCATCTCCTTCAGTCACGAGGTTCTCATTCGGTGCATTGCGTCAGCCGCTCAGACCAATACGTTTCACCCTGTTCGAGAGTACCTGGAAAACCTGTCGTGGGACGGGAAGCCAAGAGTGGAGAAGTGGCTAAGCGATTACATGGGGGCGAGTGACAATCCGTACAACAACCTCACTGGCAGATGCTGGCTCATTAGCGCTGTAGCAAGGGTCATGATCCCAGGATGTCAAGCAGACCATGTGCTTGTGCTTGAGGGGCCACAGGGGAGCCGTAAGAGCACGGGTATGGCGGCTCTCTTCGGATACGGGGATGACTGGTACATGGAATCGCTGCCTGAGCTAACGCAGGGAGGGGGCAAAGACGCGATGGCGTCACTCGCTGGGCCATGGTGCATCGAGATCGCTGAGCTTGACGCCATCCGTGGCAAAGCGAGCACCAAGACGAAGGACTTCATATCCAGGCGAGTGGACGAGTACCGACCCAGCTACGGTCGCTGTCACGTCAGGCTGCCCCGTCAGTGCGTTTTCGTGGGCACAACGAACCAAACTGCGTGGCTAACCGATCCGACTGGGGGACGGCGTTTCTGGCCGTGCAAGGTGGGTAAAATAGACCGAGATGGAATCATTCGCGACCGAGATCAGATATGGGCAGAGGCCTTTCAGCACTACGTCGATGGGACTCAGTGGTGGCCAACCGACGAGTTCACAAGCACGCTTGTTCAAGAACAGGAAGCCAGGTTCTCAACAGATGTATGGGAAGATGCTATTGTAAAGTGGATCTCTGACAAGAAAGAGGTAGACGTCCTCGACGTGTACATTTTCGCCCTGGAGATTGATCGAGGAAGAATAAGCCGATCAGACCAGACCCGAGTAGGAAACATTCTTGTTAGACTCGGCTACGAAAAGTTCAGGAAGTACCAGAAGAGAGTAAGATACACATACTACAGGAAAGTTCACGCCACTACAGAGGAGCCCTCGCAGTCTTCGCCTAGTAGTGACGAGTAGTAGGCACAGTTCGTTGTTCAGTGGTACCGCTCCCCGCCACGCCTACATGGGGGAGCTTTTTCATTTCAAACCCCACAGCCCTTTTTCAGAATGTGTTTCCACTATGACAGATAAGGTCATACCGCTGGGTTTTGAGGTTGAGATAAACTCCGGTCACCTAACCTATCTCGTGAGCGGAACGTTCGTCCCCGGCCTAAAGCGAGGGACGAAACGGTTCAAGGGGCAGCCAGGAGAATGCTTCGATAACGTAGGCGTGCGAGTGAGATTCAAAGATGGTCGCATCGAGAATATCCCACGCAGAGCAGTGGCAACCGTAGTGGTACAGCACGCTACCGAAATCAAAAGATTGGCTCGCGAGTTCTACGAGAAAACTCGAAACTCATGAAGGCTCTGCAGATTTTCACCCTGGAATTTTTTGCCACACGTTAATGCGCGCAGCATGCGCCCGCCCGCGCGCCCGCGTGCACTGATGCCACCGACATCACATTGATAGTAACGTAGTGTAGTGTATGGCAACGTATGGCAATTGGGCCTGTATATGGCATGAGCCTAGCCTAACCACGGCACTGGCCAGGTCAATGCGCAAACGGTGCATAGTAGTATGACACAACTGTCATACCTTTATGTATGCGGATTGATTGAGCTTTCCCGGTTTTTGCTATATCGGTATGACATCACTGTCATACTCCCAGGCATTCCGGTTGTGTAATTCCAGCAGGTTAGCTGTGGTGACACCCTTGGCACGGGGCGTGCATTACCGTTGGGCCATGAGCATCATCGGAAACAGCAGAAACTTGGTGGCAGCGCTCGACCGTCTGGGCGTTCAGCGCGTTGACTCGGAGAGTACGAGCAGGTCAGTGTGGGTTGAGTGTAGCAGTGAGGCTGACGCGACGCGAGCGCTGGAGTTGCTACAGAGTGTACGTGACGAGCACGGGTCTGGAGATCTTGGGCTTGCCGAGCCTGAGCACAGCGGAGACGTTGATCACGAATGGTTGGCAACGCTCGACAATATCGACGACTGAGCTTTTTTTCAACTGGGCTGCAGAGCGAGATGAGCACGAGGCGCAGCTTGAATACTGGATCTGGTACTGGACAGACGATGTGCCGCCCGCGCAGAAGATGTGGACGAATTATAACTATTTCCGAAACCAGGCTTGACAACACTGCAAGGGGACATATGTTATGAGCATGAGCAACGAGGACAAGATCACGGCAATCGTTTATACGATCTGCGACTTTGCATACGACGGCGAAGACAAGAAAGAAGAGGGCTACGATCATCTGATGGAAAGGGTGAGCAAGCTGCCCCCGGTATTTCTCTCAGCGCTGATCGACAACATCGAGAAGATCGCATCAGGTGATCTGAAAGTGACCTTCACAGCATGAGAGTACAGACAACAAATACAATCGAGGGCTTGGTTGGACACGTGACGCACGTCTACGGGGTGACTGACGAGGACGTGCGGATCGAGATGCGCTTCGGGTCGCTGCTGGGCGAACTGGGTGACGACTGCGAGCTGACTGTGCTCATCGTTACTGAACAGCACGGTCGCAATCTGATCGCGTCTGCGACTGGTTACAAAGTTGACGTCGCGGTCAAGAAGATCGGCGCAGCTTTCGACGAGGACTACGAGCGCATTCTGAAACGACGCGAAGAGGAGGCAGGATGAAACTATTTCGCAACAAGCACGACGCGCTGTTCTTTCTCGTCCGGTTTGAGGACGTGCCCAGTGCCACGGGAGCGGTGCCCTGTGCCGTTCTGAGGTTCTTTTACGCCGCATGGGCAGGGGAAGTTAGCGTGCCCGTCGATGCCTTCAGGGAGAACTTCTCTGCTGCCGAGGAGCCGGCTTGCACACCTCCAACGCTCGACGATGAATAAAACGCACCGAGGAGGTTGACAACACTGCAAGGGGCCTTATCTTACTGTCATGAGGGACAACATGAGCAAACTACAAATCACCTTCTCAGTACGGTCATGGACCCCGGACGCTAATGGGTACGGTGGGGCGCTGAGCCATGGCGCAGGGGGGCAAGTTTTTACTTCGTGGCACGCCCTATATCGCGAGATTGGTGACGCGGACATCCACCGCAACGATTTGACAGTGCGCCCAGACTACGAAAACGGCAACTTTGACGACGGCGCAAGCCGTCGCTCAGGGGCATGGCTCGCGGAGTTTGTCGAGGTTGACGGGTCACGCGGAGAGGTTTTGGTTGATGGCGAGCGTCGCGCGGAAACCCCCGGAGTGTGAGTAAGGCCGGCAGTCATGAGAAGTTTTCTTCACCCACAGGCTTGACAACACTGCAAGGGGCCTTATCTTAGTATCACGAGACGGGGATTGGTTCCCTGGTAGATGTGCCGGTCTACTAGGGGGTTCCCCTCCGTACAGGCAGACGACGCACAGCATCAAAAGAAGTGGGCCACCCAAGCGGCGCACTAGCTCGGCGTCAGACCAAGCCGCTAGCAAGCGGGTCTGTGTTATCACAGGGGCGGCGAGGTCACTTTTTATGCCTTCAAGGCGGACGTAAATTAAGCGCGCAAAGCGCAAGCTACTTGGAAACGCTGACGGACTAGTGGTCAGCAGATGAGATTCGGATTGCAAGCTGGGTCGAGTCGCCAGGAACGCTAGAGGTGCCCGCTTAACCGGGACCGTGTGGTGAGAGTCCACCGTTCGCCTTGAGGGCATAAAATCAACACTAAGGGACAACGACATGAAGATCACAATCAAGATGCCTCGCACCAAGCGGCGCTGCCCGATGGCGGTGGCAATGAACAAGCGCCACGCGCGGTCACACGTGATGCGCGACAGGCGCAAACGCCGCGCCAATGATGCGCGCCATGACTGGCGCAAGGACTGGGAGTAGAACATGTTACAGACAGCAAACGAGATGATGCGCGCAGAGGGGCTCACGCCCTTCACGAAGGCCTTTAGTGCTGACGGTGACGTGTCGGTGTTCTCAGTTGAGATGAGGGGCTCAGGCCTCTGCTTCTCGCCGCGAGGGACCGTCTCGATTCACAGCGCGACTAAAACAGTGTTCATGAATATCGACGGTGAGCACATCACACTCAAGATCTGCACTGCCGGCGGTGAATTTCGACGCCTCGTTTCGCAAGGTCACCGGCCACACCCAAAGCACCGGTGGTGCGTTTTTGTTGACTAGCAGGGTTGACACGGCTGCAAGCGGACTTATCTTACTGTCATGAAGGACAACAACATGAACACGAAGCAAGACAACGCCGCCGAAGCCATGACACTCCTACTTCAAACCGAGCTGAACAAGTGGCACTGGAGTGGCCCCTTCGAGGTCCACAGCGTGACGCAGTCCACCAGCGGGCCGGAGTGGTTCAACGCTCTCGTGTTCCAAGACGGTGAGGAGTTCGGGATCGAGTTCTTGTTCGAGCTTCATGAGGACGGCACTCTCGACATGAGCGACTTCGAGTACGAGCTGGAGGGCGGCGCGTCCTTCGCCTCAGAGTCTGAGTGCGAGCGCCGCGCCATCCAGGGGCAAGCATAAAGAGGGGCTTGACAATACTGCAACAGGTCTTAAGTTACTGTCATGAAGGACAACAGCATGAACATCATCGAGCTAGAGCTGGAACGACACCCCGTCTACGGTAGTACCGAGGCGTCGTCGTACAAAGTGACAACGAGGCGCATGGAGCTTCTGGGCTTCGACGACAACGGTCGAGCGCTGCTCAAGGACCGTCGCTCTGTGCGGCGCAACGGGTACAAGATCAACAGGCGCTTCCGTGGCGCGCTCGACGGGTTCATCCGCTCGACTGGAGGACCGTTCGAGGGAACGCCCCTGCGGTACGCGGTGCTGAGCTGGAGGACTGTCTCGTGATTGACACGCTGAGAGAACTGCTGGACGCCGCCCAAGACGGTCGCGTCGAGCTGACGGACGACATGCCATCGTTCGGTGGCGAGGAGCCACGCTGCACGGCTGGCGTGTGGTCTTGGGACGAGACGCACCTGCTCGTGGGTCGATGCGCAGATGAGCTTGAGCTGGTGTCTCGCGAGCAGCACGAAGCTGAGGCTCTTACTGAACGAGCCCAGGCGCTGTGCAGCGACTGATGATCTTTCTTCACTACGAGGGTTGACACGACTGAAAGAGGACTTACATTACTGACATGAGCAAGTTCAAACCAAGCGACGTTCGCAGAAGCGGCTTCACGGTCGAGGCGTTTCACTCTGGCAAACTCATTCGAGAGATTGACATTGTCGTAACGCCTGACGCGGAGCGAGCTGCGGCCCACTACCAGGAGGTCGAAGAGAAGGCTCTGAAGGCGGGCAAGCTCGTGGACCACAATGATGGTCGCCGCGTCTGGCGCACGCGAGAGCCCCGAGTGACCTTCGACGCCTCCGGGGGCATCGTCTACGAGTTCCACCCCGAAGATGACGAACGGGTGCGCTGCGACTGGATCGAAGTCACGCTCAAGGACGGCGAGCGGACCTCTCGCAAGCTGCGCTCCGTCTGGGTCAAGTGGGAAAATATCTAACTGGCAGGGTTGACATCACTGCAAGCGGACATATATTACTGACATGAGAGACAACAACATGAGCCGAAATGGCGATTTCGAGATTAGTTTCGACCGAGTGATCGGAGGGATCGAGTTCACGTTTGGCCTCGGTGTGGCGGTTGTGCAGGAGGCCCGCGAAGACGAGAACATCATCGACGGATATCTGGAGTCTGTGAGCCTCGACGAGGCTGAGGTACAGTTTGACACCCGCTGCCCGCGAAACGGTCAAGAGGACGTTATTGAAATGTGCATCGACTCGCTTGAGCTGGGCTACAGCGACGTGACCGCGAGCGCAGACGACATCAAGGCGTGGCTCGGATTCGACGTCCTTGAACACGCCGCGAAACTGCTTGAGACTTACGACTACGAGCGCATGGAAGATCCCTATGAGGACTACGATATCTAAACTAATCGCAGCCGCAGGGTTGACATCACTGCAAGCGTACTTAAGTTAAGAACATGAAGGAGACACGATTATGAACACGCAAACATGGTACAAGAAAATGCTGCGAGCAGCCGTCGATGAGCAGAACAGCAGCGAGAAAGATCAACTGTACGCACACGCTCGGCGTGCCCGTGCGCGCATGCTCCGAGCCGCTGGCGCATCTGAGGCTCAGGCCCAGTCTGGTGCTCACATCGACATGTTCAGACATCACAGTCTGCACCGGGATGATCTCAGCTATCGTGGGCTCAGTGGCACACCGGCTCACGAGTACCACTCCGAAGCCGCTCAGGACCATCACGCGCTGGCTGGCCCCACGGCAGAGCAGATGGCAGCCCTGGCCGCCTACGCCGCATGGGCAGGGGACGGTTGGAAAGACCGCCTGGCGAGCGACTGGATGCGCGCAGGCAGCTACTGGGACGGGCCGTACCACCTCCTTCATCAACTCAGGAACAACTTCGGACCCTCGTGGCTGAGAGAAGTAAATATATCTCCTTCTGAAGGTTGACATCACTGCAAGCGGACTTATCTTAGTAACACGAAGGAGACATGACCATGAGAGATTACACAGCACTCGCAGCAGCAATTCAGGCCGGGATCATCACGTTCAACGAGGACACTCCGTGTACCACCAGCGGGTGTGACGCGCCTCTGCTCGCACCCATCGCATTCAACCCACAGAGCCGGATCGACGGCGGGTACGTGTGCGAGTCATGTGACACTTGGGAAACGGGCTACAACACGAAGCAACCGCTGGTATGAGCAAGACAAACACATGGAAAACTGTTGGAATGGGGGACGGGTATGGCCGCGCAAGCGTGGGCCACGCGGGCTCAGACGTGACGCTTAATCTTGGCGAAGGGGAGTCTCGTATGACGCCCACACAGGCCAGGCAGCTCGCTCGTCTGCTCAACGAACTTGCTGACAAGGCAGAGGGGAACGCATGAGGCCCATGCGTGGCCCACGCTCCGATGGTTCTGATCTTTCTTCACTCACAGGGTTGACATCACTGATACAGGACTTAAGTTAAGAACATGAAGAACAACATCGAACTCTCTCCCTTTGGAACTCTCCCTTGTGTAACCTTCACGAACGCGAGTGGTGACGAGCCCGTGCCGCACGTCTGGATTTTTCAGACTGTCGCGGAGGCTGACGCTGCTGCTGACAAGCTGCGCTCGCACTCGGAGAGGCATCATCTCACGGACATCCGCGTGAGCGACGCTCCGTTCAAGGGGGCTCGGTGAGCACACTCAACTTGGACGCGATACGGGATCACCATCGCGAAACGCTGTCACAGATCGACCACCCCCTGGCGCGCGCAATACTGAGCGGAGACTTCGAGGGGCTTGAGCTGGACGAACAGTGGAGCCGTGAGCGCACTGTCGTGACTGACGGCACGGATGCGATCATTTTTGAGGGTAGCGGCGCTTCGCTTTTATTATCATACGAGGGTTGACATCACTGATACAGGTCTTAAGTTAAGGACATGAAGGACAACAACATGATCACCGACACAGAACTTCAAGACTCAGCCCGTGCGCTGCACACCACCTTCGGCCTGTATCGACGGACGGCCGACGGTCGCAAGCGGCGCACGCGGGCAACGCAGTACTACAGCATGGACTTGTTCGATGTGCTGCATCACACGCCCCGTGGCATGAGCGAGCATCGCTTCGAGCGCATCATCACCACGCGCACCGCCGAGCTGAGCCGGCTCATGCGCTCGGATGTTGATCTGGTCGAGTCCCTTGTCGTCATCGACATCGACAGGAGCCAGTCGTGAGCATCAGCAAGGCCGCCACGCTGGCTGAAGCCGGCGACTGGCCGATGGCTCACCATGTCCTTGTCTCGGCATATATGGCCGACGAGTGGGGCACGCTGTGCGCCATTGCCGACAGCGAGCACGTTGCTCTCTTCATCAAGGCTGACTCGCTGCCTAGCCAAATACACACATACGAGATGCCCTCTGGGGAGATCGCCTTCGTCGTCGAGGGAGCCTGGAACGTGAGGCGCAACGGCGAGTGGATCGACGTGCATGACGAGGTGCCCATTTAATCTTTTCTTTTGGGACAGGGTTGACATCACTGATACAGGTCTTATCTTAGTGTCATGAGCAACACGGACAACAACATGGGCATTATCAATCTTCTCAAGCAGAGCGAAGGCGACCTCGATTGCGACTTCGACAATGTGAATCTGCTGACGGACGCAGACTACACGGAGCCCGCTGGCATCCAGGTCAAGAGCTTCGACAAGAGCGGCTTCATCTGCGAGATTACGCTTGAGCCGGTGGACGGACACGAGGAGGTCTATCAGCTCCTCTGTGCAAGGGACGCAGGACGGCTTGGATTCCAGGCTCGCAGCCTCACCGACTCGAACGAAGCCCACTTGCCAGACTGCGCTCGACGCCGCGTGCTGGTCGAGTTCGCCACCGACATGATCATTCACAACCGGCGCGAGAAGTGGGGATTCTGATCTTTCTTCGCTGACAGGGTTGACATCACTGATACAGGTCTTATCTTACTGACATGACGAACACGAACATCATCAAGTTTCAAGCCACGGGCTGCACCGTCTCGGTCGCTCCCTGCACTCAGGGATTCAAGGCCACGCTGCGGCGCAGCTCAGGCAAGTTCGTCTGCTCTGGCGTGTGGGG
>Ga0255047_10000971_pt1 | contig 22074 bp, 13 predicted proteins | sample JV7_2_1_MG_FD_183640 | JGI IMG/M metagenome (GOLD analysis project Ga0255047, IMG submission 183640) | Seawater microbial communities from Jervis Inlet, British Columbia, Canada - JV7_2_1 | ecosystem: Environmental > Aquatic > Marine > Inlet | place: Canada: British Columbia | collected 2016-10-06 | reverse complement strand
TAGAGAATATCGGCTCCTTATCCAGGATAGATAAAATCTTAGTTGAGGTGTTGGCCTCTCTTGCTGCCCTTAACTTTAATCTTCCTACTGAAAACTTGCGGGGACTTTTATTGAATAATAAGGTTCAGGAAGAGATTCTTGGCTCCATAGCGATTAATTCAAATATACCTATAGACTCTATATTATCTCTTTCTAATATCCGAAAGATGGTTATTGAGCATTTAGGCGGGATTAGTGGTACTGATTCAGTTCCTGTGGAACTGCTAGGATCTATCCTTACTTCGGGTGATATTTTAATTGAAGTTAGAGGTAGTGCTATAATTACTACCCTTAGCAACATACCTATTGATATAATTGGTTCCCTTATCTCAAATGATACCTCTCCGGTAGAAAATTTAGGATCTCTTTTAGATAATAATAAGAGTTTAATAGAAATTCTGGCAGGACTTCTTAGTAACAATAGTAGTCCCGTAGATAATTTAGCGGCGATTTTAGTTAACGGATCAATTCCTGTAGAGGTAAGAGGAACGGCTCTATTAACAGCCCTAGGAAATATTCCGATAGAGATAATAGGGTCTATAAAGACTGACTCTAATATTGATATTGAATATTTAGCGGCGATTTTAGTTAACGGATCAATTCCTGTAGAGGTAAGAGGAACGGCTCTATTAACAGCCCTAGGAAATATTCCAATAGAGATCATTGGATCACTCCTCTCAAATAATATCTCTCCGGTAGAGAATTTAGGATCTCTTTTAGATAATAATAAGGGTTTAATAGAAATCCTGGCAGGACTTCTTAGTAACAATAGTAGTCCCGTAGATAATTTAGCGGCACTTGTTAGAGATAATAATATATCTATAGACAATTTGGCAAGTATTTTGCTTGACAGTTCAACCCCGACTGAAATAAGAGGGGCTCTCCTTGTAGAAGCCTTAAGGAATATTCCTCTAGAGGTCCTAGGGGTCATTTCTTCGGAAGATAAGATAAATATTGAGACTATTAATAGTTTTCTTTCTACTTTATCTCTCTCTGTTGATTATTTATCAGGTCTAACCGGTAATGATTTGATTTTAACAGAGACTTTAGTGTATCTATTAGTAGATGATACTATCCCCATAGAGACCCGACTATTGTTTACGGCTTTCTTGGGAGACCTGTTAACCTGGACAGTCGAGTCTCGTGGAACAGATTGGACCATTCCAACTAGTCCTACTGACTGGAGTTTATCAGAGCGTGGTAACAAGTGGAATGTAAAGAAGTAAATAATAAAAATATTAGGAGTTAAATATGAGTATTACAGCTAGTCAGATTGTAATGTATACTAGCCAAAATATGCCCGTTGATGATGCCACTACAAGTGGTGGAGCTATCAATAGTGGCATTCGAGTTGTTTTTGATGATATAGCTGCTACTGATGTTGTTGAAGCTTCTGGGGCAGCCGCTGATTCTGGTACTATAACTATTACTGGGCGTAAATCAGATGGTGTAATTGCGACAGATAGTTTTGCTCTTAGTGGCACTACCATTGTTTCGGGATCTCAACAATTTGAAAGAATTTTAATAGTGGCCGTAGATGCTATTGCTTCTGGAAATATTGTTTTGAGAGACGCCGGAACGAATACAACCATTGGTACTATCCCGGTAACTGAGTCTGGATTCCGCAGACCATTTTATGATGCAACGGCGGCAGCCGCTGGTGGTAGTGATAAAGAATTGTATGAAAAAATCTTTGTTATGAATACAAATTCTACTTTAGCACTATTAAGTGCTACTGTTACAGAGATAGCTTCTGGCATTTATGCTAAGACAGCCTTTGCTCTAGAGAACACTTATGCCTCAACCCAATCTGTTGCAACACGAGTAACTGTTCCTACGGGCACAGGCCCTTATTCTAGTGGTGCCAGTGGCGTTCCTAGTAGTGATATTACAGCACTTAACTATCTAGGAATTTGGTTACAGCTAGATTTGAATGCTGGAGATGCCGCTCAAAATAGCTTCTATCAGTTGCAAGTAAATGGATCAACCACGTAATACGGGGTTATTATGAGTGTTACTGCTACAGAACGATTATGCAAACAGCCGAGTGAATCTCGCCTCTACAAGATGGAGTTTGGGAAGGTTCTTGATCTGGTTAATAGTGAAGCCATTTCTACTATAACTAGTATTACATCTGCCCAAAGAGATGGGACTGCTACGGACCTAGCTATTTCATCATCTGGGATTGTTAGTGGCTTAGCTTCGGGAAGTAGTATTCAAATGAGTATTGCCTCAGGTACTACGGGAAGAGAATATCGTATAGAAATATTAGTAACAACAACTACCTCCCAGATTTTAGAAGGGGATGGTATTTTGTTGGTAACAGATAGGTAAAATTATGGCGAGCTGGCAACGAACAAGTACTAAGATGCTACGTACAATGCTGAATGATGCGGGCTGCGGGGAAAGCACATATACGACTAGTCGTTTGGAGGACTTGCTGATAACTGCGGCCTACTTTATTCCTGTAGATATTAATTTTAAAAATACATATGTCGTTGATGTGGAAGCCTTAACAATAACTCCGAGTCCTATTGGTCAAACAGATGGGCCGGAATTTATTAACTTTATGGTGCTTAAGGCGGCGTGTTTAGTAGATGAGTCTAATTTTCGCACTAGTGCTTTATTGCAAGGTGTTAAAGCTCGGTGCGGTCCTGCTGTACTAGAAACTAATAAGTATGGCGAGTTTTTAAAAGAACTACTGACAGAGGGGCCGTGCAAGGCATATGAAGACTTACAGCAAGCCTATAACTTTAGTTATGACGGGACTAAAATAATTCGGGCGGTGATGTCACCGTTTGCATCAAATGATTTTGATCCTGGCCTAAACCGGTAGTAATGGCTTTTTAGATAACAGTAATCCGCATCGTGGTGGATATTATTAATTGGAGATATAAATGACTATTATTATTTTTCAACCCAAAGGTGCTGGGACAGCTCACAAAGAAGGTTCTATTGTGGTTCAAGCTCCTAAAGGTTCTGGGACTCACTGGGGCTCTGCTAACTATACATTAACAGGTGTTCCTCTATCTGTACCGGGAGTAGCTACAGGTACAATCAATGCTTCCTATAGCGGTCGATTTGATGATCCTCGCTACTATCAAGGTGATACATCGAGCTAATTTTATGATTAAATCCTTTAGAAGATTACGTGTTAAGTTTATTAATTTCCGCATATTTCTATTGAGATGGAGAATGTCCCGACTAGAACGAAGAGAGGGGCGTTTGGTACGAAGACGTACACGGCTATTAGGTTTATTGAAGGAATAGAATGTCCCATAATATTTTTTCCGGTATTATTAATCAGAGTATGAAGACATTATATACTAATGTTTTTTCTGCTCTACTATATGATGACAGTATTACTGTTCCTTGTACGATTAAGTATAGTGCAACTAAGTTTGAGGTCTGTGAAAATTGCATCTACGACAATATAGGCCAAAAATCCGCCAACAAGTTCCGTCCGGGAGGACCTATTCCATTTTCTTTTGGTGGCATCTGTCCTATGTGTAATGGGACGGGGAAGAGATCTTCAGAATCATCTGAGAATCTAAATTTAATGATAATTTGGGACTATAAAGAATTTATCGGTGTGGGTACTGTTAATAACCCCGAGGGAATGATTCAGACGATCACGTTTATTGCAAATACCCCGAAATTAAAGAGGGCCGACGAACTATTAGCGGCCACAAATATCGGTGATTACGTTCGACATAGATTTCAACGTATATCGGAGCCGGAGCCATGTGGTTTAGAGGGTGATAAATTTATTTCTGTTTTATGGAAGAGAATTGGTTAATGCTTAAAGCTTCTCTACGACTACCACGATTCGATGCAGAATTTAATAAGAATATAAAGAACGAGATACGGAAAATAATTGCCCAAAACATAACAGGTATAACACACAGAATTCATAGCCGGATAGGTACTATAATAAGAGTTAGAATTCAAAACACCTTAGAATATCAGTCCTTATTCGGTGGTCAACTCCAGGCCGAATTAGGTATTCCTAACCCGGATGTTATTGAGAATATTATAAATACTTGGGCCTCGAATTTTTCAGTAAAATATAATTCAAGCGGTAGAGCTTTTGGTTCCTTGAATATAGGTCTTATCCAAGACGACTATACAGATGTTTTATCTTTACCGGAAGCATCTTTTTTTTATACTTCTGGTAATACCAGCGGAGTGATTGACTGGCTCCGCTGGTTATTGCTAGAGGGAAGCAACGTAATCGTTAGATCTTATGGATTCACAGGTAATGAAACTCGTGGTAGTCGTACTGGTCTAGGTGTAATGGTTTCACGAGAAGGTGGAAGCTGGCGAGTGCCGCCGGAATTTGCTGGAACAGCCTCTGATAATTTTGTCCTTAGGGCTCTACTAGCTATTGATAAAGACATAGATAGAGTAGTACAAGAAGAAATAGATAAGGGATTATAATGGCGGCCTCAAGTGATTATACTAAATTTAATAATGTAACCCAGATCGGGCAATCATTGTTAATGTCCCAATTGGAGAGTAATCTAAAAACTTATTTAGATTGGGCTTTCCTTGCGGTGGGTGGTTTCACTAATGCTGAGACACCATCCTCCGGGGCATATGGCGGTACATTTGATAGACTAAGGCCGGTACAAGATTTTAACTATACTAATGGTCAAGTATGGGAAGGACCTAGAAAAGACTGGGTTTGGGAAACTGGAGTTGAATACACTTCACAACCCACAGATATATCGGGAGTTTATATTGGTGGTACTTTATATGGTACAGGAGATGCTACATATGGTCATCATTATAATTATCCCCTAGGTAGAGTGATTTTTGATTCTGCTATAGCTACTACCTCTACTGTACAATTGGAGCATAGTTATCGAAATGTTCAAGTATATATTGCCGATCAGGCTCCTTGGTGGGATGAACTACAGTATGATTCTTTCCGCGTCGATGATTCAACACTGCTGAATGCGGGTTCGGGAAATTGGCAGATACTTGGCAATCATCGTGTGCAAATGCCAGCTGTTGTGGTTGAAGCAGTCCCTAGGAGAACCTTTAAACCGTATGAGATGGGTAATGTTGGTCAGTATGTATATCAAGATGTTTTATTCCATATTTTAGCGGAGAGTCGCTGGTGGCGTAATAATCTTGTTGATACTTTATCTTTACAACCTGATAGAACATTATGGATGTATGATGTTAATACTGCTACTGGAGCTTATCCATTAGATTTTCGTGGTATGAGAGTGGCTAGTCCTACAATGTATCCCGATTTACTTACAATTCACCCTTATAAAAAGATCCGATATTTTAATACAGTAGTAAGTGAGATGGCAACTAGAAGTAGCCGTTTATACGAAGGTACTGTGAGGGTCACTTTTGAGATCGTTGTCACCTAAAATCTGAAAAATGGTGTATTTAACAACGAGGTTACACTTTTTCAATTAGGAGAAGAAATAAATGGCTAATAATAGAATCTACTATCCGATTCAGCAAGTAGCGTTCCGTAAGCCAGGAACAACTGTTTTTCGTGAAGCTCATGGTGTTCAATCCGTTGCTATCACGACTACATTTAACTTGGAACAAGCTTTTGAGCTAGGTCAACTAGCTATCTATGAAAATATTGAGGGGATTCCCGATGTCGAGGTCTCTTTAAGTAAAGTTTTAGATGGTTACCAGTCCCTATTCACTCTAGCTGCGGCATCTAAAGCAGATGGAACAGTATTAGATGGACCTACTCTGGCTGAACGTGCTGTTGCTGAAACAATTATGCAATTAGGTATATGGCCCGAGACTAATAATAATGTTAGTGCGAGCCCTGATGTTTATGTGGAAATGTCTGGTCTTACAGTGTCGTCTGTAGCCTTCAATTTCCCTCTAGAAGATAATTTTTCTGAAGATATGACCATTGCTGGAAACAATAAAGTGTGGTCAAGCTATGGTGGAACATGTGCGGCACCTTGGACCCTGGCAGAAGTCACAGGTTCTCCGACCTTCGCATCTAATGATGACGGGCCTGCTGGTTCTGGTGGAGTAAACAGGCGGGAAAATATGAATTTCGCTACTACCTTAGCTCAAGCTAATGATGCAGATTATACTAGACTTCCCGGTGATATTTTTGGCGTAACAGCTAGTGGTGTTAAATCGGGTCAGTGTCGTGTAGCTTCCATTACGGTATCTACTGACTTTGCTCGTGAAGATCTCTTTGAGTTAGGTGCTAGAAGCCCATATGCAAAAACTGTGACGTTCCCTGTTGAAGTTACTTCTGACTTTGAAGTTACATCAGTGAGTGGTGATCGTGTTACAGCAATCGATGATTGTGCGGCAGCAGCATCATGTGTAAATGCTACTAATCTCACCGACCGGCCAATCAGAATTACAACTTGTGAAGGTCTAAGATTGAATCTGGGAACCAAGAACAAGTTAGCTTCTGTTAGTTATGGAGGAGGAGATGCCGGTGGAGGTAATGTATCAATGACTTATTCCTACACTACCTTTAATGACTTTACTGTTTTACACTCAGGCGATACATTTAATGCTAGTGGACAACAGTGGTGGAGTATCCGTTCTGGCTACATGAATGCGGCAACTCAGGCTGTATAATAATGATTAAAATTTAAGGGGGTGGGGGATACTCCTCTCCCCCTTTTTTCTTTCATAGGACAGGAAGAATATGGATGCAGGTTTAAAAGAACGTATAGTGGATCGGCTGATATCTAATATTACATATCTAAGGATTGATGGTTCTCTATATCGTTTACTTGCTCCTACGAAGGATCATAGAGCATTAGCTGAACTATTTTACAATGAAATTATTGGGGATGTAAAATATTCTGATTTAATTAGTAGAGATCAGGCGAAGTTTATGCTAGAAAAAACTGGGACCTGGGGGATACAACAACAGAAACAACTGGAAGATTATCAGGAAGCTATAGAGAATTTAAAAGTACAAATGTATAAATCTCTCTATGATACAAAGCAACAGAAAGCTTTATTAAGGAAATTAAAAAGTTATGAGAAATCTGTGGAAAGGGCCTGGAATAAGAAATATTCTTTAGAATCGATGACTTGGGAATATCATGCAGAAAGCCTACGACGAGAATTTTTAACCGCTCTCTGCATCCAGACGATAGATGGAACCCCTGTTTATACATATGATAATTTTTGGGGTTCTGATGCCACTATACTTAGAAGGTTTCTTAATTTTTTAGATAACAATAGTATTAGCCAAAAAGAATATAGGGAGCTAGCTCGTTCTGAACCATTTCGTTCCAGCTGGGTATTAGGTAAAGAGAAAGTGTTCGGAATACCCGTTTGTGATCTATCTGATAGTCAGAAGAATTTAGTTCTCTACTCTAGGATGTATGATTCGGCTTATGAAAATCCTGAGAGACCATCTGAAGAAGTTATTGATGATGATTACATGTTTGATGGATGGATGGCCCATTCTAGGAAAGAAGCAGAGAAGGAACGATCCAAACAAGAGGTTGATAAACTACTAGGCTCTAAGCGGGGGGCTTCTAATTCTAATGCTGACAATGTTTTTGTAGTAGCAGGCTCTCCAGAAGAGGCCGATAAAATAAAGGGATTAAATGATATTAATGCTCGTGTGAAAATGAGTCAACGAGATACGGCAGTAAAGGAAAAAGGGAAATTAGATGAACAAAATTTACCGGATGTAAAATTGGACTTAAGAAATCAAGCCATGAAACAAATGGCTGCGAGATAAGGAGGATATTAGATGTCTAATACTAATTATAGTGATGCATCAAAGAAGAGGTTATTAACGAATATTAAGAAGAAATTTGATACGACTATTATAGGATCGTTAGCAATATTTGAAGAAGAATTTGGGTATTTATGGGCTCATGGAGAAGTAGATGATACCCTTACGGAAACTGAAAGAGATTTCAGAGACATGTGGCAGGAGGTTAGAACTAAGATTTTAGATGCGGGAAACAGTAATTTAAGGGCGGCCCAGAGTGAAATTTCCCAATATACTTTATCTTGGAATCGTTATGTTATGAGGTTAGGTAATACATCTGAAGATCATGATGGGCCTTATAGAGATAGAAATTATAACTAGGAATAGGGAGTTAAAAAAATGGCTAAAATAGAAGAAAAGCCGGAAAAGAGAACTTTTACACACGATAATATCACGTATGCAGTACGGCGTCCTACTATGCAAGAACTGGTAGCCGCTAATAAGCTGCAACGAAAAACATTTAATGAAGCCCTCCAGGAGGACGGTTCCTTATTGAGAGATCAAATTAATTCTGAACTTCGTAAACGTAAATTATGGAGTGATGAACTTGAACAAGAGTATCAAACTCTACGTACAGAAATCGTGGATTTAGAATTTAAATTGGCTCGTGGTGGTATCAAATTGAATGATGCCAAGAGTATGGCACTAGAAATGAGAGATAAGCGGTCAGAAATGGTCCAACTCTTATCGGCTAGAACTGAGTTAGACTCGAATTCCTGTGAGGGTCGTGCAGATGCTGTGCGTTTTAATTATTTATTTGCCCACTGTTTGGTGTATGATGAGACAGGAGAAGCTTATTTTGTTGGTGGTTTAGATGATTATTTGTTGAATCAGGAACATACAGTAGCTCTACTAGGGGCTACAGAATTTTTCTATCTTATGTCTGAGACAGACGAAGTAGACTCTAAACTAGCAGAGAATAAGTTCCTCCGAAAATATCGCTTTGTTAATGACTCATATCAATTGATAGATAAGGACGGACATTTGGTAGATGACGACGGGCATCATATTGATGAAGCCGGTAATTTTATCACCTGGAAATCTGATACTGAATTTGTTTATGTTGATATCGAGGGACGAGAGATAGACAAAGAAGGCAATTTTCATTGTGAAGCTGATCCCTTTTTAGATGATGACGGTAAGCCTATAGACGATTCGTTATTTGAGGTTTCAGAAGAAGAAGAAAAAGAGCCCGAGGTCAAAAAAAGACGGACAAGCAAGAAAAGTGTAACTAAGGCAGAAGAATCTGTCTCTGTTAAATAAAACCGGATAAGCGATCTATTTTGAAACTTGTAATCTCAAGGTAGGTCGCTTTTTGTTTAGAGGTATCCAATGGCATTTAATATTAATGCAGCTGTAGTCCTAAGTGGTCCCAAAAACCTGAAAAAGGTTCGTGGGGAAATTAGTAAGAAGCTTTCTGGTATTAAAGTAAAGGTTGATGTTAAGTTTAAAGGGGGGGCGGTCAAGCAACTCCAAAATTTAAGTAAGACTCTGGGAAATATAACGGCAAAACTAAAGACAACGCAGGCTGCTGCAATAGCGGCTACTAATGCTATTAATAAATCCACAGCTGCTACTAACGCCGCAACTAGTGCTAATCAGCAGTTTTCTAAAACCACAAATAATTCTGCGAAGAACTTAAATAAAGTAGCTAAAAATGTTAAGGATGCACGTAATGAAATCGAGGCATTCGGTAGGGATTCCGCTCTAGCTATACGTCGTTTTTCTGCTTTTACTATTGCTACCGGAGCTATCTTTGGCTTTGTACGTTCTGTTCAGATGGGTATTTCAGAGGCAATAAAATTTGAGCGGGAATTAATTCGTATCGTTCAAGTTACTGGGCAATCTAAGTCCGGCTTACAAGGATTACAGAAGACTATTGATCAGTTAGCGGTTGGTTTAGGTATCAGTGCTAATAAATTAGTAGAGGTGGCCCGAACTTTTGCTCAGACGGGACAATCATTAAATCAAGTAGAAGCTTCATTGAAAGCTGTTGCCCGAGCTTCATTAGCTCCGACCTTTGGTACTATTGAATCAACTACAGAAGGTGTGATCGCCGCACTTGCCCAGTTTAATATTAAGGCAAATAAGACCGAAGCAGTTCTAGGCTCTCTTAATGCTGTATCTAAAAGGTTTGCGGTGGAATCTGCTGACCTGATTTCTGTCATCCGTCGTGCCGGTGGTGTATTTGCGGCTGCGTCCTCAAATCTAGGAAAACCAGAAGATGCTCTGAATGATCTAATTTCTATTTTTACTGCGGTTAGATCCACAACTCGTGAGTCGGCTGATACCATTGCTGTCGGTTTACGTACTATCTTTACACGTATCCAACGACCCCAAACCATCGAGTTCTTAAAGCAGTTTGGTGTGGAAGTAACAGACGCTCAAGGTAAGTTTGTTGGTTTCTTTAATGCATTTAAAGAATTGTCTAGTAAGCTAGGGGATCTTCAAAGAAAAGGCGATGTAATTACCTTTGGTAGGGTTGTTGAGGAATTGGGTGGTATCCGTCAGGTTGGTAAATTGATTCCCGCCATTGTTCAATTCACAAAGGCAGAAGAGGCCCGCAAGGTTGCTATGGCTGGGACTAATAGTATTACTAAGGATGTTGGGATTGCCACACAGACATTACAGGTCCGTATTGAAAAATTGGGTGAACGTTTTAATAAGTTGATTCGTGATATTACGAAATCGGCGACATTTCAATCTCTGGCTAATTTCGCCCTAGAAGCCGCAAACGCTTTCGTAAGCTTAGCAGACGCTCTACGTCCAGCTTTACCTCTTCTTACTACTATAGCTACTCTTAAGATCTCTTCCGCATTATTTGATTTTACGCGGGGATTTGTGGGAGGTCTTAAGAAGGGTGGTCCTGGTGGTTCTGGAGATGCACTTGGTGGATTTATTAGTGGTGGAGGTAGAGGTGGCGGGGGTGGAAAGCCAGGGGCAGCACTAGGAGACTCAGCTGACAAGAAACAGAGACAGGCAAATATTAGTGCTAATACTCAGGCTATTAAATCTAACACATTGAGCCTGAAAAGTTTAGACGCTCAAATTAAGTTGTTAAGCGGGACTTCTGCGAGAATGCAGGTAACAGCAGCGGGTATAGCTACTGCAATTCCTACTTTAATTTCTGCGTTGAATAATGTAACGGCGGGATTTGCTAGAGCTTCTAGTGGGGTGACTGCAATTGCTCCTGGTAAAAGAAGAGGAGGGGGTGGTGGTAAGGGTCCAGCTCGACGTGCTATGGGTGGTAGGGTAGGCTCTCCTCAAAGATTTGCTAGGGGTGGAGTGGCAACTATGAAGCCCAATACAGTGGGTGGTTTATTCTTGGAAAGAGGGAAACATAATACAGCAGGTAATATTAAGATAAATAGAGAAAAGGGAGTAGAAACATTCCCGTCTATGTTTAAGGATGTTGATCAAATACGGGCACAGATCCCTCTGGCTCTACTGCGACCTGATCCTAGTAATCATTTTAAAAATCAAATGGGTCCTGATCTTGAAAAATCAATCCAAGCTTCAGCTGCCAAGACTATTTCACAGAATTTTGAATTTAGACAATTTGATGTAGATGAACAAAAAGTTGCTAAGAATGCTGTATCTAATATAGATTTAGATTCTGTTTATGGTCATTTATTTGAAGCCTTTACCTCTGCAATTTCAGGATTACAATTATCTGCACCGGGTGACACCTTTGATATTCCAAGTTCTACAAAGGCTGGAAATAAAAGATTAAATAGTTTTTTTGAATCCAGCTCTGGTCCGATTTCTAGTAGAATTTTAGAAATTAAAAAAGCCCTAACAAGTGAAAATCTAAGAGGTAAAAAGAATTCTATTTCTAAAAAGATTATTGCGGGGTTAGGAACTAGTCTAACCAGAGGTGATTTTCTGATTGAGGGAGGGAAAGAGAAAGCTGCGAGTGATAGGAAAGCTGGACAGACACCAATCAAGCAGAGCAAGAACGCGGCTCGTCTTAAAAATCTGGGTGTTACTAGGAAAGTTTCCACGGGAGGATTTGACCCTGAAGGTATCTCCTCACTTTTAACTCCACAAGAACTAGTTTTTAATCCTAGAGCGGTTGAAGCTGCCGGGCTAAGCAACCTTGAACGATTTAATAAAACTGGAGATGCTTCTAGACTAGGCAATTTTAATCCAGCCGACGTAGGATTAGTCCCCGGTCTAGGAACTGGTGATATAGTACCAAGAACATTAGAACCGGGCTCTTTTGTTGTTCGTAAATCGTCTGCTAAAGGATCAGGATTAAATGAAGAGACACAATTCTTTAATCGCGGTGGTCGTGCAGGTAGACCGAGACGTAAGTTTCAGGTGGGGGGTGCGGCAACTGGGGGTGGTGCTGCTGGTTTGGCACAAGGTGCTCTTAACCTTACTATTTTAACTAGTGTAGCAGGGGGGTTAACAGATTCTTTCCAAGGTCTTTTAAATGGTGTCACTTCCGCTATCGTAGGTTTTTCAGTTTTACATCCATTATTTAAAGATTTTTCTTTCTTTAGTAAAAAAGTAAAAGGGGCTGGTGAAGTAGTAGAGAATTTTAGGGAACAGGGGGCACGGGCACGAGCTGCGGTAAAAAAAAGACAATCCAGAAGACTAAATATAGGGATAGCTTCTGCTATAGGAGCTTTAGCGATAGGCCCACTTAGCGATGCGATTACTTCCGCATTAGGTCAAGTAGATATTGGTGGAGTAAAAGGCTTTTCTGGGCCAGGGGGGAGAGCCAAGGCTGGTGTGGCCGGTGGATTAACTGGTGCAGCACAAGGTGCTGCGGCTGGAGTAAGCGTTGGAATCTTTGCCGGTCCTATTGGTGCAGCAGTTGCTGGTATTGGTGGTGCTGTTGTGGGTGGAATACTGGGATTATTTTCTTCCCTAAAGGAACAATCTAAATTTGAAGAATTTACAAAACTTCGTGACTCAATCGGTGCGGTCTCTCTTGCCTTAGATCGTTTAGGGAAGAAATTTGATAATGAGGCTAATGTGAAAGATGCCTCTAAGGCTTTGGAAAATTTTAATAATACTATATTTAGTAGTGCTCAAATTTTGGCTAATATAGAGCAGAAGAGAAATATTACAATAAAGGGGCAAAATAGTCTAGAGGCTCAATTACGACAATCAGAAGGAGGGTTCGGAGGAGGTTCCGCTGGAGGTCAAAAGGCTATTCCTAAGGGTCCAGCCACTCTTACAGTAGAATCTCTTAAAGATTCACTTAAATTATTAACTCCCGATCAAATTAAGGGAGATATTGAGAAATTAGCAGCCTTAGAAGATGCTATTCTTAAAGATCTAAATTTGAAGGAGCTAAAGGCATTATCAAAAATAGATACTACAAATATTAATAATTTTGCAACAGCATTAGACCTTGTAGATGGAAATGCTGATGGAGCTGTAGGATCTATAAGAGGAGCGGCAGATTTATTTAAACAATTAGCAACCCGAAAGGTTTTAGGCTCTGTTCGTACTTTTCAAGATGATTTATCTAAACTTGGTGATGGGAAAGTTGCTAGGAAATTAGATGATACATTTGGTAAAGCTGCTATTAAATTTATAGAAGTTTTTAAGACAACAGGTGCAAAGGGAGATATTAAATTTGCAACGGGAGAAGCTCAAGTTGCTTTTGTAAATGATATTGTCAAGAATTTAAATACAGAATTAAGTAAAAAGGGTTCTAAGTTAAATATTGGAGAAGTCTTAGGTTCTGCTAAATTAAGTAATGGCGGTGGATTTGCTGACTCTATTGACAACTTTCAACAGGCATTAATAAATGCTGATCCGGAGAAAATGAAGAAGTTAAGAATTGCTCTAGGGCCGGAGCTATCAGCAGTATTATTTAAGGCAGCAGCGGCATCAGGGAAATTTACTGAGTCTGTTAAAACGATAGGTGTTACAGGGGTTGCAGCTAGGGCAGGAGTTGAGGCAGCAATTAAAGGTATGAACAAGCTGATTAACGAAATTGATGCTCTAGGTCAAGCTCTAAGTGCCTTAAGCTCTCAAACCTCCAGAGCCGTTTCTGATTTTTCTGTTGCCTTTGGTAATATATCTAGTAGTATTTCTCAAATTACTGGAACCGGAACTACTGTTACCCCTAGGGCGAGAGGTAATGTCTTTAATAATATTGCAGGGCGTTCTTCAGCTGAATTAGATGCGGGAGTAGCAAGAATCTCAAACAATGTGGGAAGTGCTCCAGCATTCAAAGGTATCGGCTCCACAATAAAATTCACGCGGGATTTACCCAACACACTTAAGAGTACTGTTGATTCGCTAAGGCAAAGGGCAGGTAAGAATAATACTCCAGCCCAGGAATTTAGTATTAATACTATTTTAAAAGAATTTGAAAAGCAGGCCGGAGGTGAATTTGCAAAGTTACCTCCAGTTTTACAAGAACAAATTAGAGCACAATTTAAAGCTCAACTATCAGGTGGTCGTCAAAATGCTAAGCTTGGAGTTGCCGGACTCAGAAAGAAATTGGAGGGACAACCCTTTAAAGATCTAGTAGCAAGCTTAGGTGGAATAGGGGAGCAGGCAAGAGAAAGTTTAGCCAAGACCACTGCGGCATTGAATGAATTTAATGCGGCGGTAATTAAAGCGGCGAATTTTTCTGTTGCAATCTCCAATGAAAAAGCTAAAGCAGAACAGACTATAATAGCGAGACGGATTCAGTTCGAAGAGAAGTTTAATAAGTTTACAAATAAAAATGTTGATAAGCAGAAGGACGCTCAAAATAGACTACGAGCTACTTTGCAGGGTCAGGTGAATGCCGGTGGTGCTGCCGGAGGATTACCCCCTGGACTTAATGTACTAAACGGACAATCGTTATTAGATAGACGATTAAGATTAGAAAAGACTAAGACATCTCTTCAAGGCCAGATTCAGGCTAAACAAGATGCCAAGGCTCCCGTTGCAGAAATTAGTAAACTGATTGATAAACTGGGACAAAATGCCGTAGCATTAGATGGTACTAAGAGAGCCTTAGAGACTTTGTCTAAAGATGTTACTGAATTGTCAGCTATTGAGGCCGATCTTAGTCGTATTCAAGAGGCTCGTTTAACTGCAAGACAACGAGCACAGGTGTTCGCATCTAGAATTGGTGCTGCTAAGACCAAAGAAGAACAGAATAAGGCTGCTACAAGTTTCTTTAAGCCTGTTTTTGCCGCTCTAAGAGGGTTTGGCGTCGGCGGTAAGAGAAAGCAAAATTTCGGAGACGCTGGGGCTGTTCTAAGTGATCCTAAGTTAATTCAAGATACTTTAGGACTTACTGATGAACAGTTAGAACAATTACTTGCTAAACAAACTAAAGCTATTGGTATAGGGGGAAAAAACTTTCTCACTGATCGAAACCTATTACCATCATCTGTAGCTCAGCAATTAACTCTTGGTAATAAAAAGAGAGGGGCTAAAGGTGCCTTTGGTGCGGGGACAACTGAGAAGGGTAAGAGCCCCGAAGAACTAAAATTGCTCAAACGTGCTAAAGAGATAGAAAAAAAACAGGCAGTTTTAACAGCGAAAATAGCTGCACAAAATGCTGCTCTGATTTTGGTCCAACAACAACTATTCCGTAGTGAACTAGAGAAGACATCAAAAGCTTTAATAGTAGCGGGAAATGCATTTGCCTTTTTAAGGGGTTTAATAACCGGGAAGGTTAAGGTTCCTGCAAAAGGAACTCCACCTACAACATCGACTCCTGCAAAAGGAACTTCAGCCGCAGCCGCAGCCGCGTCTACTAAAGGTTCTACTGGTAAAAATGGTAGTGTTGGAGCAAGTAACCGTTCCACAATATCATCGGACGGGGCAGCAGGGGCTAGTATACCAAATCGTCCTACTACTCAAGCATCCGCTATAAGAAGAAATACTGGTTCAGGTTCAGGCGATTGTTGTTGTTGTTGTGAAGATAATAATCGTAGAACAAATCCTATTGTGAACCAAAAAAGAGATACAGTAAAGAAATTTGGTGGATCTTTTCCACCCCGAGATAGGGATGGTTCAATAACTATTAGTTCGCCAGGAGTACCTACTGCAAAAACTACAGGGGTTAAGAAATTTAACGGTCCTAATGATAGGACTAAAATATTACCTCGTACAGCAGATAATCTTAATAAGAGTATTGGGCCTATTCCTCCAGGAAAAAATAATCTTATTAATGCTATATTTGCCAAAAAGAGAATATTAAAAGCATCAAAGATAGGTGGAAATAAAGATATTACGTTTGGTGGGGACAGTAAATTCAACATTCCTTCAAGGGCGGATACAGAGGATATCCCCTCAGGACTTCGTCCCCCATCTGTCTTTGCAAATAACATAAGAAAACCAAGAAGATTTGATGGATCTCCTCCAGTGGCTGGATTACCCAGAATTACTGCAACTCCTGTTCCACTTCCTCCTATTATTAGTGATACATCACCAGATGGGTTTAGGAAGTTTAGAGACGGATTACTAAAAACCACAAAAGATCTTAATAAAGCGGCGGATAAGTTAGCGGGTATGCCGGAACTGAAAGTGCAATTAGATGCAAAAGTTGGACCAGTAGATGTGATATTAAATGGTGCTTCTATTATCAGTCAGTTCGGCAATAAAGTAAAGGATGAGATATTAGAGGCGGTAGGAAAAAGACTAGAAGAGTTCAAAAAGCGTCTTGATGGTTCAGAGAAAAATCCGGATTTATAAATTCATTTAAAATAAGGTAGAACAAATGTCAGCAGGATTAGCCTTTAGTTATGGCTCATACAATTTTCGGCCTCGTCCATTGATGTCGATTAAGTCTCAGCCTCTAAAAACACCGGATGGTACTGGATACGGAGTCGTTCATAATATCTCATTGAATGGAAGTGTTCTATTAACCGGGACACAAATTACGAGCGGTATTCTAGGGGTATCTAATAAAATAGAAACTTTAAAGGACGCCCTCGATCAGGACGGTCGTCTATTAGTGGTGTCCTGTGGGGATGTTCCGGTAGTGAGTGGCTATCCCACTATGGATGGATATAGTTTTGATACCGTGTCCGATAACATGACCAGGAGAGCCACATATAGCATAGAGTTTACTATGCCTACTACTTTATTAGGTAGTGGTAATGATAATTTTAATAACGGTAATTCTTTTCCCCCATTTATTGAATCAGCTACTGAGTCTTGGGATGTAGAATTTGCTGATGAAAGGACATCATTTGACTGGACGTTACCTGATGGGACCGCTGAAAAATTTGGATATAAATTAGCCGTAACACATAATGTAGATGTAAAAGCTCGTATTGCATACACCGGGGATGCCGTATCAAATGTTCCGTGGAAAGATGCACGGGATTATGCTATAGACCGTTTAGGGTTTGATAGTGAGGTGGTAACATTGACAGGAATCTTAGGTGTTCCTGGTACTGCTTATTTTTCTACTCGTGATGTATTTAACCATTATAGACAAGTATCCACTAATAAGTCTGACGGGTCAATTAAAGTAGTAGAAACATTTGTGGTGACACCAGAAGGGGCCGACAGTCTACCAAATAATGCGATGGAGACCTTTGATATAGGTCTGAATCAAAGTGATGGATTGACAACTGTTAATATCAATGGAAATATCGAGGGCTTGGCGACTATCTCTTATACAGGTGACGGTGGAAGTCAAGACGGATATAATGTTTCAGCAAGTAAGTTCTCTGCGGCGTCTGGGTACTATAATATAATAAAGGATAGACTTTATGACCGGGCTAAGGGGGCTTATGCGGCGGTCAGTGGTGCATGTTGGAATAGGCCATTAAGTGCCACCATTAGACAAAGAGCAGTCGGGATAAATCCTATAGAGGGAACCATCTCATATGATTATACTTTTGATACAGCAACTACAGGTTGTATTACGGGAACCTGTATAATATCCCAATCAGTTACTATCGATGATCAGCTAGATAACGAGGTGATTGCTGAACAGGTTATATTGGGACGGGCCGCAGGACCTATCATACAAGATATAGGAACAATTACAGCCAGAGTTAGAACAGTGAATGTAGAGTTAGTTACTTTACCACCAACAGATTGTTCTACAGTAGCTAATATGTACGCCCCGGTTCCTACTGGTGCTGTTGATGATTTTATCGCTATTATATCGGGCGATCTATGGTTATCATATGGTCAGGTTTTTGTAGTAGGGCAAAATCAAACGTGGGATTTAACAGCGGGCAGATATACTAAGAGTAAAAGCTTTAAATATACAAATTGCAGTAGCTAAGAGGGAATAATGGCAGTTCTAGGTAAAAACACATGTACTCCGGCCAGAATTTATGGCCCACTTCCGCAGACCATTTTTTGTGGGTGCAGTATTAGAGGCTTTACGGTCCAAGGAGGATGGAACGAGCAATCTTCGAATATGACCATAGAATTAGTTCAGGATACTTGTGCTGGGAATAGAGTATGGTGGAACGAATCATTAGTAAGACAGTCATCCGCAAGTAAGGCAGACCCAGGGTTCACATATCCCGAGCCAGGATGTGCGGCATACTTTCGTGTTGAAGAAGATCCAGATGGAGTGACAGAAGCTTTACGAGGAGGATTTGAATACTGTGGGATAGTAGATGGTTGGACTGAGAAAAAAGATCCCCAGGGAAATCCGGTATTCTTTGTTAAGTTAACAGACCCTAGAGTTATAATTGAAAAAACTCAAGTAATTATCAATGATTTTCCTGGAAGTACTTCTGGTGTTTGGAATCTAATTAATGCATATGGTTTTGTAGAAAGTCTTGGTGATACTTGTACATCGTCTCCTGCCGGGGCTATTGGCGGTTTTACTTCTTCTAATATAAACAGTAATGTAGCAAATGAAAGAGGTATGATTTGGAATGATATTAGGTGTGCAGTTCATACTCTAGTATCTTCTGTCGATCGAGCTTTAACCAACACATTATACGGTAAATATTGCGTTGATAATCGAATAGTATATGTGGGACCAAATGCCGGAGAAGAGGGGTACGGGATTATAGAGAAGGACTCTACTATTTTTGACCCTGTTCTTTCTACTTTACCTAATGTAAATCTAAACAAACAATATTATCATATAGATTTGACTGAGCTGCCCTTTAGTCCAGATTCTTATCGTATCTCTGGACCTAATATCAGTCTAATGGAAATAATTAGTCAGGTCTGTCAGGATGCAGGCTGTGATTATTATGTAGAACTTTTGCCGATTAGAAATGCAGGAAAGGTAGTAAAGGTAATAAAGGTTCGTGCTTCGGCTCGTACAAATCAACCCCAGTTGGGTAGAGTAGATGATTTTATTTCTGCTAAGCAGGCAGACTCCGCACAGGCTAATGGAGGTATTTTATCATATACCAAAGGCGAGGAGGTTCGAAATGAGGATACCTCCACCTATCTTATTGGAGGTAAGCTGCGTGATGGCTTTGAGTCTACTGCTGTAAATATGTTACCATTCTGGGGACTAGACTCTAACGGCGATTTAATTCAGGCTAGAGTAGTGAGCGGTGAATATGAAGTGAGGATGGACCTCTCTAGACTGAATCCTACTCTTATTACACCTTTTGCTGGAAGTTATAATTATGCTACTGAAAGAGAGTTAAGAGCTGCTGTTAAAGACATTGATTCTTGGAAAGAAATAGCATTATTTGTAAATAACGATTTTGCTACATGGTTAAAAACAGTTAAACAGGTATCAAATTTACGTCATGATAAATTCGCAGGAGTAGCTAGTGGTAAGATCCCCGCCCTGGCACTAAATAAAGGACTGCCTGACGTAACTGCGGTAGACCATAAGCTTAAAGCTAGTGAGTCACGAGATTTAGATAAAGTCTATGAATTTGTACGTTCCTATTCTGACGAGTTTTATGGAAAACAATTTATAGTTGATGCGTCGTCCTTTGCATGTTTTACAACAGATATAGAATCTAATAAGATCCGTTGGTCTCATGAACCTTCAACGGAAGGCTGTTGGATTAATGATAATATAACTCAAGTTATAGGTTTAAATCATAATAGTAATGCTTCTGATTTCTTCCGTGACGATGTGGGTAAATATCAGCCTATTATTAGATATCCTGCTATTTCAGGTTTGAGATTAAGCGGCAGTGGTGATGCAACATATACTGGTGACCCTTCTCGTTTGGGTGATGATAACTATATCACAAATACCGGGACATATATCTGGGCTAAGGCTGAAGTTGATCCTCAATGGGTAGTTGGAACACCTTTGGTTCCTGCCGCAACTACACTCTCCTTTTTATTAAGGGTAGGAGCCCCTGTTGTAAATAACACAAGTGATACTAATGATTTGATCGAGGCCGCTCAAGGCACCGATATGATGTTGGATACTACTGTAATTTCTGAAGTGAAGGCAATTGATCGTGGAGCCTTACTATTAGCTGCCTTACCTTTTGCTATCGCTCCTGATGCCGCCCTTGCACCGAGTGTAAGTCATGTTCAGGTATATGGTCCTTGGGGCAAGGTAGGACTTCCTGGACAGGTAAATCTGGAAACAGACGAAGGATTCGTACCGTGGGAATATGGTAGTGATGATATTATGTATCAGGCCGCACTGGATAAGGTGGGCAGTTCTGTTACCCATATGAGAAAGGGTGAGAGAGGATCTATAACAGTTGCCGGATTTCCAAATATACCAATAGGTGCCGAGCTATTTTCTGTTGATACCGCGAGCCCACCAACCTCTCAGGGTAATCAAAAATATGTGGGAACAAGAGCACCGAGCTTTGCTTTATGTGCTGCTAATCTACCATATGTTTATTGTCCTATGAATACATGGGTCGGGCAATTTGGACCTAATGTTACTAATGTTAACGTAGGAGTTGGGGCCGGAGGGTTTACTACTACATATGAATATAGTACTTTTACTCCTACCTTTGGAAGATTCAATAAGGACAATGCGGAAAAATTAAAAGCTATTGGACAGACTCGTCTAAATAATATGAGAAATTTACGAGCAACCAGAGCTTTCCGTCAAAGAGTTACTTCCTCATTTGTAAGAGCAAGGCAAGCCATAGATAATCAAGTGGGCAAATCGGCCCGAGCACCTAAGAGTGCCCACCATTGTATAGTGGGAAGATATGTAGATGGTGACCGCCCAGAACTTAACACTATGCCTGGGCGAGAACTAACACTAGCATGTGGTTCTGATGATATTTATACTGGTGTGGCAATTATGAGTATGGACGGTTTATTTAGACCTGTCTCAAAGTCAGGTGATGGGGGACTAACTCCTTATGTAGCGTATAGTGATGCACAATGTACTGGATTGGCCGATCATCCACAGATGGCCGATGGGCCGATTATTGAATATAAACGTCTGTCAGTAACTCAAGCCACATCTGACCCATTAGCTAATCCAAATACTACAATGACGGATAGGTCTGATTCTCCAGGGTCTGGTCATGATATTGAGGTATTAGGTAGAAACACAGCTCCTCCTGGAAGTGGTTGGACTATAATAGAGGGTGCTGATGGTGGTTCTGGTTATGCTGATGATTATCGTTTTCCTTGTTTAAAGGGACCAATGATTATTCAGCAGTTTGGATATGATCTGTGTGGGAAACCGGTTCCAAATGCAGCCGACTCAGACGCTAGTGCGGCCACCGGAGTTTTTGTAACTACAGCATTAGAGGATAAATTTTTAGATGGATGGTTGCAAAAGCCCAAGACATGGCCCGTTGCTATGTTGGATCTTAGGTTAGATCGTGAGCGGGGACTATGGGTTCCTCCTCAACCTCCCAGACCTTTACATGTTAATGATGATGGCTGTTTATTAACTGATAAAAATGCCGCCACTGTTAATGCTAAAGCGGTTTATGATGATGCAGGCTCTTTAGTTTCAAACACCACTTTAGATGTAGAGTGGCCTTGGACAATTCAACCTCCTACAGGAATAGGGGTAATGCCAGTTTATTATGATAATGTAGATTGCAAGCATTATGCTTTTCCTATTAATAGGTTGGATATTGCTAGGGGTCCAAATATTACTGCCCCCTCTAATGTATTAAGTGATGCTAAACGGATTATATTTGATCAAGCAGATTTCACAGTTACTTCGGATATAGATACTTGTGATAGAGATGTTTTTGTACAGGTTATTGCAGCAGCTGCTGGACCGGACGTTGAAGGTTTGGATATTTGCAGTAGAGGGGCTGTTGTAAGCCATTCATTTACTACTTTGCAATTTGGAACGGGATTACAAGTTAAAGATTTGGGTGGTGGTACTACCAGGGTTGACGGGACATATAAAATTGCGGGAACTGCCGGTTTGTGTGAGGAGGGTGCTGTATACGGTCCTG
>Ga0255047_10000969_pt1 | contig 22097 bp, 13 predicted proteins | sample JV7_2_1_MG_FD_183640 | JGI IMG/M metagenome (GOLD analysis project Ga0255047, IMG submission 183640) | Seawater microbial communities from Jervis Inlet, British Columbia, Canada - JV7_2_1 | ecosystem: Environmental > Aquatic > Marine > Inlet | place: Canada: British Columbia | collected 2016-10-06 | reverse complement strand
TATGGACAGCCACTAAAATTGGTGGACAAATACTTGTTAATGCTAAAAGAAGAGATAATCAAGTTCGCTCTATAGATGATCCAGGTAAAACATCACTATCTTATATAGGATGTGTTAAGGGTAATACAACTGGAAGCCCTATGTCTTTAGTTGATTTGCTTGATAATATACAAATGCTTTATAATATTGTAATATATCAAATAGAATTAGCTATGGCTCGTTCTGGTGGTAAAGCAGTTGTGTATGATACAGCTCAACTACCTACAAATTCAGGTATGGATATGCAGACTGTTTTGTATCATTTAAAAACAGATGGTATTATACCTATTAACTCCAAGGATGAAGGTGGGCAAATGCAAACGTTTAATCAATTCCAGCAAATTGACTTTACATTATCTCAATCTGTTCAGCAGTTAATTAACCTAAAAATAATGTTAGAAGAAATGGCTGGTAATATTTCTGGTGTAACAAGACAAAGAGAAGGAGCTGTAGGTCAATATGAGTACGTTGGTAATGTTCAAAGATCTGTAACTCAATCAGCAACTATTACAGAGAGTTGGTTCTACTCGCATGCAGAAACTAAACAAAGGGTTTTAGAAAAGTTAACTAATTTAATGAAGATTGCATGGGCTGATGGTAAAAGAGCCGCTCTTATATTAGGTGATGGTGCTTATAAATTTTTAAATGTACTGCCTGACGTTGCTTTACAAGACTTTGGTTTATATATAGGTGATAGTGGTAAAGACGATTCTATGAAACAAGTTGTTCAGCAATTAGCGCAGTCAGCATTACAATCTGGAGGTATTGATTTATTAAATGTAATAAAAGTACTTAAGGCTGATACAATGACTGAAGCTGAGAAAGTTTTAGAAAAAGGTATGGAAGAAATGAAGAAACAGCAAGAAGCTCAACAGCAAATGATGATGCAGCAGCAAGAAATGGCTGCTCAAGAAAAACAAGCTGACTTCCAAGCTGATGCTCAATTAAAACAAATGGATAACGAAACTAAATTACAAGTTGCTCAACTTAACGCAGAAAATAAAATGGATATTGCAAAACTTAATTCTGACACAGATAGAGATATTCATGATACAAAAATGCAGAACACTATGATAGGTAAGCATGCTGATCACGTTATAGAAGACTATAAAACTAATAAAGAGCACAATAGAGAGGACAATAAAGAAAATATAACTTCTGGTATGAAAGCTACTTCTGAGGACCTTGAAAGAGCTAAGAAGAAGATTTAAAATATTTTCGTATATTTGCAAACAGGGAATAAAAAAATATATAAAATGACAAAAGAAGAATCAAAACTAGTTGACCAAGTAGAAGAAACTACAGAGTCTAACGAAACAGAAACTATTAAGGATGAGTTTAATCCACTTGCCTTTACAGAAGATGTTTACAATGAAACAGAAGAAACTAAAGAATCTGAAGGTGAGGTGACAGAAGAAGATGAGAGCAAATTCTCATGGGAGCAAAAAGCCGAACCAGAAGAAACTGAAGAAAAAACTGAAGATGAATATGATTGGGATGGATCTGAAGAAAACAAGGAGGATCCAAAATCTGATGCTGAAAATACTGTAACCGACTTAAACTGGGAGGAAATATCTAAAGAGTTAGGTGTTATGGCTAAAAGCAAAGACGAGTTAGTAGGAGCTATTAATGCTTATGTTAATCAACAACAGCAACCAGATCCTCAAACTTCTCAATCTCAAGAGTTAAAAAAATACTTATCATTTAGTGATAGGAAATTAGTAGCTGAAGAATTAAAAGCTGATGGTTTAGATGCTTCTGAAATAGAAGACTCATTAGACAAGCTAGAAGATTCAGGTATGCTTAAAATGAAAGCTAAGAGTGTTAGGCGTGTTATTAATAACGCTATAGACTCTCAAGTGGAACAAGAAAAGCATAGAATTACTACAGAAAGAAATAATCGTACTGCAACTGCAAATAAAGCTAGAGAAGATCTACAAGTTCATATTAAAGATATGGATAACTTTATGGGCGGTAAGGTAACAAAGAAACAGAAAGAAGAAGTGTATAGATATGCTACAAGTAAGATGTCAGAAGACATATGGAAAGATCACGCCAACGTTGCGGATGTTGCTATGTTTATGCTCTACAAGGATCAAATCACAAACATTCTTCGATCTCAAGGTTTGGCAGACGGCAAAGCCGCTATGATGAATAGTATAGTCTCACCTAACCTTAACACTGGAAAAAGCAAATCTGATTACAAAATAAAGTCAGGTAAGTTTGATCCAAAAGCGTTCATGGGCGAGTAAGCTTAACAAGTAAGACAAAGTCTACTCATAGTTGAAAGTTAATTGGACAAATATGTAAAATGTTTAATTAATAAAAATTTAAAAAATGGCAACAACTAAATCGGGTGAATATGGAGTTGGAACAACTGCTGCGAATGCACTAAACGCAAATTTGTTACAACATCCAGAAATAGCTAGAACTTTAATATCTCTTTACCCAAGATATTCAATGACATATCTTTTAGAAAGAACTAGAAGAATGGCTAAGGAAAAAGTTTTAGGAGATAGTTCTTACGAATGGAAAGTAATGAACAGACTAAGTAGAAAATCTTTAATTCAAGCAACTGGTACAGGAGGTGCTGTAGCTGCTGGGGCAAATGACACTTTTGCTTTTGAAGCAACTTCAAGTGGTGGTGCTGAAAATTGGTTTAATCCTTTTGATGTAATTAGATTCGCTAGCGGATCCACTGGTTTTGTAGTATCTGTATCTTCTACTACATATACAGTAGAAATGATTACAGCTTTAACAGCTGCTGATAATACTGTCGGACAATCAGTTGGTAGAATTGGTTCTGCATTCCCTGTTGGGTCTACAGGTGCTGAGGTTGGTGAGAATTATGCTTACCCAGATACTTATAAGAACTTTATGACAATCAATAGAAAGAAATGTACAATCACTGGTAAAGATGCCACTGATGTTTCTTGGATTGAAAATAATAATCAATCACTTTGGTACTTCACTAAAGAGCAACAAATGATGGATCAGTTTATGTATGAGCAAGAATTGCAAAGATGGTACGGACAAACAACTGTAACAACTGCTGCAACTAATTACACCGCAACTAATGTTGATATTCTTTCTGCTGTGGCTTCTGGTACTTATGATGATGGTTCTTCAAGAGCTGCTATTGACGGTACTTCTGGCGGAACAGGAGCGCATACTATTGGTGATGGTGTATTAGCTCAAATTAGCGCATCTAATCAAGCTTCTTACTCTGCTGGAACATTAACTGAAGATATTATTACTGAGTTTATTGGTAAGATCTCTTTAAATGCTAATGCTGCTGAAGGAAACGAGTGGGTTGTATTTACTGGAACTGAAGGACGTATTGCTTTCCATAAGGCTATGAAAGACCTTATCGTTGCTCCTGCTGGCGCAATGACAGGTGGATCTATGGCTGATGTAAAAGCTGGTTCTGACATTTCATTAGGTGGAAACTTCACTTCTTACCATGCATTAGGTAATAAAATTACTATTGCTTACTGCCCAGTATTTGATGATCCACATTTACATGGTGCTTCAGGTGGTACTAATTCATTTGGTGATACTAGATTGAAAGAATCTATGAAGATGGTATTCATGGACTTCGGAACAACTTCTGGTGTTTCTAATGTAGAGTTAATCACTAAAGGTGCTAACGGAATTAATCGTTCATTAGTTAAGAAATATGTTGGTGGTATGGTAAATCCTTACGATACTAAATCAATGATGGCTGCTAATGGAGATGATAGATTCCAATGTCACGTATTATCTGAGTCAGGTATTATTGTAAGAAATCCACTTTCTTGCGGTATCTTATCTGCTTCTTAATTATTAACACTTAAAATTTAAAAAAATGGCAAATAAATTAAGATTCGTATATTTCAATACAGGAACTGATGACGCTGTATGTATACCAGTAGATAAAATCAATCAAATCTCTCATGATGCTGACGCTTCAGTTCATGTAGATTTTTTAGATTCTGGTGCTGCTGGAGGTGTAGCTGGTTCTGTAGAATTGACTGTAACTGATGGTTATGAAGCTCAAGTGGTAAAAGAAATAGCTAGAATTTGTTCTGAAGGAACAAACGCTGTTACTGTTATCGCTGATGAGACTAACTCTATATACTGTCACGCAAAGATTACTGCTGTAGGTACTATAACTGCTGCGTAACAATAATTAATTAATGGAAGACGGAGGGGCTTAGTCCCCTCCAAATTCCTTATATTTGCAAGATGAAAACAAGATTAGTAGTAAGAGATGGAAAGGTTGTAGAGTTAAAAGAAGATGAAGGATTAAGAAGCACAAAAGAACAAAAGGTATTTAGTGTTGGTAAGACTAGTGGATTAAAATGGGGAAAAGGAGATTACCAAGAAACTAGAATATCTACAAATGAAAAAGGGCAAAGAAGAATATTTAAAGAGACTGCAAAAAAGTCTAAATATTATATAAGCAAAAAATAACAGGGAGTATTAATTAAAACAAAAAAAAAGATGGCACATTTAATTTATGTAAGAGCAAAAGATGACAAAAGATTTTCTTACGTTAAGTTTGGGACTTACACGCAAAGAAACGGTAAAAAATCAGTATTATTAAATCCAGATGATGTATCTGTGGATGGTTGGGAGATGAGCAGTGCTCACACAACACTTAATATTGACAACGAATATGATAAAAGAATTTATGATTTTTTATTAGATCATCCTTTTATAATAGAAAATAAACATTATGAATTGATAGATACTAAGGCTAATGTTAAAAGACAAGCAGATAGTATATTAAAGGCAGCTGAAGCTGTACAGGTAGCGACATCAATAAAAGATAATGAATTAACCGACCTTACTAAATTGTTTGGTATTGGTGACGGACTTGATGATGAGATTATTAGAGCTAAACTTATTCAAATGGCAGGACGAGCTCCTGATAAATTCTTAGAAATATATAGAGATGCAGATAAATCTTATCGTGTATTTTTAAAGAACGCATTAGACAAAAAAGTAATACAAAAAGTAAATGATGTTTGGAAGCACAACAACTACACTTTAGGTATTTCTGATGAGCACGCAATAGCATGGTTAAAAGATAATCCAGAAGTATATGCTGTAATGAAAAACCAAGTAAGAAACGGAAAGCCTAAGTCTGCAGAAGCTATTCCTGTTGAAGAATCAGAAATGGTTTCAAGTGCAGGTATATCTGCTTTAGAAAAAGAGATTGACAAAAGAAATAAAAAAACTAAATAATGACTGTAGCTCAGGCTTACACCCACTTAGATTTACTTTTAGATAAAGCAGATCAACCTTATTTTACAAATGCAGAGAAAGACAGCTTTTTACAATTAGCAGTAACTGAATTTATAAATAAGTATTATAGGGGTTATGGCTTGAATCAAGAGTATAGAGATGCTTTATTAGGTTTTACTATGACTCAAACTATAACAACTACAGTAACAGATAAAGGAAGAATAATACTACCTAATCAGTATCTTCATTTGATATCATTAGAGGCTGACGGTTCAGAGTATAAGATAGTATCTTCATCAGATTATGTAAATATAGTTGGGCATGATAATACAGACATTATTTCAAAAGATCCTTTTCATAATACTAATAAAGAACCTATAGCAACTGTAATGGTGGAAGGTAATAATAGATATATAAAATATCATCCATACAATCCTGCCACTGAGGATGTTTATATTCACTATATTAGGGAAAGAAATTTAACAAGTCTTTTTGATGCTGGTAATTTAGTATTAAAAGATCAACATCAGGTATTAAAAATAGCTACAAGAATGCTTACAGCAAATATTGAAAGCTCTAATTATGAAGTTCAAACTAAAGAAACTGAGTAAAAAATAACGGTATTAAAGGGATTCTTTTGCTCCCTGCTGCAAGAATAGGTAGATGCTTTTATTAGTAGATGCCTATTTTTGTTTAATCCAAAATAAATTAGTAATTTTGTAACACCTGAAATCACCCTTATGATAACCTTAAATGAAATAGCTTATAATATTAAAAACCTTGCTTATGGAGGTAAGTCTAATAGCGAAGCAAACCTTACTATATCTCAAATAAAACATTGGGTTCATTATCATAGAGCTAAGTTAATTGCTGATAATCTAGATAAAGGTATATTGTCTAATCATATTATATGGCAGAATTATGAACTTAATGCTGGTAATATGTTAGATAGTATTATTATGCAAGGTAATGACGATCCATCAGCATTCGCAGGATCAGATTTAAATCGATGGACTAACATACCTAAAGATGCTACACCACAAGCTCTTGATAGATGGACATTAGATTCAACACTAACAAGTAAAAATGATGCTTTAACTCCATACTTAAAGGATAGTCATTCATTAAGTCAGTATGGTAATTATAAAAAAACATCTCAATTTAAGAATGATTATAGAAATATATCTCAAGCAGGATTTACAATTCCAGAACCTTTAATGCTAAAAGATTATAAGTCTATAAAAAATATTGAGTTAGATAGAATTGTATGGAAGAATGGAGCTGATGACACTTTTGGAAGATCGTTTGAGCCGATACTACTTCCTATAAAAACACTAGATGAAGGAATGTATTCTAAACATAATAGATTTACTTCTGACAATAAACCTTATGCTACATTAGAGAGAGTTGATTTTAATGATGATATACATAACTCTACAGCTCTTATATTAAAAGGGCTGCAAGTCGCTCCAATTGTTAAGCTGCCTACCGCACTTGTTGTGCCTAATGGTACATTTGATACAGATATAAATGGTTGGTATTTTAATAATTTGAATACTGCAACAGCATCATTAAGTAGTGGGACTTTAAGGCTTGACTCTGGTAGTGGCTCAGGTATTCCTGAAGCATACACAAAATTAAATACTATAAACGGTACATCCTACACTATAAGTTTAGATATAAATCTTCAAGGTAATCAATGGTATCAAATATGGGTTGTCACTGATCCACAAGACATCTGGAACACTAACATAATTCCCCAAACTACCATTAATGGTATATCTAACACAACAGAAACAGTAACATTTACAGCAGGACCAGATGATGTATATATACTAATTAGAATCGGATTCACAGCTATTGAATATTTAACTATAGATAATGTAATATCCACTGGGCCTACACCTCAGCAACCTATTTTTTGGTCTTATAAAGCTAATGCTAGAATGATATTAGCAGATCCTACAAAAGCCAATCCATCTTGGGATGACAGTAAAACTCCTTATCCTATACCTATGGAATATGTTTCTGATTTAACGCAGAGAGTAATGTCTCAAGAAATGGGAGTAGTTATTAAAACTCCTGTAGATGATATAGAAGATAATCTTGATACAACTAAAATGATGAGAGAGAAAGGTGGGGCATAATTATAAAGATAAATATGTAAGTATACGTGATATTTACAATTCTGTTAAGAGTAAAATAATGACTCCTGGAAAATGGATTAAGTCAAAAAACGAACATAAACAGAGTTCTATTAAATATACTGACTTCTATAATATCATTAAGAGATATGTAGAAATATTAATGAGAGATGTAGCATTGAGAGGCAGAGAGGTTTCATTGCCTAATAAAATGGGATATATATATTTAACAGAAAAGCCTCATAGAAGAGCGTTTCATGTAAGGGTTGATAATGAAGCTACAAAAAGAGAAGGTAAAACAGTAACAAAGAAAGTTCCTATTCTAGATGATTTCTACAAGAAGTTAGTTTGGGTGGGGCCACCAAAATATAAATATTGCAAGATCCTTCCATTAGGATTTTCAAAAAGAATAATAAATAATTAAACATGGCTACAGAATTAACAGCAGGAACCTTAACGGTAAAAATAACAGAGACGGTAACTATAGCTCACGCCACAACCGCAGATAATAGAACTCTTGAGCAAACTAATACGCATACTATAGCGTCTATATTAAATTTAGACAGAAGAGTTATAAAATTATCTACTACAAGCGAAACTAATTTAGCTATATTTACAACAGCAGAATTAGCAGGATCATATAAAACTGCTGATGTAAAGTATATTAGAATAACTAATTTAGATGACACTAATGCTGTCAAAATTGGGTATCACGGAGCTTCTGATTTTGCATGGGTTAATTTAGATCCAGACTCCAGTATTATTTTAGGAGCTGGAGGTGTAGAAACAGCAAGTACGTTCAGCGCATTCGATGCTTTAAAAACAATTAAAGGGAAGGCTGTTGCAGCTAACTCTCAACTAGAATTAGTAATAGCTACAGTATAATTATGCATGTAAATATAGATAGAGTATTCACAACAGTTAGTAGAAACTTAGGATTACAAGATTTCTCTAGATATGTTGACAACTGGATAGAATGGGCTTATGAAGCTGAAAGATATATAGGGAGTAATGAAACTTTTATAAATCAAGAGGTTACTTATTCATCTACAGGAGCTAGAGCTTCGGGTACAATAACATTTAGCGAAAATCCTAATGAAGGAGACACTATATCCTTAAACAATGTAGACTTAACCTTTGATTCATTTGTCAATAACATAGTACATTCTCCTAATGAGGTTAGATTAAACACGACATTAGCATTAACGTTAGGCGATACTGGAGGTGCAACTTCAAGATCTTTAATGCAAACATTATCAGGATATTCTGATTACCCAACAAATCAAATTGTAGACGAATATTCTGCAGCAATGAATTTTCCTGAATCTTTAAATTACGGTGATTATAGTATAAATACTACTACTGGGATACTAAGTATTACAGCTAAAGAAATAGGTATAAAAGGTAATAGCTTTACCTTAGAGTCAGACAATGCAAATGCTATAACTAGCGGAGGCAATCTTACTGGAGGTAAGGGAATATATCAAAATCAACAATTAAGATTACCAGATAATATGGTAAAACTACTAGCTGTTAGAGTTGGAGAAGGAGATTCTAATAACAAAAGAATAGAATTAAGAAAAACCTCTTCTGTTCACCATGAAAGACTTGGTGACAAGGCGTTAAGATATTATGTTCAGGGCAATAGACTTAATATAGGTCATGATGACTTAGATGAAATAACAGTGGTTTATTTAGCATATCCTACAGACTTAAGGGGATGGCCTATGATTAAAGATGGTCATGAAACGGCTGTTGCTCAATACATAATGTGGCAACATAAATTAATAGAATATTATAATGGGCAATTACCTCAATATATTACAAAAGATTTAGAAAAAAGATGGTATTTCTTATGTGGTAAGGCTAGAGGAGATGATGGTATGCCTACATCTGAGGAACTGAAACAAATAGGAAATGTCTGGAATAGCATGATTCCTTTAAAAAATAACAGAGGTTTAATAGATTTATAATAGATGGCTCAAGAGAAAGGTATAAGTAAGGCACAAGGGTTTACTCACGGAATGGTAAGCGATCCTGATCCTAGATTTCAGATTAAAGGTAGTTATACTGACGCTTTAAATATCAGACTCTCCAATGATGCAGGAGATACCTTTACAGTTGAGAATATAAAAGGTAATAGTTTATTTATTGATCTTAATGCATTAACAAAACAAACTACCCCAGAAGGAATGTTAGAGACAAGAACTGGTGTTGCTGCTGGAACAGAATACTCTGAGATATATTGGGATCCAACAAATACTGATAGTAATGATATTCCTGTTGGTGTGTTATTTCCTAGTCCTACAAATGTAGGGGTAGGGGGCGAAGAGGATGGTATCTTCCCTTTTGGAAATACTGCATCAGGAAAAGATTACGAAAATACATCTAGTATCGTAGGGTACACATCATTTGGAAATGAAATGATATTGATTATAGTGGTTAGAGATTATACTGGTACCGACAGAACTGTATTCCTTCAACTGATATATGATGAGGATATGAATGTTGAAAGTGTTACTGATTTAGGTGTTTGTTTTTCTAATCAGGGAGATAATTACCCAGATTTAGGTATGCAATTAGATATGCCTGTTAGAGTGGTTTCGTTAATTGAAAACAATTGTTTAAAAAGAATTTATTGGACTGATAATAAAAATCCTTTAAGAACATTAAATATAAGTCAGCCCGCTAAAAATCAACTCCCTCCAGAAACATTAGATATAACTCCATTAGCAAACATGTCTCAACCTGTTCTGGACTCAACTTTACATGGCTCTTTACCTGTAGGAAAATTTCAATATGTTTATAAATATATTTCAGCAAATGGAGGTGAAACTACATTCTCGCCTGCAAGTAATCTATATCATACTTCTGATCAAGGGTTTGGTAGCTCAAGTCTTTACGGAGGTGGTCCTGCTGGAAAAGTAGGTACTCAAGGGTTTACTATAACAGTTCATGATCTTGATAATAATTATGAATTTATTGAGCTTTATGCTTTGCTTTATGAAGGATTAAATGAAGTGCCAAAATTATCTCTTGTTGATAGAAAGAGATGTATTAATTTAGATCAGATATCATTCCCTCATGTTGCTTGGTCAAATGAATTAGAAGGAGGTCTTGATGAGATTCTTATACAAACAAACACATGGACACATTGTAAGGATATAGCAATTAAAGATAATATTTTATTTGCAGCTAATTTAAAACAAAAAAGAAATTATATAACTGCGAAGGAATGGAACGTTAAGGTTTTAAGATATAAAGTTAGACATGGAAATGCTGATTGGGCTCTTGACACTGGAATGCTTACTACAGCCGACACAGAAATAAAGCATTATGACGGAGCCACTGATTTAGGATCATCTATGCATGGTACTTTTGAAGGAGGAGATGAGTCTCAACCAAATTGGGCTACACTAGAAAATCAAAGAGATCATATTGGAGGTCTTAATGGTAAAGTTAAAAAAAATAAAGAATATAGATTCCTTTTAGATGGGATGACATTAGGAGGTGAGAGTTATCGTTACGCCAGCAACAATATAGGAGGATGTAGAGTATCGTTTGGGCTTGAAAAGAAAATAGCGGATGTAACAACTAATGATGGGGTTAAGCCATTTATATCATCTACATCTTTAAATAACAGTATTCAAACTGATAATGTAGCTGCAGACTCTTCTGGAGTTATATCTACCAATACCGATACAGTTTACTCTACATCAATGCCTATAGGAGGTAGTAAAGATCCTCATTTAGCTGGAGATAAAAGAGGGTATCAAAGAGGAGAAATTTATAGATTTGGAGTACAAGTGTACGATAAGACAGGAACTCCTGGAAATGTATTATGGATTGGAGATATTCAAACGCCAGAAATGTATGACGTTAATAGATATATAGATACTTCTGATAATACTTATAGCCCTACATATAGTACGGTAGGATTAAAAAGTCTTGAAGTAATAAAGTCTGAGCAGTCAATACAAGACTACAGGCTTTCATATATTTATGGACACACAGTTCCTACTATAGATGTTAATTGGTTTACAGGTAGACTAACAGACTCTTCCACTACACCAGAGGCTTATGTGGATGAGGATGGTGCTATGCTTAGTGGACTTTGGAATGCAGCGTCAAAGAAACAAACTGGGGCTGGGAAAGCTAAATGGGTTCATTATTTTGATAACGGACAGGGCAGTCATGATGATAAACATTATTTATATGATTTATACGTTAATTTTGAATTTATAATCCCAAATGCAGTAAGAGAGAAGATTTCTGGGTTTAGGGTAGTTAGAGCGGAAAGAACAGAAAACGACAGAAGAGTTATGCAGCAAGGTTTGTTAAATCAAACAATGAAATATGGTAGAGAGGATAGAGAAGATGGCTATGATAGTAATATAACATTCTCCCTTAAGGATAACGAAAATTTAGATGACGATCCTGTATTTACAAATAGTTATGATCAAGATAATCAATCAGGTACAGATGTTATACAGCCTGAATATGACTCTTATCTCAATGGTTATGTTGGATTGGCTGAAAATAATCATATAGGATGGTGGGATGGAGGATCAAGTAGTGGTAAATTAACTATAGGAGGTCACACTGATGGGAAGGCTATCGCCATACCTGATGAAGAGCTTATGCCTAATTTTAGTGATGATATTACTATAAATGGGGTTTGGGCTGATCTTCATACTTGGCATCCTGGACCTATAACAACAACTAACCCACACTATGGGCCTGGAGGACCAGGTACTAGAATTAATTCTTCTGCTATATTTGGTAGCTATGAAAAAAGTCAGATAAGTAACACAACCACCTATACACCTAACCCTAATAGACACGCATGGGTGACAGAACGTTTGTTTACATTAGATTGCCCAGATAGCGCATTTGGAACTAGACCTTATGTATTCCAAGAAGGAGATAGGCTGAGGATAGATACACTATTAAAACTATCAGACGAGAGAAGGTATGATAATTCAGGAAGTAATCCAAATTATGCTAAGGATTTTCCATACCCAACAAGTACAGGACAATATCTGTCAGGCACTACAAACTCATGGGAGCCTTATTACCTACACGGTGAAGCCTATGAGGCTTTTAGATTTGGATCTATAAGAGAGCAAGATAAAGAGAAAAAGAACGGAAGATTAATTGGTAAATATTATTGTTACGACACATACTGGGGAGTAGGTATGGAGACGGATGGAGGGAAAACTTATGCTAATGGAGAAAATACGCTTAATGCTGTAGCGGCAGAACCTAATTTAGACTATAAATATTCAGAAGAAATTAAAATTGCAAAAGAACTGGGTGATGGAGAAATCGTTCCAGCATCTTTCTTTAAAGATGAAGAATCAATGACTAGCGGTGTATATACAGGATTCTCGAATAATACATTAGGATTTATTAGCGAACAAAATCCATACTATGCAAGATGGGGAGCTTTAAATAATGAAATTACTGCTGAAGGATCTTATGATGGTACTGATATTCAACAAAAAGAAGAAGATTTAAATTACCATACTATGTCTACTATGCAAATGGGTCTAAGATCTATATTGTTAGAGACTGATGGTTCTAGATATCAATTTCATCCTAGAAATCTTTCTAATATACTTATCAACCAAGACTGGAGGTCTAGAAATAATTCTGGTGGAGTAAACTTATCTCTAGATGATTATTATTTAGGTGGGCATAATGATGGCTCACAAAAAAGATTAATTCCTTTTAAGTACTTATGCTCTATTGTTAGGAGATCCATAGCATACAGAGGATCGTCTAAATCATCAATAGAAGCAACAAGATACATTCCTTGTGGTAATTTCCATCCTATAACTACAACAGACCCTAGTCAACATGGTGCTGTTAGTAAAGTTTTTGGTGGAGATACATTTGTTAATTTATACTCTCATCAAAAGACATCAGGACCTTATATGAGAAATTCATATTCAAGATGGCAGGTATTTCCTGTAGAATCTTTTGTGAATACAGATATGAGAAGTGGACTTACATTAAACGCTGGTGATACTGAATTAGGAAACACATTGCAGAATCCTCCTTTTAGTAATGATTGGTTATATAATAACGTATACTCTCAAGAGAATAATTTAAAGTCAGGTATTATGATGGATGAAGATGCCACTTGTGAGTCTGTAGATTTACCTTATGAGATAGCATATTCAGACACTAAATTATTAGGAGAGCAAGGTGATGCATTTAGAAGATTCCCTTTAAATAACTTTCATGATATGGAGGGTGCTTATGGTGAAATTAACAAACTTGTAAACTTTAAGAACGATTTATATGTACTTCAAGACGAAGCATTTGCTAAATTATTAGTAAATCCCATATCTATGATTACGGATGATACAGGAAGTTCATTATTTACTGGAACTGGTGATACTGTAGAAAATCATATTTATATATCTACTAAATTTGGTACTAGACATTCTACATCTGTAGCAACAAGTGAAGATGCTTTGTATTATATAGACTCAAGATATGCTAGGTTATTAAAATATGATAGTGAAAAAATTATATCACTAGGAGACTCTTTAGGTCAGAGAAACGCTTTAAGAACTTTAATTAAAGATTTATATAAATTAGATTCTTTTGATAAAGACGGTAGAGAATATATGTCTGATAATACTTTAGCATTTTTAGGTATTCAGTCTGTATTTGATCATAAGAATAAAGAATTAATCATAACATTCCATAATTCTAATAAAGAACATCAAATAAGTTCTACATTATCGTTCAATGAAGGTTTAAATGCATTCTCTTCTTATTATACAGTTACACCATCTTTATGGATAGATGCTGACCCCGCTATACTAAGTACAAGTAATGAGATTAGTGCAAGTGAAAGTTATGAAGGATACTCTGGAGGTAAAAGAGAAGGATCTTTAAAACTTTGGCAATGGGATTCAAATAATCAAAGATGTACCTTCTGGGATGAAAGTGAGTTCCCTCATATGTCTTATATAGAAAAAATTGTAAATGATCATGCTGATCAAAACAAAGTATTTGATAATGGAAGGATTGTAATGACTCCAGATGCAAATAATTTAACAAGTGCATTTATATCTTTCGCAACAGAAAATAACTTTACAGAACAGATAAGTGGCTCATTTGGACCATCAAGATATAAGGAAGGTATACTTAGATTTCCATTAAGATTACCATCATCTACACAGGGTAGAATGCGAGGAACATGGTTAAAGATGAAATTTACAGCCGCAACCTCGCAAAAATTTAATATATTTGCAATGTTAGCAAAATACAGAAAATCATATAACTAATGCCATATTCCGACATACTAAATTCAATAAACACATTTGGCACATCATATAATTATGGTGACTACCAAAGAGTGAATCCATATTCTTCTGGAGCTTACATAAATAATAATGTTAGAGATTTTCAAAAAACATTATCGGCACCTGTAGATCCTAGATCTGCATATAGTGACTATAAAATAACTAATGAAGACAGAGCTCTTAAAGGATTAGGTTATATGGGTATGGGGCAGAATGTGAAATTACCAAATGCCGCTAAGCTTACAAATAACCTCACTAAAGGAATGGCAAATGTAGGTAATGCATTCACCTCAGAAGGCTCGCTAGGCGCTCTTTCTGGTACATCACTTAAAGGAGCTAAAGACTTTGATTTAGGAAATGCTGCTTTAGTATTAGGATTAACAAGAGATGGTAATCCTTATGAAATGAGTGGTCTTGAAGCGGCAGGAAACGTGGGCGCAGGAGTTATGACAGGTATGAAGTTTGGAGGTCCTATAGGCGCTGGTGTGGGTCTTCTTGCTGGTTTAGGATATAACTGGTGGAAAAAAGGAGACCTAGAAAAGAAGAATGAAGAAGCAGATATTGAACTTCAAGAAGATAAAGATGAATATGATGATAAGATTAATAAATTCATGTCAGACAATAGAGAGCATGCTCAAACTTTAGCAGAATCTGAGTTATGGGCTCAACAGTCAGCTGGCTATGATAATCAATATGGTGGACATTTAAATTCATATGGATCTTCTTATTATAATAAAGGAGGTAAATTAACAAAAAAAGAATTTAGTAAAGTAAAAAACTTAGGGAGAAATGGGGACACACAACTTGCTCACATTAACCCACAAGAAGCTGCTATATTAAAACAAATGGGTGGTAGTGGAACTATTAATCCTTACACTGGTTTAAGAGAATATAGTTGGCTTTCTGATTGGACTGGAATAGATATAGATTTAGGTATAGATTGGAACCCTGTTGGAGAATGGTTAGTAGATGCTGGTCACACTATTTATGACTCAATAATTCCTTCAGATAGACCAGGATTAAGTGGTATTGAAACATTTTATGCACTACTTAACGCAACTGGAACTCCAGATGATCAGAAGACTGGAGATTATTGGGAAACAGCTAACGATCAAATTAAAACCGCAGGAGAAAGTGGAGAAGTATATCTTCCTGCAATGGATGAAGGTTTTGGCCCTCAAAGCTTACCACAAGACAGGTGGAACGATAAAACTCCTGATCCTGTATACCAGGAGGCAATAGCAAGAAATCCTAGAGCTGTAAATAAAGCGCCAAGATCAATAGAGCCCAATAAACTCAATATAGCAAATCCTTTTAAAATGTCTGGCGCTAAGGATAAGAAATCTCAGTCTAATAATTTAGAAGATTATAGATGGAATTTAGACAATGATTATATTAGAGAAAATGTAGATATATTTAATAAAGGAGGTAAATTAACTCCAAAAGAATTAAAGAAGGTTCAGAGTCTTGGTAGAAATGGAGACACACAACTTGCTCATATCAATCCGCAGGAAGCTCAAATGTTAAAGGCAATGGGAGGATCTGGAACTATTAATCCTTACACTGGTTTAAGAGAATATAGTTGGTTTGGAGATTTTTTAGGTGATTTAGCAGAGTTTATAACATCGCCTATTCAACTTATAAGTGACACTATTTACGGAGAAGAAAATATATTAGGTCAATTCTTTGATAACCTCACATTTGATGATACTAGGGGAAATATTTTTGGTGACCATACAATAGCTGGTCATCAATTTGATGATCAAAGTAAAACCGCAGTGTATAACCCAGAAACTGGGGAGTATGATATCCAAACTAATCAGGATGGTGTTACTTTAGGTTTTGACCCTAATGACTCATCAGGATTGTATTTTAATACACCAGGAGGAAAGGGCAATATATTAGGACAAGCAACAGAAGGAACTCCTTGGTCCTACAACAACCAAGTACCATATCAAGAAGCTATAGCAAGAGATCCTAGAGCCATTAATTCTAAACAAAAACCTGATAATCCTGCTAATGTAACAAATCCTTTTAAATCATTTCAAACTGGAGATAAAGAAAACACAGCATCAAATAACCTAGAAGGATATAGATGGGATATGGCCAACCCTTACATTAGAGAAAATGTAGATATATTTGATGATGGTGGTGTGGTAGATACTACAGAATCTCTTCCTATGGATAGTTTATTAAACAGACAAATCTATAAAGAGTCTTCTTTTGATGCTACTGCTGAAAGTGATGCAGGTGCTGTAGGATTAACACAGATAATGCCAGATACATTTAAATTCTTTAAAGATAAAGGATGGGTGCCTGAAGGTAAGAAGTTTTCTGATTTAAAAACAGACACTGCTTTAGCTACAGATCTTCAAGAAAAATATATGACTGATTTACTTGGTAGAGAATGGAATAGAGGTAGCGATCAAGTTAAGAGAGCAAAAGCTTTAGCTGCTTATAATATGGGACCTACTAAGCTAGTAAACAAGCTGAATGAGTTAAAAAAGAAAGGTGTTGATATTTATAATAATATTGACTGGATTAACGAGTTAAGTACAGAAACATCTGACTATGTAAATAAAATTTTATTAGGTGGTGATGCAAACTTTGAGGCTGATTATACTACAGAGTATAATAAAACTGGAAAGAATTATGCTAATGGAGGTATGGTGGATGCTATAGCAGAATTTACAGGTAATGAACTTATTATTAATAATCAGAATCAAGTAGAGCTAGGCTTAAAAGAAAAAGATTACGCCAAGGCTGCAGCTCCAATTAAACTTGCAATGGAGCAGGGATTTGTAACTCCAGGCCCCGAAACACATCAAGGTAATCCAATGCCAGTAGATAAAGATGGATCTATATATGCAGGTGGTGGTAGTCTTCCTTTTAAAGTTAGAAAAGGAGCAGGTGTCTATGATCACGCTACAGATCAATTTAAAGAAGGAATGAGTGATAAAGAAATCGCTATGGTAGCTCAGAAGAATATAAATAAGTGGAAATCAAATAACATGGCATAATGGCAACACCGAGAACACCAGGAACACATATCATAGAAATGGAAGGTTGGGAAACTACAGGTTATTTTGTAGGGAAAGTAAGAAAGTCAGGACTAAGCATTGCAATGGGTATTGATTTAAGTCAAGGATGTTGTAATACTGTTGATAAACTAGTTGCACAGGGCATACCAAAGGCTAATGCTGAAAAATGGAAAGAGCTTGGTGTTTTAGGTAAAACATATGGACAGTTAATTGACGGAGGTAAAACACACGCAGAACTACAGACGTTAGCTAGAAAGGTTACCATACCAAATACAGCTGCGCAAAAAGAGGCAATAACAAAAAATGTTGTTACAGGGATCACTCCTAAGATATCTAAATATAAAGGTAAGATGTCTGAAGAATCAATGAACTCAATGTACTCTTTAACTCATTTTTTTGGCGGCTTAGGAATTAAGCCTGAAGATTATACAGAAACAGCAACACCATACATCAGAAAAAACAAATCAGCATATAAATTAAACCAAGAATTAGACAGAATTCTAGAGGAGAAGGGTTTTGTAAGCGATGCTGACTTTAAAGCAGCAATAGAAGCTGCAAGAGATGTAGAGGGTGGTGTAGGAAAAACTAAAGCATCAGAAATTTCTACTAGAAATCCTACTGGATTATTAAGCCCAAAAAATCACAATACTTTAAATAGAGAAATTGGATACCACGAAAGGAGCGCAATAAACAAATCTTATGTAAAAGATTTTGAGGGCAATATAATGCTTGGTGAAGATGGTCATCCTTTAGACGCAGAAAGTACAGAAGGATCAATTGCTATAGCTAATGGATCTGGTTATGCAGCTACACAAGGACAAATACAAACAGAATATTCAAATCCAAATACAACTACATCAGCAACTCAAGTTGGGCCTACTGACGTTGCAGGGGAATATGAAGACTGGACTAAAGTAGAGCCAGGAAATCATGCAAATGGAGATGTAATTAAGGTAGGAGAAGAACATTTTAAATATCAAGAAAACAGAAACACTTACGCTCCTTACAATATAGAAACAGGAGTAACTGAAGATTTAGGAGATCAAAGTGCTGATTTAGTTAGAAATGATACTATAGGTAGTAACCCACAAAACCTTATGAATGGTGAGCCTAATCCTGATTATGTAGAGCCAGTAACAACAACTGTTGTAGAAGAGGAGGTTGTAGCAGATCCAAATGTTGTAGCAGATCCAAATGTTGTAGTAGAACCAGATGTTGTAGTAGAACCAGAAGAAGTAGACTTACAAAAATACAATGCAAATCGAAAAATATTAAAAGATAGTAAATTTAAAACTCAGGCAGACTGGAATGCTGCTTTAGCAAAAGCAGAGGCTAGAGTTGAAAAAGAAAAAAATAATCGTATTCTTATAGGCGGTAATCGTGATGATGAGGGGTATTTACCAGGGTATGAGCCAGAACAAGTAGAAAGGGCTGAAAGAGAATTAGCAGAAATTAAAGAGCAAAAACAAGCTTTTGAAAATGCAAATAATTATAATAGTAATTATAGTTCTGATGATCCTGCAACAGAAGAAGAGTGGGAGGGAGTAGAAGGAAGCGCAGAACATATAGAATGGAAAAGATTAAAGGAGCTGAGAGAGCAGTCTATTATAGATGAACAAGAAAGACAAGCGCTACTAGAATCCGAAACAAATGAAACAGAAAGTACAGAAGGCGAATCAACTGTTGTTTTGGACGCAGAAGGCAATGAAGTAGAAATACAGACAGGTGAAAATGTTACTGAATCTGATATAGAGGAAAATCAAACTGGAGAACAGTCTTATGAAAATTGGCAAGACGCTATAAATAACGAGCAAAATCTTGACAAAACTAGACCATTAAATATTGGAGAGAATACTTATGTATGGAATGAGGAGGCAAACGAATGGCATGTTGTAGATGCTAACGGTAGTCCAAATCCTAATTCAGATTTAAATCAAGTTCAGCACGCAACAAGAGCTGACATTAGAGAAACAGCTCCTGGAATAGCTGGTGTTGATGCAGATGGAGATGGTATTCCTGATTCTATTGATGCAGATGATTCGCAAAGCCAAGAAGAAGTATCTAGTGTTACTAATGACGATGGTTCTGTAACTACAACACATGCAGATGGAACAATTAAAACGGTAAAACCAGATGGATCTTACACTACAACTAATCCGAATGGAACTGTAACTACTGGCTCTACAGACGGAAGTTATTTTGTAACTACTGCAGATGGGAGTGTAACAAATTATGATTCATCAGGAACAGTAATAGCAAATCCAGAAGTAGTAACTCCAGAAGTAGTTCCTAATCCTAACGAAACAGTGGTAGGAGAGGAAAGTGAAGGAAGTGGTTTGTATAATAAACTTAAAGCTATAGGTGGAGGTGTAGGTGCTATTGCTGATGGTATATTAGGAACTGCTGGCACAGTCTTAGACGCTGTAGGAGGGCCTTCTGCTATTATATCTTATGTAATGGGTAAGAAGGGATTGGAGGCTGCTATGAAAGAAGTGAAGCCTATGCAGGCTCCTGAATTATCTCCATTATTTCACCAACATTTAAGACAATCAAAAGAGTTAGCTAAAAAAGGATTCCATCCTAGTGAGGCTAAAAAATATAGAAAAGAAATTGATAATGCATATCAAAGAGGATTAGAAAATGCTGTTAGAGGAACCGCTGGTGATAGAGCTAAATTCCTTGCTAGTTCTGGCGTATTAGATTCTCAAAGATCTTCAGCCTTATTAGATTTTGCAGCTAAAGACGCTGAACTTCAAAGAGGTAATCAAGAAAAATATACAGAGCAAATGTTATTTAAAGAAAACTTTGATATGCAAAGATCTAATCAATTAAGAACTGAAGATATGCAAAGACAATTAGCAGATAAACAAGCTGCATCTCAATTTACATCTACAGCATTTAGTAGTTTAATGAGTAATATAGGTGGAGGAAATTCTGCATTAATAAAGCAAATGTTAAAAGAGTTCCAAGGGGGTGGAACAACTAATATAGGTAGTACAATAGATAATTAAAATATGGCATTAGATTTTGGATATTGGAGTGCGTTAACAGCGCCAATGCAAACAGCAGGACAAATTAGCGAAAGGCGAGATGCTGAAATGCTACAAGCTATGCAATTAATGCAACAGCAGAAACAATTTCAGTTAAAACAAGCGAATGACGCTAAACAAATGCAGTCTGAAATTAAGATTGCAGAGGAAGCAACTAACACGGCTATATTTCAAAATAATAAATATGCTAGACAGAAAGATATTGATGATAGTAAAAACTGGCATAAAGAGTTTTCTGGATGGAGTGATATACAAGATGTATTAACAAAATATGGTTCTGTTTCTAATGCTAGAATACATGGTAATTTAGATTATTTAATTTCAGAATATAAAAATAAGATAGGAACTATTAGTACAGATCCTACAAAAGGAAATCCTATATTAGAAAGGGTTAATAAAAATAAAACAGCTATTACCAATTACAACACAAACTTTACATCCGAAGAAGATAAAGCTTTAATTATGTCAGGAGATCATGAAAGATATCAGGCATGGGTGAATGGCGAAACAGAGTATTTTGACTTTAGAGGGACTAGAGGTGATTATATAGGTAACATACAAGAAAAGTATGGTGAAGAAGAAAATGTAAATTTAGATATGATTCTCACTCACAATCAAGCGTCAATAATGTCTGACTTTGCTAGAGATAAAAATTTAACTTTTGAAGAGGTTCAAAAAGTAGATCCTTATGAGATTAAATCATGGTTAGCTAAAGAGTTGCAATGGTCATCTGAAGGTGGTGAGCAGCTGTTTGGAGGAGATGCATTATATGGCACTCAGGCGATAGACACAGACTTTACAACAGAAATCAATGAAGCTATACTAGGTGTTGAAGAAATAGGAATGAATACATCTGATTCGTGGTTTGACCTTAGAGAGAATGGAGGTTCATTTGAAGATATATTCTCTAGTTCTCAATCATGGTTAGCATTTGATAGACTAGGTGGTTATGATCACTCCACACAAGTAAGAGACGATAGACCTATCATAGATCTTGATGGTAATGAAAGTGGGTTTATTAATATAGGTAAGGGTTATAAAATAGTAGCGAGTGGAGCTATATTTGCTAATGATAAAAATATGGAAAATGCTGTTATAGATGCGCTTTTAAATGGTGACAGTGAAAATCCTGTATATGATTCTGATAGCAGAAAAGCTCATAGCATGTCAACTAAAGGAATGTACCTGCCTAATGGGCATCAAATAGATGATGGTGATTTAACTAACAGAAGCGAAGCTAATACATGGTGGTGGGAGGAAGCTGCA
>Ga0255047_10000968_pt1 | contig 22099 bp, 29 predicted proteins | sample JV7_2_1_MG_FD_183640 | JGI IMG/M metagenome (GOLD analysis project Ga0255047, IMG submission 183640) | Seawater microbial communities from Jervis Inlet, British Columbia, Canada - JV7_2_1 | ecosystem: Environmental > Aquatic > Marine > Inlet | place: Canada: British Columbia | collected 2016-10-06 | reverse complement strand
GTTCGACATGCCGTGCGTGCAGCACCAATGGTACTGCTCCAGGTCGGTGCGCTCCAGGCCGTAGCCCTTGCGGTCGTGGAGCATGTTCTTGAGTATCTCGGCAGGCTTGGGCGGGGATAGCTTCTCGCGGCTCGACAGGGTTTCCTCGAAAGCGGCGCGGAGCGACTCGCCCTCGTATCGGCGGAGCGCGGAGCGGTAAACGTCCGTCCAGGCCGCGATTTCCTCGGAGCGAGGGTAGAGCTGGCCAAGGCGGCGGATCATTTCCTCAACGGTCATTGGCCAGTGCCTCCTCGATCAGTGCCGCGGTGCGGCTGGCGGCGCAGGCAGGCGGCGGATCGTTCCAACGCTCGCCGTTGAGCCATGTCGCCGGATGCGGAATGAACTCCGGGTCGGTTTGCTCCCAGGCCGTTCGGTGTCTTTCCAGCCCAGCGAGTATTTCCTCCGCCGTTGCGCCGTTTTTGATAGCCCGCTTGAATGCATTCAGGGCATGAGGCTTGGATATCTTTCGGGGATAGTCCTTCCAAAAATGAGAAAATTCAAAAAGGGATGTTTCTGTCGAGGAAGGTTCGGTAGAACCTGACGAGACAGGAACAGGACTTGTTTCGGGATTTCCTGTTTCAAGTGGCGTGCACGGGTTGCACTCAGTAGGGTGCACTGGTTGCCTACCCTTGGGATCACTTTCCGACGCCCCAATTATCTCGTATTGCGTCGATACCTGATACCCGGATTTTGCCCGTCTTTCGTGCCGAATTATGTACCCCTGATTTTCAAGCGCCGCAACCGCCGACCGGACGGAACGGACACTAAACCCAGTCCACTCGGCAAGCCACTTGACGGACGGATTGCATTGCCCCGTCTCCGCGCTATGACAGTTTCCCAATGCGAGCAACACACATTTCTGTATGCCTGTTTCTGGTCGCGCCTTGGCTGCGATCCCGGATGCTTCATGTGACATGATGGCCCCTCTCATTAGGGTGAAAGAAAAGCGCGTGCAGTAAGCCTGAATGAGCAGGCAATCGGAGCGACCGACTGTCCTGTCACGCGCCGCTAGGATAACCCGACAGGCCGGGCGCTTGTCAAGTCATGTACATACCCCCCCTGTTCCGGGTAGGGGGTGTGTACATGCCCGCGCTACCAGAGTGCGCCACGCATGCGCTGCTTGAATTGGGACAACCCCGTTACCGCACGCTCGCAATCGGTCCACCCTATTGGCCAGCCCATCAGAGCCTCGACAAATCGCGGGTTCAGTGTTCGGGTGGTCGGCGAGCCATTCGGTCCAGTCGGCACTTGGTCCGGGAGGAAAGAGACCGCCACGACATTCAAGTCCGGGCTGTCCCTTTGTTTGCCGCTGTTGCCCTCCGCGCTGCGATAATCCCGTGTTTTCGGCGTCGGCCACGTCAGAACCTCGTCGTTCAGATTCCGCGCGCCGTGTTTCGTCCCGAACCGGCCCACCCTCTTTGCGTCGCCGGCGTGGCTGTCGTGTGCTTGCGGTGTCGCCCACGCTTGTGCCTGCCCCGTCAGGTGCGACGTGTCTTTCATCCCCGGATGCTCGCCGTATATCGCCCGTGGCGGTTGCCACAGTTTCGCCTGACTGCCAAGGTCGGTTCGGTAATCCCCGTCGTAATTGTCCTTGTGACTTGGGTGGTGATCCCGCACCCGTGGCGTTTGCCAAGCAGAACCACCGTTCCCGCCTGTGGCTGGCGCCAACATCGGACGCTCGAAAACAACCCCATTCCGCATCGAACCCGAGCGCGGCCAGGTCGCCGAGAACGTCTCCAAGCCCAGCAGAAATGAGCCCTGGCACGTTTTCCAAGAAGACGAATTGCGGTCGTACTTCGCCAAGTATTCGCGCCACGTCTGGCCAGAGCCATCGCTCGTCGGCCTGGGCTTTTCGCTTGCCGGCGAGGCTGACGGGCTGACACGGGAACCCGGCAGTGACGCAATCCACTTTGCCACGCCACGGGCGACCGTCGAAGGTTCTAAGGTCAGACCAGACAGGCGCTTGATCCAGGCTTTCGTCCCCCATGCGCGCGACAAGGACCGCGGCTGCATAGGCTTCCCCCTCGACATAACAAACGGTTCGGGCGTCAGGCACGGCGAGGCGCAATCCGAGTTCGAGACCGCCGACGCCGGAACAAAGAGACAGGACATTCAACCCCAAACCCCGCACGCTTTCTCCGCCGCCTCGACCCGTTCCTTGAAGTAGCCGCTATCAGCCGATCGCTTCTTGACGATCCCGACGGCACGCTGGACGGACTTTCTGTCTGCCCAGCCCAGCGCGTGCGTGATCGCGCTATACGGGTATCCGAGTTGACGCATGACATGCGCCGCGATATACCGCGCGTCGCGTGCCGGCTCGACTGGCGTGTTGGTCGTCATCAAGGCCAACGGGACATGATGGTGCTTGGCCAGTATGTCGATGATTTCATTCGGAGTTTTCTTTGTCACGTCGCGGTCCTCTCAGGTCCGGTATCAGTTGTGTGAGAAAGTCGATAGTCTGGTCGAGCGAGCGCACGACGCAGACCGCGCCGCCCGCCAGCATGATGTCCTTGTGACACCGTTTCTGTTTTGTGGAAACTCTACCAAGGCGTGTCTTGACCTCCAGGCCGATGAACTTGCCGCGATAGATGATTTCCAGGTCCGGCCACCCCGCGCGCATGCCCAACCGGACCCGCTTGGCGTGCCAGCCTATCGAGCCGCGTGATTCGTTCGCGGAGTGATGCAGGACCGCGTCGGGGGGGAGCGCCCAGCGGAGATAGTTCACGATCTGTTGGTGAATCCATTCCTCGGATTGCGTGGTGGCCGTGACCCGGCGCTTACGCAGCATGCTTTTTTCGCGCGGTCAGCTCGCCGAATAGGCTGTAATCGCCCAGCACGTCGAACTGCTCATCGGTCGTGAGCGACGCATAGTCTATGATTGCATCCCAATATTGCGGCGGGATCCAGTCGCGTGACCGCATTGTCCGGATATGTGTCGGGTTGGTGCCGAGCAGGTCCGCCAGGATTTGCTTGGACGGGAAGGCGTCGATGATGTCGCGGAAATTATTCATGCCGAGAGACTTGCACACGTTGTTGAATTGTGTCAACTTTGGCGCAATTAGCAGGAAGGACGAGACATGGCGCGACCAAAGGCAGGCTATCCCGACGCAGCCGGGAACAAGTACAAGGGCTCTAGCACGCTCGCCAAGATCATGGGCGACAGCGGCGGCTTGATCCAGTGGGCCTACAAGCAAGGCCAAGCGCACGAGGCCATGCGGAACCGTGGCGAGGACGCGCCCGCGCACTTGTACGATCAGGTCGAACGCGCCGGGTCGATCGGGACCACGGTCCACAACATGGTCGAGGCGCATATCAATGGCCAGGACATTGTCGAGATACGCGACCTCGTCGATGCCGAATTTCTCGACGACAAGGACGCGCACGACGCGTGCTTCTCGGGGTACCGCGCGTTTCTTGAATGGTTCGAGATGACCGGCATGGAAGTGATCGCTCAGGAAATCCCATTGGTCGATCCCGCGTTGGGGTATGGCGGGACATTCGATGCGATTGGCCGGCGCAAGGGCAAGCTCGAATTGCTCGACTGGAAGACCGGCGCCGCGATCTATCCCGAAATGCTCGCACAGATCGCGAGTTACGGCCACCTAGCGGAGCACGGCTTCGAGCTAGGCACGGAGAAGAAGCTCGGGTACAAGATCGAGGGCTACCACTTGTGCCGGTTCTCCAAGGAACACGGCGACTTTTCGCACCATTACTTCCCGAAGCTCGATGACGCGTGGGAAGCATTCAAACTCTGCCTGAAACTCGACCCGTTGAAGGCACAACTCAAGAAAAGGGCCAAATGATGCCACAGACCACCGTGACACTCCAATACGTCAACCCGCCCAAGCCGGGCAAGTCGTGGGGCAGCGTCAAAACCCCTGACGGGACGCGCTTCGCGATCCCTGGTGCGATGATCAGTCAGGTCCAGCAAGGCGGGACCTATACATTCGACTACACCGAAGGCGCGAACGGCTTTCTAGGGATCAACACCGTGTTCCCGGCCCAGGAGGGTGCCCCCGTAGCGCCGCCACAGCCCGCTCCAGCGCCGATGGCCCCACCCCCTTACCAACCCCCACCACAAGCGCCAATGGCCATACAGCCTCAGCACGCGCCCAGTACGGGCCACTTCGAGGATAACAAGGCGCGCGACATATTCGTGACCGGCGTTATCGGGCGCGCGTTTCATGGCACGGGACAGGTCCCGGACGGGCACACGCTCGCCGCGATGGTCCGGTCTTGCATAGATGGATGGGAAAATGGACACAAACCAGCCGCACCACCCGCACCCGCCCCAGAGCCCTACCCGAACCAATCCGGACCATACGACACGATACCCTTCTAGCGATCCCGACGCGGCTTTCAAGCTCGTCCACGACATACAGGACGCGCTCAAGGCTGCCGCCGAGGCCGAGTCCGAAGCGACCCGCCTGGACAAGCGCCGCAAGGCCATCCAGGCGGAGCGGTTCCTACGCGAGACCGGGACCGTCGCGGAGCGCGAGGCATTGGCCAGGACCGCCCCGGAGTACACGAACGCGGAGCGCGCGTGGATCAGCGCCGCGTCACAAGCCAACATAGCCCGCGCGATCGCGGATGGGCTCAAACTGGAATGGGAAACATGGCGCACGATGCAAGCGACACGGCGCGCGGAAATGCAGCTTGTTTGAGCGCCGATGAATGACGCAGAGATTGAGAAAGTGGCGATGGCGTTATGCACAGAGGTCGGCGTGCCCGGCGGTTGCAAATTTCCTGCCTGCGCCGATACGAACACACTGTGTTCCGAATACGGCGACCTAGCCCGCGCCGCTCTCACCGCCCTCTCCCCGACCCGAGACGAGCTGATCGAGGCGTTACGGCCGTTTGTTGAAGCGGCCAATTGTCTTGACGGCGACGAACCCGATCGTATGGAAATTTGGGAACACTCAGCAGCGATGGAGATCGAAGCGCGGCACTTACTCAAAGCCCGTGCCGTCCTCGCCAAGGAGGCGGACGATGGCTGATTTGCTAGTTGAAATTCGCCCGGTTCTAGGTACCCCCGCCGATGAATGACGCAGATGTTGAGAGAGTGTTGCGTATTTAAGGACGGCGCGCGGAAATGCAGCTTGTTTGAGCGCCGATAGGAGAACACCGAATGACCGACACAGCAAAAAAAGAGACCCAACGCCCCCAGCTTTCTGAGCAGCCCTGCGCCGCCGCCGAAGTCTCGCCGTGGGTATTCATCACCCTGGCTGTCGCGGAGCATGTTTTCGACAACCTGGGAGACTGCGCCAGGGCCTTCGAGCACAAACTTAACGAATGCGGCGACCCCGAGGCCATGAACACCCTATGGGCGAGAAACCAGCCTTTCCGCGCCAGCGTCAAGGAAGCCGACGCAAAACGCTATCTCGGAATGCGGCAGTTTTTCGCCGACATGGGCGGGACGGAAGTCGATGCCGGTTAGCCGCGCCGCCGTCATACATGCGTTTGAGCGCGCCAGCGTTTTGTCGAACAAGCAGGATCAAGCTGCTTTGGTCATCAAGGCCGTGCTCGACGGGCTGGCGGAACCGAGCGAGGAAATGTGGCGTGCAGGGTACGCCCAAGACGAGGGCGATCTTGGCGCCGAATATGCCGCCATGATCGCCGCCGAGCGCGCCCGCCTGTTCCCGGACGAGGAGAAGGGGTGATGGGCAATCATACGCCAGGGCCATGGAAGCTATTCGACGACAGGCGGATGTCCATCGTGCGGCTTGATGACGGCGAGCTAATCGCCGACCTCGACATAATAGTGAACGGCCAAGAGGACGCCAACGCGCGCTTGATTGTGGCGAGCCCCGAATTGTTGGATGCGTTGCGGGCTATAACTGCGGGCTATGCCGCCTTGGCTGGCGCGTTTCGGAACCCGGAGGAAGAGGAAGAGGTTATCGCCGCCCGCGCCGCGATTGCTGAGGCCACCGGCGCCGAGCCGGCCCGCGGTAGCACGGAAAGTAGCACACCCAATGGAGACACCTGATGGACGCCAATACGAAAGAGCACTTAACCGTTAGGCAACGGGTCGCGGTTCGCCTCATCTTATTTGCAGTCGAGATTGTGAAGCCTTGGCGATACGACCATGAGGCCAAAGACCTTCTCGCGGCCATCAAGAATGAATTGTAATTCACACCCCAAACACGAGGAACGACGATGAAAGCGCGTGATGGTGAAGCCTATCTAAATCCCGAGACCGGTCTGTATGAGACGTGTATTCCGCTGCCATTTTACTACGGGCTGTTCCCGTGGCTGTGGCGTCGGTTTTGGCGGAAACGTGATAAGTATGGACGCAAGGCACAACTTTTTTTGCCGTGGCAATAGGAGCCGCGTTGATGCCAGAACGCACCCAACTCCGCCGCACCAAGGGATGGCGGCGTCCCTACTCCAACACCACCCTCGGAGGACTAGCCGCGACCAGCGCGTCGTTACCCGCCGCTGGCGGTACCGGCATAGGCGCGGCCCACGGCTGGCATGACGTGCCGTCAGGGGCGCACATGAAAGCCGCCTGCCCCGCTTCCCAATGGAGCGCGTATCGTTCCCGCCACCCGGAAGGCGCCGCGATCGCCAGCTTGGCCGGGACCTTCCCGTTGGTCCTCGCGATCGACTGCCACCCCGATGACAGCGCGTCATAGGCATAGCGCAGCGCGGGACTGGCCCCGTCCTCATAGCAGACAGGATCGCCGCATGACGCGGCCAGTGCGAGGCTTTCCGCCTTCAACGTGGCGTGCATGGCGTGGCTTTGGTCCTTGACGATCGGGCGCAGCGACATGACCCGTGCGAGCGAGACCGACGTGTTGCCGCGAAATGCCGGGATCACGATGAACTTGTTTCCCGCCGCGCGGTGCGAGAACAGCGTGTCGGGCACCCCAGAGGCCACGTCCGCCCAGAACGCCGGGTCGCCGTAGTCGCGTACCACGGCGGGCGGTAGCGTCGCCCTGGCGCCCACTGGCGGCGTTAGCGGCGGCATGTATTCCCAGGTGTCCGGCGTGAGGCGGCGCCCCTTGTCGCAGTTCCCCCAGGCGCCGCGACCGCGATAGGCAATCAGGTTGCGAATGTCGTTCGTGGTCCTGAAAATGATCGTGTTGTCGGTCACGGCCGTATCCGTGCAGGCGTATAGGTCAAGCGGGTGATAACTCCCGTCCGTCGCGCGGCCCGTGGGGCTTTCCGATGCCAGGATCAGCGAGCCGTCGATGTCGGCGTTCGAGAACACGTTGCCGTCGACGATGCTGGCGTGGGCGAGATTCTTGAAGCAATGCTTGGAGCGCGCCGGGCCAAAGCAGACGTTGCCCTTGTAGATGAATTGCCCGATTGACGTTTCAGCGTAAAAAGTATGGCTGTCGGAGTATGCGCTGATATTGCCGACCATTTCGACATAGGTCCGTGGCCAGTCGCCGCGTGAATTGCCAAAAAAATGAACGTGGCTCGACGAGCCGTAATATTCGTTGCCGTGCATGACCGCGAACGTCGTGAAATTGCGGTTGTCGGTGCTGTCGCCCTTGCCCGGCCCCTGGCCGACCGTGTGCTGCCCGCCGCCGCTGAATATCAAGCCGCGCACGATCATACCCACGCCGCCGCGCACGCCGACGTTGCCCTTTATCTGTGGCTTGCGGCCCGCCGCGTCGGGCACGCCGATAAACTCGGTGCATCGTGCCCTAGAGCGCCCACCGGGGAGCGGCACGATCTCCCCCGCGCTATCATGTAGGGCGTGGACATAGACCCGCAGGTTGCCGACGCCGTCCGTCGTGTTGTCGAGCCCGGTCAGGTCGGCGGGGACCATCGCTTGGCGCACTGTCCACGAGCCGGCGCACAGTGCATCGATGTCAGGCGCCGCGCTGCCCGCGTGGGCGCGTGTGACGGGCTCATCCCATGCGGCCAGCGCGAACGGCTTGACCGCGACGGGGACGCCGCCGATCGACGGCAGGTTGTCGATGTCGATCAGGTATTGGTCGAAGTTTGCCGCCACAGGGCTTGGTACTGTTCCGGCGTCATCGGGGGGCTCACCATTGTCGGCGGTATCGGTTTCTTCTCCAGTGTCCGGTAGACCACCCGATTGCGATCCCAGCACCGGCTTATAAACCCAGAGCCCTTGGTTAGTTGACGCGGTGCCGATGCATGTCTGTGATTGGCCATCCCAGCTCCATTTGTTGTAAACCTTGCGGCCTGTCGTGACAGCCGGCCCCGGCACGTCGATCGTGAGCCACGCCACGCCATCGAAGCGGTGTAGCTTGTTCGACTTAGACCAGACAATTATCGAGCCATCCGGGATCACGCAGATACCCGGTCCCGAGCCGATGTCTGGCACGATCGACGCGGGGATAGGACCGGACAAGGCCACGTCCTTGGTGAACACGCCCGCCGCGTCGCGACCGATGAAAGCGATCATGTCGGAGTTCGGGTTGATATTCCAGTACCCGTTCCGCGCGTTATCCCAGGCGAAGCCGCCCGAGGCGTGGGCGCTGGGCAAGCCGCCCTGACACGCCCCCTTGCCCGGTCCTACCGGCATGAGCAAATCGAGCACGCAAGCCTTGGCCGCGTCCAGACCCACGACTTGTGTCGGGTCTTGGTTGTCGGTCGGGACCAAGAAAGGAAAGCGCAGGAACCGGCGACCGTCCGCCTGGACAAGGTCAGGCAGCCGCGTCCAGGCCAGCGTGACCGGATCGAAGCTGAAAACCGTGTTGCCCTGCCAGCCCTTCGGGATGTGATAGATTTTGCCGTCGTTGCCAAGGAATTTGCCGAAATAGGTATGCGACGAGGCCGGCTGGACGATATTGCCGCTGGCGTCCACGACATGAACCGTCTGGTAGTCGCCGGCAAGCCCCGCGTTCAAGGTCGCGTGCGGCACCAGCGTTTCGGCAACGCCGTTCTGAATATCGTAGCGGTAAACCCCGTTGTCGAAGCCATCGTCGTGCCCGCCGTTCGCCAGCAAATAGGCATAGTCGAGCCCGTCACGTACCCAGCCTACCCACGGGTCCGTGACAGCGCTGTACTTGCCATCGAAGCCCGCAGCGTGCGCGCCTGGGTCGATCTCGCGCAGCCAAGCATACGGCGCCGTCGCATCCCACGGCTGGCCATATTCGAGCCACGTCCCGGCAGCCATGTTGTTGATCGCATCGGGCACGCCACCCTGTGGCGGCGGTGTGGGATCAGGATCGGGGTCTGGATCGGGAGGGGGACACACGGGACATGGCGGTGGCGGGCCGGGGTCATGCTCGTGATTTTGTAATTCAAGAATTGCGTCGTTGAGGCTGTCGATCGTCGGCTGGACATCGTGGGCGTTTAACCCCCCCGACCACCAGAGCAACAGCGCAACACTTGTCAGAAAGGTCTTCATGGTTTCACCCGTATGTGTCTAGGAAATCCTTCACCACGTCCTTGCGATTAGCCTTGAGTGCCGCCAGTTCCTCCGGCGTCACGTCGCGGCCTTCATTGGAAGCTTTGTTGAGAATCTCGCTCGCTTCCGCCGCGGCTTGGAGAAGCGCCAGAATCAGATTCGTGACGATGATGGCTTGGGGCATGACTTACTCCGGCTGTGGCAGGGCGACCAGTGCGGCCCTGACGGTCGCTAGTTGACCGCTGATATCGTTCCCGCCCAGGACTAGGGTGTGGGCCACATCCAGCGCCACATCGCCTGTACGGACGTACTGGGCCGCGTCACGGCACTTGTCTAGCGCGATCACGCCCACGTCGCAGTGTGCCTTGAGTTCTCGGACAGCCGACGTGAAGCCGACTTCGAGGGCGGCGAGTTTCTTGGCGGGAGTGTCGATGGATAGGCCCTGGCATGCGGAAAGGACCAACAATACACATGCCAGGGCCATCGCGGGCTGTACCCGCATTCTAGCCGATCGCACGACGGATACCAAGCGCGGAGAGTGCGAGTTGGATGGTCGTCTCGGGGTCGATGTTGATCCCGAATGCGGTGAGAATCGAGTTGTCGAACCAGCCGACGATGCCAATAACCAGGAAAACGACACCCGTGGCATAGGTCAGCTTGCCCTTGAACAAAGTCATGGGATTCATGCGTATCTCCTACGTGTAAGACCAGACAGCCGGTCGAAGCGCGTGCTCGAACTCGCCCGGTTCCAGTGTGTCCAGGTGGATAAATCGCTTGTCATGCGGGCCGTGTTGCTTGACGCCGATCCCGCGAAACGCCCAGGCGTGAGTCATTATCTTCCAAGCCAGCGTCCCGGACGCCTGGATGTCCGCCGCCTTGCCCGTGGGGTGCGCCGGCCCACCGCCCACCCGCGCGTTATGCACGGCGCAGCGAAATCCCGACGTGACAATCATCGGCGTGTGGATCGATGACCGGAGGCGTTGCAGGTATTCCATGAAATTAGGGGCCATGGCAGCCTGTCCGCCGCAGCAATCCTCGCCGTGACAGCGGAACTCATCCTCCGAGAAGTTCGGGTACAGGTCCCAGTCCACTACTGGTTGCGCCTAATTTCACCGATGCCGCGGCTAATGTCTTCCAGAAGCGCCCGGTTCTCCGACACGTCTTCCTGCGTGTCCACCACGATCTGCTCGATCACGGCTTGCCGCTTGTCGATGACGTGGAGCTGCTCCTCTGCGCGGCGAATTTTGTTCTGTGTCTCTAGCGGGTTCGGGTCGTGGTGTACTCCACGATGGGTCGCGACCGACAGGCGAGTCGTGTCCTGGACCTGCGTCAACAGGTTAATCTGGCCTTGCAGTGCAACGGCCTTGGTGTCTATCGCCTTGTCCAGGTCGTAGTACGCCCCGAAAATTGCCGCCAGCAACAACAGTGCGGGGATCCCCACTTTCAGGCCCTCCATGAGAGTCATGGTTACGACTCGCTTTCGCCGTAACCAATATATTCAGCACAAACGACATTGATCGACTTGATCCCACGCTTGGCAGCCTGCGTGTCCCCGTGGACCTCCTCCTTGATGAAGATGTCCGCGTGGTCACGGCATGCCTGTTCTGTCGGGAAATGCTCCCGCACCGTCTGGTACTTGCACGGGATGTGTGTTGGCGACATTGCCGCCGTGCCGAAGCACCATACAACGAGTAAGCCGTACATGCTGGCCCCCTGGTCATGTCGCCAGATTCGGGTTTATCGTGTCTAGTGCGGCCGAATCTGTCGCCGTATTGATTGCTGAAACAGTCTGTTGGTACTTATCTCGTAAGGTCGTGTCTGTCGCCGTCGCCAAATATCGTTTCACGACACGCCGAATAATGCGTGCCTCGATCGCCTCGCGCAGGGCCACTTTCCTGGCCGCAAGGCGGTCGGCGTTGTTGACGCTCTGATCCTCGATAACCGCCGTTTCTTCCGCCGCGGTGAGCTTGATCCTGTGGCCATTTTCAATGCGGTATAAAGGCATTACACGGCCCCCCGTCGCAGTCCGTACATGGAGAACATGCCGCCATCGATGTTGCCGCCGCTCAGGAAGAACCGGAATCCGGTAATCGCGGTCGTGTCCGTCCAGGAAGACGAGCCGAAGGACGTGTGAACGAGCGCCCCGTCCGTCGCGCCAACATGCCAGTTGATGATGGAATGGTTCGTGTCGTCGAGCATGGAAAGCTGGACCCAGCCGGAAGCAGCCTCAAGCGAGCCGTTTGAGAGGGCAATTCGCGCCGCTGCCTTCGTGTCTAGATTAGCGCTGACAGCGTCCGTGCCGCTCGCGATGTAATGTTCCGCGTTGTAATACTCGTTCGAGCCCGATTGCCACGTCGGCGTGGCTCCCGTGCCGACACGCATTTCGAAATCGTTCGGCGTGGAGACCGCTGTCAGGCTCGAAATCTGCCAGTGATAGACGTCATAGTCAGTCGCGTTCAGGCTCGTGAAATCCACGGACGTGACACTCGTCGTGACTTCGGTCGATTCAAGCCACTCCCACCACGACTTGATCCGTGGCCCGTTTACCGGTCCTGTGACAGCGCGGGGCATTAGACCGTCGCCGAGGCCCTGTTGACCCAGCCGCTAATCGCGATCAAGCCCGTCGCCGTGCAGTACGCGCCGATCGTCGCCGCGGTGCCGGTCAAGGTCAGGCCGGGGGACACGACATGCAGGCCGTCACCGTCCACGATGTCCTGGCGAATCTCGTCGGCCGTGGCGGTGCCGCCCCAGTGGATAATCACCCGCTTGTCCGTGGTGGCCAGCAGGTGCGCGTAGAGATAGACCTCTTCGCGGTCGCTGGTTCCCGTGGTCTGTGGCGTGTGGATCGACTGGCCCGGCGAACTCGTCGAGTCCACGGAAATCGGTCGCCCGTTCGTCGAGTTGCTAAGAAGCTGTCGGCTGTATGTCAGTGCCATCTAAAGACTCCAAACGTCGCTGGCGACGATATAATTCTCGGATTCACGAAAGCCTATGCCGTTCTCAAGAAGCTGCTCGGCATTCACGGTCCCGGCCCCCAAGTCGCCACCATCGGGGTTCCCGACTACCAATCCCGACTGTATTGTAAGGCGGTCGGTGCCATCGGTTGCAACAATGACCCGCTCGCTGCCCGAGTTGTACTCCGCGCGTAAGCTCGCGACAGTGTCATTCGTGTCGGACCCAAAAGACAGCTTGCCGGCGTTTGCGTCCGGGACATGGATCGACAGCCCCGCGTCACCGTTGGATTCGATCAATAATTCGTCCGCGCCCGTGTCAATCGTGATCGTCCCGGCGTCGCCGGTCTTGATTGTCTGCTTGGCCGTGAAGGTGTTCGCCGCGTCGAGCTTGGCGTAGTTGCCTTCAATGGCCGTGAGGCGCCCGTTAAAGCCCGCCGTGGCCAGTTCGGCAAGCTGGTTGGCGTTCGAGTAGGTGTTGATCCCGACGATCAAGCCTTCCTCGCCTGGGTCGTCCGTGATCACCAGCGAGCCGAAGGCGGCGTACACGTTGGTATCAATCCCCTCCGCGAGGGACTTGACCGGGTCGCCTAGCTTGGTCTTGTGCTTGGCCCACTCGACCTTGTTGGCGTTGGACTGCGTCCCGTCGTCGGGCGGCGGACTCGCGTTGTAGCCAACGATCGTGACGCTGGTATAGGGATTGGCCATCAGGCAAGCCTCCACATGCTGCGCGACACCACGGCTTGCGCCATGTCAGCCGGGTTCACGCCGTTCTCGAATAAGCCATTAGCCGCATTGATCGCGCCCGCCACGTCGCCGCTCGACGGAGACCCGATCTGGAGACCTGTCCTGATTGTCAGTCGGACGGTGCCACCGGTAGAAATCGTGATTTGCTCGGTTCCGCTGTTGTATTCGGCGGAGAGTTTGGCAACGTCGTCTTGGGTATCGGAACCAAAAGCCACTGCCCCGGCATTGGCGTCGGGTATATGAATGGAGAGACCCGCATCGCCGTCACTTTGGAGCAAAACCTCGTCCGCGCCACTAGCAATACTGATGGCCCCAGGACTACCCGTGCTGATCGTTTGTGGACCCGCCGTGAAGGTGTTGGCTCCAAGCGTTGCATAGTTGCCCTCGATGTTCCTGATCCGCTTCCGCATCGACTGGACTAGGTGGAACACCATCGCCCGCGCCGCGGAATAGAATTGCTGACTGATCGTCAGGCTCTCGTTGCTCGCGCCGTCGAGGAAGATCAGGCTCGCGAACGCCGCCGTGATATTCAGGTCAACCTGCTCAAGTAGGTCCTTGATCGGGTCGAACAGCTTGTCCGTGTGATAGGACCACTGGACTTGATCGTCCGGCTTGATCCCGCGATCAGGCGGCGGGCTCGCGTTGTAGCTCGCGATCGAGACCTGGGTGTAGGGATTACTGGGCATCGACTTGTTCCCGTCCTCTCGGACCCAAAACGAAGTCCGGGACACCAACCTCCACGAAGTCCTTGGCGGACCTTTCCATATCCGCCGCCGTCTCCATCATAATAGCCGTCATGACGCGTGCCGTAGTCAAGTCCGACGTGCGGCCCTTTGTCCCCGTCATGAAATTCCGGAATTTAGAACTCAACATGAGGCGCCCGACTATGGCGTTCGACGCGCCCTGCGTGAACGCACTTATAAAACCCCGTAAGCGGCTCGTACCACCCGTCGTTACCGCCTCGATAGGCATTCCGGCCGCACCGATCAATCCGGCGCCGATTTCACCCGCTTGCAATGCCGCGCCCACGTCCTGCATGTCTTCCATGAACGACGCGACAAGTCGCTGATTCCGCAAAAACTCGATTTCTTCCGGGAGAAGCGTCGCGGCGAGCATGCCCCTTTTTTCCAGCGCATCAATCGTGGTGCTCAGTCTCTTAAAATTGACCTGGGAAAATCCCTTCTTTTCCGTTCGCCCCGAAGCGTCCACGATATGCTGGAACAGCGCACCGCGCAGTGCCTCGCCCTGTGCCGACTGCTTGCCGCCGCTGTTGGCTAGAATCCGCCCCACGTCCGTGGGCGTGCCTTTTTCCACGACGAACAGATGCCGCCCTTGTCCTGCTTCGACCGTGTCCCTGGCCTTCCGCGCCGCGGACGATTGCCACGCCTCGTGCGTCCGGCCCATGCCGCGGAAGACGACATGTTCGTCTGGCGTGAGTAGCGCGCTTAGTGCCCGTGGGTCTCGCCTGTAGCTGTCCAGACGCGCAATTATTTTTTCCGGCTGCGACGCAAGATCATTCTTGAACGACTCTTGGACAGTAGACCAGTGCTCTGGCGCAATCCTCTGCATCATACGCATGAACCGGGCGTTCCCCGGCTGGGTCACTTCGTCCAAAATTTGCGCGTTGTCGTAGATGCCAGTCTGGGCGATCATTCGCGTGTGAGCGGCGGTCATGAGTGTGTCGCGCTTGTGATGGCTTATCGACGCCGCTTTGTATAATTCCTTGAACCGTGGGCTGCCCCCGATCGGATTGTCCATCGCGTCCGTTAGGGCCGACCACAATTGCGCCGCAAGACGGTTCTCTTGCGTTGGAAGCGCGCCCGGTTGTGGCGTTTTTAGGTCATACAACGAGCTTCGCAGCGCCTTAATCTGGTCGAAAGCACTAATGTCCTGGAACATGGCTACCCGCGAGTCCAGTGACAGGATAATCGTGAGTTTTTCCGCCAGTGCCCCGTTCGGGTCAAACGAAACTTGCGTCCCTGATAATGCGTCCCTCTCTGCGTCGGTCAGCGGGCGCTCAAGGATTGCCTCACGAGCCGCCACGCGGGCGTCGATGATGTCTGGGCGCAGCTTGCCGCGCACCCCGCCGCTAATTTCCTCCGCAACCTCCTGGGCTTTGCTGATCTCGAACTCGACACCCTCAGAATGTTTTGCCGCCGCAAGATATTTCTTGTCCCGGCTCACCTTCGTGACATCGTCAAGGTGCGCCGTCGCGAGTTGTAGGGCGCGCCGTCCCGCCGCGGGATTCGGCGCAGGAAAGTCCCCCAACATAGCCAGTACATCGCGCTCCGCGGCATCCACGACAGTCGCCAAGTCAACGTCGCGCATTTCCCGCAGGTTCACGTCCGACAGCGCCTCATAGCGGCGTTTCATGCCCTCGATAACCGCCTCGGACTCACGAAGCCTCTGAGTCTCGACCGGCTTGGACGTGCGTTGCGCTTGGCGTTCCGCGACGCCAGCAAGCGGATGGAGTGACCCAAGGGGCAACCCTTCCTTGACGCCCGCGTCCCGCAGGGCTTTGTTTGCCTTCAATTCCGTCTCGCTCAACTGAACCGCACCCTGGCCTTTTTTGACGCCATTCACCAGAAACCGCATAGGGGCGAACAAAATCTCCCCCGCCGCCGCCAGCCCACCGGACAGCACGGACTCTGCGGCCATTTCATTGAGTGCAATCTTCTCGTAACCACGCGCATTTTCCACGGCCAAGTCAGCGGAACGACCCGCAAGCCCGCCGCCAAACTGGTAGGCCGCGCGTCCAATCAGCTTCCGCCCCGCGCCCGCGATGCCGCCCGCAATGGTCCCTAGTGTCTCAAGGTTGACCATGAAACCGGCAACGTCGGCTACGTCCGACAGGGTCTTCAAATCATCATTGTCCAGAATCACCGCGGCATCGTCGTTCGGGCCACGGAGCGCCACATTTTGCCCGCCGAATGGGTCGTCCAAGACGGTGATGTCGTATTGCGGATAGCCGACCTTCAACTTCTCGACGCGGCCTTCAAATGTCTGGCTACGCGCGAGATCGAATCGTGTCCCCGGCTTGTCAAATTCAGCCACGGCCCCGGTCTCCGTGCGCGCCAATGGGCCGGCCTGCATTTCAAACGAGCCTTCGCGCACGGCTGCGCGCTCCTGCCGGTTCATATCGGAAAGCTGTTTTTGGACAACGCGGAACTTTTGTGCCTCCGCGCCGCCCGTGACAACGTCACTCGGCGATGGCGGCGGCCGGCCGACCCGGTCTTGTTCGTCCTGTACGACGCGGAATTTTGGCACTACTGAATCGGGACCAGTTTCCCGCCTCCCGGATTGGCGGGATCGGCAACGCGAGTGTAACGATTCCCGTGCTCATCCTCGATAATCACGCCGAACGGCATGCTTTCAAGGTCGCCGAAGTCCTCTTGCGGTTCCGCGCGTGTCGTGACGGGCGTCTGTGGCGTGCCAAAGTCAGTCCCGAAGAACACGTCCCCCGACCTCAGTTGCCCCGCCGTCCTCGATTGCAAGTCTTCGGTCATACTAATGATCTGGTCCATCGTTGCTATGGCGACATCCGGGTTCGATGTAAGTTTTTCCAGATTCGACGCCCGCCGAAGAATCTCGATTTTCGGGTTTGTCAGGCGGTCATCATTGTCTAGGACGTAGTTCGCCATCTGGCCCATGGTTTGGAGAAATTGCGATCGCGCCGTCAGCGCCTTATTCACCGTCTCCGTGTCCAACCCCAGCCCCGCTCCGATAGTGTTCGCGATCGTCTTCGTAATGGCGGTCTGTTGCGCGGCGGCACCCACCGTCCGGCTTACCCCTGCCCACAGGCCAACTGTCTGGTCATTGATCTGTGCCCGCGACGCTCTCGCCGATTCGAGCAATCCAACACTCGCGTCGAACCGTGTTTGCAGCTCCCGTCGCATGACCTTGTCAATCTGCCCACCAGACTCCCCGCCCGTGTCGATATTGATGGTCTGGCCACCGCCAAGTTCCGACTTGATAGCAGCGTCCCTGTCCACCCCCGGAATCTGTGAAAGACCCTCAATCGTCGCGCCAGTCTCCTGTGCGTCGCCGCGGCCCACGCCCGCGCGATACTCGGCCTGCGAGGGGAGCCCGCTAATAAGCTCCCCAACGAAATTTTGCATTTCCGGCATGGTCTCAACCATGCTGTTGAGCACACCTTCAATCTGTGCGACTTCCATCCCATCGTCGACGAGAAGACGTGTCGCCGTGTCCGTCAGCAACTTCTGTGCATTCCGGAACTCTTCCGGGTTCATGTTCGCCGCACCGGTTGACGACATTTGAAAAAGGAGTTCCGCACGCCCTTGCGGGTCACTCACACCCACGGCGCCCAGTGAAGCCGCTGTCTCCTGTTTCAGGCTGTCCACCATGGCGGCAAGGCTTGGCGGGACTTGTTGTCCTGTCCCCGTAAGTTCGCCAATCAATTTTCCAAATTCGGATAGTTGTGTGCTGTTGCTCGTAGCACGCGCACGCGCAGCCTTTGCCCCATCCTCTGCAACCGCGCGGCGGAACTGACTCTCTTGAACACCAACTGCACGGTCTCTTAGCTCGAAGTCCCTATTCGCGCGCCGCTTGTCTTCCGCGAAGGTCCGCTGAAATCGTTCTTCTTCACGCCGCGCGGCAAGCGCCTGATGGATCGGCGTGAACAGCGCGCCGACAGGATCAAGCTGCCCGCCGAATGCCTGTGCCCGGAAAGGCTGTATGGAGTTAATTGCCATCGATCTGCTCCTTTAACTCCTGGACTTCCGCCGACAGGGCCTTGACCGCCGACATGAGGACGCCGGTCAGGTCCAACAGGTCGATCGTCTTCCCATCGCCAAGTCCCGTCGCGTCGTGCCAGTCCTCGGCATAGGTCCCGACGTGTTCGTTGTCGTCCTTGAAATCGGACTTGTATCTCCAGATTTCGATCGGGAGGGTCTGCACGATCGCCAGCGCCGCGTCGTGATCGACCGGGCGTCCCGGTAGCTTGTAGTCGCGTGACGATGCCATGAACGAGCTTCCCATGACAGCCGCCGCCGACAGCGCCTTGGACTGGTTCGGGCTACTCGTTGCCGCAGCGCCACCGCCAGCCGCCGCGAATCCACCGGACGTGCCAGCCTTCGTGATGTTCGAGCCCGCGGGGCTCGATGGGCTACTAACCCCAGGCGACAACGGCCCCGCGCCCAGTGACAGGACGTTACCCAGGAAACCAAGCTGCTGCGTGCTGGTGAACAGGTCGTTATAGGCCCGCTGCGACGCCGCCTCGGTCTGTAAATTCGCCTCTGCCATGCCGATCTGTAGCGCCTGTTGCGACGCCGCGTTGATGATGTTCGCCGACACGCCAAGCTCGGACAGTTCCGCCTGAATCTGCGCGATCCGGCTGTTGACCTCAAGCTGGATGCCCTGCATTTGCTGCGCGTACAGGCCAGCTTCCGCCTGGGTCAAGCCAAGCCGCATGCCCACGAGCTGGGCTTGCTGCGCGATATTCTGTTGATCCAGCACAAGCAAGTTCCCCGCCGTGCTGATCAGTGCCCGTGTCTCGTCCAGGACCGCGCGCTGCTCCGCGACGGTGCCCAGCTCGCCAAGCAATATCTGGCCGCGTGTCTGCGCGATCTGCGCCGTCGCCGCCATCTCTTGCTGGAATGCCTGTGCGCGTGCCGCTTCCTCGCGCTGCGAGAAGTCCATTTCAAGCCTACGCTGCTCGTGTAGAGCAAGGCTGGACCCGGACAGGTTCCTCTGCGCGAAGTTCTCACGAAGGTTCCCGCTCGCCGCGGCGCGCTCGTTCCGGACCTGATTGACCAGCGCGTCGGTCAAGCGCCCGAAGCCCGGCTTGATGCTGTCGGACACGCCCGCCAGCTCGCCTTCAAGCGCCCCGAAGCGCGAGCCGATACCGCCCGCCGCGTTGAACAAGCCACCGGCTTGCGGGATTGTCTGTTGAATCTGGCGTTGCAGCAACGCGTTGCTGTCAAACAGGCCCGATCCCATTTGCTGGAGACGGACCAGACTTGGGTCGAGCGCCTGAACCCCCGGTACTAAGCCCCCGACCTGCGAGTTAAGCCCGCCGATCTGGCCCGCCGCCGCTCCCAACTGATTGAAGGCCTGGCTGTTGCGGTCAAGAATGACCTTGGCGCCATCGCGCCGGAAATCGAAACCCCCCGTATCGATATCGAAGAACGTCTTCTCAATGGATTGCTGCACGGGCGCGGCGGAAACATCCTTCGTGTTCCCCGTGAAAATATCGACAATGCCGCCCATGTCACTTACCTACGCTTTGGAATAGTGTCCCGTCCTCGCCGTCGGGGTAATACCCCAGAACCTTCCCGATCGGACGCAGTAGCCCATAGTTACATAGGTGCCGGAAGTAGCCCAAGTTTGCCTCTTGCGTGGCAATCATGACCAAGTGCGTCTTCTTGAGCGACATGACGAACCGCGCGCCGATATCGACACGAAGGCGCGGCGTCGCTTCCGGGAACCATGCAACGTGCGGGTACGCCTTATTGTTGTCGTAATTCACGATGATCAGGCCCACGGGCAGCTCGTTCGCGGTCGGGATAATCACGCTCCCGCCCGCATCCATGAACTTGCCCAGCCGGTCAGTCATGACCCAGCGGAACTCTTCCACGTCCATGTCTTCCGGCATACCGTCGTATTTCGAGAACGCGCCCCGCTTGTACGCGGCCCAGATATATTTCAGATGCTCGTGGCTCGCCGGCTCGAACGTGATCCCGCCGCGGTGAAGCAGGCGCCCGCGCTTGAGCCTGCGTGGCTTGTTACGTGGGCGAGGTACGGAACTCGATTCCGACTTCTTGGATGTCCCATTCGTTGCCGCTGGTGACGGAGACTTCAACTTGGATGTGGCTGGAATGTCCGGCAGCGCCCCAGTCTTGCCGGTAGATTCGGGTGCTGAACGTGCTTCCGTAGAGTGTGTCTGCGTCTCCATAGTATTCCTTGTCTCCGTTGTAGACGGACACGGCCGGGTTTCCCGGCATCTGTAATTCGATTTCCTGGTCGTAGATCGCCACCCCGCCGCCGAGAATCGTCAGCGTCGCTGTCGTGTCGAACAGTTTCCGGTAGTGAATCCAACCGGTGATATCGAAAATGTTCCCCTCGGGAATGGTGATCAGGCCCGATCGCCGCGTCGCGGTAATCTCGTCCTGTCCCCCGTCGAGCCCGCCTGCCCCGTCGAAGACGAAGATGTTCCCCGTGCTGTCCCCGAAATAGACCACGTCATTCGACGATACCGGATCGACCAGCGCCATGACCGTCGTGGGCGAGAAGTCCACGTCATGCTCCGTCGTCCACTTCGACCATGGGGACAAGCCCTGCGCCGCCGGGTCGGACAGCATCGGCTTATACATGACGTAGACCGCGTCCTGCGTGCCTGGGAAGCAATAGACCCGCTGCAAGCGCCGGTCATATTCGATCGTCCAGCTAGACTGATCGTCAATCAGGCTGTTGATCTGGATGCTCAGGTCGTTCGATTCCACGTCGCCGAAGTTTAGCGTGCCGCTCAGTGTCTCGATCCGCCCCGGCAAGCCCATGACCACGTCGTTGCCGATGTTCTTCATGGCTTCCGCGCCGACAACGGCGGACCCTACATGAAACTCGTTGATGTCGAAGTCGAAGGCGTTCGCGCCGGCCAGGATGTAGAGGCGGCCGCGCTCGGTCGAAATCAGAAATTGCCCGAAAGCGGCTTCCAGGCCGTTGATCGGTCTCAGGTCAGGCACGATGATAAAGAAAGCCGCGCTCAGTCCCAGGCTGGAGGACGGGCGATTGGCGTTGGATAGCTGCTCGGAATCACCGACCTCTGACCCCAGCACGACATGAGGCGTGTCCGTCGTGGTCTTGATATTGGCGAAGAACGCGCGCTCACGATGGACCCGGCAATACTTGGCGAAGAAATTGGACCCAAGGTTGTGCGCGAAGTCCTCGAACGTGGTCCCGTCCCACTTCTTGACGACGGTGTTCTTCTCCAGGTCCGTGACAATCACGATTTCGTCGAGCGTGAAGTTGTGTTCGCGCGGCCCGCGCAGCTTGGTCCCCGCCGCGACCGTGCCCACGGACGTGAATGTCGTGGTTCCGTCCCATTCGTAGACTTCCGTCCCGGCCTGGATCAGCGTCGAGACAGTGCCGTCCTGCTTTATGAGCTGGGCATAACCGTTGATTGCTCCCGCGTTGGGCGCAGTGGCGACCAAGTCGAAGGGCTTCCGGCGCTTAAAAGCATGGTACTGCGCGTCGAGATCGAAATTGAGGCTGGCATCCACACACTCGGAATGGTGAACGTCCGCGGTTCTTCGTCGTGCATTGAGCCCTCCGCCGAAGGTGAGGACGATAGGACCTTCATTACGCGCCACGGCGGACACCCCACCGCTTACTTGCGGTCTGGCGCGTTGCCGTCTGGACCGCGCGGATCAAGCTGGACTGGAACAGCGAGGAATCAAATTCCTTCTTCATGACCCGCGTCCAGCCCTCCGCGCAGACAGGCACGAACGCGTCCGCGACCGTGTCCGAGAACGGTAGTGTCTGCGTCGCCATCGTAGACGTGAGCTGTAGCCGCTTGTGGTACAGGTACTCGTAAGAGATACCGTCCTCGTCGCTGGTCGGGTAGCTGTCCAGGACCACGTTGCCGCTGATCGGGGAAATCACGAACGCGTCCGGCTCGCCGGTATAGTCCGTCGCGATAGGCCTTTCCGCGAACAGCTTGTCGTAACCGCCCTTGTACTCCCGCAGGATGCGCCCGTTGGTCACGCCGCGGATAATCATCGTGCGCTCGTCGTCGCCCGCCATGCGCTCGAAATCGGACGGGACCGTGTATTCGTTGGTGTCCGTCACAAGGTTCATGGTCGCGGTATTCACGCCGCTGGCCAGCATGCCGAGATTGTAGAGGACGTGCGTCGCCTCGTTCCACATCATGATCATCAAGTCGATCTGGACCTGACGCCCGGAATCCACGAACGCCCCCGTCGCGGTCAGGCCCGTCGCGGTGGACGTGACCGTGGACGTGGCAAGCTCACCCGCGTCACCTTGAATGACACGCACGCGCTTCAGGCGGGCA
>Ga0255047_10000967_pt1 | contig 22113 bp, 30 predicted proteins | sample JV7_2_1_MG_FD_183640 | JGI IMG/M metagenome (GOLD analysis project Ga0255047, IMG submission 183640) | Seawater microbial communities from Jervis Inlet, British Columbia, Canada - JV7_2_1 | ecosystem: Environmental > Aquatic > Marine > Inlet | place: Canada: British Columbia | collected 2016-10-06 | reverse complement strand
GCTACTGGTAATGTAGCAATATTCCAGAACAACGGAACAGCACAAGCTCAGATAGGAACAGATGGAACACTAGAGATAGACACAATTAACGAGATTACAGCAGCTGCAGGAGTTACAATAGACGGATTAAAAATAGAGAATGATGGAACAACTACTAACCTATTAGGAACAGTAGGTGACTATATACAAATAGGTGACGCTGCTGGTACATCTCACACTCTCAACTCAGAAGATGATTTGATGGTGACGGGTGAATTAGAAGTAGATGGAACAGCTTTCTTTGATGGTAGCGTTCAATTAGGAGCTTCTGTAGACTTCGCCTATGTAGCTAAGACAGCAACGTATACGATAGACGCAACAGACCATACAATAGATTGTACAGCTAACACATTCACAGTAACACTTCCAACAGCAGCGAGTATTGCAGGAAGAATTTATAACATTAAAAATTCTGGTACTGGGATAATTACAGTAGATGGCAATGGAAGTGAAACGATTGATGGTTCAACGACAATAGAACTTTTATTAAAGGATTGTGTAACAGTACAGTCTAATGGTACTAACTGGATAATAATTTAATTAAAATAATATGACATATTTAGGACCAAAAAGCTATGGCTTAGAAATAGCCAAAGGAAATGTATCAGGAACTGCATCAATACATAAGTTTGGTAATTCACCAGACTTTGATACAGGTGATGGAGAAATAACTGTATGGGATGGAGCAGATGATGGCTCTACCAATGCCATGGTGTACACTTATTCGTCTACTGCTGATATAGGCTTAATGTCTAGCTCTGCCGCTGGAGATACACAGACTGTGGAGGTACAAGGTACATTAAGTGATGGTACTTTATCAGTACAGACTTTCACCCTTAACGGAACTACAGATGTAGATTTATCAGCTACAGGGACAGACTTCAAAAGGGTATTTAGATTAAAGAATACAGGAGCTACTACCTTTGCAGGTGATGTTTACCTAAGAACAAATGGTTCCGCACAGGCAAGTGGAATACCTAGTACTGCCAATACCGTAAGACTTAAATGTAGAGCAGGTTTGAACCAAACAACAATGGCTATTTACACTATACCTTTGGGTAAGACAGGTTATTTATGTCAGTTCTGGGGAGCTACAGCAGGTGCTAATAAGACAGCTAATTATATTTCAAGATTAAAGGCTAGACCGAGTGGTGGAGTATTCCAACTTAAACACGAAACTGCGGCTGCCGATGATGGTACGTCTCATTATAACCATCGCTTTGACGTTCCTGAATCCTTCGCAGCATTAACAGACTTAGAGATGACAGTTGAGATAGCTACCAACTCAATTACATCAGCATCATTCTCAGCAGGATTTGAAATCATACTTGTAGACGATTAACCCCAATAACTATACTTTAGTTTATCCCTAAAGTGTGTTATAATTAAATTAAGCCTGTCATATTAATCTTAATTTCTATGACATGCCAAGTCCAATAGATCCCTCCAATCAATTTATTAACGTTACAACAAGTGATACGTTGCTTCTTGAATATAATGGTAGCCCTGCAACTTGCAGAGGTATTCTTCTAGGTGGTGTAGGTGATATCGCAATTAAAGATGATAATAATACTACAGTAGTAATCTCAGGATTAGCTGCTGCTATTATCCATCCAATTGCAACACAACAAATTCTCGCAACCTCAACTACTGCTACAGATATAGCGGTATTCTTTTAACATAAATTTATGCCAGGATTAGCAATGGTCATAGGTGATTTAATTTCTGCAAGTTCTGGAGTTTCTTCTCCAGATTCTCTAGTAGATAATCTTGAATTACAAACAGGAGATAACTTCCTATTAGAGACAGGATCTTTCCTAAAATTGGCAGAAGCCGCTTAAACCATAACCCCCCACACTTTGGCAGATAAAAAACTCACAGCGTTAACGGAGCTAACCGCTCCAGTATCGACAGATATATTTTATATTGTTGATGATCCAGGAGGTACACCTTTAGATCGAAAAGTAACTGGTGCTAATCTTGGTAAGGCTCTTACCGCAATCCCTAACGCTACTGATATTACCGCATCAGGGACAATTACAGATGGTGCTTTCTCTACTACAGCAGGTGCAGTAACAGGGGTAACTACTCTTACGGTAGATAATCTAACGGTGAATGGAAATACTATTACTGCTGATACTGGAGCTTTGAATTTGACACCCGCTGCTGGAAGTGCGATCGTTCTGGATGGAGCTATTAATGTCGATGCTGGCGTAGTAACTGGGGCCACTTCAATAACTTCTACTACATTTGTAGGAGCATTAACAGGACAGGCTTCCACTGTTGCGACAATAACAGGGCTAGCTCCTGATACTGCTACAACCCAGGCAGCACAAGCTGCAATTACATCTCTCGGGACTCTTACGACTTTGACGGTAGATGACATCACTATTAATGGAAATACTATTTCAAGTGCAGGTGCTTCTACGTTGGCCATAACGCCTACGGCGGGACAGTCAATTACTTTTGATGGTACGGTGACATTAGATGCTGGTGTAATCTTAGGTGCTACATCAATTACATCAACAGCATTCGTTGGAGCTTTGACTGGACAAGCGGATACAGTGGCAACTATCACTGGATTGGCCCCAGACACAGCAACCACTCAAGCAACTCAAGCGTCTATTACTACATGTGCAAATCTTACAACTGTAGGGACAGTAACCTCTGGTAATGTTGACGCTGTGGTCTCTGCAGCCAATCTAACAACAGCTGGTAAAATAGAAGTAGCTACTGTAGCTGAAACAGACACTGGAACTGATGCTGGTAGAGCAGTTAGCCCTGATGGGCTTGCTGGCTCAATACATGGTGAAAAAATGGCTCAAGTAGTGGCTTTCGATTTTACCACTGATACCGCAACAGGTAATGGGGCAGCTTATTTCAGAATTCCTTCAGGTATGAATGGTATGAATCTTGTTGAGGTAGCTGCAGCTGTGATTACAGCTGGTACAACAAATACAACTGATATACAAATCCATAATCTAACTCAGGCAGCGGATATGCTTTCAACAGTAATCACTATCGATTCAACTGAAACAGATTCAAGTACTGCTGCTACACCGGCCGTAATCGATGCTGCAAATGATGACGTAGCTACTGCCGATATGATTAGAATAGATGTGGATGCAGTTTCAACAACCGCAGCTAAAGGTCTACTTGTTACTTGTGTTTTCCAAACACCTTAATAACTAAATAATGGCTCAAACCCTCAATAAAAGAACTTGGAATTCAAACCATTTTAATAATGAAGACGGAACAGTAACGGCTACTTTCAAGAACAAATGGGTAAACTTCTATGATACAGATGATTCATGGCAACCAATTGATCCTAACTTCACAGACAAAGGGACTCATTTTGAAATGAATCAAGCTCCTTTTACAGCCAAGGTTCCCAAGACGTCTACTGGAATGGCAACTTTTATAGGGGATAATGGTTGGGATATATTCAACAATGAAAAGATTACAGATGATCCTGTAACGATGACAACCACAGCGGTTGGAGTTACTGATGTACCAGGAGTTATAGAATCAGGTGATTTGGGATTTGGTACAGTGAATTACGTGGTATATCCAAATGCTTATCCAGCCTTGAATGCAGACTTAATCTATTGGGTCCACCAAGCATTAGGGCCTAGGTTTAGACGTATTATTAGGTTTAATTCTAATCCATCACTAGCAGCAGACGAAAGGATTGAGTTCGTAGTAGACTATGACACTCCATTGATAATTAAAAATGGTGGCAAGGTGTGGAATGAACGTTCTGCTCTGAAAACTGAAAAACCACTGGACATGAGACCTCCTCAAGCCAAGGATCCAGGACGTGGTATAAACTTTAGAGATTTCCTTATCTGGGACAGTCAAACAAAACAAGGAATAGATATAGAATTCAAGAGGACAGGTCAGAACTTTCTTTTAACGAAGATAATTCCTAAAGCCTTTATGGACTCTGCAACATACCCAGTATATGCAGATGATACTACTGGTGACTTGCATCCAGATGCAGATCCTGAAACTACATCGGTAGATGGTCGTGCAGGACAAAATTCAGCGACTCAAACCTGGACTACGGCTGTGAATGCTGCTGGGAATAGTGCAGTAGATAATGGAGTAGAAATCCAAGCATGGGCATATGTTGCATCAGGCACAACAGACAGGTGGGATGAAATGTATAGGGGAATTTATCTCTTTGATACCTCGAGCATAACCGATGGATGGATCATAGACAGTGCTGATTTCAAGCTATTCATCTCTGGTAAAAGAGATGACACTGGTATTTCAGAACCTACTTCTATCGTAAGCTCAGCACCTGCATCAAATACTGCTATCGTCGGGGGAGACTATAATTCACTTGGCAGCACAAAACTTGCCAGTGATTTGGCATGGGCCTCTATATCAACGGCTGCCTATAATACATTCGCTCTTAATGCTGCTGGTTTGGCTACTGTCAGTGATACGGGTGTAACTAAACTTGGATGTCGTGGAGCTTCAGATATAGCTGACGTTGCCCCTACATGGGGGAGCGGACACATTGTCAGGCTAGATATAGTTGGAGCAGACAATGGTTCTAATGAACCTATTCTAAATGTTACTTTCTCAGAACCACCTCCAGTCGCAGCCTCTAGAAGATCAATAATAATAACCTAAATGACCAAACTTAACATTGAGATAGATGCTAAGACCATCTATGACAAGCTTAAAAGTATAGAAGACAGTATGTCTGGTGTTCTGCAACACCTATCAGAGCTCAATGGCCAAGTTACTAAAAACTCTGAGTTCCGTATACAAGGAAAGATAGTAGGAGCACTCACTATATTAATAGCAGGACCACTTATAGGAATTATTCTTAACGAAGTATTCTAATGCCACTTAAACAAGGATCATCACAATCTGTGATTAAAACCAACATTGATGAACTAATGAAGGCAAATAAAGGAAGAAAAAGAAAGAGATCACAAAAACAAATAGTAGCAATAGCACTTAATAAAGCAAAAAATGGCTAGAACCTTGCAAACAATTCACGATTCATTCGCTAGACGAAAAAAAGACATTTCCGATGTAGGGAGTGATGTTTTCATTGAATGGATGAACTTCATAGGAGATTTTGTCTATGATCACGTTAAGGGCACAGACCCCGAACGCTTCACCGACACTGATACTACCTATACAGTCTCATCTCTTTTTCAATCCAGTGCACTTCCTTCCGACTTCAACGATGAAAGCGAGTGGGAGAATGGCTTCTATGAGATAGACTCCAGCAGTGTGGACACAAGCCGAAGATTAGCTAGAACAGGTCCTGGACGTAGAGATGCTGGTTACTTCATTAAGGGGACCAACGTTATTTTCACAGGAATAGAAGACAGCTCTCAATTTAGACTGCGTTACATGCCTACCAGAACCGAATTAACTGCTCTAGGAGACTTCTTTACCATAGACGGTCTTACTGGAGGTGCTGTACTCGTGCCAGACGGTAAACTACGATACCTAAATGCAGCCCTAGATACTCTTTACAACATTTGGGATGACACAGTTGGTGCAGAAGGATTCGCAGATCAACGCTTCGTAAGACAATTAGATCAACTACTTACTCACATTAGAAAAGAGCCAGATGCCTATTGCATGACGGACTTTTCATCTTCATTTTAATTTATGGGATACACTCCTCTTAGGACACCATCACCAGCTCCCAGTAGCTCAATAACCTCTCTAATGCCCAAAAAAGGGCTAAATTTAAGGGACTTACCACAGTTATTAAGTCCTGAAAATGCTATAAAGATGAAGAATTACCTCATCTCAGCGGAGGGAGGCCTAGAAAAGAGGAAGGGGTTGGACCTATTATTTGATGCTTCCAGTGCTACAGCCATCACAATGGCAGAGGAATGGACCAGTGATATCATCCTTTTCGGTTATGCAAGCACGAAACTAGCAGCTTACTCAATATCAGCAGGAACTGTAACGGATATTAAGACTGACTTTGGTACTACAGTGACTTCAGGAGCTAGATATGGAGACTATTTCTTCGTAGCTAGTGCTCAGGATAAAATAGGAAGAGTATCCTTTACATTAGCTTATGATGCACAATCAGGGAATTTTGCGACAGGCCTTGTCGTTACTGGTGGCACTAGCGGTGCTACAGCTATTATTTTAGAAGATGCAGATGCTGGAGCAACCGGGACCCTCACGCTTGGGAACATAGAGGGGGGACCATTTCAGAATAATGAAGCCATTACAGATTCAGCCACAGGTGCTGCTACGGTTAATGGAACCTTATCATATACCTACACAGAAATAAGCAATGCACCAAAGGCAAAACATATTAAAGCCATCGACACTAGACTATTCGCAGCAAACTTGGAGACAGATCCAACCGCTGTGCAGTATTCTGAGGTTGATGACGGAACAAACCCTCCTTTTACCGCCTGGTCTAATACTACGACTGCTACAGCAGGTGGTAAGGTCTTTTATAGAAATGCTGGATCAGTTAATGTAATCGAGAGCATAGGTAAAAGTATTATCGTTATCTTTGCGGATAATGGTAAGTGGGCTTTCCGTATAGACACCATAGACTCCGCAGGGACCCTGACGAAGGTAGATAACACTCTAATGTATCTTATTGATGCAGGAGGGAACGCAGCGTTACAGACTGACGAAGGAATTTTTTATATAAATAAAGAAGGTCTTTGGCAGCTTGTAAGTATAGCACAAGAGAATGTCAAATATTCTGATCAGGAGATTCTAACATCTATTCCTCTAGGGAATGAGTACTTTGATAAGATTACTCTTACAGATGCAGACATCCTCAAGGACGACAAGAGCAATACTCTGATGATTACTATGAGGAATGACGCCTCAACCAATAACTTTGTCTTAACTTATAACACTGACCTTAAAGCCTTTGGAACATTTACTGGATGGAATCTCAACAAACTATTTAGCGTTAATAACGTTATGTATGGTGCTGGTTCTAATACCTCCAAGGTCTGGAAAATCCTAGAGGGTAACGATGATGACGCAGTAGATATCTGGTATGAGTTCGAGCAAGAGCTTAGCGTGGGTCAACTATGGACCAGTAAGAAGATGCTAGGACAATATATCCAAGGAGAACTCTCTCCTTCCTCTGCACCAGTGATTAAATTCGACATATACGACAGAACAGGTGCCTTTGTTTCAAACAAACTAAAACTACAGTGGTCTTATGGGACTGCCTCTCTAGCAGCCATAGGATATGGTGATTCCCCTTGGGGTGCTCCATTCGGTGGAGACATAGACCCAGCAGGTACCGTAGAACAGTTTGCTGGCTTTAGAGGGCGTGTAAACAGCTTCCAAAGAATTAAAGTAAACATTAGTGGACATGACCAATCTCCACACACCGTAAACTGGCTATCTCTAAATACTGTAGAGAAACCCAATATTAGAAGACGTAACCTAACCCAACTATAATGGCAGACGCAACATTCTTCCCCTCAGTAATTAACTATGCTCAATGGAGTCGTCCAGGAGCCGAGAATCCTCGGTTGTCTGCACCTATTTCATCCTCAGCTACAACTATTACTGTTACTAATGCCCTCAAAGATGAGAGTGGAACTGTAATTACAGGATCCTTCCTTATGGGCTGTAAAGATACAAATGGCTACACAGAGTCAATTTGGGTGCCAGCAGGAGGTGCCAGTGCCGATGGACTAACTTTAACAGGAGTGACTCGTGGTGTTGATCTCTCAGGTTTAGATATCACTGCTGCAAATGACTCAACTCTAGCAGTGGCTCATAATCAAGATGACCCTATCTTTTGCCAAATCTCTGGGGCTAATTTCCAACTAATGGCTTCTGCACTACAAGGATCCATTGGATCTGGAGGAGCTACCTGGCTTGTTGGAGACAACGCTACTGCACAAGATATCAATTTCACAGCAGCAATAGACCAAACAACAAATCCTAAATTCAACTGGGATGATTCAGTAAAACGATGGAAACTAGGAAGAGGAGATGATGAAGGAGCAGCAGGAGAATCAGAACTATCTGGTTTCATGCAACTAACAACCACAGAGCGTGACGCTCTTACTTCAGTACCGACAGGAGGTCTAGCTATCTATAACACAACAGTATCTCAAACACAATGGAGAGAAGGAGGAGCATGGGTAACCAATGCAGCAGGTGGAACCGTGGCAGATGCCTCAGAAACTGTTGCAGGGAAGGTGGAACTTGCTACTAATGCAGAAATGGGAGCTGGGACCTCTACGGGGTCCACTGGAGCCAGGCTCCTACCTCCTAACGATCAATTAGTAAAAACCTCTTCTGGAGCAGGAGATGAAAATAAGATTCTTGTACTTAATGCTAGTGGACAAATTGCTACTGGTTTCAATTCGGCTAACCTACAAGAAGCCGATACATTCTTTGGAGCTACTGATATCACAGGAGCACAAGCAGAAACACTTACAGATGGAAGCAGTGCAAACGCACTTCATAATCATGACGGTCCAGAACAACTGAATGCTTCAGTTAAGATGACTATCTGGGATAACTATCAGAATACTGACGGTAATGCAGGAACCTTTACCCAACTTGGAGGAGGTATAACTATGGATACAGATGCCACGGGTTCGGGTGAGTACGCTCAAGTTGAGATTGATATTAATTCTGTTGGTGGAGCGTTCTATGCTAATAGCCCAGCATTCTTTGCCTATGCTGACTTCGCTGCCACAACCGCTCAAGATGGACAACTAGGTTTCGGGCCAGGTGGTAATTCAAATCACAATAACACTCTAACAACAGCACATGCTGCCTTCCTTATAGCAGACGCAGAGCTTGTGGCTTCGGTGGCAGATGGAGCAACTCAACAAAAGAGTGCTGCATTAGAGGGAACCTACCCTATTACGACAGTTCACTCATACCACATCGCAGAAAATGGAGGTGGTAACTATCTATTCTATATAGATGGAGTCCTTGTTCACACCTCAAGTGCTAACGAACCATCTTCTGGAGGAACCCTGTCGGTATGTAATATAGTAGCATCAGGTGCAGCAGCTAAAACACTCAGAGTATTCTCTCATTGTGTATCATTCACTAAATAATTAAAATATGCCCACTAATAAGAAAAGAAAACCTTTTATCTCTCAACGAGCACAAAACCTTGCTAAGGCGAATCTTTCGTCAGATACGAAGGTTGGCAATATAAACAAGATTACTGAAGAAGAGATTAGAAGCAAAACAGGGAGAGGAAGTGCTGTAACCGGCTTTTCAGGTGGTATATCAGGGGAAGCTGGGAGAAGAGCAGGAGCTGGTGGGGTACAAGTTGAACAAAGAACCACAGAAAGACTACCAGATTCCGTTGCTGCATCATCAGGACAAAATACAGAATTATCCTCTGTCGCCGATCCTAACAGTGGAGAAGTACCTGACGTTTCTCAATCTCAATCAACTCTTCAGGATGAACTTGATACACAAGCAACTAAACTAAGACGTAAATTAGAAGCTAAACAAAGAAAGGAAAAGGAACGCCAAGACGCTCTTCTTACTAATCAAGACGCAATAGAGAAGGGGCAATTAAGAGCTGCTGGTCTTCAAGGAGAGGCAGCAATAGCTTCTACAACTGCTCAATTCGCTCAAGGTAGAGAGGGGGTGTTTAGCACTGGAACTACTCAAATAGCCTCTGAATTTGGCACTAGAGTATCAGAAGAACAAGATAGAGCAGGGCGTAGGCTTATTAATGCTCAAATACAAAGACAATCTCTTAGAGAGCAGCTAGAAGAAGCTCAAAAAACAGAGAGTGTTCAATTAGAACTAAATATTATAGATCGTATAGCTGCTATTGATAATCAAATAAGCCAAGGAGAGATTGATGCTTCTAATAATGCAGCTGCGGCTACTAAAGAGGCATTTAGCTTCCTGAAGAGCTCAACTCCTGGTTCACTAGCCGACCTAAGTGTCCAAGATATTTCTGCTGGGTTTGGTGTGACCCCAATCGTGGCAAATACATTGAAAAACTTAGACCAAAAGAAAGCTGAATTACAAACCTCAGACCCTGACTTTATTTTAAAACAGGCCCAAATTAAAAAGGCTGAGTCAGAGGCTTTATGGGCCGGCATGACAAACGACCAAAGAAATTTTGTTACCTTACAATCAATAACTGATCCAAAACAACGTGCTACATTTGAGAAGTTAATCGGTGTGAATCCAGATCTACGGACTTTCAAGGTTGGAGAGGATGCTTACTCTTTTGATCCAGCTACGAACAAAACTACAAAAATAGTAGATTCTAGCAAGACCAATGATGTTATTCCTACCGGCGAATTTATTACACAAGAAGTGGCTGGTAGGAAGGTGACTCTTGATAGTGCAGCTATGGTTGCATTTATGCAAGCTAATGAGGCCATGGTTGGAAGTGGGCTAGGAGAACTTAAAATTGGAGGCCAAGATACTTCTTCATTTAGAAGTCAGGCTGCTACGATAGCTAGTGTGGCTCAAAGAAAAGGAATAGGATTCAATGCTGCTAACCCTAACGAAACAGCTCAAGAGCTACGTAACATGGGCGTTGCAATAGCTAACGTAGGAGGGAGTAAGCATGAGAGTGGTTTAGCCATAGATATATTTCCAAATGAGGACTATATATCTAAGATAAAACCTGTCTTAGAGGCTAATGGGTGGAAACAAACCATACCAGTTGGAGACGCAGGTCACTTTGAATTTGTAGGTATTACAAGTCCATTCTCTTCTAAGGCGAAGAATCTTTCTAAGCAAATTGATAGAGGAGAATTAAAATACGAAACCCTACTAGAAGAAAACCCTGCTTTGGCATTTGAAGTGGCAGGAATTAGAGCTGGGAATCCACTTACAAAGAAAGAAAAGCAAAGTAAATTAGGTGAATCCCAAGCTAACTCCTGGTCATTTGCTAATAGACTGAAGATATCTGAGAGTATTCTAACAGAATTTGATGACACTTTCTTTAAGGTAGGTAATTTGAATCCGCTTAGAATAATTGGAGCAATTCCCTTTGTAGATACTCCTAATGCCTTATTAAGCGGGGATCAACAAAGATTCGATCAAGCTAAAAGGAATTTTATTACTGCTGTACTTCGTAAAGAATCAGGAGCAGCTATTGCTGAAAGTGAATTTGAAGTTGCAGATCTGCAATACTTCAGACAAACTGGAGATGGTGAGGCTGTTATAAAACAAAAAGCAAAATTACGTAATTCTGTTACAGCGTTAATGTTACAGGGTTCAGGTAGAAATGAATTTGAAGATGGGGTAAGCATTGATGAATTTAAAGCTGGCATTAATTCTGTTGATCAAGTAGTAATCAATGAAGAAAATTCACCCACATTAACTAAATTCAATTTCACTGAAAGAAGTGATATTGATGATATTATAGACAATAACTAATTATTAAATGGCTAATATTCCAAGGGATAGAGATGAGCTAAAGGCAGCTCTAGAATCAATAAAGGCTCAAGGGGCTACAAATGAAGATCTAAGTAACTTTGTTTCAGAAACTAAACAAGCTAGACCTAACATAGATTTTTCTATATCCTCTCCCATTCCTCAAGAGATACAAAAACCAGGATTGGTTGAGAGAGCTGGTACAGCAATAAAAGAAGAATTTGGAGAAGCTGAACAAATATCAGCTGAGGCACAACAAAAATTTGAGCAAGGTGAATTTGTTGAAGGTGCTATTAAGACAGCAACTGCTGGGACCAAAGCTCTGTTATCACCGATTACTGGTGCTGTTGGAGCGGTTACTGCACCAATTGTTGAGAAAGGAACAGAAGCATTTAAAGGTGCATTGGAAGCTGGGTTTAAGAAAAGGCTAGGTGAAGAGGAGGGCCAACAAGCATTCAATGATTTAGGTGAGGATTTTCAACAGGTTGTTTCTAGTGCTGTAGAGAAATTTGACTCCCTCCCAAGTGGTGCAAAAACTGGTATACAATTTGCAGCTACAATGGCCGATGTTTTGGCTACAGTATTGGGAGGAAAAGGGGCTAAAAAAGTAGTAACTGAAACCTTTGAAGGAGCGACAAAATTGACTAAGGCTGGAATAGGAATAGCTGGAGAAGGAATAGAGAACGTATCGAAGAAAGTTGATGATTTCTTAATCAAGGTAAAGTCTACTAAACCTGGGGATGTTCCTTTTGAAGAGAAGCTTATAGCAAGTACACAGAAGATAACTCCTACTAAAGCAATAAAGTTTAAAGAATTATCTGGGAGAGAACCTGCTGCATGGCTTTCAGAAAGAGGAATTATAGGAGACCGTCCAGCAACTATACAAGAATTATCAGAGAGGTGGCTAGGTTCTAAGAAACTTTTAGATGAGGGGTTATCTAAAATGGGGGGAACTTTTAAAGATCCTTCTATTAGGAAGATCCTAGACGAACAGCTGGAAAGAGCTAGAGCAGTGGAAGATAAGGCTTTGGCCAATCTTACTAAAAAACGAATAGAAAAGTTTGAAGCTGATGGGCTTACACCTAGTGAAATAATAAATGTAAAGCGAGATTATGAACGCAACACTAAGCTTGGATATTTGAAAGAGAATAATAGTATTAAAGTTGAAATAGCTACCAATAGAGACGCAGAATTAAGAGAGTTCCTAATAGGAGTTGCTGAAGATCAAGGATTCACCAACTTCAGAGCTTTAAGTAAGGAACTACAACAATCTAGATTCCTAGCGGATGCTATCGCTGGCAAATTACAAGGGCAACAAGCAAACAACATATTTGGTCTTACAGATAATATTCTATTGGCTGGTAGTGTTGTAAGCCCAGACATCTTAGCCGGTCTTGGTTTCAAAAAAGCCATAACATCAGAAGCTGCTAAGGCTGCTGCTGCGAAAGGAATTAAAAAGATCAAAGGGAAAGAAGCAACTATTGGTAAGCCAGAAATTCCTTCTAAGAGAATAGAGCTGAAAGAGAAACAAAGGCAACTTAAAGAATCGCTCTAACTACGATTAATTTCCATTATTCCTAATGTGATGCCTACGATTATCCACACATAGATCATATTATGAATTTAATTACGTGTGAAATATACCAAATTATTCTATAATTGTCAACCCTTTATGGCTAACAGAGATTTGAATGCTTTAACCCCTGAGATGAAAAAGCGGGTGGAGAGGTGGTTAAAGAAGTGTGCAGAACACGGAATAGACATACTTATCACAGAAGGAAGAAGGTCACAGGCCCGTCAGAAGTTCCTGTATTCCTTTGGGCGTTATGGGATAAATAGAACGAAGGCAAAGGTGACCTGGACTATGAAGTCTAATCACTTAACAGGGAATGCGATTGACTTCGGATTTCTAGATAACGGAAAGTTCCATTATAACGGCCCTTGGGACACTTGCTATGACATAGCAGAGAAAGTGGGGTTAAAGAGCTTATATCGCAAGTATAAGACCGACAGACCCCATCTAGAGTTCGATGAGGAGTGGAATGATGACACCCCTGAGTGGGCCAGAGACTCAATGAAATATCTAGACAAGAAGAAAATTATGTCTAATAAAAGACCTAATGATCCCATTACCCGTGCTGAGATTGCTGTTGTAGCACACAGAATTATTAAACACTTAACCAAATAACATGAACAAGTTAAAAGGAAAGAAGACTTATTTCATTACACTAGTAATGATCCTATATGTAGGGGTGGGATATTACCTGGGGCAAGGACTAAACAGTGAGCTTCTACTTGAAGCGTTAGCCCTGGCTGGCATCCGTAATGGTATTGGATAATTCGATACGCTAAATATTACCTACGGTAAAGTATGCCCTCACAATTCTGATCCTATTTTATCTGCTTGCTTTACTTGTAAGCAGTTTTCCTGTACACTAGTGCTTAATGAAATATCTACATAGCAGAAGAGCAATCTACAGACGTTAGTTCTTCTCTCGCTTACGGTATAGTAAAGAGAAAAGACCTCCACTGATTCGGATAAACGGTCAGGGAGGCCTTTGTGTATTATAATCCTCTTAGGATAGACTTAACTCTGTTCTCTCTCCATTCGCCAAGCTTTGTTTGGTACTTTTTAGCCCAGTAAGCCCAGCGTCCTTTCCAGTCCTTGCACTTGCTAGGTGGAATATTATAGAGTCCGTCTTTAGAGAAGACTCTGTTTTTTAGAGATGAGTAGTAAACACATCCTTGTGGAGAGACTTCTTCGAAGCCGTCTTCCAGGTAGAGAACCTTCTTTTGTTCTCCATCAGCATGTGCACCTACTACACCGCTTCCCATGACCAATGCCATGGCTATTAAAATAGTTGATATTCGTTTCATTTTAAGGGGTTAGAATTTAAAATGCCTTAATGATTTGTGTCTTACATTGTAACCGTACATCTTTACACCACCTTTGTACATTGACCAGCACTTGTCCATCTGCCACTTCCAGTTATAGAACTTTGGGTGTCTTACTATTTGTGGGTGATACCCTGCATGTATCTGGCAGAAGCCATAGGAGGGTTCAGTAGCAGACTTGCAGTACTCTGATATCAATCCACATTCTGCCTTAAGGGTAAGTATAAAGGATTTTGAGTGGTTGCTTATCTTCCAGGCGTAACAGATTCTTTCTTGTTGTTCCCAGCTTCCGTTATGCCAGGGACAGGATACATCAAAGGGCTCACGGAATTCCCACTGCCTACTTACTTCGTGATTTAGTAGACTTCCGAACTTTAGATTTGATTCGTTTTCTAATGAAGGTAGGGACTGCGAGTTCGCTCTTGCCGGCAGCTGAAAGCTCCCCAGTACTAGCAGGAGTGTCAAAGTGGTTATTAGGAGAATAACGTAATCGCTTATTGTTTTCATTTTTGTTTATTTTAGAGATAAAAGTCAGTAATCCCGCTGCGAGTGCACAGAGAATTACGATTTCCATTGCCATTAATAGGTTTGTCATTTTGTTTGGGGTTATGATTTATTTTTGTTTTTGCCGAAGCGTTTAGAATATAAGTGGAGGGGCAGCAAGCTACCCTACCATCTATTTTTTAATATAGCTATAGGCTACCACAAGGCACGCAAATGCTCCTATGATTCCTATTACTGCAAAATATTCTGGTGTGAACATAGTAATGGGGTTAGTAAACATCAAGACCTTCCAAGGCGATTCCGAAGAATCCAAGGAACATTATTAATAGCATATAAGCTACACAGAAGACGAGAGTCCATCTCCAGCAAAGTGACCAGTAGATACCGATCAAGGTGATGTCCTTCTTGTCATCAAGGAACTTCTTAAGTGTTGGGTTAAATTTATTCCACATAATATAGGTGGTTATTTATAATCTTTACAATTCAACTTGGCTTGTAGTACTGCCCCTTCAACAGAGGTGAAACCAAATAGTCTCCATAGAGGAGTGTTCATCCACTCTTGAGCTTGTTTGTTCGTAGTGGACGTGCTGTATTTTTCAAATAGTTCTGCAAATGTCATATTATTGTTGTTCGCCCCTTAGCCAAGGAGACATTTCTTTATAAAGGTCGAGTGTTCTCTTTTTAATTTCTCCTGCATAAGTTTCATCCCACATCGCAACCTGAAAGGTTCTACAAGCTCCGTTGAAGGCCATCCCTCTAATGATACGCTCTTGTAAATCGTCAGTAGACTTAGGTTCATACTTTACCTCTGGAATCTCCTTGTCATCAATAGTGAATACTTCTTTAGCATCAGTTAACTGCTCTGTCATTTGCTCTTTCTTGCTCTTGAGTTTGTAGTCCCAGTTCTTCCATTCTCCTGTGTCGTCTAATTCAATGTTGATCGTTTGTCCTTTTTTTGGAACAAACTGTTCGTCCCAAATCATATTGGAATACCAATCTTCTCCTATTTTAAGGGAAACTCGGTAGGCTTGCTCTCCGTCTTTACCGAGATACTTCTGGTTGTCTTTGTTGGCTGTCTTTACAGACATCACTTCTACTTTGTGTTGTATCGTGCTCATATTGTTATTGGTTAGGTAGGTTTTGGAATCTTTTTTCTGTATCAGAGATACATTCACCACCTGAATGGTACTCTAAAGTACATTCTTTGGAATGTTCTTCACAGCAATCTTGCCAGAGGTTTTCATTTACGGTGTTACTCATCAGAATAATGTTAGTTGATAATCTTTTTTAACTTCCTCCTTCTTGGGCGTCTTGATCTCCCCCTTCTTGATTAGTGTCATTATAGCAATGGGGATTACATATAGGACAATCCCTTTTGCATTGAACCTAGAGTTTAGGTGGGAGTTCATGAAGTCCATTATATCATCTCTGGTTACTCCATAAATGTCTCTGCCTACCTTGATCGTCATTTTCTCTTTAAGTCTGTGACGAGCAATACCTATGCCGCGTAGGCCGAACTCTTTCTCCCACCTGTGAGTAGTGCCGCTTCCCCACTGTGGTGTAATAATGTGTAAGTCTATTTTCATTAGAATAGTTCGTGAGCTGGTATTTGATCGAGCATAGAAGAAACTAGGCCCCGGAGCTTGTGATTCCTGTAACCACTTATATCATGGGCCAGCTTCTTAGCTACCTCATGTTTCACACCCAGGTCATGAATCTTATTGAATTTGTATTTCACTCCTTCGTGGCTCACTTCTATATTAAAGAATCGGTCAAAGTACATCAGTACCTTATAGGCTTGAGACTCTGATAGATATTCTTCTTGAAGCCTATCCTTATTTTCATCCCAATCCTGTGCTGCCTCTTGATATAGTGTTTCTGGATCAAACATATTGTGGGGGTTAAAGTTTGTTGAGATCAGTTTCAGCGTATAGTTGCCAAGTCGATCTATGTACCCATTATATCAAAGAGTTGATATATAAGCAAGCTTATTTTTCAATTATGTCAATCGAATTCTCTTCAAGGATTTTTCGTATTCTATCTTCTGAAAGAGGAGAGGGTTCAACCTTCCCACTGGTCCAGTCATATATCTGGGAAGTGGGCCTGTCGATAATACGGGATAGTCTATAGGCGGTTATGTTTGCCTTTTGTAAAGTGGCTTTCAAATCTATCATTTTAGTTGTGTTAAGGGGTTAGAAATTTTATTGGCTAGTTGATTAAGGAAGTCTTGAATTTGAGGCTTAAGTTCTTCGTTGTCCATCTTAGAGTATAGATAATTTATCCAATGTTCTATATGTGTTACGGCTTCCAGTAGGTTCTCACCCTCTTGAGTCAGTTCAGTGCCGCTCCATTTAAGGCTAACCTTCTTAAGAGTAGAGTTTATTGAGGCTTGGGCTTTTGGAGAAAGGGGTTTAGTAGGATTCTTCTCCTTATAGGATTCCCACGCTTCTTCATTTCTCTTCTTCATTTCCTCATCTGGTACACGTTCTCCAGTAAATTCTTTTATCTTTTTGGCTAACTCACGCTTTGGCATTGCAGTAACACCCTCATGACCACCTACGCTGTCTACAAATTCTATTGCCTTTGAAATATCGTATTCATCTAATCCTGCTGCTGTTTTTTCAACTAACGGGACTAGAAGATTTAGCTTTGTCAAATGTGGGACCGGGACTACTTTTGACAGCCCAGATTTATGTGCCTTAATAAGCCGTGCTGCATCTCCTCCGTCTGCCATAGACTCTGACAGCCATTGTTTCCACAACTTTCCATTGTCTTTGCATATGACTTTTGCCTCATAGAGGACCTTTCCTTTGATATAAAGAGTTTCTTTCTCCGCCTCTACAGTAGTTCTGTAAAGCTCTGCTAATTCTGTTAGTCGTTTGTTCATTTTTAATAGAAGTTATATCCACAGTTTGTACAAACCTTTTGTGCAGAAGAAGCTTGCGTTGAACACTTCTTGCACTTCTTTGTGTGCTTATTAAAGCCAGTCTGGTGGTCCAGTAGCTTCTGGCTTAAGTCATCTTTATTTGATTCTACAAGGCCTGTTCTAGTAGCACGGTCTTCCAGTGTCTTACCGTAGCTTATAAAGGTATTGGTGGCTCTTTCAAGCTTCTTTGTAGAATTGTGCTCTCTTGTAATGGTGTCTTTAAAAGCAACATAGCTTTCCTTAAAGACAAACTCTACAGCCCTCGCATCTGTTAGATCTAATACGAAGTAACCTTTACCATCCCGCAAGTTGATGATAGTATAGTTAGCGAATTTCTTATTACCTTTGATTTGTCCTCTCTTGTAACGAGAAATAAGATTTGTAAACGCAGCTCTTGTTATATCATTAGGTTTAATTCGCATAAGGCCTAATAACTCAGGAGCTGTTTTTCTGTTAGAAAATTCCACTTGATGCTTAATCATAGTGGCCAATACGTCATTGATATTAATGCGTATCTTAGCTTTGTCTAAAAGTTGATGTACGTATGACATAATAATTTGGTTAAAAAATAATGTTGACGGTCAGTATAGTAACTGATACACTGATTTATGTCAATCCTTTTAAATATGCAATACACAAAACAAACCATAGTTATAGACGCATGGACCTTCTTCCAAGATAAGTATGGTATTTTTTCAGTGCAACAAATAACCAAAGAAATGCTTTTAGATTACCTAACCCTTTAATAATGAAGATACTCGTATCAAACCCCTACATCCAAACACTTCGGGCCGATAAGTCAGCAAGGATTGTTTTTGATCTAGATGACCCCTCCCAGTTCGGTGATGCACTGGACTTCGCTTTTAACGCTAACGGCTCTTACAGGATCTCTATAGAGCCAGCAGACGATGATAATATACCTCATCTTGATGAATTGTAACCACTACTGGGTATGGAGTTCTATATGTAATCTTTATTACTGCTATATGTGTAACCTTATCAAAAAATAAATGCCGAGCTTCATTTGTAAAACTTGCGACCGCCTACTAGAAGAGGATAAATTCCCTTCTAATTACAGGAGATGTGAAGATTGTCGTCCTGGGCCAGATTATAACTCAGAGAAGTTCAAAAGATGGCATGCTAAGAATAAACACCTAAGGTGCTACAAGTGTAATAACTATCATAAAGTAAAACCACATCAAGAAACACGTTAAAGTCTTTTTACAGGCCAATGGATATGATTTAACAATGAACTTTGAGGATATGTTTATACCTTGTGCAGTATGTGGAGGACGAGCTGTAGACATCGATCATATACAAAATCGTGGAATGGGGTCTAGTAAGCTTCTAGACACCCCGGAGAACCTACAAGCACTCTGCAGAAAGCACCACCTAACCAAAACGAACAATGAAGTTTGAACTTCCTTTCCTACCTCCTAGTGTAAATACTGCCTACTATACTGACTTTAAGAGTGGGACTCGGCATAAGTCAAAGAAGTATCGGGAGTTTAAAAAGGACCTTGAAGCCTTCCTGCCTAAAGGGGAAGTTAAAGGTGAGATCCAGGTTGAATACAACTTCTATATGCCAGACAAACGGAGAAGAGATGTTGCCAACTATGAGAAGGTACTTACTGACTGTTTGGTGAGCTATGGAGTTATAGAAGAAGACAGCTTGATTCAACGAATGGTACTAGAGAAATACTTTGATAAGGGAATGCCAGCAACAGTAATCCAAATAACCAAAATATAATGAAGCTACTCTTAGGAGACTCAAACATTAAACTAAAAGAATTAGAGGACAACTCTATAGATACTATTATTACTGATCCACCCTATGGACTGTCCTTTATGGGTAAGAAATGGGATTATGATGTACCCTCTACGGAACTGTGGAAAGAATGTTTAAGAGTCTTGAAGCCAGGTGGTACTGCTTTGATATTCGCTGGCTCTCGGACACAACACAGAATGGCTGTTAATGTAGAAGATGCTGGATTTATTTTAAAGGATACAATGATGTGGCTCTATGGTTCAGGATTCCCTAAAGCTACTGATATTAGTAAGCAGTTGGATAAGGGGGTTGAAAGAAAGGTTGTGGGGAAAAATCCAAACAGCAGACCAAACCACGAAGGACAACAAAAAGACACAATGGGAGGTAAGATGCAGTATTCTCCAATAACAGAAGCAGCTACCACAGAAGCTAAACTATGGAATGGTTGGAAATCTCACGGACTTAAACCAGCCTATGAGCCAATTCTAGTAGCTATGAAACCTAATGACGGTACTTATGCAGCCAATGCCTTAAAACACGGAGTAAGTGGTTTGAATATAGATGGTGGTAGGATAGGTTATAAGAGTGATGAAGATTTGAAGCAACAGAAAAACAATTTTAAAGGACATGGAGAACAAAACCATTCAGCAAAGTCTACCTTTACGGCAGTAGATAATCATGACACCAACCTAGTCAACACTACTGGTCGTTTCCCAGCTAATATTCTGCTAGATGAGAGTGCGGCAGCACTTCTAGATGAACAGAGTGGGGAGTTGAAGAGTGCTGGAGAATATAAAAAAAGCCTAGAGAAACCCCAGTGGGATAATCATTTATTTACTCAGACATTAGGAGCGGGCAGAAGACACAATGATTATGCTAATGAGGTGGGAGGTGCTTCTAGATTTTTCTATGTAGCTAAGGCTAGTAAGGCTGAAAGAAATGCAGGTTGTGAGGGGTTGCCAAAGATCCACTCATCTAATACAGAGGATTCTCCAAATCCTATGAGAGATGAAAGACCAGATATAAAGACAGCTAATCACCATCCAACTGTTAAACCAATTAAACTTATGGAATACTTATGCACTCTAACTAAGACCCCAACTGGCGGTACAATTTTGGATCCATTTATGGGAAGCGGTACGACGGGAGTTGCAGCAGTAAACACTGAGAGAGATTTTATAGGGATTGAAATGAGTGAGGAATATATGGAAATCTGTAAGGCTCGAATAGAACACGCTGAAAAGAATATTCAACCAAAGCTGTTTTAGTGTATAATTGATTTATGGCAAGACCTCAGAAGATGTTAATACCACAGCCTAAATGCAAGAAGTGCGATGTTGAGTTCGTAAATGTAATGGTGTGTGAACCAACAGGTAATGGTAATGGGTACTATAATAGGTTTGAGAAACGCTGCAGTTGCAATCCAGAAGAGTACCAATCTTCTTGACTATTCCCTGTTTATTTGATAAGATTTGATTACTTTGAAATGAACCATGCACTTAAAAAGCGACCAATGTTTTAAAAAGGGTGGTGTGCTTGGTCGCTTGCCACCCCTTTTAATTTCTCATGGCAAATCCACAAAAAGAAAACGGCCACGTACAAATAGCAACAGAGCTTTTATCTGCACTGATAAAGGCTGGCCTTAATGGTAGTGAAACTAAAATGGTTCTTACCATTATTCGTAAAACATATGGCTTCAATAAGAAGGCTGACTGTATTTCTTATTCCCAGTTCCAGGAGTATATGAATACTTGCCGTTCCGTTGTTCATGATTGTGTTAAGTCACTAGTAGCTAAAAACCTACTAGTAGTAGTCAAAAGGCTACCAGCTAATGAATACTCTTTAAACAAGGATTATGATACCTGGCTAGTAGGCAAAAGCATACTAGTAGCCAAACAGGACAAAGGTAGTAGCCAACAGCGAACTGAGCTAGTAGCCAATAGCGGGTATACAATAGACAACTTACAAAAGACAGTTACAAAAGACAGTAAGATTAATAAATCTTTTAAATGTAAGACATGTTTCGAACTTAACGGAAAACATGCATCGTTTTGTGAGGACCCCATTGTTTAGCCTTGCAATTACTATAAGTAGGTGATACTATAGAGACAACAGATTACGCTGTTTATTGCTATGTCCTACTTGCGTAATCAGGTGGGACATATTTATATTACTATGAGAGAACTAAAATTTAGATTCTGGGACTCAATTGCTAAACAAATGCTACCTGTACTGGATAGCTGGGAAGTGGGTAACCTAGCCAATCAAGCAGAGAGATTCCCAGTTATGCAATACACAGGTCTTAAAGATAAGAATGGAGAAATGATTTTTGAGGGGGATATAGTAGAAATCGAAGGAGTGTTCGGGGAACATAGTGTTATGTGGGAAGATGATGAGCTACAATGGAATTTTCCAAGACACGAAGATGGCTCTTTATACGCTAACACACCTGAAAGCTTTGAAGTAATAGGAAAAATATACGCTAACCCAGAACTAGTAAATGATTAATAGAATAATACAACTAATCTACTTCCTACTAGGCTATGGGGAATACCCAGCTATTGATATGGGAGGTGTACTAGCACTCGATTTAAGCTTTGTAGTCATACCG
>Ga0255047_10000966_pt1 | contig 22118 bp, 19 predicted proteins | sample JV7_2_1_MG_FD_183640 | JGI IMG/M metagenome (GOLD analysis project Ga0255047, IMG submission 183640) | Seawater microbial communities from Jervis Inlet, British Columbia, Canada - JV7_2_1 | ecosystem: Environmental > Aquatic > Marine > Inlet | place: Canada: British Columbia | collected 2016-10-06 | reverse complement strand
AGGCTGCCGATCATCTGCTGCATGTTGAAGTGGTCTTCTCGACTACCTCCGGCCTTGGCCAGAATGTTGTCGATCATCTGCAGTGCGTCTTTGGGGTCCATTGGTTCTCCTTTATTCGTACCCGAGTTGGTTCTTGGTGACGCGGGACGCGATAAGGCAGTAGCAGCGGTGACAGACATGGATCGTGCAGCCGGAAGGCCGCATGTAGTCGATCATTGCGCTCTGCAGCATGCGCGTCTTGTGGGGTGACAGGGCGGCAACCCGCTCCATCGGAACCCGCACCTCGTGAGGGCATGCGGGGTACTGGTCAAGCGTCTCGTAGAAGGGCATCAGCCCCTCCAACCGCAGCTTGTACCAGCGTAGTTTGGCCCAGCGAGAAACCTTGCTGAGCCAGAGTTCGAGTCGGTCCATCATAGGTGTTCTCTCCTTAGTTGTCGACGCGCACAGCGGCTTGGTCGGCGTCAAGGTAGACGTCGACGTCGGCAGCCGTAGCAGCGGACAGTCTAACACGAATCATAGGTGGCAGCTTGATGCTGGTCATCTCGGAGGCACTAGCGCTCGACTTGAGCGTGTCCCACGAAGACCCCCCGTCGAGGCTTCCCTCAATGAGGATGGTCGCAGAGCCCGCGCCTAGCACGGTCTGCTGGAGGACGTCACGGTTCAAGAAGGACTCATGGTCCCGCGAGATCGCAACTGTCGCACCAGTATCTGCTCCGGTCTGACCCGCGATACTGTAGATTGAGACCACGTTAATGTTCACTCCTCCTCGTGCAGTGAGCAACAAGGCTGGAAGGGTTATTGCGGCGTCACCTGAAACAGGGGCTCCTGCGCCACCGACGGTGCCGGAAGCGGAGAGCGCTATTGCAGGTAGTGAAGGTGTGGCTGTGCCGTTGACCAAGATCGTCCCTGCTGAGACGATGGTCATGGATGGCAGAGTGGGTGTTGCGATGCCGGTAAGGTCCGCGACTGTCCCTGCTGAGACGATGGTCATGGACGGCAATGTCGGCGTAGCTACGCCGTTGACGAGCACAGTGCCTGCTGCTGCCAGCGAGATAGCCGGAAGGGACGGGGTAGCTGCTCCTGCCACAGCGACTGTCCCCGCCGCTGCGAGGGTCATAGAGGGCAGCGAAGGTGTAGCACTACCTGTGACAGTTACTGTACCAGCGGAGACAACGGTCATGGACGGCAGACTTGGAGTTGCCGTCCCTGTTATCCCCGTAAAGACGTCATGTACGAAACGTCTGGGAGCCTTGCCGACCCAGCTTCTGCGGAAGATTCCGCGGCGGCTGACCCAAGACATGGCTTAGATCAATTCTTCGTACAGGATGTAGCCTTGGAATGCGGGGGAGGTGGCGGGGGTGTCTGTGATAGCCACTACCAGCGACTCGCCGTCGTCCTGAAGGATACGGTGTTCGGGGGCCGGAAGATACTGCCAGCCTTGCTGCGTGTCGAAAGCGTCCCGCTTCAGATTAGTAGCGGTGCTTGAGGCGTCCGTGGTGTTGGCGGTCTCAACGGTGCAAGCGTCTGCGGCGCCGTTGGGGTCCAACGGGACACCCGTTACGGTGGTCCCACCAGAACCGCTGGTGGCCATCCGCTTGACGATGATCGCCAGACGCTCGTTAGCGTTGGCGCTAGAGTCAGCCAAGAACATACCATGGAAGGCGATGGGCTTGCCAGCGGCGGGGCGAATCTCTACGATGTCCCCTGCGGCAGTGCCGAACGATGATATGTCAATGGGGGCTGCATACATGCGTCCCATGATAGTCCTTATCTGCGAAGTAGTGTGAATAGTGGATTCTTGTGGGTGCGACGATTGACCCAGAAGGCAACAGCAGCAGCAGGCTTACCAAACTGATCTGAGCCGATGTCCCAAGTGTCGCCTCCGGCATCTCGGTCGTAGCCGTCGATGTCGATCTCCACCAGCGTCGGCGTAGTGCCGCGGTCGCTCCCATCTCCGAGGATGGTCGAGCCACTGTCAAGGTGAAGGTCTTCCGAGCCACCCGTAACGGAAACTAGCTCGGTGGCTTGGGTGAGGCTGTTGAAGGTGGAGGTTCCCGGTGTGGTCGTATCGCTTGAGCCGTTGTTCGTGGCGTTGAGCGTGCTAGACCCGAAGCCAGCTGTCACATAACCAACACCGCCTCCGTTGCTGAACATGACGTTGTTGTAGACGTTGGCCGTGCATGCCGATCCGCCGTCATCACCGACGTACATCCCGAAGCCACTAGCCCAATCGGAATTGAAAACGACATTACCTATCATGTTCATGGTGATACCCGTCATCCACCAAGCGGGGGCGATAGCGCGGGCTCGGTCGCCAGAGGCGCCAAGGTTGATCGCTTGGTTGTTGAGCCAGTTGTAGGTGTCGGCGGAAGTAGGTTCGCTAACGTGATGAAGGGCATACGTGCGATAGTCGGTTGGGTTGGCGTCATGACAGATGCACTGAGCAATTGTGGAGTCGGCCCCCGGTCCCGCAGAAGTAGCTATGCAGGCCCACATCGAGCTGTTGCCCGTGTTCTTCGTCTGACTATTAGAGACTCGAATGCCGACTACTCGGAAGAAGTCGCAGTCGATCAGAAGGCCATAGCCGTTGGTGGTTGCGGTTCCTGTAGCTTCGTCCACAACGGGTCCGTTGGCTATTGTTCCGTCCCAGTTGCTTCCCGCTTCTCGGGTGAGGATTGGGTAGCGTGTGGCATCGGTAGTGACTCCAGAGCCCAGAGCAACGTCAGCTTCGGAGAAAGTGACGTCTCGACACTCCCCCCGCCAGATTTCATCTGTCGTGATAAGGTTCGCGGGAATAGCTGCTTCCCACAAAGCGATAGTCGCGTAATCGGGGGTGGTGCCGCCAATTGTCTTTACGTTCGTGGTTGGCATGGCACTCTCCTATTAGTCTTGGCCGCGGCGGTTGCCGGGGTTACCGCGGTCGCGAGGTACGTTGTTCTGCCGCACGAGCGCATCTGCGCGGACCCAATCTCTCACAGAGTTTTCAAACTGCGAGCGATTTGAGGCGCCGGGGTAGACGATCTCTCCCCTACCCCAAGCGTTGCGCCTAGAGTTGGTGAGAGTCGAAATGTCCAAGCGGTGGCGCCGCGAACGGATGACAGGCTCAATGCGTCTGTCTCCATCAGGGTGCCCGGGCCGCGGGACGATGATGTCAGCGCCATACTGCTTGCGCTTGAGGTACTGCAGCTCTTCGGGGTCGACTCCCGGCAGCTCCACAACTACGAAGATGCCAGAGGGGTTCAACGAAGGCTCTACATCGTTGCCGAGGTACGTGCCATCCGGTAGGATGTCTGCTACGTTCCCCTGCACGAGTCTTCCGCTGGTGCCTGTGACTACCAGCGGGTTGCCATTCTTCATCAAGACGACTCTCGCCATCTTAGGAAGCGGGCATAGTGAGGGTGAAGGTCGCCACAGTGACAACCTGCCCAATGGTGATGCTGAGGGAGTCGAGCTCCAGCTCGCCACCACCTGAGGTGATCGTGATGTCTCCGTCGATCCGGCGCGTGTCGGCGCCGTTGTTCATCCGGAAGTATCCTGCCGTTCCGGTAGCGTCAGCCGCGGCGTCCGACCACGTACCGAGCTTGGCTTTGGAGCCAGAGGCGGCAGCAGCGAAGGCGTCAGCCGGGAGGGTGATGGTCGCTAGGACCGTACCCGTAGCTACATCGTTGGCGCTAGCAGGCTGCGCGCCTGAGCGAATTTCCAACGTGCCGCTGTTGAATGTCGAGTCGATGCCATCCAGCAAGTCATTGCGGACATCATCGTCGAGGCGAAGTGCCATTGTGTTCTCCTAAAGGTAGAGATTACGGGATGGTATGACCTTCACCATTGTAATCACAGATGATGACCGCTGAAGAAGCAGCGGACAAGCGAAAGCGGACTTCGGGCCAGCCTGAAAGCAGCGTGGCACCGCCAGTGGCGGAGCCTGTGGCGATAGAAGTCCATGTGTGGTCGTCACCAATACGGCCTTCCAGATGCCATGTGGCAGTTCCGGAGACCAAGGTCACGCTGTAAGCGCGAGTTGGGCTCTCGTAGGTGCCGTGGATTGACGCGGTTAGTCCGGTGTCAGCGCCTGTCTGCGCGGCTCCGGTACTGTTGTAGAGTCTCATTGTCCTACCTTTGTGTGAGTAGTTAGCTGACCCCGCAGGCTTCGAACCTGCAACCTTCCGGGTAACAGCCGGACGCTCTGCCAGTTGAGCTAGAGGCCAAGGGTGGGGGCCGAAGCCCCCGTATTGGTGCTTAGGTCCAGCAGGGAATGTACGCGACGGTGCCGTCGAGCAACTGTACTGGTCCGATCCACTTGACCGTTCCTGAAGCGGCGGGGCAGGTGGTGCCGAGGGCCGGAGTCGTGGAACCAGCGGAAGGCTGGGCCTGACCGACGCTCAGGATGTTCGCCTCTTGGAACACGGTCCAATCGGGACGATTCACGTCGCCGTTGGCTTTCAGGATGGCAGCTTCGCCCGCCTGTACCGTGTGTACACGTCTGCCGAACGTGTCGACGACTTCGACGTCGCCCGCAGCGTTGGCCTGCACGAGGACTTGGTAGCCCGTCGCAACAGTTGTGCCCGTACCGTCCTCGACGGCGGGTAGCCATGCCTTGACGTTGACGGCCAAGGCCGACGTGACGGACAGTTCGCTGTCCTCGATGACTTCGCCAGTGGCGGCGAGTGCTCTGGTGGTTGCCATGGTGTTCTCCTGTAGGGTGGTGCATGAATGCCCCCCGATGGTATTTACCATCCTCGGGCTAGAAACTATTAGGTTGAGCTGTCCACGATTAAGCCCGTAGCGGCTAGTGCTGTGAGGAGACTCTGCAGGGCAGCATTGCCTGCTGCGGAGCCTGTGACCGTCCCTTGTGCTACGGGGGCGGTGTTATAGAAGCCAATGTTATTCACGATCCGTAGATTGGCTCCGCTAATGTTGTAGTCGGTGGTGTTCGTCAGCGTCAGATTGAAGTCAGTTCCGTCGTGCGTGAAGACACCATAGCTTGTACCCCCCGTGTCCCGGACCCGCAAGAAGTTACCTCCTTGCATATCCAAGTCAGTATAGAGGGACATACTCTGTGGTACTTCAGCGGTGCGTGTGACGACTAAGACCTGACCAGCAGCAGTGTTGGCGTCATTAACAGCACGAAAGACGAACACGTCGCTCGCAGCCCGCATCTCCCACCACCCTGCATCTACTGAGGCATCATCCTCTTTCCACTGGTAGGTAGGTGTCCCAGCCGTATTCACTAGGATGCCAGCCATAGAGAGGCCACCGTCCAGCGTCAGGTTAGTTAACCCGGTGATGTTGTAGTCGGTGGTGTTCGTCAGCGCCAGATTGAAGTCGGTCCCGTCGTGAGTCCATGAGCCGATGTCGGCGTTGGTGGAGTCACGAACACGCAGGTAGTTTCCGGCGATGACCTCAGTGCCCGAGTTAAGCTGAATGTTCCCGGTAGTGGAGGAAAGCTGAAAGTTTGCACCAGTGTGATTCAACTGACCATAAGCAATGGCGCTCGCATTTTCTCCGTAGATGCGGACGAAGGCGTCCTGCGAGTTACCCCGCAGAGTTGTGGCTTCACCTACAGCCAACAGTGTGGTGGCGTTGGCTTTCTCGTTGAAGGTCGCACCTGAGTCCACGAAGAGCAAGCCGGTGTGCCCAGCTATGCTGTAGTGGGCGGTAGCTGCCAACGTCAAGGAGAAGCTCGTCCCGTCGTGAGCCCACTCACCGTAGTCGCTGTTCGTAGCGTCTCGAACCCGCAAGGCGGTCCCCGCTTGGAGGTCCAGCTTGGTGATTCCGTCCATCACTACATCGGCCATGCCCGACATGCGGTAGGATGCGGTGTTGGTCCCTACTAGCAGAAGGTCGGTGCCATCGTGGGACCAAGTGCCGTAGTCGGTGCTGCCAGTGTTGAATACGCGAAGCTCCGCGCCGTCCACATCCAGCGTCCCGGTCATCGTCCCGCCCCCAAGGGGTAGGTAGCTGCCGAGGTCGGTAATGTCGGCCTCTACATGCGTGTGCGCCCCGGGGGCGCCTCCCCCGAAGAGCCCGCCCCCGGATGATCCCGGGAGCGCCACGAGCCTATCTCTTGGCACTCGTCGTGGAGGTATTCTTATCATTACATGCCTCTAGGTGTGCGCCGCCAGATTTTGCTAGGGCGACGTGCTTTGCGAAGTCGTTCGATGCCGAGGGTGACCGATTGCCCGGGGACTTCCTTCATCCACGAGCCGATCTCCGCGTTCAGCATCTTTTCACGGTGCCTCTCGACACCCTTATTGACGTTGATTTTGACCCGCTCTTCGAAGAACGACGCGGCCATCTGGACGGTTTCGAGCCTGTCCTCATGGGCCAGCGCGCCCTTTTCTCTCATCATGCGGGTCATCTGGTGCATCAGAGAGTACTTGTTGGTGTTCTTTTCCATAGCGTCCGTCAGGTCCGCACGGATGACCTCCTCACTGATAATGAGGCGGTGTGCGCCCATCAGGGGCTCTAGCGTGTCACAGATACGGAACTCCTTCGCCAATCCTCCGGCTACAGGGTCGTGCATCACGGCCTTACAGCCCGCGGCAACCAGCTTCGGCTGCAGCAGTGCGGCGAACATACCACCGCCGTAGTTGGCCTCTGTGACCACATCGTTGACGTCCCAGAAGACCGCCCGCTCTGCGAGAGCTGTGAGCGTCTCGTCAGCAAAGCCGTCTTGGAACCCGCCTACCTCCATCACGAAGAGGTAGCCGTACATCTGCTTCATGACACAGTATGCTGTCTCATCCTTACCCTTACCGGAGGGGTCAATAGCGATGACCGTCCCGGTGTACTTGGCGAGCTCCGAGGAGCGCCAGACAGGGTGGTAGCACTTGTCGCCTTCGAATCCGATGGGGCTATCATGGATAACGGAGTCCTTGCTGGCTCCCCACACGTACTTGACGTGGGCCATCTCGTGGTCGAGGCTGTCTACAATGAGGTTACGCAGCTTGAGCGGGTGCTGCTCGGCGCTCGCGGCCTGCGTGTTGAGCATGAACTGCAACTGGAAGCCCGCTCTGCCATACTCTAGCTCACGTCCGCGGAGGTCTTTCTCGTCGAAGCGCGAGGGCTCCGTCGGCTGGCCTACCAGAACGTCGGGGTCATCCATCATGCGTTGGATCATGGGGGCGAGGGCACACCGCATCGTGCGGGTGGGCACTTCTTCCCCAATGTTAGTAACGAACTCGTACATGAACTCGTCGCGTGACTTTGGTACTCGTGCAGGCCAAATCTGGAGGTCGTACCCCAGCTTCGTCAGCTCGCCGTACAGGGACATCTCAGTCTGGGGAGTCCCCAGCCACTTGATCTTCCCTCCCGGCTTCACCACTGACCGGAACTCCTTGGTGCGCTCGCGGGTGTCCTCACGCATGTGCTCCGTCATGGAGTTGGTCGGGACTTCAATGTCATCGGGAATGATGAGGTCGGCGCGTGACCCTGTCAACTGGCCCTTCAGTCCAATGGACTTCACGGTCGGTGACGGCTCAATGATAATGGAGCGCACGTCGAACTTGTCATTCGCCCATCGCCTTCCCCCTGCCAGATGCTGCATCACATCCACTTCCTCCAACATGCCCTTGATGAACAAGGACAGGCCATCTGCGTGGCCCTGAGACGCTGACACTAGCATGATCTTCATTGAAGGTGCCCAGAGTAGGGACCAGCCAACGTAGGCTCCAGTGAGCCACGTCTTGGCTGCCCCACGGAAAGCCTGAATCATACTGAAGTCGGGTCCGTGCTGCAGGTAGTGCGCCATATTAAGCTGTAGCGGGGTTGGCTTAGGCAACCCCAGATGCTGCCAGAGCATCCCCACGAATACGCGGAAATCCTCTAGCCCCATCCGAGTTAACTCCTCCTTATTTACCACGTGTCCTCCTCGGAAGACGCAAGGTCTTCTGGAGTGAGTCCCGTAGCGAGCCTGCGCTCAATCGGGATTGTAGTGAGATCGGCGTTGAAGCCGTTCTGTTGAACGAATTTGAGCAACTGCCCCCGAGCAGTATCTGTGATGAGCGACTCGCCCGTCTCTAGGAGAGCAACCGCGTCGTCCATCAACAGCTTTTCGATCCTAGCGCACCGAGCGGCGTTCCGTTCGATGCGCGCCTTTTCGTCTTGGTTCATATTACAACCATTTGAATGCGACCGTTCCTGTGATTGTCAGGAAAGCAATGCCTCCAGCGAGCCAAGCCCTCCACAACTTCAGAGAGTCGATGTCGCCCTGCTGTTTCTCGTTGACCACCTTCTGTTCAGTCTTGAACTCTTTGAGGTCAGCGTGAATCAGCACCGTTCGCTCGTCGATCCTACCGAGCATAGATTCTACGGTGGACATTACTGGTTGGTCCGGTTGAAGGTTTCTTGGAGGCGATCAGTAGCAGGTCTGCCACCGAAGCGGCCTATGGTCTTCAAGGTCTGTTCTTGGATCGTGGCCTTGAACACCTTAGGATACTTGCGCAACATGTGGGCGTTGGCAATATCCTGATAGGTCTTGATGATCCGCGCTGCGGCCTCGTACCGCGGGCCTCCCGGCCAATCCTCTGATCCCTCGGGCATGTTGCTCCATGTCGAGCTGCGGATCAGTTTGCGAAGGGCCGACTTCAGCGTGGGCGTGGCGTTGGAGGGCTTCGCCGTCTTGTCGAGGTAGTACTCGTAAGGCGACGTGTCGCTCCCAATGCCGTACTTGTCGTTGTCCTTCAGGTCCATGCGACCGTCGAACCGGAGGTTCGGAGGCAGCGCCATCTGTCTTCCAAGGCGGAAGAGGGAGAACGCCAACTCGTTGTCGTCGGTTGGACCCACCTGAGTGAAGGGGTTGAAGGCTCTGTCGAACGAGCCAGCCGCTTTCATCACAGGCTCGCGGAAGATGTTCCGGCGCGGGGGGAGCTTCTGAGAGAGACCGGGGGTCTCATTCATCAGGTTCTGGATGAACCCGTCCGCCTCACGCATGGTGTCATCCCACGCGGTAAGTTGAGAGATGGCCTCAGGCATAACCATGCCGATACCAACCTTCTCAACGAAGTTCTGCATTGCATGTGCGTCACCGTTGAACATGGTCTCCATCATCTCGCCAGCATTGCCGATCCATGAGTTGTCACCCACGTAGTTCATCATCGACGCTGCGACTCCTGATACAGCCTGCACTGCGGTCTCGCCATTGCGAATGTCCCCTGACGCCTGTAGCACGTCAGCTATCATGGCCATCGGGCCGAACAGAGAGGACAGTCTGTTGTAGTTGATAAGAACCTCACCACCATCTGGGGTGGGCATCTTGACAGTATAGGGAACGAAGCCTGCGTCCAGCCACCTGCGTCTTACGAGCGGGTGCTGCGGGCCTCCTCCGGTGATGCGTCCTGAGTGCGCCAGTAGTACAGCCGAGCCTGCGAGGGCACCAGCCGTGACCATCTTGCCGGTGGCCGAAGCGGCTCGGGAGCCACCAGCGGCTAGGTCTTCGCGCAGCGTCTTGGTCATGAGCTGCAACCCCGGGGTCCGGTGAACGATGTTCATCATCACGTTGTGGGGTGTACGAATGAATGGTACGAACAACTGACCGACGAAGCCCATGGCATCGTCTTGGTTCTGGAGCGCACCGGCTACCCGCTTAGCGGAACCAGTTAGCTCGTTGGTGAAGGTGGCAGTACGTGAGTACTCCAGTGCGTCGGCGTTGAGGCCGCGACCATCGGGAGCCATACTGGCTTCGAGATCATCGACCATCCTGCTGGCAGCGGCTGCGGGGTCTAGCCCAGCGGCCACGGAGGATGCGTATGACTTGGACCGGATTCTCGCCCTGTAGTTCATCACCTTGAAGAACTCATCGGAGGAGGTCAGGAAGTCCATCGGCACGTTGGCGATTGCCAGCATACCAGTGAACCGGCCCGGGTCAATCTCGCGGGTCATGTACTGTGCGTCCAACGCACCTGCCTTCATCTTCCACGACTTCCTAGCCGCGGTCCACGAATCGCGCAGCTCTCCGAAGAGAGACATGAAGGCCTTGTTGCCTTCGCGCATGGCTTTGGGGTCAGCTCTCAGCGCTCCACCAATCATCAACTCGGAAGGCATCAGTAGAGCCTGCGCAAAGTTGGAGACGGTGTTGACCGCTTGAGTGCCTACGCCAGACAGCATAGCTGACAGACGCCAGCGTATGAGGTTGGACTTCAGCCCCGGGGCCATGCGCCTTGCATTGGCGATGAGCCGTGAGGCCTTGACTGAAATCAGGATGGCTCGGGGGTCTCCGTCAGCTAGTGCGACGAAGCGGCCCAAGTCCTGAATCTCTTTCTTGGAGAGGTTACGCACTGAGCGCGGCCCGGGGGCCACACCAGCTCTGATCTTCTTGAACGCAGCAGCGGGTATCTTGTCAGCCTCGGGACGGCCTGCGTCATCCGTAGCGTCCGCCTTAGGAGCGGCGGGAGGTGCCTCGCCTTCGAGGGGCGGCTGTTCGCTTCCCGGCTTCCCGGGGCCTCCCTCGCCTGCGGCCTCTTCGAGGTCGTGTACCATCTGCTTCTGCAAGGAGGGCTCCGGTGGCGCGTCCTGTGCTGCGTGGGCTCCCTGCACATCGGTGTTTTTCTGATGGCCCGCGTCGAAGAACTTCTTGGATCGGTCCACGAATACCGCGGCCTTGCCTGTCAGTATCTCCTCGACGTGCATCATCTGATCCATCGCTCGCGCCATCTGCACGTAGGCGAGATTGCTCTTGCCGACGTTCATGCGGATGGAGTAACGGGCAACGTCCTCACCCAGCGATTGCAGAATCAGCCCAGCGGCCCGCCTTGCGGCAAGCTCGTCCACTCCGTCGAAGGCTATGTCAGAGACGAGGCCTTCCATGGAGTCGCCCTTGATGAGCGACAGGGCGTCCTTCGCCTGTCGAGCCATCACGTTCCTCGCTCCACCCCTGAGGGCGGGGGTGAGGTGGCGGGCTAGTGCTACGATCTGCTTGGTGATGTCAGCCTTACCCGCACCGATGTTCGTTCGGTTGGCCCTGATCCACGCTTGCTCGGCGTTCTTGATGAGCTTGGTGGAGCGGTTCGTTTCGTAGGCTCGGCCCAGCTCGGCGGCAGCGGCGTCACTCTCTTTCGAGAATCCGTCTGCTGCGATCTCACGGCTGGCCCTGCCCTCTGCCATCGACAGTGCTTCGGCTGCGGCGTCACCCTCAGAAGCGAACAGCTCCTGACGGAACTTGTCGAGTTCTTTGGTGACAGTCTTTGCGGCCTTGCCCTGCGCGGCATTGATCTTGGTGAACTTGATGTGGGTGGCGGTGGGAAACTCTGCTGCAAGCTCCACGCCAATGACGCTCATGTCTTGGACACCAACGTCCCCAATGTTGGAACCGGTGAGGTCGATACGACCACCCCCTGAGGGGGACGGTATCCACTTACCCATGGCCTCTACGTGCAGCACGTCGTCGGTCATGCGGGCTGTCACCCGCCAATCGTCGCCGGTCTTTGCTGTGAAGCCGAACGTGCGCACACCGTCAGTGCCATCGTCAACCACGTCCAAGCCCTTGAGGGCGGGATCGTCGTGGCGAATCTCTTTCAGCATTGCGTCGTCGAGGAAGTCCTCGCCGCCCTCGCGGGCTAGACGATACTGGCCACCGGGGAGCTTCACAACCTCGCGAGAGGGAGTGGGCTCGAACTCTTCAGCGAGCTTGATGGCCTCGCCCTTGGCACCCTTGGCCCCCTTGCGGTAGACCTTCAGGCCCCAGAGGGCGCTGTCGATAACTCCACCCAGCATGAGACCTTCGAGGGCATTCTTGAAGCGGCCCTCGGCCTCACTGTCGTTCTCGTTCGCGGCTAGGAAGTCAACCGCGGACTTGCCAAACCAATCGGGGCTGTTGTCCAACAGGTTCGCTATGCGCTTCTCGTGTGCGTCAAAGAAGATGGCGTCTGCGGCGGCACCCCGGGCGGCAAACTGTCCGGTCTTGCCGAGCTTGACTACCTTGCCCAGCTTGGCGGCAGCGGCAAACTTGCCGACGCCTACCATGCCGATACCGATCTGGACGATGCCCTCTGTGAGCCCGCCCAGAATCGAAGTCGGTGCAGCTATGATGTCCTTACCGATGTGCAAAGCATTTCGGTCGTCATCGTCTTGCGCCCACCAATCGAGGAAGTCCTCGCCGCCGAAGGCTTCACCGATACCGGTGATCTTGGCAGCGCCCCCTACAACTGAAGTGGCGAAGTCGCCTAGCTCATCCACCGCCCCGACAGCCCCACGTCCTATGCCTTTAGCAATTTCGATGGGGTTGAGGTTGTGGAGTAGCATGCGACCGAGACCAACCCGTTCCTCGGGTGGCTCTGTATCACGAAAGGCTAGCGACTCACCCTGAAGCGAGACCCCTTGGGGGTTCCGCTCTCGGGCAACTTCGGCCATGCGCTCGCTTCGAGCTTGGGCCTGTCGCTGCCGGATGCGTTCCATCGCATCATCTTGTGGATTTTGCACATCACCCTCGTAAGGATTAGAAGTTAGTCTTCATCGTTAGGACTTCCGTCCGAGACGATAGGAATGTTGGGGTTCTGAGAAGCCTCTAGGGCTGCGGCCTCGTTGCGCTCCGACTGTTCTATCTCTAGTCGCAGTGCTTCAGCCTTCTGCATCGCCTCAAGTAGGTCTGCGTCAGTTCGTGAACTGAGACCCATGATCGCTGTATCTACCGTTGAAGTGCCGGGCCTGCGCCCTTCGTTACGGATGATGCCAGCCTTGATGTTGTCGAGCTGCTCGACGATCTTACTGTCGTCAGGGTTGATGCCGTTCCTCTTGAGCTGTGCGCGGACTGCGGCCTCGAATACGTCAGGCAACATGTACTCTTCAGCAAGCTGACGGTCGTCGGCACGGAAGAAGATGTTCTGATCTTCCGAAATGTAGATGCCGGTGAACTCGTCATCCAACTCAAGTTGATCCTCGGCCAACCACCTCAACAGGGTGTTCGTGTCCGAGGTGAAGGTGATGGACTCGAAGTGCGCGGTCTTGTTGGCGACCACAGCCTGTCTCTGCATGCTGTCCACCAGCTCTCGCTGCCCGGGCTCTAGGTAGATGGCCCGCATTCTCTCAACCGAAGCGGTGAGGAACTCTTGGAACTTCACACCGGAGACAGCTTCCCCCGGGTTCGTGGCAAACCACTCTTGGTACTCCGCGGTCCATACTGGTGCAGCGGTGTTGAACGCAGCGGCGATGATCGGGTCAGGGCTGAATGCTCCCAGCCCAGCCTTCAGTCTGTCCAAGCCTGCGTTGAACATACGATTGTTGGTGCCGCCCTCTTCCTTCATAGCCTTCATGCGGTCCATCATCTGGATCGTGGCCCAAGCATCGGCGGGGTTGATTCCCCCCTCGGTGCCTGTGAGGTCGGTGATGAACTTCTTGTCAGTGAGAGTCCCTTGGATCACCTGACTTTGCAGGCTCTCAAGGAGAGGTTGGTTACTCTCCATGCCGCGCCTGTTGGCAGCGACCAAGTTGTCGCGGAAGGTGGTGAGGTCTTGGACGATGTTCTCGTCGAAGGCTCTCGTGTCTCCCGCCATCTTGATCTGCACGTCCGCGAGTATCGCTTCAATGTCAAGCGTACCACTCCTCGGATCATACAATGCCCAGATGTCGTTGTGAATCTCTCGGGTAGCGGCCTGCTGCTGCCGCATGATCGTAACCTCGTTGAGGTTGTCCCGCTGTAAGACCGTGGCGGCGTAGCTGGCGGCAGCGGCTTGTAGGTTGATGGCGTTCTCGCCCACACCCCACAGTGGTCCGGTGCCTCCAGCTAGTTGCTTCATCGCCTCTGTGCCTTCGGCTTCCGTGAGGTCTCCGACCCTCGCAGCGTCGATGATGGCACCAGCCATGGCTTTGTTCATGGCGGTCTTCTCGTGCGGCTTCGGGTTTGGGCCGAGAGCAGCGAGCCGTTCTTGGCGAACCCGCTCCAGCCCTGCGGTAACGTCCGTTACACGATCAAGGGGATTGCCGTTAGCAACGGCGTCGAGAATGCTGCCGCGGTACATAGTCCGCAGCGCTTCGTTCCCGAGGTTTTCTATGTTGGATGCGACGATGCCAGCGTGTCGCTGCTTCATGGACGTCAGATAATCTGACGCTCGCTCAGCGAAGCCTTGGTTCACTGCGTCGTCGTCCATCCCCGGATTCTCCTGCTCAAACGTAGCGGAGAACTCCTCAGCAAAGGCGTCGAAGTCGTTCTCGTCAAAGCTCGGGTCGTTCCCGAAGCGCTCTGCGTAGGCGACCTGCAAGCTCGCGCCGTAGTTGTCGGCCCGTGCCTTGCCTGCCATAAAGAGGACGCCGTCACGGAAGAATGGGTTGCTCCCCCTGTCGAGGATGCCTGCGTCTTCCAGCTCAGCAAAGGTTTCCCTCCCCTGCGAGATGGCTTCGGCTGCGGCGATGCGGCCCTTTTCTTCATTCCGCTTAGCGGCCTTGTTGTGTTCGGAAACTGCTACCTGCTGCACATTCTGTGAGAAAGAGGTCAGCGCTTGCGACAATCGGTCAAGCCCCTCGAAGCGTGGCGCCGCGAGGTTGGGCGTGACGGGAGCTGCCTGCGTCTTGAGGGTCTGTGCCCCTAGTTTCTCAGCCATTAGAGACCTACTCCGATCCCGGTGTTAAAGACATCACCGGGGTTACCCGAGGCTTGTCCTTGGAATGAGTTACTGGGTTGGGAGAAGTTAGAGAAGGTATTGAGCGCTCCGACGCCGATGTTCAGGAAGTCCATGAAGTCCGCGGCGGGTCCGCCCACACCTGCTTTGGCAGCTTTCCGAGCTGCCCTAAATTCCCGATCAGCCCCTATCCGTCCGCGTTGAATCTGCGAACGGGTGCGAGCGAGGTTCTCGTCTACTGATCCAAGGAACTCGGACAAGCCGAGTCCCACATCTTGTACTTGTTCACCAGAGCCAACACCTGCGTCGGCTCCACCAGCTCTGGCCCGAGCTTCGAGGACGGCGGACTGCCGCCTCCCGAGGCGTCGTGCCTGTCTGGCGTTGGCGAGCTCTTCTTGCTCGCGAGCTCCTAGCCCGCTGAGCTGAGCTGACAGGCGAACAAGTGCATTCTGTTCGAGAGCTTCCGCTCTTTTCTTTTCGGCGTTGCTCTTAGCAAAAAAGCCAGCGACTCCGCTGACGATGCTGGTGCCAATAGCAATTCCGGCTAGAACAGGAAGTGGCATTAGCTTGTTCTCCTGATTCTATGGTAGTATGAACCTTCCCAATCAATGCCGACGAGCTTGAAGTTCGTGCCGCCAGTGTGGGTAAGGGTTAGCGTCGTTTCTGTGTTGCGTCCTCCAACCTGCACATGCATGTACTCCGCATCTAGGGAGCGCGGCTCGGTCAGGTCTTGGGTGAACGTGGCGTGGCCAGTGATGGCGACTGCCATGCTCATGACGGAGGTGCTCTCCAGACCCAGTAACAGGCTCTGGATGTAGGTGTTTCCACGCACCTCTGCTCGACCAGCGAGGGGACCGAAGTCCTTACGGTGGTACAACTTAGAGAGCTGAATGGTGCTGGTCACGGGGAGTCCTACGACGATGTTCTGGCTCGTCACGTCGTCTGCCGTCGGCCAAGAAGCAGTGCCATCCCCATTGGGGGTCAGCGTCTGCGTACCACCTGACTCGTCGATACCGACAATGCCGGTAAAGTCGTCAGGGTTTGGTCCGGGTGGTGTGAAGACAGTCTCGCTTGCACCAGTAGGTCCAACAAGGGTGACGTTCTCGAACTCCCAGCGGTTAGACCGCGGCGACTGTGTACCGAGGGAGGTAATAATAAACCCGCCTTGGCTTGCAGCGTCGAGGTCCGTGATGAATGTGGAACTGAGTGTGCCGAACGTAAATGGCGAACCCAGTGGGGTCTCGTTAGCTCCAGTGCCAACGTCGGCGGTGTAGAGTGTAGCTACAAGGCCAGACATCCGACAACCAATGCGCCGCCCTGTTACCGCCGCAACAGTCCACGGATCAATAGCCGCAATCAACTGGTGCTCGTACAGCGTGTTTCGGGCATAGCGTGTAGCGTAGACTCGTGCCTTTGTGGTTTGCCACGAGTCAACCTGTATGCCAATACCAGCGGCATTGTAAGAGCCGTCGATGGGCGCGTTCCAGAGGAAGGTTCCTTGTGGGAACTGTCCAGCAGAGAACGAGTTGGCATTCATATCTACATAGAAATGAATGTCGCCTTCGCTGCCAACATCCGTAGTGGCGTGGTAGCTGTCGGTGCCAGTACTCAGTTGGAGCTTCCCGGTGTTTGTGATGTGCCCACCGTTCCAAGTCGAAGCACCAGACTCGGTGCCCGAGTAGACCCAAGCGCCGAAGCCTGTGTCAGGCGTGTGTGCTGAGAGGAACGTACCGTCCGTCTCCCCCTCGAAGAGGTCTTCTCCGAGTGTTGCTTGAACAGGGGTGAAAGCTGGAGGCGTGGGATGATCGTCGGAGTTCGTCTGTCCGTCAACTGTCGTCTCAGACAGCTTCCAGAGGTCGAGAACTTCGAGGTGTACCTTGCCGTCGTCCCGCTCAAAGATGAGAGAGACTTCGTTGTCGATGGAGCCTATACCCAGGATTTGTGTCACTCCGGGGAAGGTCCACTTGTGCCATGCCGCCATCTGCCGCTCCACTCCATCTCTTAGATGGGTGAACACGTAGAGTTCGTCTGGGTTGGTGGCGGTCAAGACCAGCACCAGCTCAGGGTCACTCACTGCGAGGAGGCCGCGAGGCGTCCCCGGCATGTAGCGTGGCACCTTCACCGACAGGCGCGTAGCGTCTGCGGCGTTATCTTCGGGCCTGTACTCGTAGAGCTGAGCGTACTCGTTCCCCTCTGTGAGGAAGTACACGCTCCGCTCGGAGGTTACTGGCCGTACCTTGCGGGTGTTGACGAAGGAGGTGGTGGCCTCCCGTCGTACTGTGTTCGGACTGAGGAACGGCTCACCGTTGACGGCGAACTGCCCCAGCTCGCTCCATGTGAGGAGCGTCTCGTTCCATGTAAGCGCACTGTGCAGCGCCGACGCCTTGTTGCCCGAGAGGGCTACGTCTATCCTGTCGCTGTCTAGCACGTCTATGGTAGACGAGCGGAAGAAGTTGAAGAACTCATCGACCTCACTCATCGCGACGTTCTCATCGGAGAGGAGGATCAGTCGGTTCTTCAAGAACGATACTTCGTTGATGGTCTCATCCTTAAAGGAGGGCCACTTGTTCGTCTCTAGTGAGCCCACCAGCCGCTTGGCCCAGACAGGCTGACGACAGATAAACTCTGTTGCGGTCTTGTTCACTACCGCGTCATCATCATGAGACCACGTATTGTTCACACCACCCGTGAGGCCACCATGCGTTATGATGGTAGCTGCAACAGCCGAAACGGTCGCCGCAGAGGTGTCAGTGGCATTCTTGATGATATCTGTGGCGATGATCCCGAAGGTGGTGAAGTCTACGCCGCCATTGAAGAGCTCCGTAGTAAGGTCGAGGCCATCGTCGAATGTGAAAGTTGCGAGTGTCGGCTGGGTGCCATCATTGTTGTTGATGTCGATGTAGCCACCTGCGGTGTTGATGGTGACTGTGACCGCCGCGCCGCCGTATGCTTCAATGGTAGTCTTGAGGTTGGTCATGTACGCTGACTGTGTGCCACCCGCGACGTAGGTGTCGGAGTAGCCTGTACCGTTCAGCGTGAAAGTCATGGCCGTTCCCGGCGCATAGTGAGTGGAGGAGACAAAGATTCTCTGTCCCTCGTCCACCTCATAATCCTGAGAGAGGGTGGGCGTGATAGCGATAGAGCCCTTGTTCCCTGAATTCGAGGTAACCCGAAGACGGATGTCACTATTAGCTGGTACTGCAGAGATGTTTGAGCCAATGAGAAATTGAAGAGCCTGCCCCTGCCAACTGCCAATGGGCTCGGATTCGAGTACGGTGAAGCCAGCCCCTGTGTCTATCGACAGCTCCCATGAATAGAGGTCACCTGCGTAGTGGCCACCACCGGGATTCGTTGGATCAACACCGCCAGCGACCACGTTGGTCTGGTCGATGAGCATGTCGAGGTGGAACAGAATGTCCGCCCCGTTGGCATCCCCCAGATTCCAGAAACGATCTACTGAAGCTGTGGGTGCGGGCGACATGATGGCTTGCGCTCTTGTTGACGCGGTGCCGTCCTGTGTCTGCAACATAGCCGTAGTATATGCGGTCTTTGGGGACTCGACCTGCGCTGCTACTGGGACTATTGCCTTGATCGTGGAGGTCAGCAAGTTGGGATTAGCAACGAGCTCCAACGGAAGGGTAGTCGCATCCAGCGTATCAGGTATGCCGCCTTTGGCGGTCTCTACCCACGCTGTGTTGTTGGAAAATCTGTAGTACACGTCGTCCAGCGTCTTATCGGGGTCTCCTTCAACTCTGATAGTGAACCCGTCCGGTGCCCATGCGGGCAACTGCTCGACGGATTGTATGGAGTCCTGTAGGAGGTCCATCCCTTGGTTCCCGAGGCCGTCAGTCAGCCGAATGACAAACTCGTTGTCAGCCAGCAGATTCGCTCCGGGTGTCAGGACGATGGTGTTACCACGAGTGGTTACAACTAGGTGATTCGTTCCGCCACTGCCCCACTTGTCGTTGATGGCCGTCCGTAAGTTGGAGGCCACGTTGGAGGTGTTTAGGCTCCGCTGATTAGTGGAGGTAGGTGCGGGTATCCAATAGTCAACCCAAGTTTGGAAGGGCGTGGACGGGTCGTAGGTGCCTGAGAAGTTGATGCCCACGGAGTACTGCACTCCGAAGTCGGTCTGGTTCACTACAATCAGCGCTTCTTTTCCGCGCTGCGAGGTGAGCGAGGCTGCCTGATCCACCACCGTCTCACGGTTGACAATGACGGTAGTGTCATTGAAGGTCGCAAGCCGGAAGGCTTCATTAGGAGAGGCGACAACGTCCAGATAGGTTTTGCCATCGGGGAAGGTTACTGGGACTTCTACTCCCGACACTGCGTTGAATACCTTGAGGTCACCGTCGAGCACGATCACCCAAAAGCGCTCATTGGCGTTCTTGTTGATCGTGTGAACGAAGGCGCCACTGTAGGCGGAAGCGGAGGCAGCTACCTCGGCAATCCACTGAGTGGGTGGCCTCTTGACCACACCCTCGGCGGGACGCAGCATGACGTTCTCCAGAGACTCGACCTCATTCACCTCACGGCGCTGAGGAGCCATCTGACTAACGCCCCCCAACAGATCGGGGATTGATTCCGAGATTCTAGGCATTTATGCTGTTCCTCCCCGAGGTTGCGCGCTGTCAGGCTGGCTGTTCACGACGAATCGTGTGCGGCCATGTGCCATGCGCGTGGTCGGGTTGTTGAGTATGTTGAATTTGCGCTCCAGCCCCTGCTCCCTGCGGAGAGTGCGCCGAGCGATCTGTTCGTCTTGTGCGGTGTAGCCCACCATGTCTTGTGCGCCTACCACCTGTGATGCGAAGCGGCGAGCTGCCCGCTTGATGATGTAGTCACGAGCCGTCTGTGGCATGTCCACGAAGTCAGTCGACCACGTAGCGTCAATGTACAGAGCGTCTCGCTCGGTGCTGAGGAAGCCGTCGCGGCCCCTGAACGTGTCGTAGAAGATGAGCTGCGGGGTTTCATTCGTGCTGGTTCCTGTGGTGCCCACTACCGTAGTGGTAACAGGAACGGAAAAGCTGTCATCATCGACTAGCGTGATGACGCGAGAACCGTCGATAACCGGGGTGCTGTCCGTCCCGGCGATGACTACGGTCTGCCCGTCGAGGTAGCCGTGGCCTGTAATCGTGACCACGGCAGCCGCGGCGTCTGTGATTGCAGTGATAGCCTGCGCCGCGCCGTCAACCAACTCGTTGGAAGTTGGGGGCTGCAGCGCTACGCCCAAGCCCGCCTGATTGACGAAGCCGGAGCCGGGAACATTGATGTGATCGGAGGTCTTCCAGCGCAGCAACGCTCGCTGCTTGGTGCTGGACTGCCCGCGCACTGGAACCTCGAAGACGTTGAGGGTATTCTGTGCGCTGTCGATATCGTCTATCCAGAGTATCTTCTGTGAGGGGAGAATCTGGACGCCGAATTCTGAGTTGAACCGCCACCGCTCCAGCAGCACTTCACGCGCCACGGTAGAGAGTACACTCTTGGCCAAGACGGCGTCTCGGCTGGTCGTGGTGGTGATGTCGGCTACGGGAGCAACGCCGATGGCTGCCAGCATCTCGTTAATCGCCTCCAGCTCTGTCTGAGCCACGAGCGCAACGATGTAGTCTGCCATGATGTTGTCCTAGTGTGGAATGTGTGCAGAAATGTAAACTGTGAGTTGTCAAAACAGAGGTAGGCAGGGACTCGAACCCTGATCCTACCAAAAAACCGGGAAGCCCCGTGAGGGACCACCCGGTAGATTTTCGAACCAAACAACCACACCGGCTTAGGTGTCGTTGAGGTTGACTGCGGCTTCCGGACGAAGGATGCCGTGGCCAATCGCGTACTTCGCGACGAGCAACGTACCTTGACGCCGAATGTCGTAGCCCATTTCCGTCCGCAAGTCGACCAGCTTGACAGTACCGACAGCGGAGCTGTGCGACACGCAAGAGACCAGCTTGGAGAAGTCACCCTGATAGGCCGCGGGGCCTGTCGTGATGTTCGTGGAAGGAAGGTTGTTGGTCTTGATGATGTCCAGACCAGCCACGCGGAAGATCGTACCAGCCGCGATGCTGCCCTCGCCACCAAAGTCCCGGTCAATCGCGGCGGTGTTCTGCACGAGATCGTAGTACGAGGCCGGACGCACAAACATGTTACGTCCGTTGGCTGCACCATTCGGGAACCCACCCTGAGGTACATCCTTCTCGTCGAGTGCCTGCGCGGCGGAATACGCCCCGGTAAGCAGCTCGGTGCCCGACGTGGGCATGTTCGCTGAGTTGAACTCGGACCCACCGGACAGTCCGGTGACGGTCGCAGAAGCCTTGGCGGCAAGCGCCATGACCTGAGCAATGTTCTGATCCGCGGTGACGGCCAGAGCTTCGCCCATCTGCTTCGAGTAAATCTGACGAACGTCGTAGTGGTTCATCGCTTCGTCGATCAAAGCAATGAAGTGGTCGGAAAGCAGCATGTCGTCGATGCTGATAACCCGCTCTGCATGGTTGAGAGCCTGACCCGTGAGTTCCACACCCGGAGTGTGGTAGCTCGCGCTGGACTTACCGGAGGCCGGGAACTGCGCCGACTTGCCGGAGCTGATGTTCCGCGATGAAGTCCTCTCCATGAACTGCGTGGTCTCGTTGAACGCGACCAGCACTTCACCAGAGAAAACCTTCAGGAAGATAGCTTTCGCATCTCCTGCGGAGTTAATCTGACCTAAGCGCGAGACGTTGGCAGTAGCCATTGTGCGTCTCTTTTCTTCAGATACGTGAAAGGTTGTCCACGCATCCGTCTCCTATCCGTGTCCTCACGAGATTGTCCGACGTATCGGGTCAAGGATTCGCTTGGTAAGGTCGGATGCTTCCCGCCCCGGAGGGGGCGTGAAAGCGCGGCAGGGGAAAGGAGGGAAACCCTACCGCGAACCACCGGCCTAAGCCGATGGCGGGGTTCTCAGTGCAGATACGATCTTGGGAGCCGTCTTCTCGACAGTCCGCCCTCCGATGTATCCGCCGAGTCCGGTCCAGATGATCTTCCAGACCAAGTCAGGGACTCCCTGCAACGGTGTCGGGTCCAGCCCGAACAGTACGAAGAAGGGGAGTGTGACGAAAGCCAGCATGGTGATGGGGCGCCACGAGCGTGTGATCCACGACTCGGACTGCGCCTCAGCCACTATGATCTGGCTCTGGATTGCTGCATACTCTGCGTCGAGCTTGGCTAGCTCTACTTCGAGTGCGTTCTTGAGCGTGTCAAGGCGCACCTGCTGGTCTAGCCGCTCGTCTTCCGTAGTGGTGACCTCATCGACGAGGCCCACTATGGCTTTGACACCATCGACTATGGCGCCAATGATGGGGAGTCCCATTAGACCCTCGGGTACGGACCAGAGATAGCGATCTGCTGCTCAACCTTGGCTCGGACTGCGGGGTCATTGCGGTACTCAGGTGACGCCTGCGCGGCTAGCTGCTCCGCAAGGCTGGTGAAGGCGGCTGTGCCCTCGGGGATGTAGACACCAGCGTCAGCACCAGCGACCACGTTCTGTACAGGCGCGAGGCTGCCGTTGGCATTCTCGTAGGCTTGACGGACATAGTGGAAGTTGGCTTCGAT
>Ga0255047_10000965_pt1 | contig 22126 bp, 28 predicted proteins | sample JV7_2_1_MG_FD_183640 | JGI IMG/M metagenome (GOLD analysis project Ga0255047, IMG submission 183640) | Seawater microbial communities from Jervis Inlet, British Columbia, Canada - JV7_2_1 | ecosystem: Environmental > Aquatic > Marine > Inlet | place: Canada: British Columbia | collected 2016-10-06 | reverse complement strand
CACAGCGGCAATATCGTATGGGGGGACTTGGGTCTAGTCTGAGAGAATTATACCAGAAGAAAACCCCCCACTCTCCTTATTGATTATTAGGGAGCTTCCTTTGCGGGAAGTTTAGAAGGGGGATTTTCTCTGTGGTGGACGCCCAACCAGTTTGGAGGCTAGAGCAGGACTTTCACCCTGCCTGTGTATTATAACATCATGCCCAAAGAAAAAAGCTCCATGGAGAAGCTAATGGACCCATATTGGAGAATGCACAACCTATATCAGATCAGAACTAAGATGCCGGGCTATGAGGGCAAGACTGTCATCTTCCAGCCTAATGAAGTGCAAAGGGAGATCTATCAGAAGATAGAGGATGGGAAGAAAAGGATAATTATTTTAAAACCTAGAAAGCTAGGGACGACAACAGGAATTGCTCTCTATCTTTTGGATAAGGCGATGTACACCCCTAACCAAATGTGTCGCACCATCGCGCATAGAAAACAGACGGTGCAGGAATTGTTTAACGACATACCTCGCTTTGCTTTTGATCGTATAAATCCCGTGTTGCGTCCTAAAGAAAAATACACAACCCGCGCAGAATTACAGTTTGAGAAAACAGGATCTAAGTATTCTATTGATGTTGAGGCTAGAGGAATGACGCCAACTATTTTGCATTTCTCAGAGATCGCATACGTGGATGATGAACAGAAGTTGGAGGATACCTTAGAGTCTCTACCTCTCACGGCTTTAGGTATCGCGGAGAGTACAGCGAATGGAGTAGGGAATTGGTTTGAGACTACATTTATGAACAACTGGAAGGTCCTACAGGAGGGGAAAGAGCCTGAATGGTGGCCTATGTTTTACGCTTGGTTTGATGATCCGATGAACGAAGTTCCGTGGAAGAAAGGAACTGAATATTACTATCCGGATAAGTGTAAAGAGCTACGTGCAAAGTTTAAAAATAAGGATGGGAAGGAGCTAACTAAGGAGCAACTATTGTGGTGGGATCGGAAGAAATTTCAGTTGGGGGAGCGTATGCCTGAGCTATATCCATCTACTCCGGAGGAGGCGTTTATTTTTAGTACAGGCCGGGTTTATAAGGAATTCTCTGAGCATCTTAATGTCGTGCCGCCCATGGAGTTTAAGGATTTTAAAGTGAGCGCGGACTTCGGCCAAACAAACCCAATGTGTTTTCTATTGATCCATCAGGACCACGATGGAAATCATATTGTGTTTAAGGAATTCTATCAGCGTGAGTGTCCGATTGATGAGGCTTGTAAATGGTTAAGGAAACAGGGGATTAAGAAGGTTCATTTCGCAGATCCGTCTATGCACTTTAAGACTCAAGCCCCCCCAATCATGCACCGGCATGGTGAGGACCATCGTAAGTCCGTGTCAGACATTTTCCGTGAACATGGTGTGAAGATTGCTTACGGAACTCAAAATGATGTGATGGCTGGGATCGCTAGGGTGCGACAGTACTTACGTTTTGATCCTGAGCACATTCATCCCTACAAGCGTGATGAGAAGAATAGGTTTAAGAAAGGGGCTCCGCGTCTATTTATTACAGAAGATTGTCATAATTTGATTAAGGAGTTTGGTTTGTATCGTTGGCCTAAAGATCCCCAAGGTGGATTAAATGCTGGGAAATATGAGACTCCACGCAAAGAGAATGATCACGCTATGGATGCACTTCGATATTATGTTCTTTCTCATGCTAAGCCTTTGATTGCGGATGAGGAGGCTCCACGGCCCGGAACTCCACGCTACTTCTTGGCACAAAAAAGAAACCGGAAAAGGTCTGTTGTTTACTAACATCTATCAGCCCTTGCGCTTTCGCCGTCTTCAGGAAATGTACAAGAAACTTAGCGTACATTGCGCGCATGGGTAATTCATCTTCCGGAAAGAAGATCATGGAAGAGGGGAGCCCAAGAGCTCCTGATATCTTTAACATGGTGAGACGGGACGCGTTGTAGTCCTGATTCTTCTCCATTTCCGTAATTATCCGCACAGTTAGCCCTGCTTTTTCAGCGAGCTCTTTCTTCTGTAAGCCTTGCTGGATTCGATATACACGCAGAAGGTGCATTGTCCAAGCATATCATAAGAGTCGATTACTAGACTACCTATGAGACTTTTTCCTTTTCTCCTACCATCCCTCCAATGGAACTATTTGTCGCCTCTCTCACTTTCGGCCTTTGCATCTTTGGTGCAAGTGCCGTTCTTGCATGGGCAATTAAGAATTGTAATGAGCAGATGTGTGAGGTGATGAAGACGATTACTACACTTAAAGCTGCGCCAGATGTATATAGTGCTGCAGCTCTTAAGAGAACTATGGAGAAGAAAGAGGAGGCGAAGAAGAAACCTAAAGAGATAAGGCCTCAAGCCATAAGTGCTGATGAACTACGCAAAGAAGCGCTAGACGCAATCCGAAAGCAACAGTCCCCCCCTAAGAAATAATGGCAGATATAACTTCGCAAGACGATTGGCTAAGCAGGGTGGAAATCTCAAAGGATGAGAAGACACGTTGGGAGGCGCAAGTTGCTACTTGCATGTCTTTCGATCAGGGTAATCATCGCAAATGGTGGAATGAAAGTGGAGAGGAGATTCATTTTGACCTACAAGACAATGAAATATTTAGAACGATCAACCTCATACCGGGAGCGCTATCTATTATTACAACGCGCCTCACAGCTAATAACCCCAGATGGAATCCTCGCAAGTCAGACCTACAGAACGTTTCAAGAGATGAGATCCTTGCTGCGAATGCGGTACTCCAAGATGTTTGGGAAGGGGAAGAGTTCGGTGAATACGCGATGGAGGATGAAATGAAGTTAGTTATTCGTAATGCTTATTTGCAGGGTGGTGGTCTAGTTTATATTCGATATGACGAGGATAAGAGATTGCCTGTCGTGCAAAACTTCTCTCTTTGGGATACATACTCAGATCCAGCGAATCAGAGATTGGTAGATAAGAATTGGTTGGATATTGTTTTGTCGGAAAGTCTATCCGGGCTAAAGGCACAGTTTGGGGAGGATAATGAGGTTCTTAAAGGTGTACTAGCGGATAACATATTGGCCGAAAGTAATATCCAAGCTAGACACATCCAGCATGTGACAGGTCGCACAACTACTAACTTCGATACTGTTCAAGTCCACAACTCATTTGAAGTGGAAGGTGACAATGTGGTGTTTAGAAAGTTTGTGAATCAGGATGTAAAGGGGGTGGATGACGAGCCAGGGGTTCTAGAGAAGCAGGTGATGGAGCCACCAAAGGGGATTAGGGCGATGAGGTTGTCACACATATTTGATATCTATCATCCAATGAAACGTGGGCGCTTTTATGAGCGTCCTCCTGTTATGGATTGGATTGATCCACAGAAATCTGTGAACAAAACCTACAGTGATATCGAGTCTTACATCGTTAACTTCCTACAAGGGAAATGGCTTATCGCAGATGAGAGCGTGAATATGCCTGTCGCAGGAATGAAGGGGCAGAGGATCTACGCAGATCCGGGAGACATCCAGCAACTAGAGATGAAGCCACTACCTACAACTCACTTCCAGCATCAGGACCGCGCGCAGACAGCTTTCGAGCGTATGAGTGGTGTGCATGGTGAAAGCCTTGGGCGCATCTCAGGTAGTGCAGAGTCGGGAGTTGCTATCGCTCAGTTACAAGCTCTAGATGAGCAGAACAGTTCAGATGCCGTCCACAACTTTAAGAGATTCCTTTCACGCGTATCCGCGAAGGTTCTACTACAGGCATCTATGAATTGGGACACAACTAGAACCATGTATCGCTTTGACACATTCTCCGGTGAGGATATCCCAATGAATGTTGTAGGAGACTTAGCACGTACTAAGGCTATTGCTAAAGGTACAGTAAAGATCCGTGCATTTAAGAATGTGGATGTGGATATTGTTATAGGGCAATTCTTCCAGCAAGCACAGAAGAGAGAGGAACTACGAAACCTACTCTCATGGTGGGTTCCGGGTCAGAATCCTGTTGTGGATAAGATTGTGATTGAGTCTCAGGATATTGGTGTTGGGACAGAGATTGTTGATGAGCTTAAGAAACTAGAGAATCCGGAAGAGATGATCGCGTTTGGCAAAGCCTCAAAGATCGCGAATGGTGAAGTTGTGATAGTGAACGCTAATGATCCTCATCAATTCTTACAGGACTTCTACGCGCGTCGCGCACAGGAACATCTAGAGCAAGGAAATCAGGATGCAGCGCAGAAACTTAACGCACAGGCTCAAACACATGCCGCCTTCATCCAAGAGGGGGTTGGTGGAGTCGGCTCACCGGAGCTACCAGAAGCACGCTAGTACCAGACTTCCTTTGTAGATCTTGCAAGAGACTCTTAAATATGCTTTATCAGTTCTTTCATACTGTCGTGTCCCCTTTTGTCCCACCAGAGATCGAGACTCTGTAATAAACGTAGGACACTCTTCTTATTTTTATACCCCAATTTTCATGTTTGATGAAGATACAAGCGACGCCGGAGACGGCGATGGCAGCACCGCTACTGTCGAAACCGATACTGATTCCGATAAAGACGCCACCCTCGGCGACGTAGAGGGCGATGATGAATCGGGCGATAATGATTCTGGTTCCAAGAAAGACCGGAAGATGGACCGAATCAAAAAACTTGCAGCTTCTAAGCGTAAAGCTGAGGAGCGCACTGCTGATCTAGAAGAACAGGTCAAAACCCTTACCAAACTTGCAGCTGATAAAGTTGAAAGTAAGGATGAGGATGAGGTATCAGATGAAGACCTCGAAGACATGGGCTTCTCAGATAAGCAAGTCGCACAACTTAAGAAAGTCGTAAACAAGGCCGGAGGTATTCCTGCGCTTCAGAATGAGATCACAGGTCTGAAGCAAGAGCTGAAGAAAGATCGCGAAAATAAGGCGCTATCTGAAGATAATAAGGAGAAGAAATCAGTTCTCAAGAAATACGAAGGCGTTGTCGCAGACGAAGAAGAGTTAGATGAGATGATTGAAACTTTGTCTAATGATCCGAACCCGCGCGTTAGGGCTATCGCAAGCACGCCATGGGAGAACATCGTTAATCACTTCAAGCGTGAAGAGATTGCAGAACAGGCTGCAGACGAAACAATCAAATCTAAAAAGAAGGGGGGTCCAAGCATCAAGGGTGGTGGTGCGGATCGTGTTCCTACTAAAAAGAGCACGCCGTTACCCACTGCAAACCTCTCCCAAGCGGGAGACGTTCTCCTTAATCGTGTCTTGGAGCAAATGGCAGATGAAGATTGATACTTTTGTTTTTTACTCACTTTTAAAAAATGTCCACAGTCACAATCAGTGACAGGGCGGGGAAAACGATCCACGAATTCCTTTTGCCTGAACTCCAGGCTAACTTCTGGAGACTCAGCAAAAACCCTATGCTTCGTGCAATAGGTATGGAGAAGGATGAGAATCCTTCTAAGAAAACTGGAACCTCGCTTCGTCCAAGAATTAAGATGCCTAAGACATCTATCGGACGTAACTTTGAAGTTGAGCACCTACACACCGCTTTCGGTGGAGGTGTCCATTCTGCTGCAGAGGATACGAGTCTCCGTACTGGAAAGTTCCAGTCGGATCGCTCTATCGCTACAGCCAAGTTCATACAGGGTTCATTCGAGGTGACACGCCAAGTTGTTGCTGCAACTCGCGACAAGAAATTTGCTCTTGCCAAAGAGATCACGCAGAACGCAATTGGCGCTGTCCACTCAATGCACTGGAACTTGAACCGTATGATTGTTGGTAATAATGAGGGGCAACTCGGATTTGTAAACGGTGCTGTTTCTGCTGCAACAACTGTTGTGGTTCAGACAACAACGAGTGCAACAAACGAGACTCCTGCAACCCAGCATATATTTGAAGGAGACGTTCTTGAGATAGGTACTTCAGGTGAGATTGAGGCTGGCACAGCTGAGCAAGTAACAGTTAGTTCTGTTGTTGGTGACACAACTTTTGTCGCCACAGCAAACGAGACTCTTGTAGACAATGACCGAGTTGTACGCGCAGACGCTTACGATGTAAGTGGAACCGCTTATACAGAGGTCACAGGTCTTAAGTCTCTCGTAAACAACACTGGTACTGTTCAGAACATTGACAAGGCTGCTAACGGATGGTTCCAAAGTCATGTTACTAGTTCTGTTGCCACTCTTACTATCAACGATATTGATTCGGCTCTAATGAAAGTCCGAAGATATTCCCAGAATCCAGAGTCCATTATGTTGCTTATGAACAACACGCAGTGGAGACGACTAGCTTCTCTCTACTCTGTTACTCGTAACTACGATGTGGAGAACTGGAAGGGTAATCTTGTCGGAGGTCAGACCGGCCTCATTCACTATGGGCCAGATGGACAGCACCCCTGCTTCATCGACGATATGGTGGAAGACGGCAAGATTTATATACTAGATTTAGATTCCTTCTATTGGGGAGAAATGCATCCGTTTGACTTTGCAGAAGATGCTCTCTCTATGGATGGTGTTCCTGGTCAGCGTAAGTCTGGAACGCTGAATTACGAATTTGCCTTCTTCATGTTCGGTGAGCTTGCTCAGACGAACGCGAAGGCGAGTGCCGTACTTACTGGTATTACTGCCCCTGCTGTTTAGTATGTTATCTATTACTGATCCTCGTCGGCATCTCACCCTAGAACAGATTGTCGCTACCATGACTCCTTCTGAACTCGATGATTTCATCGCAAGAGAAAGAAGGTTTGATGCAAAAGTGGAAAAAGCGAAGTGTAAAGCTGAGCAAGACCACTTGAACCAATCTACGAAAATGGAAGAGACGCTGTTAGAGAAACTTGAGCGTGGTGTATTCGGGAAGATGACCAAGGTCGAACTCGGTCAGGCTCATTCAGAAATAGATCATTGGTCCAAGGGGCTTTCTTAATTTTTCCTTTTTTTTACTTATTATGCCCGTAGATTTCTATCCTGGCCGTAAGCTAAATTGGGACGATTCCAGTAATGCTTGTATCTTCATTGATTTAGAGGATGCAGGTGCTCAAGGTATTCGTATCCAAGAATATGTAACCGGTCAGACGGCTCCATCCATTGAGGTGGAGAACAACGCTGGAACAACTGTGTTCCAGGTGCTCGCATCCGCGGATACTGCTAACTCTTGGCAGATCACTGCGGCTACGACCACAGGTAATTCTGCTCTTATCACAGCTAACGCTCTAACCACTGGTTCGGGCCTTAGCGTGAACTCCTCTGCAACAGCTATAACTACAAGTGGACGTTTATTTGAGGTCTTCCACACGGGAGCCACAAGCACATCCGGTGTTGTCGCAGAGATTAAAACATCCGCTGCGGATGAGACTGTACTGCTTGAACTTGACGCTTCAGCTTTAACATCTGGAACTGTTCTAGATATTAACTCAGCGCTAGTTGATGCAGGTACGGTAGTTGCAATTGACTCTCTTGATGCCCTTACCTCTGGTATGGGTCTTAATATTGAGTCCGCTGCAACGGCGATGACAAGTGCTGGACGATTGTTGTTTGTTGATCACTCAGGTGCAACAAGCACGTCCGGTGTACTTTCAGAATTCGCTTCAGACGCTACAGACGAGACAACAGTTCTTCGCGCTACTGCAACCGGGGTTTTGGCCGCCGGTGTGGTGGTGGATATCAGCGCAGACGCTATGACAACTGGAACAGCGCTTGATATTGGAACTCTAGACGCTCTTACAACTGGCACAGCTATTCAGGTTGAGTCTGACTCAGCTGATACTGGCACTCGTATCCTTGTGAATATTGTTAATGACAACACTGCGGCAACTGGTGCGACATGTCTAACAGTTCACCAGGATGCAGCACTTGGTGCTATTGCTATCACTGGCGCAACAACTGTTGGTATTGACACAACTGCTTTGGGCTCAACCGATGCCGTTATAAAATGTACGGCTGGAACAGCTGCGATCACAAATACAGATGTGGCAAACGCTGATTCTTGGCTTACCGTGAATGTGGGTGGTACTCTCATGGTCGCTGGTCTATATAATCAGACTTAAACTTAGAACTCATTATCGGCAATTTAGAAGAGGGGGGCTTCGGCTCCTCTTTTCATGTATTCTCCCCCCATGCCAGATAAACCACCTATCATCCTCTGGGGAGTAATCACGCCAAGCCACTTCTACTTCCCAAGGCAGTTTGTCGAATCTTCGATGCGTTTAATCAGCTATAGCCAATTCCAAAAAGCTGTAACAGCTTTTAACATTTTCTATCTCTCATCCCCGCGCACTGCAACAAACCGCAATAAAGCTCTGGATGCTATTACAGTGGAGGACTACGTTCTGATGATTGATAGTGATATGGAGTGGAAGCCTAATGCAATTGAACTGATGTTAGAAACAGCAAAGGCGAATCCTGATGCGGTGATCACTGGTCTTGCGACACTCGGAAAGCCTCCATTCCGCCCTAATATTTATATGTGGCCGGATAGAGAGGATAAGAAGCCAACTCATATTGAGCATTGGCCTGATGAACCATTTGAGATAGATGCCTTTGGTACGGTGTGTCTCTTAATCCCAAAGAAGATTATTGAGGCTTTAGATAAGCATCCATTTGATCACATCCCAGACTATTATCCGTGGGGAGAGTGCATAGAAGATAAGGAACTTAGACACGATCTTGCATTCTCGAAACGTGTGAAGGAGGCGGGGTTTAAAATCATTTGCGATCCAAGAGTACAGTTAGGACACCTAAGACCATCCTCTATCACTATGGAGGATTGGATACGCAACAGAGATTTTAAGCCGCCATTACCCCCTACTTAAATGGTCTATGTAAGCGAGAATCAGATGTGGAAGATTATGAATCGCTATGATGAATACAAAGATATTGATACGTTTGTGGAAACAGGCTTGGGGGAGGGAGTCACGGTAAAGGATGTTGCTCCGCTTTTTAAGAATGTTCATACAATCGAATTGTCAAAGAGTTTATTTGAGCGTATCTCTAAGAGACTTGAGGGGCTCGGTATCACTTTCCATCTTGGGGATTCTCCAAAGGTCTTAGCGGATATGCAAGATGAGTTGGCGTATCCATGTGTGTTTTATCTTGATGCTCATTGGTGTAAGGGATTCCGTGATGACGCGGCTACAGAGAATCCCTTTCCTCTATGGGAAGAGTTAGAGGTATTAAAGAAGAGGCCGTATGCAGATATTATTATTGTTGATGATATTCATGCCTTCGGGAGAAAGGATGGTAGTGGATGGGAGACATGTAGCGAGGAGAGGATAAAGGAGGTGTTGAATGATGGGAGGACAAAGGAAACCATGAACGTACGTGATTTTATGGTTTTCTACCGCAAGCGACATGAAAGTTAAATTAACCTTCGGCGAACGTATGATTGCTTTTATGGTTCTATCTGAAGGTTGTGATGGAACTATGTCTGACTGGAAAGGTATTGATCAGGGGAAGATGCTACTCGGACTCTCGGAGGCTGATCGTGAATTATACGATGTTAAGAAATGTGAGGATGCGATTTCATGGGGGAACACAGAAGAGGGAGACAAAGAGAAGGAATATGATCTTCCGGAGAAGGCTTGCGTCTTACTTAAGAAAGAGTTTAAGAGGATGGATAAGGAAGGAAGTATCCCCAGCGCAGGTCACGCTTCATGCGCGATGAAATTCCTAACAGAATCCAATGAGTAAGCTCCCCTCTATTTTGGTGGGCATGGTGACACCATCACATTTTTATTATCCGAAGGCACATATCAGTAACATGCTAAACATGGTGACTTGTTCTTATGAGGATAAGGTGGTGGGCAAGTTTGTTTTTTATGAGGCCGCTTCCGCAAGTACTTCCAGGAATAGGAATGAGGTCTTAGAAAAGGCATTGAAACATCAGTGCGATTATGCGCTAATGATAGATACGGATATGACATTTGAGGCGGATTTACTCTTCCACTTAATAAAGACCGCAGAGAATAACCCTGGCTGTGTTGTCTCTGGGATTGGGTGCATAGGGGCTCCACCATTCCTTCCTGCTATGTTTACGTGGAATAAGGAGGAGGGACAACATGACCATATCCAGGTATGGGATGAGGAGAAGTTGTTAAAAGTGGATGCTGTTGGTTCTTTCGGGATGTTAATTCCCAAAGATGTGATTAAGAAACTACCTACAGATCCATTTAATCACATCTACGACTTCTACGATAAGAAAGAAAAGCAGTGGGATAGAGAGCTGAGACATGACTTAGCCTTTTCCAAACGTTGCCGTGACGCTAAGATCCCAATCATCATCAACCCCCAAGTTAAATTAGGCCATCTCCGTCTTTATTCGTCTACTGTTGACGATTATAAACTCAACAGGGATTTTAAAAAACCTAACGTATGAACCGCAAGAACTTTAATAAGCCGCACAGTATGTTTTTGGGACGTTATCAGCCGTTGCATGATGGGCATATAAAGCTAATTAGAACTGCCTTAGACAAAGGAGAGAATGTTTGTATCGCTATGCGGAGCTGCGATAGATCGAAGAGTAATCCTTATGGCTTTAATGAGAGGTGTGCGATGTTCCATAAGGTTTTTGTAGAGGAGATAGAGGATGGAAGGATGGTTTTTATAAATATGCCGAATATTATGAAGGTTTGCCATGGAAGAAAAGTTGGGTGGGAGGTAGAAGAGATCAAGTTGGATGAAGAGACAGAAGCTATATCTGGTACTGCTATTCGCAATGCTTGATATAAGTTGTAAACAATGTGGCAAAGAATTTAGGCCAATTAGATCTAGTCGTATGTTTTGTTCTAAGAAGTGCTCAGGCAGATATTCTGGTTATGCGAAAGGTTCTGTGCCTACCAATAAAGGAAAGAAAATGCCGCAAGAATTAAAAGAGAAAATAAAACATCTTCTCTTTAAGAAGGGGCATATTCCTTGGAATAATGGGATGAAGATGTCAGAAGAACACTGTAAAAATTTAAGCATAGCTAGTAAGGGGATTAGGAAAAATCCAAAGGGAGAATTTAAAAAGGGTAATATTCCATATTGGTCTATCGGCGAGAACCATTACAACTGGCAGGGGGGTGCAACTAAATACTACAAAAATACGTATAGGTGTAAGGAGTATATCCAATGGCGAAAATCTGTATTCGAGAGAGATAATTACACATGTCAGTTCTGTGGGGATCGTGGTGGGAAGTTGCACTCAGATCATATTAAGTCATTTATTTATCATCAGGATTTGAGATACGATATAAGTAATGGCAGGACATTATGCGTCCCCTGCCACAAGAAAACTCCGACTTATGGTTGGAAAAATAGTAGAGTGAATCAAATTAAGAAAATAAGAAACTTCTATAAATCTTCCATTATAAGCCATGTCTAATATATTTTGGTTGACTGGTCAGAGTTCTGCGGGGAAAACCACTTTGGCAAAAGCGGCGCAGAAGAAATATCCGAACATTATAAATCTTGATGGAGATGAGATGCGAAGAACCATTTGTATCGGTTTGGGCTTAAGCCCGGAAGGAAGAAAGGAGAACAACTTAAGAATCGCAAGGCTTGCTAATCTATTAGCTTCGCAGGGACATCAGGTGGTAGTGAGTGTGATTGCTCCGTATCAGGAGGTGAGAGATCAGGTGGATGCAATCTGTGGTCCGTTCTGGATTTATTTAAATAGAGAGCAGAAGAAGAGAGAGGATTACCCCTATGAGATCCCTAAGAAGCCGGATCTAGTTATCCATAATCGTGAGGGAGAACCAAATAAAGCAATAGAGCGATTTATTTTATTCTTACAAAAAACGCCTTATGTCGATCAAAGACAAGCTCCCGCAGGAGGCAACGCCTAAAATTCTAATCACTGGCTGTGGAAGATCTGGAACTAGATATGTTTCTGAAGCGCTTAAGGAGTGGGGGTTAGATGTGGGGCATGAGATAGAAGGAAAGAATGGCACTGCAGATTGGTACAAGGCGTTAAATCCTAAAGGATATGATTTAGTGTTGCACCAAGTGAGACATCCTTTAGACGCGATAATGACTTTGCATACATTAAGTGATCAGAGCTGGGAGTTTATTTCTAAGAATACGACTGTTAAGGAGTCTGATCCTATGGATCTTAAGTGTATGAAGTATTGGTTTGAATGGAATCTTATGGCTGAGCATTTCTCTATCGCTACTTATCGTGTTGAAGCTATTACTCCATTATTCCCTAAGACAAAGTCAGATCTTAATTCTAGGATAAATATGCGAACCAAACGTAAGACCTGGAAGGATTTAGAGAAGATTGATAAAGAACTGGCTGAGGGAATTCGTCTTCTGGCGCTAAAGTATGGTTATGCAGACGCTTGAGCCATGGATGTCGATTCTCGATATAACCCTTCTAGAAGACATCTTCGCCTTATATCCCATGAAGGTTTTGGAATGGGGCTCCGGTGGATCAACAATTTATTTTAAAGATAAAACGCGTAGTTGGGTTGCTATAGAGGATAACAAATTATGGTATGACGGAATTAAGAGCCTTGGTGGCAACGTCATTTTCTGTGACAAATATCATATCTATACCGATAGGGGGGCAGGTGCATTCGACGTCGTGCTCGTAGACGGGAACTATCGCAATGACTGCATTGATAACGCACTTAAACTCATTTCTAGTGGGGGGCTTATCTTCCTGCACGATGCGATGAGAGATGCTTACCATACTTCAGTTGTGAGATTACCATGGTATCGGAAGGTGGGGGATGACCTTATAGTGATGTCAGATAGAGAACCTAGTAGAAATGTGTTGAAGATACTGGATCGTTACAGCTTGCGAAGTATCGACTCATATTCGATCCCTTGGGATTGGAGACATGAGCTAGATGATGTTCCTTATTGCGGTTACTCTCGCGCATCTTGGCTTGTTCCCCGCGCGTAGTCCACTGCTATCGACAATTCGTAAATCACAGAATATGATCGGAGCGTTTCTTACCCCAATTGCTTATGCCAAAGACTGCACAGACAGATGAAACCAAGGAAGAGGACAAGACTCCTAAAGTCGAGACTCCACCAGAGGAGCCAACACCGCCGGAGCCAACTCCTATAGAACCTGAAGTTGTTGAGATCAAAGAGGGAGATGGCTTAGAGGAATTAGCTGCAGCCGGATTTACAAGTAAGGAACAAGTTGCTGCGTATGTAAAGGCGATTTCTGCTAACAGAAAAGAGCAGTTGGCGAATATGAAACAGCTCGCAGAGTGTGAGCTGGAGCTAGAGAATAAGGTAGAGAAACTTAAAATTAAGGAGAAGGCTGTAGGAGAGAAAGCCGCAGAGGTCAGTGCGAAGCTCGCAGAGCAGAAAGAGCTATTCACTAAGAATATTGCCATGGCGGAGAAGTTCAAAAAACTCAAGATTAAGGTCTAGTTTTACATTCGTATTCCCCAAATGTCATTATGGCAGATACACAAGATAGTCAGGTATATGCAGCTTATGCTTTAAAGATTGAGGAGTTGCGTACTGAGGCTAAAACCGCAGAGAAAGCATTAGCAGAAGCTAAGGAGGAAAAGGAGGGTTTAGAAGGAGATACTAAGAGTTTGACTGAAGGGGTGGAGAAGCTAACTGAGGAGTTCCAGAAGCTAAGAGCTCAGAATACTAAGGCTAAAGAGGATCTTGCCGGTGTGGAAGATGCGAGGACTTTGGCTCTAGATAAGAGGCAAGAGGAGGTTGAGAAGCAGGAGACAGTGCTAAAAGAGCAGAGTAAGCATTTACTCTTACAGAGTGCTGCAGCTGATGATCGCATCACACAGGCGAAGAAGGCAGAGTTTGCTACAGGCCGTAAAGACCTTAAGACAACTGCGGGAAGGAAGGTTCTGAATAATGATAGGGAAAAGTTTAAAGCTACTATGAAGGAGTGGAATGATCAGAAGAAGGATTTAGAGAGGATGGAAAGAGATCTTACAATTAAGGAATCAAGTCTCACATCTCGCGAGTCTGCGCTAGAGAAAGGGGAGGAGACGATGAAAGATTTGGAGAGAACTGCCAGAGAAGCCATGAAGGAATCGGAGAAGAGATACCAGGAAGCGGATCAGAAGGTTGTTGCGCTTAAGAATGAAGGCGCAAGGCTAGAAGAGAGAACGAAAGAATACCGCCGCTATGTGCCACTTATGCGTGAGATGAAGGAATATATCTCTGCTAACTCTAAGAACCCGGAAGGGGTAGAGGCGAAGTTGAGTGATCTTCTCCAACTGCCTCCAGAGGAATAGGGTTGAGGCATGTCTAGCACCGTAACTACTAACACAGGACCGAAGGGGGATTTACCCGCCTTGGAACGTCAGGCTTTTATAGCGGATAGCGGAGGCCAGCCGTCTAAGAAGGTGAGTATGACGAATAAGCTGGTCCCGGAACATTGGGACTATATGGCTTTGGCTATCAACTCTGCTACTGAGACTTATACTTTTAAGACGGGTGGATCAGGAGGAACAACTGAGGCAACTGTGGTTATCGTTTACACAGATTCTAATCGTACTGATATTTCTACCGTTACTAAGACTTGACCTATAAGTTAAATGCCTTCACAGGGGAGCTCGACTTAATTGATGCTGTAGCCAGCCACTCTATTACAGATTTAAACGATGTCACAATCACTTCTCCTGCAGATAATGAGATTCTGGCTTATGACTCAGGAACGAGTGAGTGGATCAATCAGACTCCAACAGAAGCAGGATTTGATGCGCGATATGTAGAAATAGCAGGAGACACAATGACGGGAGCTTTAATACTAGACCAGACTCTTCAGGTAGCAGGTAATACAACTATTACACCTGGTAGCTTAAGCGTCAATAATTCTTTTATACAATCAATAACGTCTCAGGCTCTTTTTGGAGTGCTAACCCTAAAAGGTATTGGAGCTGAAACAAATGACTTGTTGTTTAATTTTGGAAGTGATGCCGCAAAGATAGGTTTAACATCTACTACAGCCACAGAGATAGCCCTTAAGGCTGATAACCTTCTTCTTTCTATGGGTGCAGCAGGAGCTACTGACTACTACCAAACCTTTGATGGTACAGATGCCCAGTTCTTCACTAGTGGAGATTTTATATTCACAAACACAACAGGATTTACTGGAATGGGAGAAACTAATCCTGCTGCGAGACTGCACCTCAAGACGTCTGCTACAAATAACCAGACAATGTTTAGAACTCAAACTTCAGACTCAGTAAACAAGGTTCTATTTGAAACAGATGGTGCAGGTCATGCTTTTACAGGAATATATGACGCATCAGGGAATAGAGATATTCTTCTTTATAGTAATGGGACAAGTGTGTTTAAAGGTGGAGATTTAGCATTACAGGCTGACAATTTAAAGTTCCAAATGGGAGCAGCAGGAGCTACAGATTATTATCAGACCTTTAATAATACTGATGCAATATTTTATTCTAGCGGAGTCTTCGAGTTCACAAGAGTCGCAGGACAAGACACTACAGTCAAACTCACAGCTCCAACTAGCAAAAGTGCCTTACTATTATTTAGCGTAACAGATTTTCCAAACACTATGCTCTGGGGTCAGGCAGGGGCAGCAGGTAATATTCTCACAGGCACAGCATCTGGAGATATGGCTTTAAGTTTACGCTCTGGTGGGGCTATAAGGATGTCCGCAGATACAGGGTTTGATGCGGCAGAGGGAATGAGTATTTTAGAGAATGGCAACGTAGGCATAGGAACTACAAATCCAGGTGCACTTTTAGATGTTGTGGGAACTATAAGAGTATCAGGTTCATTTCCTCACAGATGGGAAAGTGATTTTAATGGTATTTTTCAAGCAACAACAGGTTTAATAGAAATCAATGTTGATGGTGGATTTACAAATGTTAGGGTGACTAGCGGAGATTTCCAGCTTTTGAATGATAATCAGGAGCTTCAAATAGGAGCCGCAGGAAGTGCAGATAGCTATCTATCCTTCGATTCGGCCAGATTAGATATGTTTTCTGTCGCGGGCTTCGACTTTATGACTGCGGCTGATACAGATCTTATAATGAACTTCATCGGTACAACGAACTCAGGACTCTTTACTTGGATGGAAGATGAGGATTACTTTAAGTTTAGTGATGATGTTAATTTAGACACGCTCTCAGCATCACAATTAGTTAAAACAGATGCAAGTAAAACCCTAGTATCCACTGTCGCCACAGTAGATGTTCCAATAGCCATATCTATGTATGATGCAGAACCAGCGAGAGCAAGTGAAACGCACTGGAACGGTGGATTACTTAAGCTAGACGATGCCGCCGCAGTTAATAGCGGTGCTCCCTTCAACATTTCAACCAAAGGTTCGGGTAAAATCCTAATTGTAGTAAATGCTGGTGGTGACTTAGTGGGTGACATTACTCTCACAGGTACAAGTGTTGACAGGAACGATCAATCACAAGGGGGAGGCGCGACTTCCGTAATAACTCTCACAGGTGCTACTACTGACAATTCGGTAGCAGATGATGGGAATGGGAATACAGTTCATCTATTTACTAAGGCATATATAACAGACAAATGGTTTACTGGTGTGGTTCAGATAACGACGGCTGATGTAGCCATTACAGACATGGACGTATACCATGTTTCATTCGAGCAATTAAACGATTCGGCCAATATCACCTTAAATACTTTTGATGCAAACATCTTCACAGCTAACGCAGCCGCAGAGTTTGATGCCTACCTATTCACCATTCACGTTACTGGTGATGAATGCGATGTACATAATGAAGCAAAGCTGAACATAGGGACTGGAACGTACGCTACACAGGCGGCATTAGCGAACAAGTACTTCCGACTAAGAGAAGGCAATATAGCGGACCCCCTTGATGGCACTACAGATGGCTTTTGGGTTGATGCCCATTATTCTAACTCCCCTGCTTATGTAGAAGACGTTACAATGAAGGTCTGGTTTACAGAATCAGTACCACTTACTCTTACTTAATTCCCCCTATCCCATGCCAACCTCTACAACCTTCGACACCGGCAAGATCACAAGGATTATGATTTATCCAAATCAGCCTGAGCAAGTAACCGAAGATGAAACAACGGTTACAAAGTATCGTCCTGCAAGAGCTGAGATACATTTTGATATCACAGATGGTGAGATAACGAAGAGGGTTAAAAGGCTTGCCACCCTTGGCAACCTAAACGATGCACCACTCACTCTTAAGCAGCAACACGCAGCTCTTGCGAGCATCGGTGGAGCCCTCCAGGACATAGTGAAAGAGGCTGTACAAGAGGGGCTAGATGAGGATGTGACAGCTTAGTACCCGCCTTCCTTTCTCCTCTCTATCCACCGTGATATAAGCATCTCATGGCTAAGACCCTTGCAGTTCTAAGATCCTCTTTGCAAAGAAAAACGGCTAATCAGCTTACAAGTAGTAGTGATCAGGACACGTATCTAGCTCTTGCCTGGGAGAAGGTGCAGGGAGACTGGTTTAAGTTTGATCCGGGGCTATTCCGTGATCCTGCTAAACAATCTTCTACTACAGATTCTTCTGGGGTAGCTGAGATAGATGGAGATACGGCACGCTTAGAGCGTGTAGAGGACAGCACTAAGATCAAATATGAGCTAATTGACAATATAGATGATGTGAACGATAAGACCGGTTATTACTTTGCCGGATACGATACGACCAACAATAAGCGTGAGGTTGTATTCCTGAAGAATGGAACGCTACAGGGGTCTACAACATATTCTTACTATCAGATCAAGCGATTCGCGCTAACCACCTCTACCTCCACTGCAGAGGTTAGAATCCCTGATGAATACGCTGATGTCATAGCGGCAAAGGCATCTCAGCTATGGCACGAAGATCAAGGTCCGCCTATGCAAGAGACTTCAGAACGCTGGGAGGCGAGGTATAACAGGAGAATTGCAGATGCTAAGGCTTGGTACAAGAACCCCACAAAAGATGTGGGGAGAGTTCCCATAATGGACCCTGATGCCGGAGGAGGATTTGCGGTGGCGCATGTTGTGTCATAGGATGACGGCATCTAGTTCTTCCCCAAACACCCATGAACCTCAAGTTAAACCTCAAGAACCGCATTGTTATGTTCGCGATGATCAACGAAATAAACCAGAACTCTCTAACGAATTGGAATATTATAAATCAGGCGAAGACAGTATTGGGGCTAACTGAAGAGGAGAATAAGGAATTCGGTGTGGAGTCTGTGAATGACGGAAAAGGGTTCACATGGAAACTTGGAGCGTCGGAAGAGGAAAGGGAATACGAAGTTCCTGGTGCAGCTGTAGATATGATTAAGGACATACTCAGAAAGGCGGATACGCAGGAGACACTTACCGCAGATCAGGCAGCCTTGGCGGCTGTGCTCCTCGCGGAGTAGCCTTCCTTCCCTTGGGTACTGAAAGTGGCATAGCTTACTTCCATGCCACAGTACAAAGAAGCCCGTATAGATACATTCTTAGGAGCCTCTACAGACCGTTCAGGCGTAGAGCTTCTTAAGAATGAATTCACAGCTCAGACGAACTATGAGAACAATAATCTAAAGGGTCTTAAGAAACGCCCTGGGTCTACTAAAGTGTTTAGTCAGACTCATACAGGTAGTGCAGCGAAGGTGATAGGAATGTTCACGTATACGGTGGGTGGTACAGAAACCTATATTAAGGTTCTAGCGGATGGGAAGGTTTATAAATCTACAGGTGGGGCATGGTCACAGATCACAGCTTCGGCTCCAACATTTACTAATGCTGATACGTTCTTAGCTTCTCTTAACACTAAGGACACTGGAGCTGCTAATACAGATTCAGGAACCTCAGAAGCGGGAACGGCTAACAGCTTAGAGGATCAGGATAAGACGTTTACGGTGAACACATTTCTTGAAAAAGTGCTTACAGTAAATAGTGAGATCAAATTTATTTCGTCAAATGATGCTACAAATATCTTTGTTAAAGAGAGATTCGATACGACTCCATCTGCAGACGCTTACACAGTTAATCCTAGAGCTGTAGAATTCTTCATCGCTAACGGTACAGATTTCTATAAATGTGATGGCACTACATTCACAAGGCTAGACAACTCAAATTTTGCACAGGCGTTTACGGGTATAACAACTCATGTGGGGCGCTTATTCGGATGGAAGGGTACGAGACTTCATTATTCAGATCTTGGAGTTGGAGAACATTTCTCCAGAGATTCTTTCGAGGACTTCGCATCTGATATTCAGGTTGTAAAAACTTTTGGTGATGTATTGGTGGTATATGAACAGGAGAAGGTATCTGTATTGAGAGGTGATAACCCCTCTAATTTTAGAATAGAAGAGGTTTTAGACATTGGTACAACATCTCCCAAGACAGTTGCTAATTACCACGGCCTGTACCAGTTCTTCCTTAGTGAGGAGTACGGTGTGATTGTTCTTAGTAAGAGTGAGCTTAAGAGTGCGGGGAGAGGTGAGCCTATCTCTGTTTCTGATGATTACTTCAATAGCGATATTCTTGGTCAGTCTTCAGCGAATATTAAAGCCTCATGTGCGGACGTCCATAAGGGGCAATACCATCTATGTATAGATGATGACTGGTACAAACTTAATATAGCTGCGAGTGATAAGACAGGATTTAGGCACTGGGTCTGGAATAAAGATGATAGGCCAGCTGCACAGGATGCAAATGTTCTTGGACACTACGGCACTAGATTCGTAGCAGGAGCGCAGGATGATGGTCAGGTTTATCATATAGAGAATGGAGCTGCTACAGATGATGACAGTACTGCTATTGCTACCTCATTAGAGAAGCAGGACTGGAATCCTACTGGACGTAGAGACAATAAGCACTATGCAAGAATTAAAGTTTCACAGGCTACTACAACCAACACTGCAACTATGAATTACTTTGCTGACCCGGAAGGTTCTACTTATGGATCAGCAATCAAATCTATAGATCTTAAGAATGCAGGAACTTCTGAGCATGATATTCCTTTCACCGCTAATGCTTCAGATGTTAAGAACATAGGAAAGAAGATGAGTGTAAAGGCCACAGAGAGTGGGTCTGTAGCTGTTAGTGCTATAGAAGAAATCTCAATGCTTTATTTACCCGGTATCGAAACTTAATGGTTGTGATCCCGTCAGTAGGGGGTGGTGGAGTGACGGGGAACATTTCTTCCGGCCTACGTCCACAGGCTCCCAGGCTGGGGGATGAATTTGTTGATCCTTACACTGGAAGAAGGGAAGTCTGGTCCGGTGATGTCTGGGTTGCTGTATCAGAAGGAACCGTAACCTCTATCTTCGGTACAGGTAAGGATGGAAGTTTGGTTGCGAGTGCAAATATCACTTTAGATTTTAATAGTCAGAACGTGCTGATCAAAGAGTACGATGATCTTCATATTAAATCTGGAATAACTTTAGATGCTACCGGTGTTCCTTCCGATGGTGCTCTCTTAATCTTCCGTGTGAAGAGAAACTTCACATGGGAAGGAACAATAGATTTATCACAACTTGGATCAGATGGTGGAGCCGCTAATCAGCTAGTTCTAGGGGCTGGGGTGTCAGATCAAGAACAAGGAAACCCTGGAGATCCACCCTTTAACGCCTTTGGGGAACTAAGATCAGGGCAGGGAGGTAGAACAAGTAGGACAGGAGGATCTTCTGCTTCTGGAGGAGGAGGTGGAGCTTCTACCGTGACAGATGGAACAATAGGTAACGCTTCTAACATCCCTGTGGATTCAGGTGCAACTAACTCAGCTGGAGGACCGGCTGGGATAAAGATCACAGATGCAGCTGATGTGTTAGCTGGAGCAGCCATCGGTATTGCTATTGGTCCAGGTGGAGGAGGGGGGGCAGGAGGTGTCTCTGGATTCGCAGATACAAGTTCAACCATTACTTCCGGTGCTGGAGGAAAAGGAGGAGGAACTATCTACATTACTTGTGGAGGAATCTTTAACTTCGCTAGTGGTGCATCTTTAGATCTGAGTGGTGCTGACGCCGGGAATGGAAGTACAACACAAGGTGGAGGGAAGACTGAAGCTGCAGCAGGAGGTGGAGGCGGTGGTGGTGGTGGTGTAGGTGTGGCAATTGTAAGAGGAGCTATAACTGATGATGGGAGTACTACACTAGTTGGAGGGGATGCAGGAACACGATCAGTTATTACAGCTGGAGGCGGTGTTGCTGAGGCTTCTGATGGTGGTGCAGGAGCTACCGGTAAATGGTTGGTTGTAAGAGGCTAGTAATACACTTCCTAGATCATCCTTGATTCTTATGTACACTTCTCCTATATGTCCAATCTTCAAGTAATAGCAGCAAAGTTAGATTCGATGGAAGAAGCTAGAAAGGCGCAGGATGAACGCATCGAAAAGAAATTAGACAGGATCAATGGCAAGGTGGCAGAACATGAGAAGCGCGTAAGGGATTTAGAGATAGAAGATGAGAAGCAGAAAGGTCGTTTAAACACATTCCAGGAAGGATATAGAGTTACTAAGAGTTTTGTTGCTGCTATAATTTGTATCTCAGTTACTTTAACGGTTGCGGTGGTAGAGACAGCCACATGGGTAATCTTTAAATAATGGGACCGAAATTTTCAAAGTACACGTATCAGAACGCAGAGCTGATAAAGCATCTCGACCCCCTGGTAAGAGAGATCTTCTTTGAATTTATGCTAAGACTAGCGATGCGTGGAATCTATGTGAGGCTGACTAGCGGGACTAGAACGGTGGAGGAACAGGATTATTTATATTCTAAAGGAAGATCTAGGAATGGAAGGATTGTTACAAATGCAGACGATCACAATTCATATCACACCTGGGGACTCGCAGTTGATGTTGCGGTGCTATGGAGAATCGGGCCTATTACATTTAAAGCGCTCTGGGCGCCTCATCTTTATACAGAAATTGGTTATCTTGCGAGGGAACTTGGCCTACAACAGCCAATAGCAGGTGATTTACCTCATGTGCAGTACAGTGGTGGTGTGTCGATAAAGGGTCTAAAAGCCGGCAAAACACCCCCTAAGCCTAAGTTTATACCATGGGACAGACCAACAGTAGTTGACAGGGTAGTGGAGAGGATAACTTCTAAGGGTATAATTCCTTTTGTATAATTTCCCCAATAATTTATGTTTAAGATTTTAAGAATGCTAAAGCTAAATGGAAAGCTAACCTACGCTGCAGGTTATGGATTAGTAATCCTTGGCCTTGGACGAACACTCGTAGTGATAGGATCATTTGTCTCTGGGCAGATGGATATGGAAG
>Ga0255047_10000964_pt1 | contig 22146 bp, 24 predicted proteins | sample JV7_2_1_MG_FD_183640 | JGI IMG/M metagenome (GOLD analysis project Ga0255047, IMG submission 183640) | Seawater microbial communities from Jervis Inlet, British Columbia, Canada - JV7_2_1 | ecosystem: Environmental > Aquatic > Marine > Inlet | place: Canada: British Columbia | collected 2016-10-06 | reverse complement strand
GAGCAAGGCCATCGCGCCCCGTGAGGAAGACGGGCTGACTTTCACGGGCGCCACGGAGTTCTAGTGAAGGTGCGGATGACATCGACGGTCAACCCCCGGCTGAAGTCGCTGGACGAGGCGATGCGGCTGCAAGTGCCCGAGTTGAAGACCATGACTGGGCAGGTGGACTACCGATTTCGCGAGAACGAGAAGGCGTTGTTCAGGTCGCAGGGCGCATCCGGCGGCAATCCTTGGCCGCCGTTGAGCGAGAAGTACCGCAAGTGGAAGAAGAAAGCATTTCCTGGCCGCAAGATCATGGCGCTCACCGGCAAGACCCGGAAGAGCCTAACCACCAAGGGCGCAGGGCATATTGCACGCGGCATAGGCTCGGGTAGTCGTGTCCGCATCGTGGTGGGCACGAGTCATCGCACTCCGGCCTACCACATCGATGACAGCCCACTAAAGAATCCCAACGTGCCCGAGCGCGACACCCTCCAGACCACCGAGACTCAGTACAAGCAGTACCGCAACATCATCCATGAATATCTACAGGATGTGAAGTGGCCTCGTGTAGAGCGGACCCTCGCTGCATGGAACCGCCATAGAAGGGGGGTCGCGTGACGTGGCCAACCAACTCCTCGACCGTGGGCTGGAGTCAGGCACGCTCGACGGCGCCTACTGGACCAGCGCAGGTGACGCGGGCTACGTCGAGAACCAGCAGGACGTGGTACGCGCAGGCGGCTACGCGCTGCGGGTTGGGCTGGCCCACCAGCTCGGCGGCGGCAACGAGTCGGGGCAGGCGCGGGGCTACACCGGCACCGGTCTGGCTATCGGCACCAGCTACACGTTCCGCATCTGGCTCAAGTCCGACAGCACCAACGTCAAGTTCTCGCTGCTGGTCCTCCACTACCCGGATGGCATCGGGGCCGCAGCGGTGCAGCTTGACAGCATCCTGGCGTCCACGCTGCCTAGCGGCTGGAACGCCCTCGACTACACAGTCTCGATCAACGCCGGCGCAATCAACGCCGACGTCGTGGAGTTCGTGCCGCAGGCCCAGGCGGGGCTCTACGTCGACTCGGTCAACTGGTACGTGGACGACTGCTTCTACGGTGACGACTTGGCTATCAAGCTAGCAGAACGCGGCGTCGGCTCCATCGTGGCGCTACTCAAGTCAGACCTCGGCACCGAGTTGGGGTTGATCGATACCGACCGTGCCGATGCGATCACGATGGTCGATCCCGCGGCGGCCAACTACTACGAGTACCCACGGGCCCTGATCGCAGGCAACGCCGCCCATGTCGAGGTGTTCGAGGGCGAGATTGACTTCGGCAGCTTGGTGGACGGCAGCAACACCGACATCGCTGCCCAGCGTGCGACGTACACGCTGCCGCTGACCATCCGGGTGACGTGGCTTAACCGCACCGGGGACACGATGACCCAGATGGTGCAGCGCGGCCAACGCTACTCGGCTGGTGTCTACAACGTGCTCATTAAATCCAACGACCTCGGCGATGCCGATGGTGCGACTAAGATCGGCAAGGTCACCAGCGTCAGCCCGGCCCATGCGGGGATCAGTGGCGAGGGCACGGACCAATTCAAGGGCCAGATCACGATGACCGCAGAAGTGCGGTGCGAGGAGACGCAATGAAGAACGGGACATGGCTGGTCGTGGGCGGGAAGAAAGTCCCAGGCGTTCCCCGCTACGGCAAGAACGGCAAGGTCGAGGGCTACGACAGGGCAACCACGAAGCCGAAGCCTGCGGCAGCGGCGAAGGGAGACTGAGCAATGGCGCAGACACAGCTTTACACCCACAGGGCGCAGATCTTCGTCAAGGAAGAGTCGAGCCAGGATACCTACATCACCCAGACGGCAGCCGATGTCATCCTGGCCGAGATCGGCGATACGCCGTACACGATCAACGGCGAGAACTATGCGCCAACCACCATTCGCGGCGACTTCCTGTCATCCGATGAGATCCCCGGCTACCAGTCGGCCGAGATGACCTTCCGGGTGCCGATGCGCGGCAGCGGCGGCACCGGACCGACCACCGAGCCGGACTACACCGAGGCGCTGAAGGCTTGCGGGCTGGCCTACGCGGCGGGCCCGCCGCAGACCTACACGCCGATCTCCACCTTCGATGGCGCAGGCGGCAACCCCGGCATGTCCTACTCGGTGACGCTACTCGAAGACGGCGTGGCGTACCAGATGCGCGGCTGCTTCGGCAACGTGGTCTTCGCCGGCGAAGTCGGCCAGCCGATGTTTGCCGAGTTCACGTTCATGGGTGCCCCGGTGGACGTGATGGACGACGCACTGGAGACGGTGACCTACGACACCACGGTGGCGCCGCTGTTCATGGGTGCGACCTTCGCCACCAACTTCGGCGGTGCCTACAGCCCCAAGGCGGTCAGCAATTTCACGCTGGACCTGGGCAACCAGGTCACGCTGGTCGGTGACATCAACGACGCTGCGGGGGTCTACGCCAGGATTACCAGCCGCAAGTCCTTTGGTTCATTCGATCCCGAGGCCGCGCTTGTCGCCACCCAGGACTGGTACGGCATCCAATTCGCCGGGACTACCGGCACCATCGCCACGGGCGCAGTCGGCGGCACGGCCGGTAACCAGTGGGCCATCGACATCGGCCGTTCGGTCCTGCGGCCCATCACCATGGCCAGCAACGAGAACATCCGCAAGTACGAAGTCCCGTTCGGCGTGTCGTCTGCACCGGCCGACGTGGAGGGCACCAACTTCGACGTAACGATCAGCTTCACCTAGTTCACAACCGGAACACTGGAGGGAGACATGCGGCGTTCCAGTCTAGCGAAACTGAAAGAGGTCACCTGGGGCAAGGTAGACGGCGACCCACTGGAGGTGGGAATCGTTCCCTCGGCCTCCGGCGCAGTCAGTGCCCTGGCCATGTTCGGCGCGTTCAGCGAGGACGCGAAACGGGAGATCTGCAAGCGGGTCTTCGTTGAGTTCCGCAACTACAACGAGAACGACGGCGCCCCGATCAAGAACACCATCGATGCACGGATGGAGTTGTTCGACTGGCGGCCGTGCCGGGACAAGGTGGCCGAGCTCATCAACCAGGCCCACGAGGGCGCGGCAGAGGGGGAAGCCGACGCCGCCTCAGATTAGCCCGGTACGCCGTACCGTTCCTGAAAGGCGGCAACAACGCAAGTTGCACGGACAACATCCCATGCAGGCACTACGACCCATGCGCTCGATGCGCTGCCCAACTCTGGCTGACCAACGAGGACTGGTACCTCATCGGGTTCTACCGCCACGTGGCGGACCAGCAGACCGGCGAGGCGATGCCGAGGCTGGAGGGCTACGAGGCTGCCTGTCGGCTGCATGGCTACCCCGAGGAGCACTGGACCTGGTTGGTCTCGGGGGCAGTGATGCTGCACCGGCTGCTGGCCAAGCAGGACGAGGTCAACTGGTATCGCGAGTGCGGCAAGAGCTACCGGGAGATCGGCCCGGAGGACGTGGCTGATGGCGACTAGAGGCGACGTCCTACGGCTGCGGATTGATGTTGACAGCAAGCAGGCGATCAAAGAAACGAAGCAGTTTGAGAAAGCTGTTACAGGATCTAACGCCAGGGTTGTCTCTAGCAACAAGAAGGTGGCTGCTGGCTTCGAGGGCTCGCGGATCGCCGTCGCCCGGATGCGTAATGCCACCCTGTTGGTGTCGTTCGCTATCAGCGGGACGGTCCTGGTCCTCGATAAGTTAGCTAAAAAGGCCGAGGAGGTCGGCGGGCTAGAGCGGGCCTTCGGAACCTTGTCCGGCCGCATCGGTGAGCTGTCCGGTGAGTTCATGCCCCAGATGCAGGCCGCCACCAAGGGTCTGCTCTCTGAAATGGAACTGATGAAGCAGGCGAACAACGCCATCATCCTGGGCGTTGCGAAGACCAGCGACCAGTTCTCGCAACTCACGAACACCGCGCTGAAGCTCGGTAAGGCTGTCGGCCTCGACGCCAGGGCGGCCGTCGAGTCGCTGGTTGTCGGCATCGGCCGCCAGTCCCGCATGATGCTCGACAATCTCGGCATCATCGTCAAGGTTGAGGAAGCCAATCAGGCGTATGCCGCCGCCCTCGGCGTCAACGTGTCGGAGCTAACGCTAGCGCAACAGAAGCAGGCGTTCATGAATGCCGCGATGCTGGCAGCAACGGCGGCAGCAGCCGGACTAGAGCTTAACGTCGACACGCTCTCGGGTAAGTGGTCGCAACTCACGACCGAGATCGCCAACACCACGGCCGGGTTGTTGGATTTTATCAACAACGCCCCGAGCGGCATCGAACGATTAATCGGGATGCTCAAAGCCGGCGACGTAGAGGGCGCTCTTGGGTTTCAGGGCGACAAGCTATCCAGTACCAGTGCAGGTGACGGACTCACGAAGGCGCTGGCGCGGAGCAGCGGCACGGCCGAGGAACTTCGCGCCATCGGGGACAAGTTCGGCGTCGACCTGTCCAACTCGATTGCCCTTGCGGTGCTGCGGGAGATGAAGACGGCCGATCTGGTCGGCCCGGTCGAAGAGGCGATCAACGTGGGCGGGCCACTCAAGATCGGCTTCGAGCCCGTCTTTGATCTCGGCGCAGTCCAGCGTCCGCCCTTCGAGCAGATGCTCTCCGACATGGGCATCAAGACCACCGACGAATTGAACATGGCGGGCAAGCGGATCGCCGAGGCGTTCCAGGGTCTAGGCGCTCAGAACCTCTCACCCGAGCGGACGGCGGCGGTTGTAGATGAGCTAGTCAAGGCCGCCGAAGCTGTCACCGGCGCGGGTGGTCTCGTGCCCGGGTTTGAGCAGGTAGCCGCCGAGACCGAGAAGATTCAGCAGTACATCATGTCCGCCGACGAGGCGATGTGGATCTGGGTCCAGGGCGGGGCGGCTGCGCTGGGTGAATCACTGGCCGCCACGAACGTGTCGATGGAGAGCCTCGGGGAAGCCATGTCTCGCAGCCTGCGAGGTATCGGCGTGGACGCCGCTATGGACCTCGGCGACACAATGGTGGACGCCGCCTTCGGCGCCGAGGTCGCGTGGGACAAGTTCTTCAAGCAACTCCTGAAGGACATCGCCAAGGCCATCATCAAGGCGTTGATCCTCAAGGCCATCACCAAGGGCATCGGCGGAGGTGGCGGGGCCGCAATGGCAGGCGGCGGCATTGCTGGTGGTTCCGCCATGGCCCACGGCGGCATCGCGGGCGCACGCAACGGCCTGATGGTGCGCGGCGGCATCCCCGGCCGCGACTCGGTGCCGATCATGGCCCAGCGCGGCGAGGCAGTGCTGCCGGTCAAGCTGACCAACCTACTTAGGGGCGCGGCCGAGAACTCCCAGCAACGGGCGGCGGGGCCGGTGACAGATCTCAGCCCTACTACGTCAACGCCGTCGCTCAACGCCGCCTCGGCCGCGTCCACCAGCATGAGCGTCAACATCTACGCCAATGACGCCCGGTCGTTCCGCGACTACCTCGAGGATCAGCCCGAGGCGCTCATGGCCGCGTTCCGCCGGGCCCAGCGGGTGGGGGGCTGACATGGCCGACTGGCCCATCGCGGGAATGTCCAACTTCGGCTTCCCCGGCTTCGTCCACCGCGTCGAACTCATCGGCCGCCCCACCCTGGTCTCCCGCTACGAGGACGGCAAGGAAACCCGCAGGCAGAAACACGCCAGTGAGTTGCGGCGGTGGACTGAGCGCTGGGCTGTCAACCGCACTGACATGAAGGCCATGCGGGCGTTCTACGACAGCAAGGGCACGGCGACCACGTTCACCAAGCTGGCGCTCGATGCAGCCGACGTCACCTTCGGCACCGACACGGCCACCGCTCGATTCGAGCGGCCCCCGGCCTATGACCAGGTCGGGCCTAGTTGGTATCACGTCACGTTCACGTTCATCGAGGTGGTTTAGTGGCGGTCACGCTCAATGCGGACCTTGAAACTGAACTCACGGCCGACAGCAACCGGCCGCTGCACCTCTATGAACTGGAACCCGCTGGGCCCGATGCGGTTGATGTAATCACGGACGGCGGCTTCGAGTCGTGGGCATCCGCCACCGACCTGGACGACTGGACCGAGGTGACCACGGGCGGTACGGTTAACCGCGAGGCAGCCGTCCACCGTGCGGGCACTTACTGCGCGAGGCTGGACAAGTCAGCCGCCACCCAGGTCTCGATCTACACGACCAACGCCGCCCAGTGGAACATGACCCCAGCCAAGTATTACCGGGTAACCGGCTGGGTGAAGTGTTCCACGGCCACCCCCGGAGGGGCTTCGTTCCTCCGCGTCTACCGCACGACAGGCACCGACCAGTACCTCCAGGCCGATGGCACGTGGGCGGTGGGCACGTACAGCCACCCGCTGCCGGTGTCCACCGAGTGGGTCTGGTTCTCGATGTGGTTCCTGGTGGACGCCGCGTTCGCTGCCTCTGACGACTTCAAGATGCGACTGGGCAACGTGGGCGATGCTTCTGCGTCATTCTACTTTGACGATTGGAAGATCAAGGGCCCTTACGACAACCCCGGGCTTTACTATTCGTCGCAGTCGCAGGCCCTCACATGGAACGGGCAGACGTACACCGAGCTGGCGGTCAAGGCTGCCCCGGTCACCGAGGACATCGGCCCCCGCGCACCCGAGGCCAGGGTCACCTTCTCCAACATCGACCACACGCTGCGGGCGCGACTGCTGCCCACCGACCTGCTGACCGGTAACCGGTTCATCGTGAGGCTTATCACCCGGGACTCGTCCAACAACCCGATGCCCGGTTCGCTCATCGAGCACAAGGGTGTGATCCAGCAGCCCCGCCGCATCGACCAGGACACCTTTGAGATCACCTCCTACGGGCTGATCCACGGCCTGCCCGGGGTTTGCCCACCCCGTAGGCTGGAGCGGCCCTGTGGCTGGACCTTCGCCGATGGCGCGGAATGCGCCTACACCTCGACCACCACGGCAACCAACAACGGCACCGGCAGCACGGCGCTTGTCGTGGCGTCGGGTGTGGATCTGGTGGACGGCCAGACCATCTCTGTCGGCGATGGTAACTCGGTGATCTCATCGGGTGGCGGCACGGTCAACATCACGTTGGCCACCCCGCGCACCTGGATCATCACCGACCCGGTGGCCTACACCGACTGCACCCGTGAAGGCCCGGCCTGCGACAAGCGAAACCAGGAATACCGCTACGGCGGCTTCCGTGGCATCGAGGACAACAAAGGCTGGGCGGCGCTGCGGATAGATGCGCTGATTGCCTTCAGCACGGGGGGCGGTTACTCGACGCTTCTCGGGTACATGGACAAGGCGGGCATCGACCCCCTCGACCGTTGGAACTGGCAGCGGCGGCTGACCGGCAGCTACAACGCCCTGCCGCAGAACGAATCACTCGAGGAACGCACCCGGGTGGTGCCGGTGGTCTACGGCCGCCGCCTCGTCTCCGGCTCGATGATCGAGCGGTTGAACCTCCACTACACCGAGTTGAACGCGACCATCATTCAGGTGGCGATCTACGTGCTGTCCGAGGGCGAGATCTCCGGGGTCGTGGATTACTACGGCGACGAGAACCGGGGTGAGGAGGTGACCGCCAACCTCGGCTCGGGCACCCGCAAGATGACCGGCTACTTCTACCGGGTGGGCGGCATCGGCGTCAACACCAGCGAGGTCGAGGCCGACTACCTCAACGACACCACACAACTGCGCGACCAGAACCGGGACTACTTCAGCGGCACCCAGGATGCGCTGAGCCGCACGGCCTACGCCACCTTCGTCGAGCAGGTCACGACGCTGGGGGCGGACAACCCCTACGCAGTCACGGTGCCCTCGTGGGACGTCAAGGGTGTCGTGGTCTGGCGCTACACCAACGACGTCACGCCGACGCACCTCCCCGGGGATGGCCCGGCCAAGGTGTTTACTCGCAACCCGATCTGGCAGGTGGTGGATCTGCTGACCCACACCCGCTATGGGCTGGGCGGGGTGGTCGAAGAGGACGACATCGACTTCACGGTCACCGAGCCCGAGGCTGATGTGTGCGATGTGGAGGTGAGCGGGCTACCGGCCACCGTGACCAGTACATCCGACGACGCCGACAGTGGCCAGTTCACCGTCTGGACCGTGGACGATACCAGCCAGTTCTCCCGGGGCATGACGGTGGAGCATGACGACGGCACCCCGGTGCAGGGCACGGTCACCAACGTCTGGGACTCCACCCGGCTGCGGCTCTCGATTGACGACGTGGCGGCGGCTTCGCCTGACACGCTCACGCCGATCCTGCCGCGTTACACCAACGACCTGACCCTCGGCAGCAGCGCCTCGTTCTCGTCGCAGGTCTACCGCATCCTGGCGTCCTGTGGCGGCTACGTGACTTACGCGGACGGCAAGATCCAGCTCAGGGTGGAGCGCAGCAGCTCCTCGGTGGCCCACTTCAGGGATACCGGCTACGCCCAGGGCTACGGCATCATCCAGGATTCGTTCATCCTCGTCGGCACGTCCAACGAGGACAACAACATCAACAGCGTGGTGGCCAAGTACAACCACCCCAACAACACCAAGAGCGAGGCGGTGGCCTACGACTGGGACCACCGTAAGGACAACCTGCTCAACACGGTGGTGCTGGACATCCCCGGGGTCAACACCCGCAATCAGGCGCAACGGCTGGCCGAGCGCAAGCTGGCCGAGTCGCGCACGCTGGGCCCCGGTGCGGAGTTCATGGTTGGGCCGATCGGTGCGAAGATCCAGCCCGGTGACCTCGTGACCGTGACTCACCCGGTGGCCGACTGGACGGCAGCGGTCAAGCGGGTCAAGCGGGTGGAGCGTTACGGCCTGGGTGGTGGCGATGAGTTCTTACACAAGCTGGTCGTGGTCGACTACGACGCCACGCTGTACAACGACGACACACCGCCGCCGCTGACCTCCTTCCGCCCCGGTAGCGCCAACCCCGACATCACCCTGGCCGTCAACTCCAAGGTCGGCAAGATCATCCTCACCTGGACGCTCAGCGAGCCCGTGGCCGACACCACGCAATACAAGGTCTTCAAGTCCACATCCAGCATGTCCGGGGCACCCGGGGCCAACGGCGAGCTCGTGGCCACCGGGCTGCTGCGGCCGCATTTCACCTACGTGACCTCGGACAGCGAGATCGGCACCACGCTCTACTTTCAGGTCGTGGCTTTCCATGGTGGGTACTACAACCAGCACCGGCACAAGTCCAACGAGATCTCGGCAGCGGTGATCGCCACCGACCCCACCGCCGACCAGCACACCCCGGGCGTCAACACCCTCTACGACGGCAACTTCGAAGACGCGAACCTCTGGATCGTCAACCCGCCCTCGCCGACGCAGTACCTTCCCGACACCTCCCACGCCACGGCCGGGATGGACGGCAACTACACCACCCCAGATAACGCCTGGGATGCTGACGCCGATCCACCCACGACCTCGGCCTTCGCGACGATCAACACCCCCGGGCACAAGTACGCGCACGAGTGGTCCTTCGCCGGGGCTGCGGGTGTCGAGTCGGGGCAGCTCAGGGTGGTCGCCTCGACACTCAGGACCGGGGCGCTCTCACAGTTCAGCACGCACCTACTCAGGCTGTCGGTCGACGGTGGTAGCTCATGGACCGACGTGACCGAGGTGCCTGACTTTGGCGGCGCCCAGGCCACGATCCTCATGCCCGTGGTGACGGCGGATCGCAACGACATCCGGCTGCGGTCCAACACGTGGTGCAACCTCGGCGGCACGATCACCGGCCGCGTCTACAACATCTTCTGGGAGACGATCAACACGGCCACGCCATTCTCCCAGATCGAGTCGGGGCTGCTGACCGTGCTCAACGAGACGGCGCGACGTGACTGGCCGGGGCACTACGGCAACGCCGCGCAGTCGTTGGCCGAGGGCCAGCAGTACGTGACCTCGTTCGAGGCCAAGGCGCTGGACACCACACCGACAACGACCCTGCTGGTGACGTTGCACCAGAAGGAGAGCGACACCTACTACACATTGGGTGGTGTCCAGGCCGCGTCGATCCTGACCACGTGGCGGCGGTTCGCCATGCGGTGGACTGCGCCGGCCGGTGTTACCGATGGCGCCTTCGAGATCACCATCTCCACCGGCAGCACCGAGGCCATCGTTATCGACCGCCTCATGATCGAATCCGGGGACAAGATCCACGCCTACCAGTTCCACATCGATGAAACAGGGAAGGCGCTCAGCTACCCCAACGGCATCCCTGGTGATTACGACACGGTCGGCGCCTGGACCAGTGACGCCCAGGTCCGCATCGCGGAGGTCACATGAAGAAACTCATCGCCGTCCTGTTCGTGCTGGTTCTTGTCGGCGCGGTATGGGCGCAGAACAAAAAGCCCGTCTACTTCCAGACCTATCCGCCGGGTACGGAGGGCGACTACTGCTCACTCCAGTACTGGGACGGCCCGGTGATCGTCAAGGACGACAGCACCAACACCGGCCAGAACACGTGGTACTGCAACCCCACCGATGGCCTGTGGGATCTCATCGCCCCCGGCACGGCCACCGACCGCACGGGGTGGTACATCCTCAGCGACGACATGGACACGTTGGCGGAACTGAATACCCAGATCACCGATGAGACCATCGTCCCCCAGACCAACGCCACGTTCCTCGGCACGACCACCTGGGAGGACGGTGACGCATCGACCACGCTACAGTTCTCATGCTCTGGTACGGACTGCTCGTTGACCATGGACGGCGCAGGCGCGGGCGAGAACATCACCATCGACAACAACGACGGCGCGTTAACGCTCCAGGGCTGCCGCCTCCCCCAGGTCTGCGCCGACATCAACCAGCGCATCGACCTCATCACGACCATCCTCCGCGTCGGCCCCGGCAACGATGCAGACGCAGTCGCCAACGTGGACTTCCAGATCTTGTTCGAAAACTTCGATGAGAGCTACACACTCCTCTGGGACGAGAGCGCGGACAAGTTCGTCCTCTCGGAGGCCCTCAGCGTGAACAACGCGGTGACCATCACCACGGCTGGCGTGATCTCCTACGGTGCGGGCGCACAGGACATCATCTCCAACGCCCAGTTCGGCACCCCGTTTGAAAAGAGGTTCCTCGGTGTCTCAGGGATGTACCAGACGTACACGTTCGGCGAGTCGATTGTCGGCCCCGACGGCGCAGGTGGCGAGGAGTCTTGGCACCTTGTTAACGCTGGCGGAACCACCGTAGAGCGACTCATTTCGACGGGGGATGTGAACGCAGGTAGTGTGACCTTGGCATCGGCTGGGAATGTTGAAATCCCGGAGACGGCATCAAAGCCATCGTTTACTGCGGGATTTGGATACTACTACGTCAAAGACGACTCGCCGAGTACGGCCTACTTCGAAGACGACACGGGCGTAGAAGTCCAACTCGGCCGCTACGGCGCGGCTACCGTCACCGTCCCAGTCAACTTCACCGCCTTTATCGAACAGAATCAGAAGCAACTCGATCAGAATATGTGGGGGTCGCTGGTCGCGCTCGACACGGGCGAGGCGATCAACAGTATTACCACCATCATCGAGACGAACGGGATCTCCAAGCTGCTACTCGTCCTGAATACCTGCTCGGACTCGGCCGGGTCGATCACTGCGACGGGGACGAGCGTCCACCGGGACACAAAGGCCGAGACGGGGTCCGATACCTCGGTGATGACGATCTCCGGGACGACTACGGACGGGAGCGACACCGACGCATCCTCCAACGTGCGTCACGCATTCACCAACGCCTACATCACCGACAAGTGGTTCAAAGGGTCGGTCACGTTCTCAACGTCGGATGTCACCTGCACCGATGTCGATGTGTACTCGGTTGCGTTTGAACAGGTGAACGACTCCCCCGGGTTGACGTTCACGACCTACGATATCAACGCGCTACCGACCAACAACTCGGCGTGGCTCTACTCCTACTGCTACATCCTCGACGTGACAGGCGATGTGGCGAACGTCACGCGCACGGCGACACTGGAACTACCCGCCGCCGACGTATCCGCAGACATTCCGTACCGCCTGCGGCACGGCGCCATCGGCTCCGCGTTCGATGGGTCCACGGATGGATTCTGGTGCGACTTGTTCCTCGGCCCGAACAACCAGACCTATTGGGAGCAGTTGTCCAGTCGCGTATGGATTGACAAAGAACTCTTTTAGCAGGAGGTAGTCATGGGATTTCAGTTACCGGGTCAGCAGCAGAGCAAGGTAGACTTCTCCAAGCTATTCGAGAACCTTGGAGGCTTGAGGCAGGGGCAGAGTGGGTTGCAGCCGCAGACCGCTCAACAGGGCAACACGTTCCAGACCCCCTCGTTCAATCCAGCGGCGGGTAGCCCCGCAGATCAGTCGAAAGCGCAGGGGATGGACACCCTCCTCCAGATCCTCCAGAGTCAGGGTGCGACCGACCCCATGCTGATGAACCAGATTCTCTCGGGGATCTCGCGTGACACCGCGCAGCAGCAGAGGTTCACGGCGGGTCAGTTCGCTCAAGGCGGGGCGCAGAACAGTGGCGTCGGGCAGGCTATCGCCGCGGCGCAGGGGATGGCTGGTGTCGATCAGACGGCACAGGTCAGGGCGCAGGAGGCGCAGCGCCAAGAGCAGCGCATGAGGGAAGACCTCGGCCTTCTGATGGACTTGGTCTACGGCCCCGAACTGGCACGGGAAGAAATGGCGAATCAACGCGCTATCGCTCATATCCAAAAGCCTGACGAGCCGAGCGATCTGGAGAAGTTCCTTGGCATCGGAGGGGACCTTCTCGGCGCCGCGTCTCAGGTTTCGCAGGCCGGTGGCTTTAAGGACATGTTCAAGGACCTCTTCTAATAGGTGGTGCTATGGCAAACGGAAACGATCCCCTGGCCTTCATCCGGGAACTCATGTCTGGTGGCGGGCAGATAGCGCCTAACCCTCTCGTGGGGGTGCAGAACCCGATGATGGGGTTGGTTCCTCCTACGCAGCAGGAGCAACCGCTTGAAGCTCCCGTGTTCCCAGACACGGAATCCATACAAGCCCCTGCGAACAAGAAGGCGCTGCTCCTTGCGGCCCTCGGCAGGATTCTCAGGTCGGGCGGAAACGCCCGCGGTCGGCTACCGCAGCAACGCGGCCCCGACGCACTCCAGCAACTCGTCAACCGCAGGGGGCTGGAGACCCAGCGCCTACGGAACGATGCCCTGCGGAAGTTCGGCGCGGAGCAGCGCACTTTCGAGCGTGACACGGCACGGCGGGACGTAGTGGCCGATCGCGCCGAGGACAGGGAGTTCTCCGTCGAGGACCGCGATGCCCGCATCAATGCGATGTTCTCCAGGGGCGAGATGGACGCCGCCTCGCGGAAGGAGATCTCTGACGCTGCCAACGCGGCACGAATCAAGGCCGCAGAGATCACCGCAGGAACACGGCCCAACCCTGCCGCCGAAGCCAAGTCCGAGATGATGAACCGCATCAGGTTCGCAGCCTACGAGTCGAGGAAGACCTTCGCGGAGCAACTGAAGACCAGCACGGCCAAGGACATCAGAGACGAGTACCTCATGTCTATCGACGCGATGGGCCTTGACGAAGGCGCGAAGGCGCAACTCATCAACTACTGGATGCAGTGGATCGACCCAGCCTTGGTCGCCGCCGAGCAGGCCCCCAAGCACGAACTCGGACCCGGGCTGACCGGGGCATTCGAGGACGTAGGCCGGACGCCTCCAACCGGGGACTCGATGAGGGAGACGATACAGGAGCAGAGGGGACTCGGGCCGATCCGCGATCTTCTCTCGTTCGGAAACCGACCCGCCACTGCGCCAACTGGAGATGTCCGGTCAGAGGCGATGTTCAACCAATGGCTGAAGCGCCTCAACCAAGGACAGTAGATGCCCAGCCCGTTCATAAAGAGCCTAACCGAGAGTGGGTCTGACCCGCTTCGTCCATCGTCTCCGTTCCTGAGTGCGCTCTCCACTCCTACGATGAAGGCACGCCAGCGCCCATCGCTGGATGAACTCCGCGAAGAGGTCACGCTGCTTGAGCAGGAGCAGGCCGAGTTCGGGGCCTCTGGGGTCGAGCAGGACAAGCCGGGGGTGTTCAGGACTCTCGTCGATCTGCTGTCTCGGCCTAACTACGCCACGGCTGGCTTCGTCGATGAGGTCATTCAGGGGAGGTCGATCACGGCAGGCTTAGGTCGGGCCATGACTGAACTGTTCTCTGGTATCGGAGGCTTGCAGGGCGAGAAGGAGGCCTTCGGTGAGGTGCTGGAGGATGCCGGGGTAGGCACGAAGACCCTCGCAGACGCCTTCCCTGCGCTGGAGGGTACGTGGGTGGGCAACTTCGGTAGCCGCGGTGCGGTGGGCTTAGCCCTCGACATCGGTACCGACCCGCTGACCTACATGACCTTCGGGGCAGGTACCGGCGTCAAGGCGTGGACAAGCAAGGGCTTGCGCTACCTCAACAAGACTGGAGCCACGGAGTACAGCAAACTCGTCAGCAAGCATGTGAAGCGCCTGAAACCCAAGGGTGCGCTGGATGCCGTCGAGCAGACATCTGTGTTCACGAAGGCCCGCGAAGATGCGATGGTCGAGTTCGAGAAACTCTTCAAGGTCGGTGACGACATCTCCAAGGAGATGCTGGAGCCGGGTGGAGCGAAGCTATTCGGCAAGACCATCCCTGGTTCTGACAAGATCGGTGGTGCGATCGGCAAGGCAGTAGACATGCTCCCCGAGTCAATCGCTAAGCCCGTGATAGAGGGCGCAACCAAGATGCGCGACGGGATGGCCCGTACAATCAACGGGCTGTTCTCCCCCGAGGGTGCCTTCGCCAACCTCCCAGGTCCGATCAGGGCCAAGGCCGTCGAACTGACCAACAACTTCTTCCGCTCGTCCATCGCCCACCGCACTCACCTGATGGGCCAGATGAGCAAGTTCGAGCGTGTCTACCGCAAGATAGCGAAGACCGACCCCGGTATCGGTGAGCGGTGGCACGACATTCAGGAGGGCATCCTGTCGCCCAGCGCGATCAAGACCGCCGAGGAGCTTGAGGCGTTCAACGGGACGATGGCGCTGTACAAGTCGATGGGCGAGACGATGGTGCGCCACGGGATCATCCCTGCCGAGAAGCTACGCGGGAACTATATCTTCCATGTTTACAAGAACATAGAAGACCTAGCCCAGTTCCACCCCAACAAGACAGGGAAGGGGTCGGGGTCGCTGGGGTCAGGCGGGAAGATCATCGAGGACCGTGTGTTCGAGACGACACGCGAGGCCCAGCGCGTCAGCAAGGAACTCCACGACGAGGCACTCCAGAAGATGTCGAAGGGCGAGGCCGACCGTCTCTACCCCGTGCTAGAGCCCAACTACGACGTGTTCGAGAACATGACCGAGTACATCGGGAAGCACTCCGACCTCACGGCGCGTGCTGCGTGGCGGGAGGAGATGGCTACCCGCTTCGGTAAGACGCTGGACGAGTTGGTAGATCCTGACGCTGTGTACGGAGTCACAGGCGAAATCCTCACAGGACAGAAGGTCTTAGACAAGATCATTGCCCAGACTACCGGACAGCCAAACGTAACTCGACTGCGTAATGCAGTGAAGAAAGAATCCTACTACACGGAGGTAGATGTACCTCTGTCGCGTGTCAGTTATTCTGGGAAGGTGGACCAGTCGTTAGCAGATGCGTCGAAGGGAGCTGTTGTGCTAGATAGGGCCGGGGTCGTGATAGACGGCAGGCACCGTGTAGCCCAAGCAAGAGCGCGGGGCGACAAGAGCATCAAGGCTCTCGTCCCTGTTGACCCACCGCCTAAGACTGGTGCACCGAAGGACTTCGCGCCCGAGACGGTGCCTCTCCGTAGAGTGATCCAAGAGGGCGACATCGAGCGAACCCTCGTTGACAAGTTCGGGGCCGATGGGGCGCAGTACATCGCCGTGAAGTCGAAACTCACAGGCGACGAACTGATCTACATGCCCAAGGCTATCGCGCAGGCGTTGGAGTCGGTCAACTCCAAGCTATTCAACACGGAGCAGTACAGGGAGTTCGGGAAACTCCTGAAAGGTTTCGACTGGCTGAACAACAACTTCAAGTGGGGCGTGTACACCATCTGGCCCGCATCGGCCACGAGGGATGGCTACTCGAATATCGCGCTGTCCATGCTGCGTATCGGTGTCGCCGCCATGGACCCGAAGCGTCACATCGCAGCCGTGAAGTTGATGGCGAAGCGCAACCTTAGTGAGCAGTTCGCCAAGAGTGGGTACACTCTCGGCCAACTACGCGACCTCTCCAAGACCTTCGGGGTGTGGGTTCCCGGTCAGGTGTTCGTCGAGCAGACGGGGCGGTTCAAGCTGGGCAAATTCCGCCGTGGTCTCACCGAGGCCCGTGCAGGGATCGAGAACGAAGCCCGCGTGATGCTCTGGCTGGAGGAGATCCGCAGGGGCGTTGATCCCCGTACCGCAGCCGATACCGTGGGTGAGTTCCTGTTCAACTACGGTGAGGTGTCCCGTGTCGAACGCGACATCTTCCGCAGGCTGATCCCGTTCTACACGTTCACCAGAAAAAACGTCGAACTCCAGTGGAAGATGCTGCGCCGCAACCCCGGGATGCAGATCAATCAGATCAAGCCGTTCCGCGGTCGCACGGAAGAGAACGAGCAGATGGTCCAGTGGGAAGCCGAAGCACTCAAGATGAGGATGGACAAGGACGGCCGCACCGTCCACATGCTCACGGGTATCGACCTCCCGCTGCGGAACCTCGACACGATCTGGAGGGGCGACAAGTACAAGACGGCCCGTGGGCTCTACGGGATGATAACTCCCGTAATAAAGACAATTCCTGAAGTTCTTCTCAATCAGGACTTCTTCCTCGGGAGAGACCTCACCCGCACCCAGTCGGGGGCGATCGGGAGGTTCATCGACAAGGTGCCTACGCCGCAGGGCGTTAAAGATTGGATGGGCTACAAGAAGACGGTGGACGACGCGGGCCGTCCTCGGTACACGTTCGACGGTAGGAAGTTCACGCTCTTGTTTCGATCCTGGGCTCTGTCCCGTGCGATCTCTACCAGCGACAGGCAGTTCAGAGACAATATGGGAGCGGGGGGGGTACAATGGCAGCGCATGATGCTCGACGTAATGACGGGCCTTCGGGTCAAGTCGATAGACCTTGACGAACAGATGCAGCGTCGTCTCTCCTCCCGCATCCGCCAGTTAGAAGACGCCCTCGCCCGTAGGGGTGCCCGCGAGACCTTCAGGAAGCGATACAAGCCGAAGGACTTCACCCCTGAGAGCCTGCAATGAAACTCGGACGCAAGCAGGAGATCTTCGCGCAGAACCTTGCGCTACTGATCCTGTGGGCCTACGACCACGGATATCGGATCAGGATCGGTGAAGTCTGGAGGTCGAGTCATGCTGCCGCAGCCTACGCCGCTTCTGGGCAGGGTATCGTTAACTCCAATCACAGGCTGAAGATAGCGGCAGACTTAAACCTTTTTAAGAACAGTAAGTTCCTAACAAAGACCGAGGACCACCGACCTCTCGGGGTGTACTGGAAATCACTCCACGAGGACAACCGATGGGGTGGGGACTTCAAACGTCGGGACGGGAACCACTACTCAATGGCGCATCAGGGTAGAGCGTAATGTCTCCTGAAACAGCAGCGGTCTTCGCGGCGATTATCGGAGTGATGCTGGTGTTGGCGAAAATCATCGATAGGCTCATCTTCAAGAAGAAGGACAGCGGCTCGTCTGCCCCGTGCATGGGTCTAGTCAAGGAAACAAGGGAGATGGTCAAGACACTCCACGCAATCCACGGCGACGACGAGATTCTCTCGAAGGTGCGCGACATGCACGCTGCCCACGCCCGCACCGACGAGGACGGCACACCCCTATGGTACGTCCCGAGGTCGCTTCAGCATACGCTCGACAGCGTGGCTACCGCGGTGCGAGATCTCCATGAGACCGCACGAAAGACCTGCCGGGTGCAGGAGCAGATCCTGGCCCAGTTGAAGAACGGGAAGAGATGAGCGAGAGGAGTAAAAAAGGTTCAGAGCTTATCCTTATCTTACTCCTGGGTATGGTCCTCGGTGGATTAGGTAGCGAGATGATGGGAGAGGGCGGTAGGATCGTCGAGGAGGCCCCCTGTCCTGAGCCCCCAGAGGTGCTGGAATGCACCCTGATCTGCCCTGAGCCTGTCTGTGAGGCCCCTGTGGTGGAGATCCCGGAGCAAATCTGCATCTGCTCCAAGGCCACGGAGTACGGCTGCCTCCACGAATTGAGGACCAAATAGGTGTATATTCAGGATCTCAACGACAGCGACCATATTTGGTGTGAAGTCTGCGGCGTCACCCCGTTAATGCTGGACAGACTTGAGGCAGACGACAGAAATGACCATGCCGCCACCGATCTGATCTGCGGGAAGTGCCATTTAGTTATTGCCACGGTCCATCACATCGGGAGTGCCGAGGCATTGAGGCCCAAATAGGTGGATATTCAGGACATTAGCGACCTCGACCCGGAGCCGTGGGTGGACCAAGCTATCCGCTTCGGGCTCTACATCATCGACCACCCGGTACTTCTGGGTCTGGTGGTCCTGATCGTCGTCGGCCACTTCTGGTCGAAGAGGAGGAAAGAGAAATGAAGGAACAGGTACAGAAGCAGTTCTCGTTGGAATGCCTCTGGTCCCGGGTCGTCCGGGTGCTGATCGTGGGCTGCACCTGGGTCGGGGCCAACGGTGCGCCGACCGACGCCCAGACGTGGGCCTTGCTGGCCGGCGGGATGCTCGGAGCCTCCTACACGGGCGGAAAGAAGGGGAAATAGCCATGAAAATTGGACCTTGGAAACTCCTCAGGTCGATCCCCCGGCTTGTTATCCTGTTCGATGGCTACGAGGACGTGGAGAGCGAACTCAAGAACATCGACAAGGCCAGATTGACCGAGTTGATCCCACGCACGGACACATGGGTCGCGGACTGGCACCGGTTCATCGACTCCGTGAAGAAGAAAGAGAAGCGGTGATTGTCGAATACTCCCAAGACGGCTGCTGCACCACCTGCGGGGACTATTTCAAGGTGATCTGCCTCGAGTGCGGTCGGTGCCCCGCCTGCTGCCCGGGGACGGCTGGGTGTAGGAAGCCGGAGAAAGAGGTTGACCCCGACCCCTGTGGTGAAGTAGATTCTGATTGATGCCTAACCCTACCCCCAGAACAGGCGAAGTCACCGTAGGCTCCTGCCTGATTTGCGGGTCACCTGTATACAGTAGGGATCCGCTGATCCACGGGTGCGGTGGACTGTTACGAGACACTTGCACCTGCGCCGTAGTCGGCATGACTCCAGCAAAACGGGAGGAGTTTCTAGGCGTACCGCCGCTTGACCATACATGATATCCGGGTGTAGACTGCCGGTGTGGAGCTTCACAACAACACGCTGACAGCGAAAGCGCAGTCACCCCCGGCCTTCAGCCGGAACCCTCGTAGCATCCGTTGCGAGGGTTCGCTGTTTCTGGCGTACCAGTGTGAGGCAGAGCCTTCGTGGATGCCACCGAGGGGTGGATGGGGACCGGGAGTCAAGGGCGCTGTGTGGGTTCACTCCCCCGTCACCCTTTCAGGGATGCGCCCTCGCCCGTCCATTCCTCAGTGGCATTCACTCGCTCCGAACACTTCGCCGAACTGACTGGTTCGCCGCACAGAGAACGGTCGGCTGACTGAACAGCGAGTGTAGAACCGTGCCGGGTTGCCCGCGTTGATTGCGGAGCCCAACGTAAGGGGATGGTAACGGACGCCTACCCCACCCGGCTTCTGGTTCAGTGCCGTGGACTTAAAGCGGACTGATCCGGGAAAAAGGCTCCGCTTGTCTTGAGATAAATCCAAGGCAGGAAAAGCTCGTCAAGCCTCTCCAAAATTTTATTGCAATCTGGAAGTGTCTGACATGAAAGGACTTCCAAGATACTTCACATTTCCTCTTGTATTCGTGTCCGACATCGGTAATATGGGGGCATGAGAAAACGAGAAAATAAGACCGAGAGAGTCACGATCAGGTACACCAAGAGCGAGGTGGCTAGCCTGCTTCGACTGGTCAAGAAGCAGGAGATGCGAACCATCTCTCGGTTGATCCGTGCCTTGACGACGGGCAAGGCTGCGTAATGGACAAACTGTCGATCATGGCTCTGGACGAAGTTATCGCGGCACTCATCAAGGAGAAGTGTTCGACGGGTGACAACGCCTGCGACCACCCTAACGCCGACGACTACCTGACCGGATTGCTGTCCGATCTAGGGTTCAGCAAGACAGTCAGTGCCTATGACGATGTTGGCAAGTGGTACGAGTAATGGTTTCTCGCCCCCCGCGGTGTGTCCCCACAGACGAGACCCCTCTACCCATGCCCGGAGCGAGGACTCTCTGTCGGCCAGATGCGCTCATGGCCGCGGGGGGCACTTAGGAGGTGAGATGGAGTACCGCCCCGGGAGGTTCGCCGCAGCCCAGATCATCATCCTTGAGGTGGTTCTGCTCTTTGCGGCCCTTGGCATCCTGATTTTTTTGAGTAAATAACGGAGGTGGAGATGGAAGGGACGGAACTGGTGAAAGCGGAGGTGGTCGAACTCGGCACCCTGAGAGCGTCTTCTGCGGAAGAGATGGTCAGCGAGGCTAGCGGGATAGCCAAGTCGCTGACCAAGGTGATCGAGAAGAACAAACTCTTCACGAAGATCGGGCACAGGAAGCACGTACACGTCGAGGGGTGGACCACGCTTCTCGCGCTGCTGGGGATCGTCCCCCGCGAAGTCAGCATCGAGGAGAAGGCCGATGGCGGCTACATCGCCGTGGTCGAACTGGTCAGGATGAGCGACAGTACGGTGGTCGGCCGTGCCTCGGCGGAGTGCGGGATGGACGAGCCTACGTGGAAAAGCCGTCCCCGGTATGCCCGCCGGTCGATGGCTGCTACCAGAGCCACGGGCAAGGCCGCGAGGCTGGGCTTCTCCTGGATCATCTCCCTCGCTGGGTACGATGCCACCCCGTATGAAGAGATGAACGTAGGGGGCGTTACAGCGGCTCCTGCGAAGGCTGAGCCAGTGGCGGCTCCCGCAGGGCAGACCACCTTGATCCACCCCGCCGATGAGGTCTGCGTCCATTACGGCAAAAATGCAGGAACGCCCGTCTCCGAGTTGAACGACTGGAAGCTGGGGTTCTACTACCTGAAGGCTGCGGAGAATATGCTGAAGCCGCAGCACAGCGATGCCGACAAGGCGCTCCATGCCGCGTGCATCGCAGAGCATGAGAAGCGCCAGATCGACCTCCCCGAGCCCGACGACGACAAGTATCAGCAGTGAGGCACATCGTCGCACTCAGCGGTGGGAAGGACTCCACGGCAATGGCCCTACGCCTACAAGAGACGGAGCCGTCCATCGACTACGAGTTCGTTATCACCCCAACAGGGAACGAACTCCCCGATATGATCGGCCACTGGAAGCGCGTCGAGGGCCTGCTCGGCAAGCCGCTACAGGCCGTATCTAACGGAGTGTCCCTGCTCAGTGAGGCTAGGCGGCAGCAATGCCTACCCAACCACAGGATGAGGTGGTGTACCCGCCTGCTGAAGATCGAGCCGTTCCAGGTCCATCTTCTAGGCGCTGCCCCGTGTACCAGTTACGTCGGTATCCGCGCTGACGAGGTAGCCGACCGCGACGGGGTAGACCACGAGACCATCGGAGAGGGGATCACCAACCGCTACCCACTGGTCGAATGGGGCTGGGGCGTGGCCGACGTTCATGGGTACCTGCGCGAGAAAGAAGTCACGATACCGAGGCGCACAGACTGCGGTCTGTGCTTCTTTCAGCGCATGGTGGAGTGGTGGACGCTCTGGAAGGAGCACCCCGACCTCTACGAAGAGGGCGTTCAGCTTGAGCGCGACATCGGGTTCACGTTCCGCAGCGAGAAGAAGGACTCTTGGCCCGCCTCACTGGCTGATCTGCGTGAGGCGTTCAAGGGCGGCAGGACGCCGCGACATGCGGGGCAGCTAAAGATGTTTACTAGTGATAATCGGTCAGCTATGTGCGCGTGGTGCGCGAGATAAGGAGCCAAGCCATGAGAACCGCAATCGTCCTGATCCTTGCCTGCCTCTGCCTGCCTGCGATGGCCCAAGACGCTGACCCGTATGGCTACACCGAGCGCATGGAGATCCTGTCGAGGATGCACTCCGAGTTGCCGGGGATAGCGCGGGACACCTGCGACCGGCATCAGCGTTCGACG
>Ga0255047_10000959_pt1 | contig 22325 bp, 33 predicted proteins | sample JV7_2_1_MG_FD_183640 | JGI IMG/M metagenome (GOLD analysis project Ga0255047, IMG submission 183640) | Seawater microbial communities from Jervis Inlet, British Columbia, Canada - JV7_2_1 | ecosystem: Environmental > Aquatic > Marine > Inlet | place: Canada: British Columbia | collected 2016-10-06 | reverse complement strand
CGGCTGATCCCCGGTATTTGATTCTTCGAGCACGAAAAAACGCGGGCTGCACTCCTCCTCTCCATCGGAGCAACACGAACACCAACCTTTTATGACGACGTTATCACCTTTCTGAATTATCCTAAACAATTTGTGTTCTCCGCTTTCTGTACCTACATTATACACGCTGGAGAACATCACGTCAACAACTAAATTGTCAAGAGAATGTCAAGAGTCTTTTGTTAAGGTTTCAGGGTGCTTATTAAGGAAAACAATAAAATCTTCAAGGGCATCGTCAATCTCTTTTCTGTAGAAAGCGGTGACGGGGCGGTCTGCCCTCCTTCGTTCTTCCCGTAGAAGCTGGAGAATCAGTTGTTGTGTCTCATATCGCATAGGTTACACCGTATGCTGTGAAGTAGTCAATGCAGTATTCGTCAGTTATGTGACCGCGAATCGCTGTCTTCGTTCGTGTCTCGGGCTGCTTCCACGTTGCTGCCCGAAAGATTGCGCCGTCCTTTCGACGGATGAAGCCGTAGACGGAAGCCGAGTTTCCACCGAAATCATTTTGATTTTCGAGGATCAATTTATAATATACGCGGCCCTTTTGGGCCGTTAGGACTGGTGGCCTCGATTCCGAAAAGAATGTTTTGCCCACGATAATCTGTGGCTTCGCGACTTGTTCGTAATTTACATTGACCTTCGCCTGGATTTGTGGCAATAGCCCGTCAAGGATATGCTTGATTTCAAGCTCCGAATGGCTTGTATTGATTTCTGACATTAAAAAACTCCCAAAAGATAAACTCTATACATATAATATAACATATATTTTATAGTTTGTCCAGTCTTTTTTTAAAAAATTATACTTTTTCTAAAAATAAGGGTATATCCTCCGGATTCTTGTAAAGCTCTATCGCTCGACGGTGCCAGAAGGAATATATTTTTATTGATATAATGGGAGTATAAAGTCTTAAATTATCATAGGGATCTTCTATCACCTCCTGAGAAAAAATATATTCTCCGCCCTCTATCAATTTTTCTGATTCTATGACAATACCATAGCAATAGTCAACTTTTTCACTAGCTGATTTCCACCTCACAATATCCCCAACATTGTAAGTTTGCGACTTCACAGCGCCCTAATCCCCCCTGTACTCCCGGATCGACATCATATCATCATATGACTCCCGCTTGAGGTCAGACAATTTCTCAAGTTCTCCGCCGTTTCTCAACGCTTTGAAAACTAGATTCTCAACTGAAAATTCACCGCCAGTTTCTAAACCTGATTGTCTATAATTTCCAATTTTTGTCCTCAACCTATCCGAATCTCCATAGACTTCTTCATACTTTTTGTCTTTTTGCAACTTCTCGATCATCTTAATTGTATCTTGAATCGATTTATACTTTTGTTCGATGGCATTTTCGCTCACCTCGAACTCTGCTGGTTCGGGAACAATTAGCCAGTCATTGTCCAAAATGGAGTATACTCCAGATGAATGGTGAGGCTCGTTAATATTCTGGACATAGATTTCCACTTCGTGCCCTTCAATCATTATCTCATGATTGCGGTTCCAATTTGTTTTTGCTTCAGATAAGTATTTTTCCACAAGCTCTACACTTTCATCGGCCGCCGAATAATCTATTACAATATGTAAATCTAAATCTGATTTGCCTGTCCAATTATAATTTGCCATAGATCCCGTCAAAGTAATATTTAAGATTTTCGCCGGTAATTCTAATTTTTTATAAAAATCTTTGGCGATTCTAGAAAGTTTAACAGCAATCTTTGGTTTAATTTTATTATCTTTATCCCAGATATCTCTGTTTAAATCCTCTTTAATATCGGGGACGAGACTGACTTCTTCCTCCATCGGCCCAAGACCTGACTCACCCCTCGGTGGACGTGGATGTATATACGGAGCGGTGTTTTTATTGCCACCCTTGTCAAGCTGGGCCAATGCTTGATCACCCTGCTTTTTATACGCACTCTGGACTTGTTGCGTAGTTTTCATTTCTTTTAAAATACTCCGGTACTCTTCCCATTCTTCTAACATTATTTTCCATCTCCATAGTGTTCCTGCTCTCCATCCTGGTAGGTGATGATTGTCTTATTTGCCGGGTGCGGCTCAATGTGAACCTTTATAAAATCCGACATAGAATCAAAAATAGCTATGCCTCCTCGCGGGGTTGGGTACAGCCAATGCACAATACATTGGCCGGTGCCCAGAACAACCCCCTCGATAATTACTCCCTCACCAGAGACACCAGTTTCGTCGTGCTGGCGGCATACGGTAAAAGTCCTTATACCTCTGGGGGCCAATTTCGCTGGGGGCTTTGGTTTTAAATCGTTAGCCTCGCTATCCTGTGGTTGTTCTTCCATTGATTTTCCTTTATGTTATGCTTCGCCGACTGCCTTAAAATCTTTCAACATTTCGTCAGTCAGGGCATCTTTCAAGTCATCCAGTAGCTCCCGAACATTTTCTCCCTTTATTTTTGAAGAGCCATTCATTTCATCGATCATTTCCCAAACAGAAGAATTTTCATCCTTCAACGCGAGAACCTCTTCTTCCAGCAGTTTAACAGCGCGCAGCAAATCTTCATTTTTATTTTTTAATTCTGTGACAGCGCTCGATGGAACATAATAAAAAATTCCAAAAACAAAATTTAACACTTTTCTTAACATTTTTCACCTCAACTATAATTAGTTTCTTTTATATTATAACTTAATAAAACTAATATGTCAAGGGGTTATTCTATAATATTTTATAGAATATGCCATCTCAACCAGGGCACCCTCAAGTGGAATAACATTAAAATATACTATATTTGTTGCTGAATCATAGCTCCACAAACTTTTTTCCATCGGCAGACCGTCCTCAAATACAACTATCGTATCCTCATAAGGTATATGCTGTAACTCATATTCCTCATAGGGTTTAATATTTTGGGTTGCCTCGTCCACGCCGGATGACCAATCTTCCTCACAAATATCAATTATGTTTCCGGCGAAAAAGTTTACTGCATCCATATATTTTACCCCCACCATTGTGGAGTTTGGAATGTAAGAACAAATAGAGTCCGAGGGATAAACATGTCCGATAAATGCCAGGTATACAGATGGGCGCTGTAGGCCGTACCAATTTATAAATTCTGTACTTGTCAAGGTGCTTTGCTCTTTTTCATCTGTGACAAAAACAACCAAGAGTGCTGCCGTTGGGCGCATCCAGGTTTTAGCATAGGTGTCAAACATCATATAATTTTGCACAGCCGAGAAACCAGCTTCCGAACCGTCATATGGAAGTTGATTATACATATTAACTGCGTCGGAAACAGTATCCCCTCGTGTGAGAGGGAAAGTAGTTGATTGAGCTATTCTGCTACCATCACCAGCGGTTATCATCTTCAACCTCCAATTAACATCTGGGGGCAAATTGTTTATCATATGATCAATACCATCCATCAAGGCTGGTTCATGAGCGACCATAGAACACGATCCATCGATCACCCACAAAATATCTATATCTTCATATGCACCTACCTGAATAAAAGAATCAACCCACACATCAACGTCTGGTTCAACTGTTACATAGATTGTTTCCTTCTCCGGAGGGGTTCCATCTGTATGAATTACATAATCAAAATTATTATCGCAAGCTGCGAGGAAACAAAAGAATAAAATTATATATTTTTTAAAATCCATCATTTTTTCTTTTCTCCAGAGTTCTTATATTTTGCCGAACATACTGCATATCAATTAAATTCGCAGGTGCAACGTATACAATTGAACCAACAAGGGTGGGTCCGAAGAAGCCCCTACCAACCATAATTGAACTCACAACTCCGACAAACCTCCCACTCGTATCAAATACTCCAGATCCGGATGAACCACCCCAGGCGAGCGAATGCATAGCCAGATCAGTGCCGTATCCGTCTCCGGCGATTTCACCCTCAAAAGTTAAAAGAGAGTTTCTACCCGGAAAACCAGAGTAAACTACCGTTTCGCCAACTGAATATTCTGGATCCCTGACAAACTTGGCCGGGGTTCTACTCCCCAATTCCGGAGTTACCAATATGGCTATATCCACATATGGATCCCAGTAGACCAATTTTCCAACTACTTTTTCAAGAGGAGAGGTTATCAGTGCCTCGCTCGTTAAAACAGTCGGTGGCCCTTCGGCCCATAAGTGGGCCGCAGTCACAACTATGTGGTGCCCCCTATATTTAAAATAAGTGCCCGTCCCCCGATATCTGCCGCCGGGTGCCTGAACATGTATTTTTACAGCAGATTCGCGGGAAACACGCTGGGAGCGTCCCTCAATGCTGTCTTTTACTCCATACTCCATAAAACAACACTCTTGATCGTCCCTCACTTCTTGGAGGGAGGGAGGGAGTGAATCACCATCTGCTGTCCAAAGAAATCCCTCCTGCGAGGAGCAACTTAAATTTGTTAAAATTACTCCAAAAAATAATACTACAATTAAACCGTTAATCACCTTCCTTATTTTATTCATTGATTTAGTTCCTTATGAGGCCGTACCTCTATAAGTAAGTATCAGTGAAAATATTAAAAGGGGAACTATTTTTTCGAAGGATTATCTTGCTTTTTACCGTATTCTGGCAGCTCTTCTATTTCCTCTTCTGTTAAAATCTCTTCCCTAACCTTGGGAGTGGCAGTTTCCGTCTTCTTTGGACAACTACAAAGAAATAGTAAAAGGAACATTATCCTATTCATCCGATCGCCTTCCGAATAGCATCAAGATAAATTTCTCCAATATTATTTAATTTTTTTATTTCTTCAAAGTTTGACCACCGATAGTCATCGTGCTCTGGCAGTTCATCTTTTTCGAAAAGTTCTCCCTCCCAATGGGTCGTTTTAAAATATCTTTTCTTGCCATCATCATATAAAAATTCTAGAGATAAAATATTCAAATTCGTTTCCTCTTTTGTTTCCCTCGCTGCACCATCCTCCCACTCCTCTCCTTCCACCAAATGCCCACCCGGTAAGTCCCACTTTTTAGGGTATCTTTGATCTTCCTTTCTCAGCAGTAGCAAAACTTCCCCGCACTTATTCACAACAATAACCTTAGCTATTTTATTTGTATCTCTTAATTTACGAAATGATGAAATTTTTATATTTATGGACACTACTGGACTCGTAATGGATGTCGAACGACTCGAATCACTTTACAGCCTGGGATCTCCGAACCCCGGATAATCGGGAGGAGATGATCTTTAACAAAGGTTTTGGGTGTGACCGAATCAGAATGAGGATGAAATTTGATCTTCACGCGGCTAGAATAGGATGTTGATACTTCCCGATATGATGAATCAAGGGCAGTCACAACAGTAACCCCCCCGATGGAACGTATGTCTTGTAGAGTCTCCTCCACTCCATATTCCGCCTGTATTTTTAAAAGCAATTCTACCTGGAAAGTTCTTAATTTATATTTTTCTTCGTGGAGCTTTCCTAATCTCTCTTCGATGATTTGATCTAATTCTGTGAAAGGCATTTTATTCCTCACAATAAATAGTTTATTTTATTTCCAAAATACCTGAATTGCTATGATAATAAAAGATAAAAGCACACACACCAAAGTCTTTGGCTCGAAAATACTTTCATTAAAATACCAGTAAGTCAAAAATGGAAATACCAAATAGGAAAGCCCAAAGCCAAGTAGCCTCGGACCCCACGCCTCGCCCATCTCTTCGACTGCAAACTTCATTCCAAAAATAAACAGATAGCTAGTCGGGAGAGCAAAGATCAGAGGAATATAAATAATATTTTCCTCGCACCACTCCCAAATAAATTGAGAATAGGTGGCATACCACGCGACGACGTGGCCACATAAAATAAGTGTACATGCAAAATATAGTTTGAGAGTCACTACTCCCTCCGGTAGTCATCTTCGAGTCGGACAACATCATCCAGATGATTGGTACTCACCTCAATAACCTCCACATTGCTTTCCATCGCTGCGAACCTATGTATTTGCCCCGGCTTGACATGAAAGGATTGTCCCGGCGTGAGGCGAATTACGTTTTCATCTTTATCATAATTATATAAAGTTCCCTTGAGAACATAAATCGTTTCTTCTTTCTGATTATGATATTGTCGCGACAATCTATTTCCCGAAGTTATATGTAGCAACTTGCCAACATAATCATCCGTTTGTGCCCAGATTATCTCGTATCCCCACGGCTTATCAATTTTAATCTGCTTCATTTAAAACCCACTTTATATATTTTAAAAGGCTATCGCAATAATTTTCTTCCCACATATTTTTCTTTATTTCTATTCCGAGCTTCTCTGATAAATTACGCCCCTCATACCAAGCCATTATCTCTTCTCGCATAACTTCCATTCTTCCGTCTATAGTCTGTGCATCAACATACTCTGGAATTTTATTATTCTTGCTGCGAAATATAATGTGGCCGGCCTCATGCAACAAAATGATTAACTGTGTTAAAGGAGGGTGGGAGCTATTTATGGAAACAACCCCCGCATCATCTGGATTTTCCGGGTCAAACCAAAATTCATCCATCCCATCCCCATCAAAATCCACATATACATCGTACTCGTCGATGAGAAAAGCCTCGACGTAACTAATTTGTTCTTGTATCACTTTTTAGAACGCCCCCGAGGCCGGCCCCTCTTGGAATAACTCTTATTTAAGCTATGCTTATTGCTTCCCCTACCCCAGAAATATTTACTATTTTTTTCATCTATAAATAATGAAACACTTATTTTGTTTTCCATCACAATAAAGTATCTAACTTCCAAGTTGCCATACTTCGGCTTCCTTGATCTCTTTGTTGGAGGCTTATTTAGGTGAGTTAGACACCCATCGACTATCTCTTTGGCCGCCAATCCTTCCTTTAAATAATCTTGTAAGGGCTTCTCTGGAGTTATATAGGCAGTGATTGCCCACTTTTTTGTCCCGAAACCCGGCGTGTTGAAAGCTCCCCCGACATACCTGCCCAGCTTTTTTTTATCGTCTGGACCCGGCAAGATGGCTGGTTCCAAGTTTCCAACTTCATTAAATTTACAAACAATCTCCATATCAACCCCTCAATAATTCTAATTTTTGATTTTTTAACTTATTATAAACTTCGTCAACGGCGCCGACAACAACAATTTCCTGGCCATATGTCCCCTTGTTTATGGTAATGCGGGTAAAGTTTTGTCTAGCATCTAAATTTTGTGGTAGGCGCCCCTCTGACAATAACCCCTTTGTAGCCGTATCTTCCCTCATACAAACAACATGGTCTGGGTTTATGTAAATTGTTCTTAAAGAATAATTCCTCACCACAGTTTCATTGTCAGTCCCATAAATTTCTACAAGTTTAATATTCAACCTTTTCTCCTGATTCGTATACATGACATGACTGAACAGTCCAGAGACTTCCCTCGTAGAACACTTCGCAATATTCTGGATATGGACTATTAACAAACATAAGTTTTTGTGGGGCCGCCAGTACCACTGTCTTTTTAAAGTTCGTGCTCCAACAATAGAATGGCTCTTCGCGGACTTGTTCCTCGAATAAAAACATCATAACGTCAGATGGGACGTGGACGTAATCACCCTGTTTAAGATTTCTCTTCACTTTCCCCCCATTCCTCGGCGTCCTCCTGCTCCGTTTCCGGTATAGCAGAAATGGCCCGAACATATCCAGACAAAATATCCATTGAATCGACCAGCTTTAGGTCCAATTTTGCCAGACTAATCCTTATTTCCTTTAGTTTCTCAACGATTGTCAAAGGATCGCACCCAATCGTGTGATTCAATTCCCCGTGAATTGATCTAAAATTTTGTTCACACTCTTCTAGAATGCGTGATACCTCGTTCGGTACGTCATCTAGGTCAACGGAATAAGTTATATTTACTCTCAAATTTACCTCTTTCTAATAGTATAGCAAAGTTTACGGGAAAAGTCAAGTGCTTAACTAAAAAAAGTTTGCCAGATAGTTGCAACAGTTAATCCAATAACGGAAGTCATTATGACCCAAACAACTTTTGAAGTTTGGTCCTTCCATTGTTCAATTGCCCTAAGTCTAGCATAAAGTCCTTGGTCCGGGTTATAGACAGCCTCTTTAATTTTAGAAATGTCCTCTGTCATTCTGAATTGGCATTGCCTCATGGCGTCCAGACTATCGACGAGCCTGTCTAACTTTCCATCCATCTCTACAATATCTGTCATTTTCACATCATCCTCTGACATAAGTAGCCCTCCCCTGCCTTGCGATTTATCGAGTGAAATAATTTCCATAGTATTCTAAATAGATGCTTATTTTTCAATCACCGCACAATTTGTAGTTAAAAGAGTGCCAGAGACTGATGCTGCATTCTGTAGCGCCGTCCTCGTCACCTTAACTGGGTCAATGACCCCTACTTCGATTAAATCTTCTACCTCGTCGGTTAGGAAGTTATAACCCTCACTTCCCTCATGAGCTAGTACGGTGTTACAAATTATATCAGGTGACAGGCCAGCATTCAATGCCATTTGTCGAAGGGGCGCCTGAACTGCCTCTTTTATAATTTCAACGCCAAGAAGCTGATCGTCATTATCTACGTCAACCTCTAAGTTTGTAGTCGCTCGGATCAACGCCGTACCTCCGCCGGCGATTATGCCCTCCATCTGTGCAGACCTAACTGCCTCAAGTGCGTCCTCGACCCTATGCTTCTTCTCGATCATCTCAATCTCGGTGGCTGCGCCAATACGAATGATGGCAATGCCGCTGGATAATCTAGCAATCCTATCCTGAATTTTTTCGCATTCATGCAAATTTGCTTCTTCTACCAAATCGGCCTTTAGATCGCGGACTTGGCGATCAATTAAATCAGCATCCCCTTCGCCGCCCACGATCGTTGTTTGATTGCGCGTTATATCAATTCTGCCCGCTGTTCCAAAATCAGTTAGTTTAACGTCATTGAGCTTTCGGCCCTGTGACCTGCTGATAAAACTTGCTCCCGTAGAAATTGCCAAGTCCTTTAAAATATTCTGTCTCTCTTCTCCGTAACGAGGAGCCTTAACTGCTGCGACCTTCAAAGTTCCCTTCAAAACATTCATAATTAAGGCCGCCAGTGCTTGACCCTCGACTTCGCTGGCTATGAAAATTAAAGGTCGGGCCTCTCTAGCAGACAACTCCAAGATTCCCATAATATCTTGAACGTGTTCAATCTTTTCATCAGTTACTAGCAGGAGTGGATTGTCGTAAGTTGCGGCCCTTCGCCTCTCATCAGTGATGAAGGCCGTTGCAGCATAGCCAGAGTCCATCCTAAAGCCTTCCACAAGGTCTAGGCTGGTTTGATGCGAACGTGCCTCCTCGACCGTAATAGCGCCGTCCTTTCCGGCTGCACTAACAGCGCGACCGACCAGGGTGCCAATCACCTTGTCGTTATTGGCCGAAATGGTGGCCACATGCGAGATATCTTCCTCACAACTAATGGGCTGCGCTGCATCCTTTAAGTTGTCAACAACGACCCCAACTGCCTTCTCAATTCCGCGTTGGAGTTCTATGGGGGGGACACCCGAAGAAATATACTTCTGCGCTTTAGTGAGAATCGCTCGCGACAACACTGTTGCCGTCGTGGTTCCATCACCGGCATCTAGGTTTGTTTGCATCGCCGCTTGTTTAATAATCTGAGCACCAGCATTCTCAATTGGATCTTCCAAATCCACAAACTCTGCTACTGTAACCCCGTCTTTCGTAATAATGGGCCTCTTGCCCTTCTCTTGCAGAATAACGTTCCTTCCTCTCGGTCCAAGGGTCGAAGCTACATTATCTGCCAAAACATTGATTCCTTTTAAAATCTTTTGGCTCATCTCCGAGCCAGAACCATAATGCTTAGTCAATTAACACCTCTCTATTTTTCTTTATCAACGACATTGTCGACCTTATCTCTTAACAAATAGGCGTCTTCCCTAGCCGCTAGTGCGCGCCTCTTTCTAGTTACATCTTTTTTATCGACCCCGAGAAAATATCTGTTTATATTTTCGCTAAAAGAGTGAAGTGCTGAATAGATGGGGATAAGATCACTTGCCAATTTATCTAAATATTTTTCCGTAATTCCCAGCAGGTTTTCTTCCGACAAGTCTAGCTGTCCCACGTTTTGTGATACCGAGGCGGCATATGTAGGAGAAATGTGAAATTGTGCTGAATTTTGATAACCTGGGGTTTCCCTCAAGAGCGCGATAAATTCACTAAAATTTCCGGTCTGCGCAAGTTTAACTTTTTCATACATCTCAGCCCCGCCGTAAAGATGATTAACACTGGCGGAATATCTTTTTATTTTCTTGACATCCTCATCCGTTCTGTAAGTAACGGAGAAGGGCGCGCCAGCTTCTTTAAAGGCTCTGGCGGATCTGGCGATATTCTTCCCCCCTGAATCATATATTTTAATAATTCCCGGCTCTGTAACTCTATTTGAACCCCCAGTTTCTCTGAAGAAATCTGCCAACTCTTCTTTGGAAAGGCCCGAGACTTCCGACTCTTCTTTGACTTCGTGATATTCAGCCCACCCAATATAATCTGTAAAATTTTGCTGTGTAATTGTAAATTCATAAAAATCCAAAACGTCATTACCCACCTTACGAACCACCAAATAAGTTATTTCTGGCGGCTCTACCGTGGCAAAATGTTCCACAAGATTCTTGTAAGAGCCATCAATCGATGTGCCGGGAGATAATAATTTTAAACTATAATGAACCCCGTTTAGAACCACATCAGTAATGGGCTTTCCTGATTGCCCAGATGCCTCATCGCCAGCAACATCCACAATTTGAATACTTTGGCCGCCAAATATTCCAGCAAGAAATCCCTCGAATAAAAAGCCGCCAACCGACTCTGTGTATTCCACCAAGATACTCCTCAATGTCTCCAAAACGACCATGGCAGAAATAATTTTCGGAATGTCAGCGCCGGGATCGTATTGAATAACCTCATTAAGATTCGCAATCTTTCCCTCAACACTATCCCCCTTTAGGTTTTTAGTAAATTCCTCAATGATGGTCCTGTCTTTGTTATCAATCTTACCCCACAGTTCTGTGATCTTGAAGGTTGGTAATTTTACACCACCACGGAGAGACTCTGGCACCTCTTTCTGGGCCGCATCGTAAGTTGTAGAAATTGAGGCCTCTTCAAAGAGGGGCTGCAAGTTCAGCATGGTTTCTTCCACGACTTCCAGCAACTTTTTAAAGGAAAAATTGTTTTCCCCATAATGCTTTTTAATTAAATTGTCTAGTTTACTCATAATACTAATTAGTCTCCAAAATCCGCTTCTTCCAATAGAGTGTAGGTAAAGCTGTTTCCAAACGCCTCTTTTGATCTATTTACTATTTCCATAAATTTTTTGTATTCTGTTCCATTTTTAAAAACTTGACACCCAGCAGAGTAAGCTCCAACATAGTTTGTTTCTCCGGATTTCGCCCGATGGATATTTATTCCAAACCACCCCTCTTCTAGAGAGTCCGGATCGTGATCTAGGATATTATCTCTGTTGTTATCCCTCCACACTTTCACCTTTGATCCTCGCTGGCACAGCGCTTCGTGGGCAAAGCGAGGATTTCGCTTTGCGTGCGTATCAACTTTGTAAGTGCCACGATATTGATCCGGAATCAGGATTGCAGTTCCCGCTGAATTAACAGGGTGGTCAATCAAATAGTATGTTGACGGATCTGTCGTGATTCTTGCACTAAATACTTCCAACTCTTTTTGCTTGTTCCTATACAGAACTAAAATTGAATCATCAAATTTATTAGCTCTTCTGTTTTCTGAACGTATACCAATAATATTTATATTCCAAGAGAGATTTCCATCAAAATATTTATATTTCTTTTCTTTTAATATTTTCCTAGCCTGCTCGGTGATTATTTTTGCCTGCAACCCTTTTATAACTGGCATTGTGCGACCTCCTCATACAATTATATCTGCTATGCCTCGCTCTACTGCCTCCTCCGCTGAAAGATATACATTAACATTTTTAATAAATAACTTTTTCAGGACCGTAGGAGTAAAATTGGTATGTGCACAGAGAGCCTTAATATATAAATCTTGTATTTTTTGTGTCTCTTTCATTTCATTTTTTAAATCGTGAAGTGGACCTGCATTGCCAGCCACAACAGAGTGCAGCATAATTCTACAAGTGCGCCCGACCTTTCTCTTTCCTTTTGTACCCGCTGCCAGCAGCAGAACACCCGCTGACATGACCTTCCCCAGCCCGAACGTCACAATATCTGCTTTTGATTTTACTTCCCTCATAAAGTCATATATACTAAACATATCAGATGCTCTTCCACCGTCCGTAGAAATATATAATTCGATATCCTTATTTGAATCCGACAAATAGAGCCTGAATGCATATATTGTCTCTTCCGCCTTCTTTTCATCAATATCCTGAAAAATTCCTACTACTCTAGGCTCCTCACTCTGGTCTTCATCGGCCGGTTTTGGGTTTGCCATTTTGTGTCCTCCTTCTCTTATTTTTTGATTCCATATAATCTAATCCAAGCTTATATGGCTTTAGTTTTCCGGATTTCTCCCCTATCTCAATAAGATGATGGGGGAATCCCCTTGCCCACTTCTTCCATTTTGCCTCGCTCGAAAAATGTTTTTTAAATATCAGGGTCTTTGTCTTGGTCGATGGATCGTATCCCTCTCCGTATTCCTTCCAATCTTTCAACTCTTTTAGTATTTTGTTCCTATTCCTAACTCCCTTAATACCATCAATCTGTATGATATAAGTGAAATTATTATCTTTTTTTGTGTGCTTCCAAGCAGTTGCCTTCACTAGAATCCTCCCACTAGACTAAGTATATACCTTTTTCAATTGAATGTCAAGAACTTTTTATTACTTTCTCCAAATATCTCATTGCGCCTTGCCAGTCTCGATACTCAATGTGTGTGGAGTAATCGGGAGGAAATCTCAGAAGGATTTTCTTTATTGCTTTTCTCTTCCACTTTTTAATATTAACCTCATCAATATTGATTGATACTTTTATTTGATTTTCCGGTACTTGTAAATCTTTCATCGTTTTTCTTTTTACTTCTTTTAAGAATATCATATCTTCATAAGACCAAACCAATAATTGGAGAGAATAGAGTTCTGCTATTTTTAGTATTTGCACCGCCTGTGAAGAGCCATAGACTCTGCTAAAAATTCTGTGAAATAAAATTCCAAGTAAACAACCAATTATTATATTTATCATATCATTGCCAAAATGCACAAATGCCACGACAGATTGTGAGTAATGGCCGTGGCATTTGTATAATTATCTTTGTTATTTTCTACTCTTGGAAGCCATTTTAGCCAAGCGCCGCTTGACCCTTCTAGTGATTTCTTGCACAACTTCATCTCTGGATGTGGCAGTATCATCGGCCTCTTGACGCAAGCGCGGGATTGCCCTTTCTCTTCCCCTAGATCTAGCGCGTGCTTTTGATCCCAACGAAGAATCGTCGTCGTCGTCGTCATCTTTTTTGTCGTCATCTTTTTTGTCGTCATCTCCCTCCTCGGATAAGACGCTATTGAGAATTTCGTCCAAAGTTTCCTCTTCTTCCGCAGAAAATTCGACTTCTTCTTCGCCGCCCTCTTCTGGGCCCATGTCCACGGGGTCTTCCATATCAATTTCGTCGCCCATTTCAATTTCGTCGGCGCCTTGATCAGAAACCTGCACATTGACGCCAGCCATGGCGGCAAGGGCCTCCAAATCACTAGCAATTCTCAACACCAAAGATTCGGCGTCTTCTTCGCCGCCTGGATCCATTGGATCTTCAATATCTAATTCGGCGTCCATATCCAATTCCACCTCTTCTTCGTCTGGACCCATTCCAGGAATTTCTTCCTCCACGCCTGCCTCAACATCAATTTCTTCCTCGTCTCGCTGGTACATTTCCTCTTCGTCAATGTTTCCGACAAAATTTGAAGTCACGTTTTCATTTAGATTAGCCAGTTTCATAAAACGTCGGACTTCATTCAAATACTTCTTGCTCATAATTTGTTCTCCTAAAACTCACAAAGAATAACAGTTTTTCATTTATAAATAGTTCTCTGATTTTTAAAAAACCCTGATATTTTATAAATCTGGGTGCTCTTTTTCTAAAATATCAAAAATATTTTCTATTTCCTTATCTTCGAGACCGAACTTTCTTTTAATTTTATCGGCGCCGGTGATAGAATCCTTAACAATTTTGGCCTGCCTCTTACTTTGGGCGTGTTGTTCGCCCTTGTATTTCCAGATAAAGTTCATGAAATTGGGATCCCCCTCCAAGTATGCAGTTAGGACTGCCCTAAAGAACTTAGTCTTAGTTAGTCCATCATGCTTTAATCGGATCATTAAATCTGCATTTCTCTTATCCGTATCCATAAAAGAAATTCTTTTATCCCTCTTGCCATAATCTGACATTATTTTCTTCCTAAAATATGCGTACTACTTTCAAGCTGGCCGGCCATAGTCTGGAAAACAAATTGAGATTTTGCGTGCAGTTCGGCCATACTGGTAGCTCCAGAATAAGAAAACCCACTCCGTATTCCATTATCCAAATCTAAAAGAATGTCCAAAACATTTCCACGATAGGGTACTGTTGTAGAAATCCCCTCGTTTGAACTGTGTGTCCCCCTCCAATCATGTTGAGCCTCTTTGCTTGCCATTCCTCGATAAGTCTTATATTTTTTTCCCTGCGGGGAGGTGAAAGTAGGGCCTGGAGTCTGCTCTGTTCCAGCTAATATAGAACCTAACATAACAAAGTCGGCGCCGGCTGCAAGCGCTTTAACAATATCTCCACTATTTCTGATCCCGCCGTCAGCAATAATTCTTACATCCCCCCAAGTATCGGAAGATGCACAATCCAACACTGACTGGAAGGTTGGCACGCCGTGGCCAGTCTGTATCCTCGTAGAGCAAATTGATCCTCCGCCGATCCCCACTCGAATAGAGCTTGCACCCCACGATGCCAAATCCTCGAAGGCGCGCTTGGTGGCGACGTTTCCAGCCATGATATGAATATGGGGGAACTCTCTCTTAATATTTTCTATTGCCTCTCTCATCATCGAGTGATGACCATGGGCAACATCCAAACAAAGAATGCCGACTCCCCTCTCTACGAGAGTCTCGGCCCGGTGAAAATAATCCCCACTAATTCCCGTGGCAGCAGCAACATTTTCTATTCCGTTTTCTCGGCACAGCCAAACCATATTTGCCTGCTCTTCGATGGAGTTATATCTATGGATAATCCCCAAGCCACCATACAGGCCCATTCTGACTGCCATCTCTACTTCCGTAATGGTGTCCATCGGGGAAGAAATAATGGGAGCAGTAAAAACTCTTTCGTCGTCCAATGAGTTGCCGATTTTCACTTGCAGCCTGCTTTCAACATCTGAATATTGCGGCACCAATAAGACATCGTCATATGAGAAGCATTGTTTAATTTTCATAATTTGTCCCCAAGCTCCCAGCCAAGCGGCATTTCATAAGGATCAATTGAGCCTTGAGGAATCCCCCCCTTGGGGAGCGCGTCCGGGCGCGCTCCCCATGCCTTGTCTGTTGATCCAAGTGCGCCATCGCCCCGGTCACTCATCGTAATGGGATACCACTCGTAGAGATTATCCTGTGATGTTTCCAGTGCTCGAAAGTGAACAACGGGAACCATTACAATTTGCGCGATCTTCATTCCTCGTTTAATAAATTGTGTTTCTATACCGACATTGTGTAAATTAACAAAAACCTCTCCGTCATAACCAGAGTCAACGACACAGGCTCCGACGAGTAAACTGCGTTTTGAGGCATTGCCGCTCCGGTTCTTGACTTCAAGCATGTATCCGTGAGGAACCCCAAACTTTAGTCCCGTGGAAAAAAGCTTGCTCTCACCGGGCTTGAGGTAGACTCCCTTAAGTTCTCCGTCGTCTGGATTAAAATGAACATCCAATCCGGCATCGGACGGGTTTGCTCTGCTTGGGGGGATGGCATCCCCGCGTGTTCGATAATACTCTAAAATCATTCTTCTTTCTCCAAGGTGTTTAAGTGATTTTCAATTCTTTGTTTGCTTTTATTAAAGAAATCCTCATCTAATTCACATCCAATAAACTTTCTATTGGTATGTATAGCTGCAATGGCTGTTGTGGCTGAACCGGCAAATGGATCCAAAACCAAATCCCCCTCTTTTGAATGCTTCAAAATTAAGTCCTTGAACAGTGGGAGACTTTTTTGTGTGGGGTGGAATCTTTCTTTCCCCCCTTGTAATGGGTGCCTATATATTCCATTATCATATTTGCTATTAAACGTGGGCTTAGATTTTTTAATCCCCAGCAGCGCAATCTCGCGACAGTTAGTTAGATAATTTACCTTGCTGTTGATAGGCTGCGGATTTGTTTTAATCCACTCGATGAATCTAATCTGCTTGAACTTAGCACCATCTAACATCTCTTTTAGGTTCGTAATCTTCCAAAGATCAAAAAAGATAATGCAAGTTCCCCCAGGTTTGAGAATTCTGTAAAAATGATTAATGAATAGCTCAAGTTGTTCCAGTGTAAATTCGGATTCCCACTTGCCATAATTGGTTGTAACGGCATATTTCTTTCCGTAGATGCTGCCATACTTTAAGAAGTCGGCCTCCATCTTGGCTAGCTTCTTCTCTCGACTCGCCGGCTTAATTTTAGAATTTTCAAACCACAAATCCCACTGTTCTTTTGTCTTATAAGCTCCCCACTCATTTTCCGTTTTAATATTCGTGGAGTCGGATGCATCTTGCTTCTCAACATGACCCACCCATTTATCCATTCCAGTCTCTCTGGATGTGATGTAGGGTGGATCAGTTAGAATAAGGTTTACAGAGTCACTCGGGATATCCGATAGAAACTGTAGGCCCTCCTGATGTTTAAGAAATATGTTCATTTTTTTGAAAATCAAAGTGGGCCTGGTTGGAGTTTGAACCTTTTCGTCGGTTTTCAACAATCGTCATTAATTCACCATTACTAAGTTCGGTGGCCCCCCCATCCTTAACGGAAACCATATGATCTGCCTCATATTTTCCAAGATAGAGATCCAAAGCTTTAATAGTATCACCATTTCTAGTTTTAAAATTCTGCTTTTGCATTAACTCCAACTTATCTTTGAAAGAAAATTCATCATTTCTTGTTCTCTTAAGCTTAACCACCTTATTTTTTTGAAGATCTTCAATATCTTCAATAAAAGCGCAAGTAAAAAGTTTTCTAATGTGAGTCCAACTATTTTTATGCTGATAAAATTTGGTCCAATGTACATAGGCTTTGCTCTCTTGTTCCGAAACGAGCACCTTTTCCGACTTCAACTTAAACTCTGCATTTTTTGTAAGGAACCAATTTAAAAATTCCTCGGAGTCTACAATATTATATCCAAGCGATTCAGAGGCGACGTCAATAACATCAAAAAGGGTTATAGTTTCTCCCTTAGTGAGCTTTCTTTGTAGTCGCTTATCTAGAATGTTGACAATACCACAACAAACAGAAAAGATGTGGTCCAATCGTCTGAGAACATCAGATTTCAACTCACTGTTGTCTTTATAAAATGAATCTAAGTTTGCTTTCTGAGTATTGTTAATCTTAAAATCGTTAGTAATCTTAAGTGCCATAACAGCAATCAGCTCTTCATGAGATCTTTTGTCAAGATCGTCCTCTTTGTTGTATAAAAAGTGTGTAAAAAAGTCTCTATTATTGTTTCCATAGTCACGAATCGATTGGGACAAAGGAGAAATACGAGCCTGTCGCCATTCTTGAGCATTGAGTTTGGTTTGTGTATTCAAAAAGCGAAACAAATTACACATTTCATCAACTGTAATATCCCTTAAAATAACAACGTTAATTTTTTCTGTGTATTTAAGTTCATCCTGATCGTCTACGGATAACTCATTAAAGCTAGTTAACTTTTTAGAATTACCCATTCTCACCTTGATATCTTCATTACAAGAAATAAACGAAGTCAGATAGCTGGCAGAATTGTTGCCATCTATATTGACAAATTCAAAGCCAGCGTTGATTACTCCGCTATAATATTCAATTGATTTACTACACTTAATGTGTTGGCAGTAATCTAAGGCAGCTTTCGCGTCCACATTGATGATACTATTAAAAGTCGCCCCCATCAAAAAATTGGTGATGTAAGAGCGACCATTTTTCATAGACCATCCAGAACCACGATCAACGCCGCCCCATCTTTGAAAATTTCCGTCAAGAAGTGTCGTTCCATACATTTTCTTAAGAAGGTGTAAGTTTTTCTTTTCTGATTTAGCATTATATTTGTCTGTCATTAACGGCATATATTCTCTCCTTATATTACCTTTGTTCCATATTTTTTAATCTCTGTCCAAGTAATGTTCGCACTCAAACGAGGATCCTTCTTTTGAAGGACGGTATCAAACTTTCGACGAAGCTTTGGCGTCAACAATCTCAATACTGTCTTTCCATCCATTTTCCAACTTTCAACGAGCTTTCCCCCGTTGAATCGATTGTAAAAATGTTCTGGGTATTTCCCTATTTTCTTATCTGTTAGGTATTTTTCCTGCTCTTCCCAAGTAGGCTGCACAGAAATACCGGTATAAGATCCCTTATTGTTCTTATTAATTGTAGATTTGTATTCTACTGGATCGCCCTGTTGATTGAAAGCATCTGCACCAGAAAAAGTATTCGCTACCTTGTGACCCAAGACGGTAGCAGCATAAATCTCTTTTGATCGAGCATAGCTAAAGGGATCGCCCCAGCCTTCTTGATCACAAAGTTGTGCCATTTCTTCATAAAGTTTTTGATATTGTTCTTCAGGTGTCATTACACTTTTCCTGCCACTTTTGCAAGTGACTCATATACTTTTGTGAATTCATCAAAGTCAAAGTCTTTTGTATTCATCATTCGATAAGCCTTGACCGTCATAGAGATCTCATCTCCAGTAAGCCAGCCCTGCTCTTTAAAGTCTTTCTTGAGTTCACGCTTTTGCTCCTTGAATGGCTCCATAGAATCCTCAAGGGCTTTGAGGCTGCGAACATATTCAATCATCTTTTGCTCTTTTATGCTAACGTTTTCATCCTCCACTTCTGCGTGAATTTCAACTACATTTTCAAAAATTTCTAAACCACTCATCATAATCGGTGTTCTCCTGTTTTGTTTCTAATACTAATATAACATTTATTTTAACTGTTGTCAAGGATTTATTTTATTTTTTATTATTATCCAACAACCAAAATTATTGTAATTTTCTGGAAAATATCCCAATTCATATTTTTCTGCGATCTCTTTTGTTTTTTCTATGAAAGTTTCCGAATACCCTGTTATTATTTTTACCGGCAATCTTTGAAAATTATCTGTTATAAATTTCTCTATTATAAAATCAGCGGCCTCGTGACTCTCCCCATGCAGGTCGAGTATTAGCCAACGAGGATCGCTCATTAAATTGTCTCTGGACTTGAAGAGAAAACTACGTCAATTGCCCCCAAATAATCCGTTATATATGCGCAGAATTGTTCCTTATTTTGAAAGGCAAACAAATTGTTGTTTGTTCTGCCTCCGACATACAACGACCATGCCCCCACTTTTTCTAAAATATCAATCTTGTTTATTATTAAATGTGTCACCCCGTTTACATCAATTGCTTTTTGCAAACCAGGAAGACTCAACCAGTTGCATTGTCTTGGGCGGCCAGTCGTTGCGCCGAACTCCTGCCCCACTTCCTGCAAAATATGAAACACATCCTCATCTGGTTGGAAATCTTTTGACCCCACATATGTTTCGTATGCTTTTGCTACCCCGTAAACATTCCTCACGGACTTTGGCGCGAAACCATTAAGAAGTGCGCCGGCAGTAGTACAGTGGCTGCTGGTGACATAAGGGTAGTCACCCCAATCAATATCCAAATTAAAACCCTGTGCGCCCTCACAAAGAACAGTGGCATCCGGAGAGCGTAAATAAAACTCCTCGTACATATCAATTAAGTAATCATGCAACACTGGAAAGTCTGCGGCGCGCGAGCCTATTCTGGCATACTTGTCTCCATAACACGGGCCGTTACCCGTCCTTGTTGTACCAATACGCTCTTCTCCGCTATCTGCTGCGGTGTGCTTTTCTTTAATCATATGGGCGTTTTTTGCAATAAAGATCTTGTCGGCAACATCGATACCACCCTCCCTGAGCATTTTGATCTCTGCAAAGAACTTATGAATATCCACCACACATCCAGGGCCGATAATGCTTTTAATCCCGAAAAATACACCGGCCGGTATGTGGTGTGTGACAAACTTTTCGCCCTTATGATATATGGTGTGCCCCGCATTGCAACCACCATTATATCTGACACAGTGTGTATATTTTCCGTTTTTTAAAAGGTGGTGAGTTACTTTCCCTTTCCCCTCATCACCGTGCTGAACGCCAACAACAACATCAACCATTAAAGACATCTCTTCTCCTATTTACTTTATTAGTATAGCAGCTTTTCTTTTCCGTGTCAAGCTAAAATTCTAAAATTTCTTCGAAGGCTTCGAGTTGAGAAGCCCCATTTCTCATTATGCTCTAGCTTTGCCATGTATGGCTTGTTGACGTGGATGCGATCATAGTCCTTCACTCCCCAAACGCGGATGCGAGTCAGAGTGTTGGTATCATCGATAACCTCAATAACCCAGTATGTCTTACCGTTCTTTGTCTTCTTGGGAACAACCTTACGCGGAATGAACCAAACAACTTCACAAACCTCCGGATCGTATTTGGCAATGGGCGGAATAAATGCAGCGCTTAGCTGCTCATAAATCTCCGGTTTCATCACTCGGTTGAATGGGAACACCCCCGTTAGTTCAACAAGATACCCGATCTTCTCTTCATCTGAGAAGTCTCCCTCTGGTGCAAATGCCTCAATATTCTCCAGGAGATTCTTTTCTTTTCTTGGCCGATCAACACATATCGCAGACCAGAAGTGTTTGCCACCTGTGAATCGATCGTCAATGAGTCCGTTCAAAGTTCCAGAGCGACATAGAACATCAAGACTCTTCTTATTGAGTTTCGAGTAAGTTATATTCTCATTGAATAGGAAGTCCTCAACCTCATTAAATGGTCGGTTGGCCAAAATCTGATCAATCGCTGCGTCACCCAAACCCTTAATTGAAGACAGGGGCTGGATTAAGGTTGCTCCATCCTCGGAGATCTCCCAGACGCGGCCGGATGAATTAATATCCAAGCTCTTGATTCCCATACCGAAAGACTTGGCCACATTGATGGCCTTCTCTTTGCGAGTCTCTGGCTCTTTGTCCAAGAACGCTGCGAGCCACTCGACCTGATAGTAATTCAACAACCAAGCACACTGGAAGGAAATGATACAATATGAAACTGCATGAGACTTATTGAAGCCGTAGCCAGAGAAATATTCGAATGTTTCCCACAATCTTTCGCCCGTCTTTTGTTGCATTCCCTTTTCGGTGCAACCTTCAACAAACTTCTTGCGAAGCGCGTTCTTGACTTTGGCCTCCTTGCCTGTTCCTTTTTTGGTTAAGACCTTGCGAAGCGCGTTGCCTTCGTCAAGAGAAATGTCTTTGCCAAGTCGGTGAGCCAATTCAGCAATTTGCTCCTGGAAGATGAGGAACCCGAAGGTCTCCTCGGTCACTGAGCGGTGCTCGTCATTCATGAATGTGAGCCGGTGTGGATTCTGTTTGGCATCAACATAGTCGTTGTGGACGTTGGCGCCCAGAGGTCCGGGTCGATAGATGGAAGTAATAGCAGCGAGGTCAATCAGATTTGTCGGCTTTGCAAGTCGGCAGAAGTTCTGCGCTCCAGCCTCCGTGAACTGAAAGACTCCAGCCCATTTACCTTTGTGAAAAATATTCTCATAAACTTTCTGGTCACTGAAATCCATCACGTCTGGGTGTAAGTTTTTATTATAAAAGGTCTTAATATCCTCGAAGGTTGGGTTCTCGATGCTGTGATGACGGCGAAGGATATGGTAGATCGCGCCCTCGATCATTTTAAGAGTAGACAATCCAAGGACGTCAAACTTAATAAATCCCATCGGCTCAAGATGGCGGACATTCTGCCCCTCGGACCACGGAGTCTGGCGAACGCCGCCAGAGTTAATGAGGGGCATCCTGCTATTCAAATCTTCGCCGACAACGACGCCGCCAGCATGGCGGGAGCAAGAGCGAACCTGACCATACAGCGCCTCAACATGAGTCTTGACGTGCGGATAGCGAGCCAAGAACCTCTTCAATGTATCGCTGAACTCCATCACTTCATCAAAGGTCGGAGAGTAAATCCCGGTCTTAATACCGTGCTTAAGCTTGGCTGGACCCATTGCTTCATAGAGCATCACCGAAGTAACATCATTGACCTCTCGAAATTCAATACCATAGAACTTTG
>Ga0255047_10000956_pt1 | contig 22343 bp, 27 predicted proteins | sample JV7_2_1_MG_FD_183640 | JGI IMG/M metagenome (GOLD analysis project Ga0255047, IMG submission 183640) | Seawater microbial communities from Jervis Inlet, British Columbia, Canada - JV7_2_1 | ecosystem: Environmental > Aquatic > Marine > Inlet | place: Canada: British Columbia | collected 2016-10-06 | reverse complement strand
GTGTCTCTGGCACCCCGGCATAATTTGAGCTATGCCAGCTGCCAATAGAGCCGGTCGGCCACCCAAGCCCACATCCCTCAAAAAGCTCGAGGGCGAAGACCACAAGAAACGCATCCGCAAGTCCGAGGCCAAGCCAACCCGGGCGTATCGAAAAGCCCCTGGGGATATCCCAGCCATGGCCCAGGAAAAGTGGGAGGAGATTGGCCCCATGTTGTACAAGCTGGGGCTGCTCACTGAAGCGGACTTCGAGGCGTTCCGGGCACTGTGTACTTTTTACGCACTGTACGAGGAGGCACGGTTGGCGGGAAGTGTGACACCGATGTTGCGCCACTGGGACAAGTACTATCGGATGCTGTGCGAGTTTGGCATGACCCCGGCCAGCAGAACCAAGATCGACTCAACCCCGGGTGGCGACACTGCGACCCCGCTGGAAGAGCTGCTGTCTGGGCCGAGGTTAGTCAAGAAATGATCCTGGTAGGCGACGTGCGCGAGAAGCTACGCGAGCTGCCCGACGGCGTTGCGCACTGCGTGGTGACGAGCCCGCCCTACTGGGGTTTGCGCGACTACGGCACGGCTGAGTGGGAAGGCGGCGACGCGGAGTGCGACCATGCGCTACCAGCGACTGGCTCCACGCAGAACAAAGGCAACAACGGCAAGATGGCACAGCCATTTCGAGCCGTATGCGGCAAGTGCGGTGCTCGCCGCGTGGACAACCAACTCGGCCTGGAGCCGACCATCGACGAGTACATCGCCAACATGGTGGGCGTGTTCCGCGAGGTGCGCCGGGTGCTGCGGGACGACGGCACGCTGTGGCTGAATATGGGTAGCGCTTACGCTACTGGCGGTGAAAGTCGCCAGCGAGCCGATGGTCCGTCATATGGCAGCGATGGCATAGAACGCGCAGATTCTCGGGGCTCTGATTGTGCTTGTCCCGATCCACATGATGAACGCCAAGGCGACTCACCGAGCCATCATGGCGACACTCCTGGCAGTGGCCAACGGAGCGAACAAGCGCCGCAGCCTGGCGAGACGACAGACCATGGTAACGGGCGTTCGGATCAAGCTGACGCCCCCGCATCGTCGCCCGCCGCTCGTCTGTCCAGTAGCGACGCATCCACGCCGCGTGTTCCGGGCGCTTTCGTCCTTGTAGATGAGGCTTCGGTTGATCAGTCAAGCGCTCGCTCATCTCTTGCCGATGCGCGGGTGTCCGCTCATACGGCTGAGAGCACCGCCGACATGCTTTCGCAGCTGCGGACTTTGGTTGACCGCATAGAGGACAGGGAACCTTTCGCCTTGGCACAAGCGTATTGTACCATAGCGTCCCGAGGGTTCAAACAGAAGGATCTGATCGATCAGCCGCAGATGCTGGCCACGGCGCTACGGCTCGACGGCTGGTATCTACGCAGCGATATCATCTGGGCCAAGCCGAACCCCATGCCCGAGTCGGTGACTGACCGGCCGACGAAGAGCCACGAGCACCTGTTCATGCTGAGCAAGCGGGCGACTTATTTCTACGACAGCGATGCTGTACGTGAGCCGCATGGGGAGAATCATTGGGGACCGAATGGTCCCGGCAAGATTGGCAAGGGCGAAGTGGGCACACACGCTGACTTTCATCGCCCGCGAGCCGATATGACAAAGGAAATACCGGGGCATCCTGCCGGCCGAAACAAGCGCGACGTATGGACCATCGCCACCGAGCCCTACCCCGAGGCACACTTCGCCACCTTCCCGACAGCGCTGGTGCGACCGTGCATCCGGGCTGGTTCCCCAGTAGGCGGGACGGTTCTCGATCCATTCTTGGGCAGCGGGACCACCGGCCAGGTGGCCCACGAGGAGGGGCGTGAGTTCATCGGCTGCGAGCTTAACCCTGAATACGCGGCGCTGGCTGAGCGACGCATAGAGGCGCTGCAGATGCAGCTGGTGATGTAGATGGGCCTCGCCTCGTCAAGAAGTAACCGTAAGCGCATCACCCACAACGGCGTCCGCTACCAGTTCAGCAACTCGCACGCGGACTACGTCATCAACTTTTTCGAGAAGGTGCTGACCCACTCCCAAGGCAAGTGGGCGGGACAACCTTTCTCCCTCATCCCCTACCAAGAGGAGTTTCTTAGCGAGGTATTCGGCTGGGTAGACAAGACTGGCAACCGAATGGTGCGCAGTGCTTACCTGGAGCTCCCCAAGAAGAACGGGAAATCGCCATTGGCATCCGGTGTGGGGCTTTTTCTGCTGGTGGCGGACAATGAGCCCGGGGCCATGGTCTACGTGGCAGCGTCTGACAAAGAGCAAGCGGGTATCGTGTACGGCTATGGGCGGGACGCGGTGTTGCAGAGCGACTTGTTGCGATCGCGACTCAAGGTGATTGATTCTCGCAAGCGTATCGTAGACATGGCGACTGGCTCGGTCATGATCGCAGTCTCGAGCGATGTGCCATCCAAGCACGGACCCAATCTCCACGGGTTGATATTCGATGAGCTCCACGCGCAGAAGAATCGGGAACTGTGGGATACGTTGGTTAGCGGCACCGGGGCAGCTCGGGAGCAAGCGCTGGCCATGGCAATCACCACCGCGGGAGTGTACGAGGAAGACCACATTTGCTGGGAACAGCATCAGTATGCGATGGACGTTATCAAGGATCCGATGTCGGACCCGTCGCACTACGCCATGGTATTCACTGCGGACCGCGATGCTGATTGGCGGGATGAGAAAGTATGGGCAGCAGCTAATCCAGCTTTGGGTATCTTCCGCAACATCGACCAGCTACGGACCGAGGCATCCAAAGCCGAGAGAAGCCCGGCGTATCAAAACACCTTCCGCCGGCTGTATCTGGACCAGTGGACCGCGCAAGTCGAGCGGTGGATTGACACCTACGACTGGGAACAGTCTGCCGGGGAAGTGCACGAAGACGACCTCGAAGGCGAGGTGTGCTATGCTGGTCTGGACTTGTCGTCCCGTATAGACCTCACCGCGTGGGTGATGGTGTTCCCGGATGAGGATGGCAGTTACGATGTCCTGGCGCGGTTCTGGATGCCGGAGGACACCGTACAGGAGCGGGTGAGGCGCGACCGAGTCCCGTACGATGTCTGGGTAGCCCAGGGATTGATCACAGCGACACCAGGACGAACCGTTAGGTACGAGGACGTATTGGACGGCATAGCAGCAGACGCAGAACGGTTCCACGTAGCAGAAGCTGCTTTCGACCGGTGGGGTGCTGGGCATATTAGCGAACGAATAGAAGACCGGACCGGGATAACCATGGTGCAGTTTGGCCAAGGTTGGGCCAGCATGTCCGAGCCATCCAAGGCACTGATTGACTTGACCGCGGAGCGCAAGCTGCGCAACGGCAACAATCCCGTGCTCAACTGGAACGCTGAATGCACGGCGGTACGCCAGGACGCTGCCGGCAACATCAAGCCAGTTAAGCCAGACCGGCGGAAGTCATCCAAAAGGATTGACGGGATAGTGGCGCTGATCATGGCACTGTCGCTGTCACTACGTGGCGAAGGTGAGTCGATATATGAGAATCGTGGACTGTCGATAGTGGGTGGTGAATAATGGGCTTTCTGGAGTCTCTGTTCGGGAAGCGTGCAACGAAGGTGACCCAAGCAGAGGGCAACCTTAGCCTATGGCCCGGGGATCAAGCCGCGTCTGGCATCCACGTAGACCAGGAAAACGCATTCCAAGTCATGGCGGTCAAGAGCGCGGTTACTCGGATCTCGGAGTTCCTTGCCACTCTGCCGCTCAAGCTGTACCGCCGGGTGGGGGATCGCGGGAAAGAGGAAGCACGCGACCATCCACTGTTCCGACTGATCGGCAAGCAACCAAATCCACTCACGACATCCTACCAGTGGCGGGAAACCGCCCAGATACAGACGCTCCTATGGGGCAACCACATCTCCCAGCTCGTGCGCGATCGGGTGGGCAGAATCATCGCAGTGGTACCGTTGGTGGCGGGACAGACTGAGATCCAAGTAGATGGCAAGAACCTGGTGTACATCTACACCCGGCCAGACGGGCAGATGCGCAAATTTCGCCCAGACCAGGTGTTCCATATGTCATGGTTCGCGTTCAACGGGTTTGCCGGGGAGGATCCCATCAGCCAAGCTCGGGATTCGTTCGGGCTTTCCCTTGGATTGCAGCAGTACGCCTCGGACTACTTAGCCAACGAGGCGGCACCCTCGGGGGTGCTCCAAATGAAAGGCAGACTACGCAACGACGATGCGCGGCAGCGGCTCAAGGACGACTGGCGACGCAAGCAAGGCCGGTGGGGCAAGAAACAAGGCGTTGCGGTGTTGGAGGAAGGGCTGGAGTGGAAGTCCACAGCTAACACCCCACGGGACTCCCAGCTAATCGAGGAGCGCAAGTACCAAGTGAGCGAGGTGGCGCGTTGGTACAACATCCCGCCACACCTTATTGCTGACCTGGAGCACGCCACGTTCACCAACGTGGAGGAGCAGTCCCGGGAGTTCATCACGTTCACGATGATGCCGTGGCTGGTACGGTGGGAGCAGTCTTTAGATTCGCAGTTGCTTAGCGAGGCAGAGCAGGACGAGTTCTTTTTCAAGTTCAGCGTGCAAGCCCTACTACGTGGCGATGCACAGTCCCGGGCGGAGTATTACGCCAAGGCACGTAACTGGGGCTGGATGAGTGCGGACGACATCCGAGAGCTCGAGGACATGAATCCCCTACCGGAGGGTATCGGGGAAACATACTGGCAACCGGTGAACATGGCAGAGTCCGCGGCGCCGGGAGAAGGCCAGCAACCGGGCGACAACGATGACCAGGATGAAGATCCCTTCGATGCGTTCCGGGAGGAGCGCCAGCAGAGGGCAGACCAACGGCGGTCATTTGCGTTGTCCATGGTGGACATCTTCGAGGACGCATGGCGGCGGGTGGTGGTCCGGGAAGAGCAGGACATCGCCAAGGCTGCGCGGAAGATGCTGGACACCCGGGACCGCAACAGCTTTGAGCAGTTCCTATCCAACTTCTACCGAGAGCACGGGGAGTTCATCCGGCAGCGGACGGGTCCACTGTACCAGTCGCTATTCCAGAACGCGCGGGCCATGCTGATTGGCGACACTGGCACCCAGATGAACGACGATGAGCTGACCCGGTTCATCGATAACTACTTCGACAACCTGATCGCGGGGTACACCCTGGGGTCTACGGGGCAGCTGCGGTCCGTTATGGATCGGGCGCAAGAGTTCGACACCAGTCCTCGGGATGCTGTGTTAACACGGCTTAGCGAGTGGACGGAGCGGCGCCCGGGGAAGATGGCTCGAGAGGAAACCTTGCGTGGAGTGAACGCCTTCACGCTGGTGTCATTTCAGGACAGCCAGATGGTGCGGAGCGTGCGGTGGGTAGCGTTTGGCGATAACTGTCCGTTTTGCAAGGAAATGAATGGGCGTATAATTCCGGTGGGCACTGAGTTTGTGCCCGGCGGGGACGAAGTACAAGCAGACCAGGCAACGATGCGGACATACCGGAACGTCCGCCATCCGCCACTGCATCAAGGGTGCGATTGTCAAATTGTGCCAGCGTAACCTGGGAGGGGAACATGGAAATTGCACAAGTAAGAGATGAGGTCCACAAGGAAATGCGGGAGTTTCGCACGGTAATTGCCGAGCTCCGGGTGGACGACGCCGATGGCGGGCTGGTTGGCTACGCAGCCAAGTACGATGTCTGGTCAGTGCCGATGATGGGCTTCAAGGAGCGCATCGCTAAGGGAGCGTTTGACCGGGCGTTGGCAGAGGAGCAAGACGTGCGCGCGCTGTGGAACCATGATTCCAACTTCGTACTGGGACGCAGCACCAACGGCACTCTCACGATGGCGACCGACGACACCGGATTGCGGGTGCACATCAATCCGCCGGATGCGCAGTGGGCTCGAGACCTCATGGAGTCCGTCAAGCGCGGGGACATCGATCAGATGAGCTTTGGCTTCAAGGTGCCCAAGGGCGGCGATACGTGGTGGCAGGAGAAGGACTCGAAAGAGGTGCTACGGGAACTGCGGGACGTGGATTTGTTCGACGTTTCCCCGGTTACTTTTCCGGCCTATCCGCAGACCAGCCTTGATGCACGGGACCAACATTTGATGGTTGCAGCACGCAAGGCAGATCATGGTATGATACTTACCAACGAGGAACGTGAAGCCGTGGAGCAGCTCGAGGCTGCCTGGGGCAACGTTTCCACCACGACCGAAGTAAAGGACGAACCGGCGGACGCCGGGGAGCGACAGCGGATGCTGGTAGCCTTCGCCCATACCGAGGATCAACGGTACAAGCACATTGGGAGAAGGTATGCGTAACAACGCAAAGGTTCGGGATCTCCAGGGCAGGCTTAACAACCTGGTCGGAGAAAACCGGAGTCTGCTTGCCGAGACCGTAGAGGCCGGCACGGAGATGAGCACGGAGCAGTGGAACACCTACAACGCCAAGGACGAGGAAATCACCCGTCTGGATGAGCAGTTGCAGGCTGTGCAAGCCCACTATGATCGCGAGGACCGGCTGGCCGAACCAGCCGACGATGCAGAGCCCCCGGTAATCACTCCAGGGCAACCGGACCCGGAACTGGTAAGCAGAGCCTACGATAAGGCGCTGGTACCCAAGCCAGACCGGAACGAAAGAACTGAGCTCACCGCAGAGGAGCGGGCTGTACTGCAGACCGATGACTTGGCGGGTGGTGGCTACAACGTAGTCCCCGAGCAGTTCATGCGGCAGTTGCTGCAAAAGATCGATGACACCACGTACATCCGCGGTCTCTCCACCACGCAGACTGTCACGCAAGCGGTTAGCTTGGGTGTGCCAACCTTGGAAACCAAGGAAAGCGACGCAGACTGGCAGGGAGAGGTAGCGTCAACGTCGAGGTCGCAGACCTGGGTGTTGGGCAAGCGCGAACTGTATCCCCGGCTGTCGGCGAAGCTGGTGCGGTCCAGTCGCAACTACATCCGCAACGCGGCCACTCCGGTGGCAGAGTTTGTGCGGGCAGAGTTTGCGCGGCTGTTTGGTGAAACCGAGGAGAATGCGTTCCTGACCGGCAGCGGTGCTGGCCGACCTCTCGGCGTGTTTACCGCGTCGGCCTCGGGCATCTCCACCGGGCGGGATGTCTCCACTGGTAACACCACCACCACCATCGGCGCAGACAACCTCATCGAGGTGGCGTACTCCCTGAAAGAGGGGTACTTCAATCGGGCCACATGGATTGGGCATAGGGACTGGGTGAAGCGGGTACGTCTACTCAAGGACGGCAACGGCGACTATCTGTGGCAAGCTGGGATTGCGGGCAACCGTCCCAACGCGATCATAGACCGTCCGTACCGGATGTCTGAGTTTGCGCCCAACACGTTCACCACTGGACTGTACGTCGCCATTCTGGGTGACTTTTCGTACTACTGGATTGCCACCGCACTGAGCATGGAACTGCAGGTGCTAAACGAGCTGTACGCGGCCTCCAACGAAGTGGGATGGATTGGACGCATGGAAGTCGATGCTATGCCTATCTTCGAGGAAGCCTTCGCGCGGTCGGCGTTGGCATAGGGGAAAGATATGGGACTGAGAAACATGCAAGATGAGGTTGAGCTCCGCGCCTTCGCAGCGCGCGCGGCTGGAACCTCCAACTACAGCGTCAACGTGGACATGGCTGGGTACGAGTCAGTGCAGTGGATTATCCCTGTATCGACTCACACCAACGCCGGCACGGTGGCGGCTACGTTTGGCGAAGGAGCGAGCACCAGTTCGTTCCAGACGCTGACAGCGACCTCGGCGAACGTCACCGGGACTACGGTGGCAGACTCGATGGTCATGCTGGTGGATATCATCAGACCGAAGGATCAGTTTGTGCAGTGCACGATCACGCGCGCTACGCAGAATTCATCCATCGGTCCGATTGTGGCGTGCTTGTACGGAGCGGCGAAGATGAGCGTAGGGGGTCACACCACTGCGTTCCTGATCGACGACACTGACCAGTCGATCTCGCCGAGCACCTAATCATGGCATCGGACGCAAGCTACAATGCCAGCGTCTATACCAAGCAGGGGTCCACCGAATTGGTGGTGGACTCCAGCGGGGTTCTTACGTTGGAGGGTACTCTCAACTCCACTGGCACCATCACGGTGTCTGCTGGGGGTACGCTGTCGGTAGCGGGGACTATCTCCCTTACCACGGCGGGGGTGCTCAAGCACTCTGTAGTCTCGGAGACGACAGCGGCAAACCTCAGCGAATCTGGGGTGAGTGTTGTCAGTTCAACTGGGACCAAGGAGCTGTACACCATCGACACGCCAGCGGCGGGTGTTACCAAATACATCTACTGCGACAGCGCGTCGGCCACCGGTTTCGTCAACGTCTACACGGGGGCAACCTCGATTACGTTTGGTGAGACAACCGATAACCATTACCTCAAGTTCAATGCAGCCGAGGAAGCTGTGAGCTTGGTTGGCATCAGTGCTACCAAGTGGGGGATCGTAGGCAACGTGGGGAGTGTGGCAGCGACCACCAGCACCACGTAGCGCGGTAGGAGGCGCAACGTTTATGGGAACAACCAAGGGGCGGGTGGTGAAAAAGCCACCCGCCGCCAAGACAAACGGACACAAGCCAGAGGTGGTCACAGCACCACCGTGGCACATCCCGATCAGATCAACCGAGGTGGCAATCCTTGGGTTCGCGCCGGCCAGCATGTTGTTGGCTCCGTTCGACAATCCCAACATCGAGATATGGGGACTGAACGAGATCTACATAGCCCCCGGGGTGAGGCGGATTGACCGGCTGTTCGAGATGCACAACCACAAGTATCTCACCATGAAGCAGCGCAACCCCAAGCATCTGGAGTGGCTGCAGAACGCGAAGATCCCCATCTACATGCTGGAGAAGTACAAGGACATTCCCGGGGCAATCAAGTTCCCGTGGGAGTACGTGGTAGAGCAGACGGGGACGCAGTACTACACCAACACCGTCAGCTGGATGATTGCCTTTGCAGTGCTCGAGGGCGCGCGCAAGATCAGCCTATACGGCATCGACATGGCGCGGTCCGAGGAGTACGAGTACCAGAGACCATCGGTGGAGTACTTCGTTGGCTGGGCTCGCGGGTTGGGAGTGGAAGTTTACATCCCGCCAGAGTCTGACATCCTGTTGACCACGTTCATGTACGCAATCGAGGATCCAGAGGACCGGCGGATCCAAGCCAAGATAACTGCACGCAAGAAGGAGATATCTACGGCTATCCAGAACTTGCAGAACCAGTCCCGGTCGGTGCAGTCACAGCTGGACCAGTACATAGGAGCTCACCAGGAGCTGATGCAGCAGGAGAAGGCGTACATGCCGATGCGGGACGCCAGATGGAAGACAGAGGAATGACATGGCATACGTAGGCAGAAACAGAGTCACGATGGTGGACAGCACTGGCGGTGGCTCCACGCAGTACTCGGCGGTGGCTAACGGGTACATCAGCTCTATCGCGTACACGACCATCGCCACGGCAATCTCCACTACCGCGGTGCTTACCATCACGGCGGAGGCGTCGGGGGAGCCAATCCTAACCGTCACCACCACCGGCACGAAAACATGGTATCCACGAGGGCAGACAAACTCAGTCACCGGAGCACTGACATACGAGACCACGGCTGCCACATCGGCGGTACAGCAGGGCAGCAAGATTCCGTTGGCAGATGAGCGGGTCAAGTTTGTGCTCGGCGCTACCACGGCGGCGGGCCTTACCGGGCGGTTCGACGTTTACATAGACGGCAACTGGACCACGTAGATGAGTGATCTGGTTGCTGGGACAACCATGGTCTTCAAGTTCGGCACCAACTCGGACATGGACTCCGGCGCAGAGGATGTGTGGGACGGGGGTGGAGCGTATCCTTTCCCCGCCGCTGCTGTCACGTTGCAAGCAGTCTCGGCAACCAGCGGGGACCGAAGCGCGAGCACGGCAGCGGGAGCCAAGACGCTCAACGTTCAAGGACTGGGCGAGGATTACAAGGTTCAGTCGGAAACAGTCACGATGGCTGGCACCACGGCGGTTACGCTGGCCAACACATATCTGCGGGTGTTCCGAGCAAAGGTGGTCACGGCTGGCAGCGGCCAAACCAACGCAGCTGACATTGCTGTCACCACCACCAGTGGTACTACGATGGCGCGCATAACGGCGGGAGAAGGGCAGACGCTAATGGCGCTATACACGATCCCGGCGGACTACCGGTATAGCTACATGCACGGCTGGTGGTGTGCGGCGGGGAAATCAGTTGCCAACACCATCGTGTTCCGGCTGTTCGAGCGACCAGAGGGCGGGGCGTGGAACCTCAAGGAACGGGTGGAGATGAACGACTCGATGCCACCCTATCAACATATGTATCCCAAGCGGCGCTACATCGCGCCGAAAACAGACGTTAGGGTCGAGGGCACAGCGGGCGCAAACAACATGCGCGGGGACGCTGGCTTCGATATAGAACTGGTGCGATAATGGAGGCACAACATGATCGTTAGGATGAGAAGCAACTACAGTGGACCACGCGGACAAGCCCGATCGGGGAAGCACATCAATCTGCCATCGGCGGAAGCCAAGGAACTGATTGATGGCGGGTACGCTGTTCGGGACTCGAGGCCGCCGGTAGACGTGGAGGTAATCCAGAGTGGAGCTCCAGAGCCACCCCGGCATACTCAAGCGGTGGACGACGAACCCGAAACCCAAGAACCAGAAGTCCCAGCGGCACCCAGGAAGAGGCGGGCGACCAAGCCCAAGGAGTAACGAATGGCGGTAGTCACCCCAACCACAGGTGCGGCTCGGATGCTCGAGCATGTTATGGGCATTTCCAGCGCTGGCACGAAAAAGCTGCGGCTGTATGGCAACAACTACACCCCGGTAGGGGGAAGCCAGAGCACCCACTTCACCGAGTCCACGGGGGCGGGGTATTCGGCGGAGTCGATGACCGCGTCAACATGGACGATTTCCACCACCGGTTCTGGGATTGCCATTGGCAGTGCAACGGCGCGAACGTTCACCTACACCTCGGGAGATACGGTGTATGGGTACTATGTTACCAGCACAGGGACGACCTATTTGTACTTCGCAGAAAAGTTCACCGATGGGCCGTATACGATTCCTGCAGGTGGTGGAACGGTAACAATCACCCCGGACTACGACCTCAAGTCCTCGACCTCATAACCATGAGAGCACTTGCTGTTTTGCTGCTGTTTGTCGCGGGTGTGGTTGGTGCGCAGACGGTGCACCAAGGGCAGGCGATTACTATAGGCTGGGATGCCGTTACCAACTTTGGCACTCCACCACCGGTGGTTGACTCTGTGTGGTACGAGGTATATCGGGCGCAGATCGCTGCTGTTGCCGATCCGGTGGCCAACCCGCAGGACCCGTTAGCGCATGAGCTGCTGGGATCACCCGGCGGGTTGGTATGGACATGGAATTGCGGCACAGGGATCAGTGCTTTTGGTGTGCGGACCGTTGTCAATGTAGACAGTCAGGTAGCGCATGACTATTCATCCATAGCCTGGAGTACCGTGGTTCCTGCGGCGTTTGTATTTGAATGCGTAACCCCAGCGACACCACCGGGCGAGCCGCAGAGCTTGCGGGTGATCATAGTCGTAACTCCTTAGAGTTAGCCCAGAGGCTGGCAAAGGACTCCCAGCTGTTAAGCCAAATGAGGGCAATGCCCGTGCATTCCCAGATGCTGGTCGAAAAAAACGGGGGAGTGAATCTGGCGAACATCCAAGCTCGTCGGGTTGTCGATGGTTGGATCTACGAGTACAAGCACGGGGTTGAGCTGGTGGCGGCTGTCCATGTAAGGGACGTGTATGTGTAGGCTGCTTGTCGTCAACACCTCTTCAACTAAAGGCCCCCATGTTGGGGGCCGATTGCGTGGAGTACCAGACATCGAGTCCGGGGACGTTCTCGGCGCCTATCTGGATATTCACGTCTTCTCCCCGCGTGAACAGAAGGTTTTCGACATTGTCGATGTGCCAGGTATTTCGGTAGCGGCATACCATCGGCTTTTGGCCGAGGAGGCGCGTCCACAGTTGGAGATGCGCGAGGCATCTGCGCAACCTGGTCTGGACGAGACGCTGATTCAGCAACACACCGATGGCAAGTGGTACGAGATGTCCGTAGAGGGGCCGAAGTACAACAACTCTTTGCGTAACCTCACTGTCGCTGAGAAGGATTTGCTAAGCACGACAGACGCTGATCTTGCGGCGACGATGACAGGGAAGCCTGCTGGCCAAACAACGAAGGCTGAGAAAACAGCAGCGCGGCAGACCAGGGAAGCGGTGATTCGCAAGATGCACAACAAGGAACGCGAAGCCTCTCTGGGTCCAGATCGCACTGCGGAGAAAGAGATAGAAGATGCGCGAGTAGGGGAAACTCGCTAAATGGCGGTCAATAATTCTGCTGTTCAGCAAAGCGGCGGCGATTTCACCACGTTGACTGCCTGGGAGGCTGACCGGGATGGTAATTCGGGAGCCGGAGATACTGAGAACGCCAACATAACTGGAACCTGGTCGGTAGATGACGCCAATTCTTTTACAATCAGCGGGTTTGCGGCAAGTGTCATCATAAACATTGTCGCGACAGGTGATTCCAAGCACACCGGGAAGATCGAAGCTTCGCCCACTTACTACCGATTGGCGGGAGCGTCGGGGCATGTTATCACATGCGACGATTCCGACATCACCCTCGAAGGGTTTGTTATCCGTCAGGATGCAACAAGTAGCTCAAGCGAGGGCGTCCGGATTAACAGCACGGCGACGGGTCTCATCCTGAATGACCTCATCATTCACGCCAACACAGCGTCGTCCACTGATCAGGACGGTTGTTACACAGGCAGCGGAACGTCCGTAACCGCTACCTTCACCAATTGCATCATCTTCAACTGGGGGAGAGGGTGCATTCACAATCAGTCGGGCACTCCCACTCTCAATGTCAATTCCTGTACGGTTATGTATGGTGGTCAGGAGGCAGCAGCCGCGGCTGATAGAGGATGCCTGTCAAACACAGGCTCTGCCGTATGGGCTGTGTTCAATACCATCGCGATGAACAGCGGTGCTAATGCCGATTTTAACTTCTATAGCAATCCGACGACAGCAAACCTGGACTACTGCGTAGCTTCAGACACCTCGATTAGCACAGAGGACGCAGGTGCGGTGGGTGCGCTCGAAAGCCGAACCAGTACCGATACTGCGAGTCCGGGTGCGGGGGACTGGGTCATCTTCACCGACGACACCACCTCACCCTATGATTTCACTCTCCAAGACAACGCCACCGACAACGATGCCCAGGAAGCTCATTCCTCATCTACGGGGGCGGGCCTTACCATACCGTCCGAAGATATTCTTGATGGCACCAGAGATGCGGCATACGACATGGGCGCGCATGAGGTGTCGGTTGCTGGTGGTGTGTTCACCTATCAGAGTAGCGGCAAGATACTCGGCAAGGGTGTTGCAGCTACCGCCGTTGCGTTCTCCTACGCTGGCACGGGTAAAGCGCTTGCCAAGGGCTCCGCCGTCACTGTGGTTGCGTTCTCCTACGCTGGCACGGGTAAAGCGCTTGCCAAGGGCTCCGCCGTCACTGTGGTTGCGTTCTCCTACGCTGGCACAGGGAAGGCGCTTGCTAAGGGTGCGATTTCCGGTACGCAGACTACTGGTATCTACGCGGGCACTGGCAAAGCAATAGCCAAGGGCGTGGCCGGTTCGCAGGTTACGGTTATCGTCGCCGGTACTGGCAAGGCGCTATTAAAGGGTGTCGCCGCAACCACCAATCTGGCCTCTTTTTCCTATAGCGGCACTGGCAAGGCGTTGCTCACAGGGGCTGGTGGAGCGACTGTATCCCTTTCGTATCTTGGGAATGGCAAGGCGCTGCTCAAGGGAGTTGCCGCCACTTCGGGGCCGACTTCGGGGGTTTTCTCCTATACGGGCGATGGTTTATCGCTGGTCAGTGGTGCAGCCACCACTACTGTCGCGTTTAGCTATGCGGCGGATGGTACCCTGCTCGCGAGTGGTGTCGGTGGAGCTGAGCTGGCATTCTCTTTTGCCGCCGATGGCACCTTGTTGGCCAAGGGCGTCGGTGGGTCTGCTATCACATTGTCCTATGCTGGGACGGGGCGATCGCTGGTTAGGGGAACATCCACAAGCGTCGCCACCGTCACTGTTGTCGCCACCGCCACCGGCAAGGCTCTGGTAAGTGGAACTGCGGCAACTGTTGCGCCAACGGTGGTGCTGGATCTGATCAACGGCACATCGTTGATCACAACAGTGATTAATGGCACGTCGCTGCTTACCACTAAAGTGGGCGGGTCTTCCCTGATCACGACGAAAGTGAGCGGGAAGAGTATAGTGAGGTAAGCATGGCACACACCAAGAGCACGACCGAGGCGCGGGTGCATGTCGGGCAGAATTGGCGATTGCGGCTGGAGACGATCACGACAGGATCCACCCAGGCGATCACAGGGCTGACCACCGCCTCGACCTTTGATTACCGAGACCCCAACGGGACCACTGGTGCTCTGGGGCCGATCACTGCGGACAGCACGCGGTTTACGATTTACGACATCACCAGCGAGACCACGGTCAGCGGGTGGTGGCACTTCAACACTCACGTCGTGATCGGTGCCAGCACATTCATCGGCAACACCTGGGCTCAGCGGATTTTCCGCAAGGGGTACATGGACTGATGAGGACTTGCGTAAACCCGGACTGCCAGGAGCAGTTCGACAACGACAACACCACCACATGCCTGGTGTGTGGATGGAGGACCGATGGCGACACTGGACGCAAAAAACCAGCTAACAACCTTGGACCGCGCAAGCGAGTATCTGGGGGAATCAACGGGCAGCACGGGACTGGACGGGCGGATAGTAGCGGCGATCAACGCGGCGAGCCTACGAGCGAATAGCCTTACCGGGCGTCAACTCAAGCAGCGCAGCCACGATGAGGTGTATGACGGGGACGGTTCCCGGCGGCTGATGCTGAATCAGTACCCGGTGGTCAGCTCCTCCTCCACGTTGCAGCTGTACATTACCAGTACCCGGGATGACTTCTCGAGCTCCACGGACTTCGACACCCAGGTGGACTGGGAAGACATCAACGTCAACACGGAGAAGGGCGAGCTATTCATCAAGGACCAGTCGTTTACTCTGGGCAACGAGAACGTTCGGGTGGTGTACACCGCCGGCTACGACACGACCTCGGCAGCCACCACGACAGCCAACCACATCCCCGGGGACTTGCAAGACGCGGTGCATGAGTTGTTGGCGTTCCAGTGGGAGAAGCAGAGACGGCGCGCATGGGTCACCAGGACCATCAGTCACGACGACGGGAGCATGTCCTACTTTGACACGATCCCGATGACTGCCATGTCGGTTATCGAGGAGTACCGGGACTGGCGGCAATAGGATGGGACGGTATACGGCTGTACAGTACGAGCGCAAGCTACAGCGGTGGGCCAAGAAGTCCCCGGAGGCAGCCAAGGAAGCGCTGGAGAAAGGGACTGCTCTGGTAGCTCGAGAGGCCAAGCAGAAGCACCTATCCGGTCCTCGGATGCCGGTGGGAATCGGCTCGGAATCAAAACCAACCATCAACAGCCGCGGTGCGCTGCGTAGTGGTATTACCACCAAGGTGAAGCTGGACAGCAAGAAGAACGTCCAGGCCAGCATCATCAGCAAGCACCCACTGTCACGCATCCACCACGATGGCGCGCTACTTACTGCGCGGGAGCAGTTCGTATTTACGCTCCCCGGGCGGCAGGATGAAGTCATCACCCGGCAGGTACGGATGCCGGCGCGTCCGTTTCTGCGAGCTCCGGTGCAGAAGAACCGACCTAAGATTTTGCAGATGATCGCGAAGAAGTGGAAAGGCAAACTATGAGTGCCAAGAAAACAGTGCTCGACACCATCCAGACAGCGCTGGAAACCATCAGCGGCGTGGGCAAGGTGGTGCAGTACTCGGAAGGGCTTGGCGAGGCAGACCCGGTAGACATGCCGGCGCTGTACATGCGCGATGCGATCGTGGAACGCGACCGGATAGCGTTCCCGGCAAGCACGCTGTCTACGTACATCGACATGGAAGCGTTGTTGACCCTGGAGGTACAGGGTAAACTGTTCGAGATCACTAATCAGACTGCGACACCAAAGGACGAATACCTCGGACTTGTGGAGAAAAAGTTGGTGTCATCGACGGCAGTGGCCGGCGTGGTAAAGGACATCTACCCGGTGTCTGATGTGGACGACGAAGGGGTGCAAGACAACTTCGCCACGTTCACGCAGACATTTGAGGTTTGGTATCATTACAACCACGCCAACCCGTAGGGAGGGGATATGGGCCAGATAATGGGCAAGGACGGATCGTTCCGTGTCGGGGCAAACATCACGGGATTGCTGGATACCTGGACCATCAGTCGGTCCCTCGGGACAGCGGAAATCACCGCGTTTGGTTCCACATGGGAAGACCACGACCCCACCATCAGATCGTGGACGGCGTCCATAGCTGGCACGTTGGACTCCACGGATGCGCAGCAGCTATCAATCCGAGACCAGCTGGAGGACGGCACATTGGCGAACATCGCGTGCAACTTCCGGCTGGCGGGGACCACCGCTCCCGTGTACAGCGGCAACGGCATCATCGAGTCGGACACCTTTTCGGCTCCTGTCAAAGACAAAGTGTCATGGTCGGCCACTATCCGTGGTGACGGCGCCATGGCTTGGGATCCATCGTAATGGGCGCAGTAATGGGCAAGGACGGTAGCGTACAGATCGTTACCGGATCAACGGAAAACAAGGTGGCGCTGCTGGATACCTGGACGCTCAGCCGATCGGTAGGCACGGCAGAAATCACCGCCTTTGGCTCAACCTGGGAGGATCACGACCCAACCATTCGGTCGTGGACGGCATCCGTTGCGGGCACTCTGGACTCCACGGACACCGAGCAACTGCGGATTCGGGACCAGCTGGAGAATGCAACCCTCGCCAACCTGGCGTTCTACTTTTTCTTGTCGAGCTCCACCGCGGGAGCGTTCTACAACGGCAACGCCATCGTGGAGTCCGACACCTTCTCGGCACCGGTCAAGGACAAGATCAGCTGGTCAGCCACCCTGCGGGGTGACGGCGCGCTGAGTTGGACAGCGGCTACGTAGGCACTGTAGGGGGCGACTACATGAAGCTAACGGTTGAACGGGACACAGTGTTTATCCCGGAGTTCCGGGACAACGACCAAGAGAGCTGGCCGGTCAAGATCAAGCTGCGCCAGCTCACCACCGGGGAGCGGCAGAGGCTACTCAAGATCGACCCGGTCAACCTGGCACTGTCGGCCAGCAACGGTGGCGGGTACCAGTTCGATGTCAACTACGAGGGCTTGTTCACGCAAGCGGTGCAAGGGATTGAAAACCTCGAGGTGAACAACGAGCGGATCACGACTGCGGAGGCGTTCCTAAAGGCACCGGGGCTACAGGACTTGTTCCTGGAGGTGGTCATGGAAATCGTCAAGCAGAATTCTCGGAAGGACGACGACCTAAAAAACTAAGGGTCGCTCTGGTCCTCTTGCGCGAGGGCTGGGGCGACTACGAACCAACGGAGCGCGACGCGGGACGGATGATGCAGGTTACCAAGACAACCCCGGGAGTGCTCGTAGACCTGGACAGCAACGGCGACCTCAATACCGAGTACACCGCCGAGGGCGTCTGGGTAGAACGCGCAGCCATCCCTCTCATTCTCTCACTATCCCACCGGGCTATGCTCGACACCTACGCCAAGTGCAGACTATTCGGCAGTCCAGTGGCATGGCCCTACGCTGGAGGCTGGGCGGAGCAGCCGTGCCAGCTTGTCGATCTGGTGGAATCCCTGTTGATCGAGGACAACAACCGTGGCAGCAACTCGTGATCAAGTAATCATCGAACTGGTCGCCCAGACCAAGAAAGCGGTAGGCGACATCAAGTCGCTTACTGTGGGCATCGCTGCTGCTGTGGCTGCGGTCAAGGCGTTCGAGGGTGTCGCGCGGTTCGCCTTCGAGAATCAGAAGATGGCAGCTGCGCTCAACCAGCAGGCAGATGCGTTCAAGAACCTTGCGAGATCGGCAGGGGCAGATGGCCAGCAGGTACTGGAGGCGATGCAGGCGATGGCGGGGGGCACCGTCACGCAGATGGACCTCATCCGATCAGCGTCGCGTGCAAGCCTATTGGGCATCGGGTTCGAGGAAATGCCAAAGCTGATGAAGATTTCGGCGGCGGCGGCTCGAGCTACTGGTCAAGACTTGTCATTCTTGTTCGAGTCGATCACCACCGGTATCGGTCGCACCAGCCCTCTCATCCTGGACAACCTTGGCATTACGGTGAAGCTCGGGGAAGTGAACGAATCCTATGCCGCGTCTCTCAACAAAACCGTGGCAGAGCTCACGGCGGCGGAAAAGAAGCAGGCGTTGCTCAACGCGGTGCTGGTCCAGGGAGACCAGATCATCCAAGACGTAGGAGGATCGCTGGATGACCTCACCGACATCGAAAAATGGGATGCGCTTGTCGCTGCTGTCATCGAGTTTAGGACCGAACTTGGTCAAGGGTTGGTCCCTTTGGTCAGTAGTGTGGCGTCTATGCTCACAGGTGTGTCTAACGAACTGACCAGTAACCTGCAGTTAATTCGCCAGGACAAGGAAGATGTCCAGCTGCTGCAGGACATCGTGGATGGCATCGTTACGAAGTGGGAGGACGTAAACCAGGTAACGCGCATTCATGGGCAGCTGTTGGTTGCGGAGGGCAAGGCTGAAGCGGATTTTCTCATCGCCATGCGCGAGATCGAGTCCATAGGGCAGGCGACGAACGAGGGCGAAGCTCAGCGGCTGCGCTTAGCTACCCAAGCACAAGCGGCGGCGGGTGAAACCCTCACTAACATCGCCACCACGCTGCAGGTGCTGCGTCCGGTTATCGTTTCGGCCAAAGAGTTTGCAGCCGCGTTGGGCGAAGGTGATGGCGACGATGGGGTGGCGGCTTCTGCTCGCAAGGTTGTCAACGGACTATTAGATATGGACGCTGCCATTATACGGATGGCGGGTTCCGGTGCGGACGTGGGACTGGGTGCAGCTGTAGGGCTTGCCACCGATCTGGGCATAGCGTTCGAGGACACCGGAAAGACGCTGCAAGAGGCCACCAGGCAAATACGGGAGGCATCAGACGCAACCGCCGGCTGGCGGGATGAGAACAAGTCTCTGCTAAGTGACATGATGGACATCAGTGGCATCTTGCAGGAAGGCGTGTTGAACACCTTCCACGACATCGGTGCAGCGATAGCGTCTGGCACCAGTGCCACCGATGCCTTGGGCGCGTCGATGACCAAGCTGCTCGGGAACATCTTGGACACGCTATCGGCCACTATGTTGCAAGCTGGCCTCTTGCTGTTGCCCACCAACTTGCCGTTGGGACTTGCGTTGATCGTTGCATCGGGACTGGCAGCGTTCATCGGGGGAGCGGTGTCGAGCTCTGGGGATAGCACCAGCGATGGTGCACCATCCACGGCAGGCGGCGATCTCTCCAAGGCGAGCAGTACATACAGTGCCCCCACTGGTCCACAACAGCCGGCGGGGACCATCATCATTAACAACATCCAGGGATCGTTCATCAGCGAGCGCAACCTGGCGGCGCGGGTGGCGTCGGTCGGATGAGCATCAAGCACATATCGAGCGCGTGGAAAACAAACATGCTGACCGGGTTCCCCCGGGATCTGCGCTTTTACTCAGATTTCCGCCAGCAAGAGTACCCGCCTCTCAGCATCAGCAACGACACGTACACCCTAATCACTTCGGCGGAGAATCGTTCCGGGAGTCATGACATGACCGGTGGGGATGCGGGCTATCTGTTGGATTTGCCCTCCACCCTTACGGTACGGGCAGTGTTTCGGCCAGAGTTCGTTTACACGGTAGCAACCGATCAGACCATTTGGAGTTGGTATGTATCGGCCACGGTGGCGTTGCAGTTTTTCTACCAAGCCAGCAGTGACACCTTTGTGTTGCAGTGGCAGGATGGTGGGACGGCGCGCACGTTGTCTTCCCTGCAGTTCGATGACGGGGCGGCTGAAGAGGACATAGATCAGGATCTGGTATTTGATGCATCCATCGATCTCACCACTGGTGACACCTCGGGGTCGGCGCTGTACTACAACCGGGCATCCCAGGACACAACCTGGTCGGGTGCCATCGATACCAAGACCACATCAATACCAATCCTCACCGCTCGCGCGCAAACAGACGGGACGCAAACTGCCGACGTATCTCTCAACCAGGTGATCGTTATTCCCAGCTTTGTAGCCACAGCTGCCCAAGTGCTGGTGGATTACAAAGGGGTCAAAGATGAACAGATAGTCTGGCACTTCAACGGGCATGGCCAAGGGCACACCCGGTGCAACATCACCGCGCGGACCACTGACTTTGAGTTCGAGCGCAGTGTGGTGGACCAGACTGGCCGGCGCGGCGCCAACGTGGCCAGCATCCAGCTCACCTCCCCGGCGGGAGAGTTTGCAGACGACCAGTACGCGGCATTCGACCCAGCGAACGAGGTGTATAACGGACTGGCTGCCCAAGCGTACATGCAGCATCGATGCCCGATCGAGGTGGAGTCGTGGTATAGCAACGGCTTCGAGCTGATGATCAGTGGTCGTACCGATGACAGCCGTTTCGGGAGACGCACGCAGCTAAAAGACGTTTCCCGGGTGCAAGTGAACATCTTAGACGGGACCGATGAGCTCGCGCGGAAGGTAGTTAGGAGTGCAGTCACGTACGAGGACTACACCATGAGCAACACCGCCAGCGAGGCCACGTCCCTGGTGCACACTCTTGCGCGACTGTCCACGCAGAAACAGTATTTCAACTACCTGGCAAACAGCAGCTTTGCAAACGCTACCATAGGGAACAGTTGGAGCGATGACACCAACGTGACTCTGGCTCGGGCAGCTGGAGGGTTGTTTGATTCGTTCGAGGGGCAAGCGTCTACCACTGGCGCCGGGGAGGACGTGTTCCAGATCGTGACGTTTACCGGCACCAAGACTCTCAACCTTGGGGAGACGTGGACCTTTTCCATCATGCTGAAAGCTGGTGCTACTCTGGCGGGGTCCATCATTCTTGAGGAGAGGGACGCAAGCGCAGCAAACGATTCCACCAGCACCGCGTACTCGTTGACTGCTAATGCCAACTGGACGAAACACGATGTCGCCCACACCATTACCGATGCCACCAGCGATCGGCTGTCGGTGTACATCCGGCTCACCACCACCGGGCAGACTCTCAGCATGGACGCAGCCATGCTTACCCAGACGGACGTGGCACTCAACTGGGTTGTGCTGAACAACAACGATGGCGCGGCGGGAGTGGAGTCGGCGGACGACGCGGACAGTGCGGCATACGACACCATAGGGTTCGACGTGGATACCGTGGCAGTTGTGCATCCGTGGCTATTTCTGCCGATGTACTCATCCCCATGGAGAGAGCTCGGGAAGCTGGCAGACGGCACCCTTGCCCTTTACATGGGTTTCGACGCAGCTGGCACGCTGGTGTACCGATCGCGGTTGGCCACGGGGTACAGCGACCCGTCGTCCCTGGAGACCTTGGCTACGACCCGAGATCTTACCACCATCCTGGAGCAGAAAAGCGCTAATTCCATCGTCATTGGGGGAACCAGAATCGACAAGCAAACCAACTTGCGGGAAGTCTGGAACGCAGCAGCAGCGGGGCACTTCACGGCAGACGATGGTGGGCACATGAAAGAGTCGATAGCCAACGGCGCAACGTGGCCACCCTCTACGGAGTACGGCGAGTACTGGGCGCAGTACGGGGAAGGTGCTCCTTTGGCGATAGCTACGCAGCTACCCGGCCCGGGGATTTACGTACCGTTCTAAATGGGGCTTTTCAATTTTGACACAACCGAATTGTTCGCCCATCTACGGGAGCAAGGGCGTACCGTAACCGGGCAGCCAATCGAAACAGGGGACGATACCGCTCCCTCCCCGGTGACGGGAACCAGTCCCGTGGGAGGTTCGGTAGACATCTGGGCGTCGGCCCCGATCAACGAAGCGGACAACGTTATTGGCATCCAGAACGCGGTACTGGTTACCGCGGCGGTGAATGCCAGCGATGTCTCGGTTAGTCTCACCGCCACGATATTTGACACCTCCAGCCGAGGGGACAGCGCGCGCATACTTCTCACCAACTCCACGGGTGCCACGGCGTCCATCATCGGAGCGTCTATCCGCGGCAAGCTGGTGTACAAGCGGCGACCACCCCATGGCGGCTGGGTGCACGACGGGCATGTGGACACGGACGACATCCGCAAGAACGGGGAGAAGCGGTTTAGCCTTATTGGCGATTACATCATCTCGGCGG
>Ga0255047_10000955_pt1 | contig 22349 bp, 21 predicted proteins | sample JV7_2_1_MG_FD_183640 | JGI IMG/M metagenome (GOLD analysis project Ga0255047, IMG submission 183640) | Seawater microbial communities from Jervis Inlet, British Columbia, Canada - JV7_2_1 | ecosystem: Environmental > Aquatic > Marine > Inlet | place: Canada: British Columbia | collected 2016-10-06 | reverse complement strand
CTCATTGGCAAGGCGCTCGGCCATCGTGTTTTCGCGCCGCTTGCGGGCGTAGTCCACGATCCAACGCACGGCGAGGGTGTTGGCCCGGCGAGGACGAACCTCGACGGGCACCTGATAGGAGGAACCGCCGACGCGACGGGAGCGAACCTCGACGGTAGGCCGGAGGTTGTCCATGGCCTTCTTCAGAGTTGTGATCGCATCCTGACCGCCACGCTTCTCCACTATCTCGAGAGCGTCATAGACGATTCGGCGCGAAGTTTCCTTCTTGCCCTTCCAGAGCACCTTGTTGATGATCTGGCTGACGAGAACGCTCCGATACACCGGATCCGGTGCAACCTTCTTGACGACTGATGGGGCTCTGCGCATTACGAGCCCTTCTTGGCGCCGTAGCGAGAACGCGCCTGTTTGCGATCGGACACACTGGCGGCGTCGAGCGTTCCCCGAATGACCTTGTAGCGAATACCCGGAAGGTCCTTCACACGACCACCGCGGATGAGGACGATCGAGTGCTCCTGGAGGTTGTGGCCTTCTCCCGGGATGTAGGCAGTGACTTCGGTGCCGGTGGAGAGACGAACGCGACAGACCTTCCGAAGCGCGGAGTTCGGCTTCTTCGGGGTGATCGTGTACACCCTGGTGCACACACCGCGACGCTGCGGGGCTCCTCCGAGACCCGGCGTCTTTTCCTTCTTCGTTTTCCGAGCCCGGCCCTGACGGACCAGTTGCTCAATAGTCGGCACTCGTGCCCTCTCTATCTAGTTGTCGGCGCAGCGCAGCCCAAAGGAAGCGCAGCACATGCGAAAGCCGGCTCCTCGACCTGGGTGCCAGCCTTCTGGACGCCAGGTGATTCGCCGACCCATCTGATCCCCTCCTCAGGCAACCAGCCCGGCTTGGATCGACAGCCAGGCGCGCCCTTCCGAGAAGGGGCTAGGGGACCGAAGTCACGGCGCAAGAGTATATAGAGGCCTTTTTCAAGGGTCAAAGCGCGATCGGGAGGGGAGAGAAGGGGAAACCACACCGGAAAGCCTCGATCAAGCGGGGTCGAGGACTTCTCCCCCTGCCGGTTCATCGCGTCCGATCAGTCAATCAACCGGAGGCGCATGGCTGCTGCTACCGCCTCGGCGCGTCGGTTCACTCCGAGACTCGCGTACAGGGATCGAATTCGGGTTCGCAGGGTGCTCTCTGACCACCCGGTGGTCTCACCAATCGCGCGGTTCCCTAAGCCGGAGGCCAGCAATCGGAGGAGGCGGATCGATTCCTCATCGAGGGCCATCTGGTCCACATCGGAATCGGAAACGGCCAGATCCACGAGTGCGTGTGCCAAGTGGGGATCGACGTAGGCGCCTCCGGAGGCGGCCGCATTCAACGCCTTGACAAGCTCGACGCGCCCAGAACGCTTCAGCACGAAGCCGGAAGCCCCCAGCTCGATTGCCCGCCGCAGATAGCTGGGATCGTCGTGCATCGTCAGCACAATGGTCGCCGGTGGTGCCTCCATCCGGTCCAAGTGTTCCAACACCTCGAGGCCGCCCATACCCTCCATCCGCAGATCGAGTATCACGACATCAACGTCGATCTCTTTCAGCAGGTCCAGCAGGGCTGCACCGTCAGAGGCCTCGGCGACCGTTTCGATGGAGTCGTCGTTGGCGAACATCAGCTGGATGCCCTCGCGGACGATGGCATGGTCATCGACGACAGCGACCCTCATCGGCTCTCCTCCAATGGGACCCGGGCCACGACTGTGGTCCCTCGGCCGGTCACTGATCGGATGTCGAGGTCACCCCCGACCACTTCGAGCATGGCGCGCACAGTGGCGATGCCCAATCCTTCGGGTCCTTGTTGCCACTTGCCATTGTCAACCACGCTGAGAACGGCGACGTTGCCCTGATCGTTCAGCTGGAGATCGATCTTCGTGGCTCCCGAGTGCTTTGCCGCATTGGCCACTGCCTCTCGCGCTGTTCGGTAGAGCGCTTCTTCTGCCACCGCTCCGAGCCCTCGATTTGTCTCAATGTCGATGCCTATAGCGGGTGTGTCGTTGCCGTTTGCTGCCAGGGCGAGTAGCGAGCTTCTGAGACCCTGTTGGTAGACCGGAGACGTTTGGAGCCGCCGCATCTCGTCGCGCAGGGTGTCGTCTACGCCTCGCACCAGGTCAAAGAGTTGCTGCGCCTCAGCGGCGGCGTCGCCCGGGTCGAGTTGCGAGTCCTTGAGTACCTCAAGCCCATAAAGCAACCGGTACAGGGGCTGGCCAACGTCGTCATGAAGCGCCGCAGCTAGGCGAACCCGTTCGGCTTCGCGAACTTCGAGACTGCGACGGAGCAGCATTTCGCTCTCGTTTCTGCGTCGCTCCACCCCGTGCAATGTCACCAAAGTGAGCGCGCCCATGAACAGCGCCAGGACCCCCAGTCCCGATCCGATCCTGATCCAGGTGCTGGCCCGAACTCCGCCAAGAGTCTCATTGAACGGTTCGAGACGCTGGTAGACCTCAAATACAGCTGTGACCTCCCCGTCGGCGTTGCGGACTGGGAGGTAGAACTCGATAAGCGGACCAAGGTCGCGTTCGAACTCATTCTCCGCGTCTGTCAGCGCAGTTTCCTCGACCGAAATCTCCCCATCGAAAGCCAACGCGACATCGTGCTGCAGGTTGAATCTCCGACCGATGAGGCGTTCCTCGTCTGACCACAGAATCCGTCCGAACGAATCCCACAGCTTGACCCGAACGGTATCGCCCCCCAGCAACCTGAGTCGCGCTATCTCGGCAAAGTCCGAAAAGTCGGCGCCGGACACGAACTCGCTGGGTGCGGCGGTGTCGACGACTGTGCCGACCGCTCGCTGGAGCTCGTCGACGCGAGCCGTCACCAGTTGGCTCCGAACTGCCGAGGGAACAAGGAAACCAAGGGAGACGGCAACGAACCCCGAAACGAGCACTCCAAAGAACGCGACGCGACCGAGCCGTCCCAGCTCTCGCCAGGCCGCCCGGTAGGTGTGTCGTACCGAGAGCCCCCTCATGTCCATGAGGGTTCCCGCTGAGTCGGTGCCCCTCTAGGGCCAAACGGCCCAAGACGACGCGCGAACACTGCGATTGTCGTCGGGTAGAAGGTCCTGGCCCGGGAAGCCCATAGCTGCGCCCGGAAGGCGACACCCGGCACTCCCGGCGTCCAGACCTGCCACGTACGTTGCTATTGCTCACGAAGGGAGCAACGAATGCGCAAACAGTCAATCGTTCTTTTGGTGTTGATGGCCCTTGTGTTCGCAGCATGTGGCGACGGCGACTCGGGCGCTGCGCCCTCTGACGTCACCTTCGACATCGAAGTGATCGAGATCAAGGGTGCCACCGACGGCATCGATCCACCGTCTATAGACCCGACGACACTCTCAGAAGGATACGGCTTCACGCCTCCGGGCGAATACGACGCTGATAACCCGAACAAGTGGCAGGTAGCGACCTATCTGTACAGCCCCGGTGCCATGTCAGTCGTCAATGGCGACGACGTCACCCTGCGATTCTTCGGGATCAACGGCGATTCACACCAAATGTGGGTCGAAGCGCCGGACGGCACAAAGGTCACTGACGTCGTCGAACTCAATCGTGGCCGAGAACTCGTCCTTGAGTTTACGGCCGACGATCTCGGCCACTACAAGATCGTTTGTGCAACCCACGCACCGACGATGAACGCCGACATCCTCTCAGTCAGCGGCTGACACTCACGGAGATGCCGAAATGCGGCGGTTGGGAGGTCCTTGTTGGGCCTCCCAACCGCTATCCGTCTGGTTGCCCGACCACGGTGGGTTCCTGTACGAGTCATTCTCTCCGTGCGCCGTTGAAGGCGCTCAAGCATCCAGCGCGATACGGGAGGCTCTCACACCTAGCGAAAGGGCCCCGCCAACCAACACGATGACCACGGGGAGGATCCAGGGTCGTATCCGCTTCTCGGCCGGCAGGATCTCCTCCCATTCGAAGCCGGTGCCGACCATCGGCAGATGGTCGGATACGACCGGGGTCTGGCGGTGATAGACGTTGTGGCCCGCCATGGTGATGACTGCGGCCGGCTGACAGGTCAGACCGGGCGCCAGGGCCCTGGCCACCGGACCGCGGACGTCGTTCCAGTAGAAGGCGTAACACTCACCGCCTGCCTTGCCGGTGATCATCGACACCGGAGCAGCCCCGGCCGGCAACGACACCGATGCCGCAGCCAGCCCCGGCAGGTCGATGGAATCAATCGGAGTGCCTGCTTCCACGGCGGCGTAGGCGGAATCGATGTTGGCCACGAGCGCTTCGGCCGCGTCTCGGGCAGGGTTGCGCTCGAGTTGCACAGCGAACAGGAGAGCGATGGCACCGACGAGGGCTGCTGCCGCACCCAGCCGCTCGATCACCCTGACCCGGCGGCGGCGCAACCGCTCAATCCGGGAGGCTACGGCCTGGGCGGTCGACGCCCTCTCGTGATGGGATCGGCGGACGCCGGCCACTAGGAGGTCCCAACCGTCGGGGTCGGCCCGCCGCACCTCGAACCTCGCCGCCTGCCAACCCACAGGGGTCTCGCACCAATCGAGCATCGTGATCGAAACTGTACCGGCGCGACCGATTCCAGCTGAGCAGGAGGAAGGCGACCTGCGCGCACATCGCGGCTCGCAACGTCATCGGTGGATGGACGGTCGTCTCAGGGATTCTGAGCGACGTCTTCAGAGAGTTGATGGCTCAACTGCCTACGCTGTCAAAGGTGGAGAAACCAGATAACGCCGTCGAGACCGCAACCTCGTTCGTCTGGATCGACGACGGGATCATCCATATTCAGTCAACCAAGGGCGTCCCCAGCACGGCCGAGACGGTGGCCGACACATTCGCCGCCATTCGGGGACTGACCAGCGGTGTACCCAAGCCCGTTCTCGACGACGTTCGAGGCTGGCCGGGGGCTAATCACGGTGCGTGGGGAGCCTTCGTCTCCAAGGCGTTGTCGCTGTTCTCGGCAATCGCCTGGGTTGCCGATGCCGAAGCGGTACCCCGGTTGGGTGCGTTTCCAGACACCATCGACCGGCTTCTGGTCCCGTTCGCGATCTTTACAAATGAAGCCGACGCACTGAGATTCCTCCGGGGTGACACCGGTCCGTGACCTCGCCGTTCCTTGGGCTATCCCAAGCGGCCACTCCGCCGGATCAAGGGACGAGGAATTGAGAAAGCGCCGAAGACGCTAGGCCTGTGCCATCCACATGTGGCGAGTGAGCGATGCCTCGTCGGCGTGGCCGCGTAGGTGCTCGGCGGCATGGATGATGAGGAATGCCGACGACAACTCTTCGCCCGTGCTTCTCAGTTGACGCATTTCACCCCAATCGGTCACATCCGAATTGTCGAGGGTCGTCGTGCAGTCGGCGGCGACCTCGTCGATCAAGCCAAGCAGTGATCCCGGGCCGTCAACGCTGGCCCCGAACTCGGCCTCTCGATCCCGCGGCGCCTGCTGCGGATGCTCGGTGGCGAAATTCAACAAGCGGCGGGTTGCATGCAAGCCATGGGTTAGTTGCACCGCGATCGAGTTGGTGTCTCCTTCACCGGCGGGACGCCAGTTGAGTGCTTCTGCGGGGAGACCGTCGACCACCGCTCGCAAAGTGTCGAAGATATCGCCAATAACACGCCGAGTGGCCTCGATGATCGGATCCGTCACGGCGATGCCTCCAAAGGGTTGGTCGTCCAAAGAAACTAGCCGGTCGGTCAACCGGCTCCAATGTCAGCAGTAACAGCGCATCTCACCGACTGGACCTCGAAACGATGGACGTGCTTCCTTGCGATCGGTACGGGGCCGAGCAAGGTGCAACCTCAACGAGTAGTCCGGGGTTCTTCTGAGTGAGCGCGTTCCGACCATGGGGAGTTGAGTCGTGAGTTCAGGCCACACCAAACGGCGGCCACTGGGGCGGTCCTTCTGGACCGTCTGGACCGCCGCCACATCTAGCAATATTGGCGATGGCATCGTTCTCGCTGCGCTTCCACTCCTCGCCGCCAGCCTCACCCGTGAACCGCTGGCCGTCGCAGCCACAACGATCGCCATACGCCTCCCCTGGCTGCTGTTTGGCCTGTTTGCCGGGGTAATCGTCGATCGCACCGATCGGCTGAGACTCATGATTGGAACCGACCTCGGCCGGGCTGTCGCATTCGCCGCGATCGCGGTGGTGGTGGCAACCGACAACATGACACTGTTGATTCTCTACGCCGCCGTCTTCGGCGTCGGCATACTCGAGACCATCTTCGATACGGCGGGGATGAGCTTGACCCCGGCCCTTGTGGAGCCCGATCAGCTCGAGCACGCCAACGCCCGTATCAGCGGTGCCTACATCGCGGCCAATGAACTGGTGGGCCCCCCGGTTGGAGCCGCACTGTTTGCGATCGCTGCCGTCGTGCCGTTTGGGGTCAATGCCGTCACCTTTGGCGTGAGCGTGGCGATGCTGCTGACTGTTGGCGGCCGTTTTCAACCACAAAGAACCGAGCGGCCCTCGGTCATCTCCGACATTCGGGATGGCTTCGGTTTCCTATGGCGCGAACCCGTTATCCGGGCCTTTGCCATCGGAGCCGGGGTTCTCAACCTCGGCATGACGGCGGGAGTCTCGGTTCTGGTGCTGCATGCTCAAGACAATCTGTCGCTCGACGAGCTCGGATTCGGACTGCTTCTCGTCGCAGCCGCCATCGGCGGTATCTCCGGCGCCCAAGTTGCGCCTTCGGTGATTCACAAGCTTGGGCGAGCTCCCAGCGTCCTGGCTTCGGTGGTGGCGATCGCGGCCGGCATCGCCATCATGGGTGCGGCCCATAACATCTGGGTCGCCGGTTCGGGCTTTGCTCTGTTCGGCTTCGCTGGAGAGATTTGGAACATCGTCTCGGTCACCTATCGGCAGGCGGCTACTCCAGACGCCATGCTCGGACGGGTCATGAGCGGGTTTCGAGTCATCGCCTATGGAGCGTTCCCCATCGGAGCCGCCCTCGGAGGGTTCATCGCTTCAGCCGTCAATCTTCGAGCGAGTTTCTTCGTCGGCGCCGGCCTCGTGGTGGGTCTCCTGCCGTACCTGATCCGTGTGACAAATCAACACACGCTCGACCCAACGGTGGTTATCCCGAGCTGATCGCGCCCCCCACCAGATCGGGCTATGCCCCAAGACGGATGATTGACGGCGACCCGGGCAGGGAGTTCTCTCTGGCGGCTGCGATCGCATCGAGAACAGGCTCCGGCTCCATCGGATCCTCCGGACTCAACAGCACGGTGTAGGCCGGCTCCAGATCGACGCGGCCGTCGGTGGTCTCATACGGGATAGCGCCGAAGCCGCTTTCGATCCTGGAGAGGACCACATCGACAGCCTCTTCGACCATCTGCGGCATCACCACCAGAAAGGCTGTTGCACTGAGCCGCCCGACCCGGTCGATCCGTCGCGTAATCACCGACAGCAGCCCTCCAAAGTGATTCATGGCCGCATCACGCACACCGATTGGTTGGCCGGCCAACCCAGGAACGTCGATGACGCAGATTGCAAATGACTCTGCCGTTCGTACCAACCGGGCCATCGCTGATTGGATCGGCTCCAACATCCCCTGGGCGTTGAGCATCCCGGTGGGAAGATCGATCGTCGCCTGCACGTCGAGCAACAGACGAAGTCTGCTCACCTCGGCGCGATAAGCATCGAGTTCATCCCGATCGTCATCTGAATCGTGCTCAGAGATGGGCAGAGTCTATGGCGGTAGGCAAGCGATCGGCAATGAGCAACCAGCGGTACCCCCCACCAACGGCTCCGGATATGGCTCCATCATTCGGCGGCTACCCACCGCCGAATGCCTCCGCATGAAATGTGCCGCCTCCGGCGGCGCCCCGTTCTACGTTGACTCCCCTACAAGGGGGGAGTGATTCTTCCGGCTGGGGACTGACGACTGAGGACCGAAGACTGAAGACTCCTTCGACGCGACTCACCCCGCCGGATGGGCGGGGTGAGAACGCTCAACGCACGCGAGCATTGAACTATTCGTCGGTGGCGGCCTCGCCATCTTCTTCCTGGGTGCCAAGGCTGGCAAGCCACTCTGCCGGATTGGCGGGAAGCGCGTCTTCATCGACTCCGGACGGCTCCCCGTCGCCAAAGAGCCCGAGTGCCGAAACCACCGTCGCATCCGGAAGCGACGGCTGCACCGCCTGGTATTGGTCGGCACCGGTGCCGGCCGGAATCAACTTGCCGATAATGACATTCTCCTTGAGACCGCGCAGGAAGTCGGATCGTCCCTGTAGCGCCGCCTCAGTAAGAACACGTGTCGTCTCCTGGAAGGAGGCTGCCGACAGCCACGAGTCGGTGGCGAGTGACGCCTTCGTGATGCCCATCAGCTCGGGTCTGGCTTCCGCAGGCGCTTTGCCTTCGCCGACTAGCTGACGGTTGAGCTCGCGGAATCCCTGAGCGTCCACCAACTCCTGGGGGAGATAGCTGGAATCGCCTGGATTCACCACCCGGACCCTTCGCAGCATCTGGCGGACGATGATCTCGATGTGCTTGTCAGCAATGTCTACACCCTGACTGCGGTACACCTCTTGAACCTCGTCGACGAGGTACTGCTGAGTCGCCCGCACACCCATGATCTCGAGGACTTCCTTCGGATCAAGCGGACCGGCGGTGAGCGGTGTGCCCGGTTCTACGGTCTCACCGTCGCGGACCTTCAGGTTGGCGAATCGGGAGATCGAGTATTCGCGTTCCTCGTCGTCCTTGGCGCCGGTGATCACAATGCGGCGACCGTCCTCGTCATCGACGATCGTGATCGATCCGCCGATCTCGGAAATCGGAGCCTTCCCCTTCGGGCTGCGGGCCTCGAAGAGCTCTGTCACCCGCGGCAAACCGTGGGTGATATCTTCGCCGGCGACGCCACCGGTGTGGAAGGTACGCATCGTGAGCTGGGTTCCCGGCTCACCAATCGACTGGGCGGCCATGATTCCGACCGCTTCGCCCGGTTCGACCATCCGCCCGGTAGCGAGGCTAAGACCGTATGAGGCCTTGCTGACGCCGTGGCGCGACGTATCAGTTAGCGGTGAACGCACCTTGACCTCGGTCACTTCGGGGGCAGCGTTGATCGCCACCATCGCATCACGATCTACGAGCTGGCCGGCGCGCAGCTTGATTCCCGCATTCGTCTCGACCAAAGAACGGCCGATCTTTATGTCCTCAGCGAGGATGCGGCCGAAGATGCGGCTGCGGAGATGGCGATACGGCTCACCACTGTCATCCTTCACCGGGATCGCAATACCGGGGTCCTCGGACTCCTCGTCATGGACAAGGACCTCCTGCGACACATCGACGAGACGACGGGTGAGATAGCCGGAGTCGGCCGTCCGCAACGCAGTATCGGCAAGCCCCTTGCGGGCACCGTGAGTCGAGATGAAGTACTCCAGGACCGACAATCCCTCGCGGAAGTTCGCCTTGATTGGGCGAGGAATGATGTCGCCCTTCGGGTTTGCGACCAGACCGCGCATGCCGGCGATCTGTCTCACCTGCATGACGTTTCCACGTGCCCCAGAACGAACCATCATGTCGATCGGGTTGAAGCGGTCGGCCTTGAGACTGACCTCCATGGCATCCTTCACCTTGTCGGTCGCCTCGGTCCAGATCTCGATCAGCTCCTGGCGACGCTCATCATCGGTGATGATCCCCTGTAGGAACAGCTCTTCGACCTTCGCAGCCCGACCTTCGTACTCCTCGAGAATCTTCGGCTTGTCGGCGGGCGTCTTGACGTCCTCGAGCCCGATGGTGAGTCCGGAGCGAGTGGCAAAGGTGAACCCGAGCGTCTTTACAGAATCGAGGAAGCGCTGCACCTGCGACTTGTCATACCGCCCGATCACTTCCTCGATCAGCGTCCGAATATCAGACTTGAGCACCACACCGTTGATATACGGGAAGTCGGCGGGCAGCGCAGTATTCAGCAGAGCACGACCAAAGGTGGTCTCAAACGGCTTCGCACCATCGACCGGCTCGTCCGGAATGAGATCGCCGAGGTGGTCGTTCAATTCGGCGTACAACGCGGGATCACCGGCGAGGTCTCCGACCCTCAGCTTGATCGGCGCCTGCAGCCCGATTTCGCCGAGGTCGTAGGCCATCTGTGCTTCTTCGAGGTTGGCGAACATCCGACCGGCGCCTTCCTTGTCCTCGATCATCTCCGACATGTAGTACACCCCAATGACCATGTCCTGGCCCGGAGTGACGATCGGGCGTCCGCTGGCCGGCGACAACACGTTGTTGGTCGACAACATCAGCACACGAGCCTCGGCCTGCGCCTCAGCCGACAACGGCAGGTGCACGGCCATCTGGTCACCATCGAAGTCGGCGTTGAACGCCTCGCACACGAGTGGGTGGATCTGGATCGCCTTACCCTCGACGAGAATCGGCTCGAACGCCTGGATTCCCAAACGGTGCAGCGTGGGGGCGCGGTTCAGCAGTACCGGATGTTCCTGGATCACCTCGGCAAGGACATCCCACACCTGGGGACGATGCCGTTCCACCATCCGCTTCGCCGCCTTGATGTTCTGCGCCAGATCGAGATCGACGAGTCGCTTCATCACGAACGGCTTGAACAATTCGAGCGCCATCGCCTTGGGAAGGCCGCACTGATGGAGCTTCAACTGGGGACCGACGACGATCACCGAACGACCGGAGTAGTCGACCCGCTTACCGAGCAGGTTCTGACGGAACCGGCCCTGCTTGCCCTTGAGCATGTCACTGAGCGACTTGAGCGGACGATTGCCCGGGCCCGTCACCGCACGGCCGCGACGACCATTGTCGAACAAGGCATCCACCGCCTCTTGCAGCATTCGCTTTTCGTTATTGACGATGATCTCGGGTGCACCGAGATCAAGCAGTCGCTTCAGGCGGTTGTTGCGGTTGATCACACGCCGGTAGAGGTCGTTGAGATCGCTTGTGGCAAACCGGCCACCATCGAGCTGCACCATCGGGCGAAGATCCGGAGGAATCACCGGGACTGCATCCAGAATCAGCGACTGGGGGCTGTTTGTCCCCTGCTGGAATGGGGTCACGACCTTGAGGCGCTTGGTGGCGCGCTGACGCCGCTGCATCGACTTGGCCTCGAGGTCTTCCTTGAGCTTGTCGATCTCAGCGTCGAGGTCCAGCCGCCCGAGCAAATCCTTGATCGCCTCGGCACCCATCGCCCCGACGTAGTAATCCTCGTAGCGGTCGTGAATCTCTCGCCACAGCTGCTCTGACTCGACCAGATCCTTGACCTTCATCCCGCGGAAGAAATCGAATGCCTCACGCACCAGCTCTTCTTCGTACTCGCTGCGCTCGCGCCGATCTTTGATCTCGCGCTCGGCTTCGCGTCGCGCCGCCGAGATCTCCTGGGTCTTGGCACCGGCATCTTCCATCTGCTTCAGCTCTTGCTCGAGCCGCTCCAAACGGGCCGCTTCCCAATCGGTGAAGTCGCCCTGAACCAGCGTGACCTCGGTCTCCATCGCCTCTTCGAGTTCGCCGAGATCCTTGTCTCTCTTCTCGAAATCGACGTGGGTGACGAGATAGGCGGCGAAGTAGATGACCTTCTCGAGGTCCTTCGGTGACATGTCGAGCAGGTAGCCCAAGCGGCTCGGAACACCCTTGAAGTACCAGATGTGGGTAACCGGAGCTGCGAGTTCGATGTGACCCATGCGCTCGCGCCGTACCTTGGAACGGGTCACTTCGACGCCACAGCGCTCGCAAATGATTCCGCGGAAGCGCACCCGCTTGTACTTGCCGCAGTAGCACTCCCAATCGCGCGTCGGACCAAAGATCCGCTCGTCGAACAGGCCGTCCTTCTCAGGCTTCAGCGTCCTGTAGTTGATCGTCTCCGGCTTCTTTACCTCGCCGTGAGACCACCCTCGAATCTGGTCACCGGTCGCCAGGTCGATCTTGAGCTCATCAAAAAACTGGGCCACCCGCGCTCCTCGTCTCGTTCAACTTCGTGTTCATTCGTGGAAATCAGTCTTCGGCGCGTTCGGGACGCGAGATGTCGATGCCGAGCGACTCCGCGGTACGGAATGCGTCCTCGTCGAGTTCACGAAGCTCGACCTCTTCACCAGCCGAGAGCATCTCGACGTTTAGACACAGACTCTGCATCTCCTTGATGAGGACCTTGAAGGACTCGGGAATTCCGGGCTCCGGAATGTTCTCGCCCTTTACGATCGCCTCGTACACCTTTACGCGGCCCCGCACATCGTCGGACTTGATCGTCAGCAGCTCCTGGAGCGCATACGCAGCTCCGTACGCCTCGAGCGCCCAGACCTCCATCTCTCCGAACCGCTGACCGCCGAACTGGGCCTTTCCGCCCAATGGCTGCTGCGTGATCATCGAGTACGGACCCGTCGAGCGGGCGTGGATCTTGTCGTCAACCAGGTGGAGCAGCTTCAGGATGTAGATGTAACCGACGGTGATCGGAGAGTCGAATGCCTCGCCCGATCGACCATCCATCAGCATTGCCTTGCCGGTCCCGTCGACCAGCTGGTCCCCATCTGCGTTGGGCAGTGAGTTCTCCAGCACCTTGATGATCTCTGTCTCGTTCGCACCGTCGAACACCGGCGTGGCAACGTTGGTCCACGGTCGCGCACCCTTGGAAGCGAGTGTGTCACCAGCAAATTCGCCCCAGCCTTGAGCCGCCGCCCATCCGAGATGGGTTTCGAGCACCTGACCAAGGTTCATCCGCGACGGAACTCCGAGCGGACTCAAAATGATGTCGACCGGGGTTCCGTCGGCGAGGAAGGGCATGTCCTCTTCCGGCAGGATCTTGGCGATGACGCCCTTGTTGCCGTGACGTCCGGCCAATTTGTCGCCCTCTGAGATCTTGCGCTGCTGAGCGACGTGGACTCGAACCAGTTCATTCATGCCTGGTGGCAATTCGTCGCCTTCGTCACGTCGGAATACCTTTACGTCGATCGCCTTGCCGCGCTCGCCATGAGGCACCTTGAGCGACATGTCGCGAACCTCGCGTGCCTTCTCACCAAAGATCGCACGAAGCAGTCTTTCCTCCGGGGTGAGTTCTGTTTCACCCTTCGGCGTCACTTTGCCGGTGAGGTAATCGCCCGGGCCGACCTCCGCTCCGATGCGGATGATTCCTTCTTCGTCGAGATCGCGCAGGACCTCTTCAGCGACATTGGGAATATCTCTCGTGATCTCCTCGGCGCCCAGCTTGGTGTCACGGGCTTCGATCTCGTGCTCGTCGATATGGATCGATGTGAGCACGTCGTCCTTTACGAGTCGCTCCGAGATGATGATGGCGTCTTCGTAGTTGTGGCCCTGCCACGACATGAACGCCACGAGCAGGTTCTTGCCAAGCGCCAGTTCTCCGCGTTCAGTGGACGGACCGTCGGCGATGGGTTGGCCCTCTTTGACGGTGTCGCCCTCGACGACCAGAACCTTCTGGTTGATCGATGTGCCCTGGTTGGACCGAACGAACTTCTTGAGATCGTGGACCGCGCGACGATTGCCGTTCTTGACGATGATGTGATCGCCGGTGACCTCGATTACTTCGCCATCGGTCTCAGAGACCACAATGTCCCCCGAATCGAGTGCAGCCCTGGCCTCGACTCCGGTACCCACGAGGGGTGCACTCGAGGACAACAGAGGAACTGCCTGTCTCTGCATGTTCGAACCCATGAGGGCTCGATTCGCATCGTCGTGCTCAAGGAAGGGAATCAACGACGTAGCGACGGAGACCACCTGCTTCGGCGAAACGTCCATGTAGTCGACGTCCTTCGGCGACACGTAGTCGACGTCGCCGCCGCTACGGCGCACCAACACTCGGGCAGCCGCAAACGAGCTGTTCTCCTTAAGCGGAGCATTCGCCTGGGCGATCACGAAACGTTCCTCCTCGCGAGCGGTGAGGAAATCGATCTTGGTGGTCACCTTGCCGTCGACGACTCGTCGGTAGGGGGTCTCGATGAACCCAAAACGGTTCACCTGCGCATAGGAGGCCAGCGATCCGATGAGCCCAATGTTGGGACCCTCCGGCGTTTCGATCGGGCACATGCGTCCGTAATGCGATGAGTGAACGTCACGCACTTCGAAACCGGCACGTTCGCGGGAAAGGCCACCCGGGCCCAGCGCCGAAAGACGGCGGCGGTGGGTCAACCCGGCGAGCGGGTTGGGCTGATCCATGAACTGGCTCAGCTGGCTCGTCCCGAAGAACTCCTTGATGGAGGCCACCACGGGCCGGATGTTGATGAGCGTCTGCGGGGTGATCGCTTCGGGATCCTGGGTGGTCATCCGTTCGCGCACCACGCGCTCGAGCCTGGTCAGTCCAACCCGAATCTGATTCTGGATGAGCTCACCGACGGTACGGATGCGCCGATTGCCGAAATGATCGATGTCATCGGGGCGATGATCTTCCTTGCCCTCGCGCAGGCCGATCAGATAGCGCAGGGTGTCGAGGATGTCCTCTTGTGACAGCAGACCGAGTTCGCGCTCGCGATAGGTCGCCATGTCATCGAGTTCGTCCAGCACCAGTACTGCATGCTTTTCGGCGGGGGTCGTTACGTGATCCCATTTGTCGTTCGCCTTGCGAACAATGTCACCGCGGCACTCGATGCAGCGCGGGAATCGCTCGTTCAACTTGTAGCGACCGACCCGGGTCAGGTCGTAGCGCTTCGGGTTGTAGAACAACGTATTGATGAGGCCACGAGCAGATTCGATCGTGGTCAACTCACCGGGGCGCAACTTGCGGTAGAGGTCGAGAAGCGCCTCTTCCCGATCCTCGGTCGGATCCTTCTCCAACGTATTGCGGATCAACTCGGACCCGTCGAACAGCTCGAGAATCTCCTCATCGGTCTGCGCAAAATCGAGCGCCCGCAGGAAAGTGCTGACCATCTGACGACGCTTGCGGTCGACTCGGACGCCGACGGTGTCCTTCTTGTCGATGTCGAACTCAAGCCACGCACCGCGACCGGGGATCATCTTCGAGCTGTGCAGCATCCTGTCGGATGTCTTGTCGCGCTCGGAGGCGAAGTACACACCCGGGGACCGCACCAACTGACTGACCACGACGCGCTCAGTGCCATTGATAATGAAAGTCCCATTCGGGGTCATCATCGGGAAATCACCCAAGAACACCTGCTGCTCTTTGATCTCGCCGGTCTGGCGGTTCATAAAGCGAGCAGTGACGAACAGCGGGCGCGAGTAATTGGTGTCGCGTTCCTTTGCCTCTTCGATAGGCATCGTCGGGTCCTCGAACCGGTGGTCGGTGAGCTCGAGTGCTAAGGAGCCGGTGAAGTCCTCAATCGGCGAAATCTCTTCGAAAATCTCCTTGAGCCCGCGCTCTAGGAACCAATTGAATGACTCGGATTGAACTGAAAGCAGATTAGGGAGGGGAAGTACTTCTGGGATTTTGGCGAACGACAGGCGATCGGTACGCGCACGAACCAAAGGGCGCTCCTCCTCGATTGGTCAAACGGGCTGGGGACGTTCTGGAACCCTTACAAGCCAGGATCTAGAGACGGCAAGAAACCAGGATAGCACGCGACTATCCCGGCTCGGCCTGGCCGGCTTTTCCAGAAGACCCCCGGTGGTGTCTCCAACTATGTAGGGGTAAGGATACCGCCGGTCGGCGCACTGTCAAGGGTCGTCATGCCAGGTATTGGCAGAACCGGGGCGAATACCATCAGGGGATGCTCGGACCCATCCTCTTCACACTCGCTTTCGGCATCGCTGGATGGATAGCCGGTGATGGTGCAGGGCTGGCAGTCGGAGTCGGAATCGGAGTTCTGGTGACCGTGGCTGTCGCTGCCGGGGCTGCATGGTGGGCCAACACGATTGGGTCGCTGCTCGAACCGGAGGACGCACTCGCCAACGCTCCCCGACCTCCGCTATTCGCCAAGGTGTGCGATTGGGTGTACGAGCGCGTAATCAGAAGTAGCGATTAGCCAGAAGCAATTGGCAGCTAGACAGGAGCCAATCGCTCGTCGCTAATTGCTCTCAAGACGCGAGAAACGGGACGAGCGTCCACCCGTCCCGTTTCTCCAAGGGTTTGGTGTTTACTTGACTTCGACCATCGCGCCGGCGGCCTCGAGAGCCTCCTTCGCTTTGTCGGCTGCTTCCTTGTCGACGCCCTCCAGGACTGGATTCGGCGCCTCATCTACGACGGCCTTTGCCTCCTTGAGTCCGAGACCGGTGATGGAACGGACTTCCTTGATCACCTGAATCTTCTTGTCGCCTGCGGCCATGAGCATTACGTCGAACTCGAACTGCTCCTCGGCGGCGGCGTCACCACCGGCGGCAACTGCCACGGCTGCAACCGGTGCAGCAGCGGTCACTTCGAACTTCTCTTCAAACGCCTTTAGGAACTCGGAGAGTTCGAGAACGGTCATCGTCTCGAAGGCTCCGAGCAGTTCATCACTGCTGAGCTTGGTAGCCATTGCTATTCCTCCTCGGCCGCTTCGGCCGTGTCATCATCTGTTGCCGCTTCCGCAACCTCGTCAGAGGCCTCGGGAGCAGCGTCATCACTCAAATCTTCGGTCGTCTCGGTCTCAAGGGTCGCCTCATCGGCTGCAGACTCCTCGGCTACCTCAACCTCAGGAACTGCTTCATCAGCCGCAGCTTCCTCGGCCACAGGCTCCTCGGCTACCTCAACCTCAGGAACTGCTTCATCAGCCGCAGCTTCCTCGGCCACAGGCTCCTCGGTTACTTCGGCCTCGGGAGCCTCTGGCTCCGGATCCTCCGCCGCGATCTCCTCAGGCGGGAGCTTGCCGATGAGCTGCAACACCATCGACGCCAAATTGCGCGGCAAGGCGGCCAAGAGGCCGGCCAAACCGGATATCGGCGCCTCAAACGCTCCCGCGATCTTGGCGAGCAAGACCTCACGGGAGTCAAGATCGGCCAGCTGCGCGACTCGAGCTGCTGTAAGCGGTTCGCCGCTCAGCAGACCACTCTTGAGGATGAGCTGATCGTGATCCTTTGCAAAATCACGCAGGACTTTGGCGGCAGCAGCCGCCTCCCCGCTCGCAAATGCGAGAGCGGTAGGACCACTCAGATCCGCGACGAGCTCCTCATGCCCGAGCTCGGTGGCAGCGATGCGAGCCAAGGTCATCTTTACGATCTTTAGTTCGCTACCCGCCGCTCGCAGACCCCGACGGAGTTCTTGCTGCTCTCCTACCGAGAGCCCGGCGTACTCCGCCAGGAAGACTGCTGTCGAGTCTTCGAGTCGTTCCTTGATTTCGACGACCGCCTGGACCTTCTCAGGTCGTGGCATGCCTTCTCCTTACGTCGTTCCGAGGGATGCGGCCACTGCTCTTCGCAGCCTCCGCATCCCCAACAGAAGAACCCCCGACGCGATATCGGCGCGGGGGCTCTGGGAGGCCTGCTCGCAACCTGCGCTGGCGGCCGGGTGGCCTTTATCCCTTGCGGGACCCGCGGTCTCGGGTCGGTAAATACTCTGTTGTGCGCCGCAGCGTAAGCCCACTACATGCCCAAGGCAAGACGACAGGCGATTCGGCGAGCGCTAGTCGGCCTCGAGGTCGTCGAGAGCTGCGACGTCTATCGGAACGCCGACGCCCATCGTCGACGACGCCGTCACTTTCCGAATAAAGCGTCCCTTGGCCGCGGACGGCCGGGCACGGTTCAGCTCGGCCACGAGCTCGGTCAGATTCTCCACCAGCTGTTGTGGCGAGAAGGAAACCTTGCCGATGGACACATGCACGTTCCCGTACCGATCGTTGCGGTATTCGACCCGTCCGGCTTTGAACTCGGAGACAGCTTTGCCGACGTCTTGGGTGACCGTGCCCGCCTTCGGGTTCGGCATGAGCCCACGTGGTCCCAACGATCGGCCCAACTTGCCGACCTCTGCCATTAGCGAAGGATGAGCGATCGTGATGTCCCAGTCCAGCGCCTGCGATCCAGCTTCGATAGCTGCCACGAGTTCCGCTCCACCGATGAGGTCGGCTCCGGCGGCTTCGGCGGCCTTGGCCTCATCGCCATCGGCGAATGCGACGACGCGCACCGACTTTCCGGTTCCGTGTGGCAGCGAAACAGTGCCGCGAACGCCTTGATCTGCCTGCTTGGCATCAATCCCCAGCATGAACGCCACCTCGACCGTCTCATCGAAGGAGGCGGTTGCTATATCCTTTACGAGAGCGAGCGCTTCGTCCGGCTCATACGTGCTATCTCGATCAACCTTCGCTACGGATGCAGCACGCTTCTTACCCATTGGTTCATCTCCTCGTGGTCCTGGCGGGGGTTCTCCCCTCCCACTATCTGTTGATGTCTATTGCCGAGCGTGAACTCAGCCCTCGACCGTGATCCCCATCGATCGAGCCGTACCCTCGACGATCTTCATCGCTGCGTCGATGTCGTTGGCGTTTAGGTCCGGCATCTTCGTCTCAGCAATGTGCTTCACCTGAGCTCGGGTCACCGAACCCACGATCTCGGTGTGCGGTGTCGGCGAGCCCTTCTCCAGACGGGCGGCTTGACGCAGCATCACTGCAGCCGGCGGGGTCTTGGTGATGAAGGTGAAGCTGCGATCTTCGTAGATTGTGATCTCGACCGGGATGATCGTCCCCGTTTGGCCCTCCGTCTTGGCGTTGTATGCCTTTACGAAGTCCATGATGTTCACACCGTGCTGACCGAGCGCCGGTCCCACCGGAGGAGCAGGGCTGGCCTGTCCGGCAGGAATTTGCAGCTTGAGCATCGCGGCTACCTTCTTGCGACCCATTGCGGACTCTCCTTGTGACTTTCTAGAACTTCTGGATCTGTTCGAAGTTGAGTTCGACAGGTGTCTCGCGACCGAAGATGTCTACGAGCACCCTGACCTTCGACTGATCCATGTTGATGTCTTCGATGATTCCGTTGAAATCGGCAAACGGGCCGTCGATCACGCGCACGGTCTCGCCAACTTCCCAATCCGGCTTGAAACGGGGAGCCTTCTTTTCCTCGTCCTTGCGCACACCGAGGATTCGCTCGACCTCGCGGCGTGGAAGCGGTGTCGGCTTCGTTCCCGAACCGACGAACCCGGTGACCCCCGGCGTATTGCGCACCACGCCCCACGAGTCGTCGTCCATATACATCCGCACCAGGATGTAGCCGGGGAACTGCTTGCGATCCACCGTGACCTTGCGACCCGCCTTGATCTCGACGACTTCCTCCATCGGAATCACGATGTCAAAGATCGAGTCCTCCATGTGCATCGACTTGATGCGTGTCCCGAGATTCGCTTGCACCTTGTTCTCGTAGCCACTGTACGAATGCACTACGTACCAGCCGCCGGGAAGGTCATAGGGGCTGGCGGGCGGGAGAGCTTCGGCCTCTTCTTCTTCCTCGCCATCCTCTCCGACCGCGGTCTCAGCCGCTTCGTCGGTCTCAGAGGATTCGTCCCCCTCGGCAGATTCGTCATCGGCACCCGACGGGGCAGCTTCCTCGACGACCGGCTCGGGAGCGGGCTCAACCTCAGCTTGCTCGATTTCGGTTGCCGATTCTCCTTCGTCAGAGGTGGTCTCGTCCTCGGCCTCAGAGGATTCGTCCCCCTCGGCAGATTCGTCATCGGCACCCGACGGGGCAGCTTCCTCGACGACCGGCTCGGGATCGGACTCCACCTCATCGGTCGTCGACTGGAAAATCGCGGCGGCAGCGGCGAACGGCGAATCCTCATCGATTTCGGGGACGGATTCTTCGACGACTGCCGATACATCTTCTGGCGCGGTGTCCACAACGGCGGCGTCGTCGGAGGTGGAGTCGTCGGGCGGAGCCTCTGTGGCGACGCCGCTCTGCTGCTCGGCAAGACTGGCAAAGGCCTCGGCCATGATGCCGCTGGTCTCTTCGCCGTCCCCCTCCTCCGGGAGGTCGGTGGGTGCTCCGGGTGTCGTCATCGCAGTGCCAGCAACTCCAACACGCCCCGCTTGAGGCCCAGGTCGAGTCCAAAGGTGTACAGCGTGACGAACGCCGAAGTGATCAGTGTCACAAGTGTGAAGGTGGTCACCTCGCGGCGACTTGGCCAGGCGACTCGCTTCAGCTCGGTTCGCACCTCACCAATGAACTGGCGAATCCCGACACGCTCACGCCGACGGCGCGCCTGGACCTGGGCGCCGCGTCGATCGCGGGCGCGCTTTTCTTCCTTTTCCTGCAGCCTTCGCAACTCTCTGTTCATGATGTCCTCGTTGTGGGGCGGTTCGTGTAGCAGGGGCGGAGGGACTCGAACCCCCAACCGCTGGTTTTGGAGACCAGTGCTCTGCCAAATTGAGCTACGCCCCTTTGGGGTGTTTCGTCCCGCGCGCGAGCCTATGAGACGAACGGCGGGCATTGTAACGGTGCCACCGGGCTTGAACGCAAAACCAAGGAGTAGTCAGTGCTCAGTACTGAGTACTCAGTACTCCTCAGCCCCTGCGGCGCGACCGCCTACCCAATATGGCCGCCAACGTCGCGACCGCCACCCCCACACCCGTAACCCAGCGGGCGATGATGCGTCCCAAGAGCGGGCGCCTCGGGTTAGAGGCATCCTGAGGCGGCAGGGTGGCCATAACCTCGGTGTGCAATCCTCCCGGTGCAGGCAGCACTTCGCCCTCCAGGCCTCCCAGATCCCGCGACACACCACGCAACCTCACAGCATCGGCCTGACAGCGAAGACAGTGGCGGCGGTGCCCGTCGAACAACGTTCTGAGGCGGGAACCATCAGGTATTGCGTTGGAGATCCGGCAGATGATCCAGCTCACGAGGATCCCTCCAGCAACACTCGCACCCGTTTGCGAGCTCGATGAAGCCGCACTTTGGCGGTGGTGTGAGTAATGCCGAGCTCGCGAGACACTTCGGCATGAGACCAGCCGTAGACATCGCGCAGAACCAGAACGGCACGCTGACCCGGACTCAATTGCTCGATGGCTGCGCGCAATCCGGCCCGCAGTTCGATCATCTCGCCCGCCTTTTCCGGGCTGGTGGCGTGGTCAATCGCCTCGTCATAAACCGAGTCGTCGAGTTGCTGGGTGTCGTGACGGGCGGCACGTCTGCGCATCGTCCAAGCCGTGTTAACGGTGATCCGGTGGAGCCAAGTCCCCAACGCAGCCTCGCCGCGGAATCTGGGCATGGCCCGCCACGCCCGGATGAGGGCTTCCTGCGCCACATCAGCGGCGAGGTCAGGTCCAACGAGGCGAACCGCAAGCGTGTACACCGTGTCTCTATACCTCCACACCAACTCGCCGAAGGCGTCTGGGTCTCCTTCCCTCGCCTTGGCGATGAGCTCTTGCTCGTCCGTTTGGACCCTGCGGGAGGTCACGGAGTTACCGATGCGCTGGCGGTGACGAGCCGCTGATCGTCTGCCATGAGCGCCAAGTCGAGTTCTGCCGCATCGGCGGCGATTCCACGCACCACACCAGTCACCCGCGCCGCAACAGCTGGACGAAGTGGGTTGCGAAACCGAAGCCGCATCGACTCGAGGACGCCATATCTTCCCGCCAGTCGGCCCATCCACGCGGCCATGAGCAGCCCGTGGACAATCACTCCGCCGAGGCCGGCCGCTCGCGCTGCATCGTGATCGAGGTGGATCGGATTCCAATCTTCGGATGCGGCCGCATACCGCATGAGATCAGATCTCGACGCACCGCAGCGAAGATCGACGAGCTGCTCACCTTCTGCAGGTAGCTGCAGCGGCCCGTTATCGGCGTCACTTGGAGGACGATCGTCGGCATCGGGTTCGCTGGTCTCGGCCGCGGTCGCAGCTGCTTGGTCGGACATCAGGAAGACGGATGACCCGGTAAGCCACGGCCCTTGGTCTGATCCAGCTTCAAGCGAGAAGGTGACCAGATGCAGCGGTCCTCGCGCCCTAACCGCTTGCACCGTGCCGACGACTTCGATCTCCTCGCCAACAGCGAGCGGGCGCAACCAGGAAAACGACTGTTCGGAATGGATCAGCGACCGGGTAAACGGATTCACCACCTCGTCCTCAAGAAGCGCCGGGGCTGCGGCGAACAGCGCGACATTGGCGAACATCGGAGACACCGACCCAACAAAACCGCTTTCTCCAATCGCAGATGAAAAACCCGCGACGCGATCACTGGTCACCGCCAGTGGAAACGGGCCGTAGCTCGTCCCGATCAGGTCATCGAGGACGGACATCTCGTGACCCCCCGCTGGGTCAGCGCGTTTCTTTGTGAGGCGTATGGTCGCGGCACCAGCGGCAGTACTTCTTGAGTTCCAGCCGATCGCGCGTATTGGTCTTGTTTTTCGTCGTGACGTAGTTGCGGCGCTTGCACGTCTCGCAGGCGAGCGTGAGCGGCGGTCGCTTGTCAGAAGCCATTTCTTAAGTCCTCAGTCCTGAGTCTTCAGTCTTCAATCAGTCTCTGTCTTCAGTGTCTCGAGTCGTCTGTCGCATCTCTGGCTGATGACTGACGACTGACGACTGACGACTGACGACTCCT
>Ga0255047_10000954_pt1 | contig 22355 bp, 35 predicted proteins | sample JV7_2_1_MG_FD_183640 | JGI IMG/M metagenome (GOLD analysis project Ga0255047, IMG submission 183640) | Seawater microbial communities from Jervis Inlet, British Columbia, Canada - JV7_2_1 | ecosystem: Environmental > Aquatic > Marine > Inlet | place: Canada: British Columbia | collected 2016-10-06 | reverse complement strand
AATAAGACGCATAAAACAGCGGGTAGTCGGCTTGCCCGGTTAACGTATCAGCCGTAACGTCGCGCTTAACCATAGTGGTGGGTGCAGTATTAATCAGGGCCGCGTTCATACTTCGACCCACCGGTAACAACGCCCCGCCGCTATAGGTGAAATCGCTTATGTCCGATATCTCCACATAGCCCGTCACGTTGTAGGTGAATTTACCGTCCGATATAGCACTAAAATCAAATTCAACATCGATATTATCAACCACAAGCCAGTTGGCCCCTGTTTCAATCGCTGTGTAAAAGAGGCTTGCGGGTATGACCCCCGTGCGGGTGGCGGCACCAACAAACACTTGGCCGCTAGACATTCTTTCGACAACTGCCGATTGAGCGCTAACCTTTAGCCGCCTAGCTGTTTCAGACTGTGGGGTAAGTAGGTCGTCTGGCAATCCCTTGTGCACAAAATTCCCATCCACTGTATTATGTCCTTGCTAGTGTAAGCGAGCTGGTTGAATCCAATAGCGCGCTTAATTCATCATCTACCCTGGTATAGCGAACGCTCGCTTCCGTGGCTGAGCTCTCAAAATAAGCCACCTCGATAACATCAACTTTTTCTTTGGATACTTTGCGGCCTGAGTCGTTGGCCTGTAGGCTCTCACCATTTGCTATTTCATAAGCAGCGAACACCTGACCCCTTGGCAGTTCAACGGGTATTTCATCGCTGGGCGATAACCACCCATCGATATAAACATCGCCACGCGGCCATTGTAGCGACTGCTCACGGGTTAGCTTATAGCCTTTGAACTGCTCACGGTATGCCTCAATGTAGCGCATAGACGATAGCAATTGCTGCTCAGCTATTGTGTCATCGGCGTCTAAATCCTGGCCATAATCAGCCAGCAATGTGCGGGCATCGGCCAGCGACACATAACTATTGGCACCGCTAACCTGGCCGCCATCTTCAACAATAATTGTCACTGTCTAACCCCGCTAAATAATGAAGCCGCACCACCTGAATCAACGAGCGTAACACGTATTTTTTCGCCTGTGGATAATGTCACCGGGGCGCGCCCTGGCACAGTTTTGAAATATATTGTGTAGAAATCTGAATCGTTAATGCTTGATTCAAGCAATAACTTGCCACCATCAAAATCACCGTTAACGTAAAACAGGTAATCGCCTGACAATGGCACGTTGTGCGGTATTGACGAGCCATCCTCTGTCAGCTCGTCAAAGTCGTGATAAATAACAGACATTAAACTTTCTCAGCACGACCACATTCAATCATTGCCTCGGCCTCTTTAGCAGGCAATTCAGCAACTAATTTTTCATCAACAGAGGTAAATGTAACGCCCCATAGGGTACGTGTTTCGCCAGATGGTGGCACTTGGCGTATAGCCGCTGCAACTGTAATTGTTTTTGGTGCTTCTGGCGCTGGTTTTGACTTAGCCATCGTTATAGCTCCTAAGAAATAAAAAAGGGCGGGGGTGTACCCCGCCTAACTGGGGTGGTGAAACTTAGTTGCTAATTGAAGGCAAGCGAGCAAGGCCACGGCGGTTGAAGCTTACAAAGTTACTGTAAGATTTAACACGGGTGATCGACTCATCTTTAGTTTCTGCCACGCCAACGTTTTCAACTGCTACGCCAACGGGTACGCCTTCGGGGTGAATCATTGAAACGCCAATCTTGCTAGTGCCATCGTCGAAACAGCCAGCGTAAACAGAGGCTAATGCGCCACCCGTTAATGCCGCGCCGTTAGCAGTTTCAGCTACTGACAAGTAATCGTTTTGGAACATTGGGATACCGTTATAAGTATCGACGTTGCGTGAACGACCGTTACCCATATCGAATGCCATAGTTTCATTAACGCCGCCCAATGCACGCACTAAGGTGCGGTAGCTGCGAAGTGTACGCCCTGGCATTTGCAAGAAATCAACCTCGCCATCTTTGGCCTTAACTAAATCAAGCAACTCATCTAACAGCTCAAACGATAACGCTTGTCCAGCCGACGCTGTGGTGTACTGCGAAGCATCACACAAAGTGTGCATTGAATGCAGCTCTGGGCTAGTGCCTGTGCCTGTAGCCATGCCCGCTTGCAATAAGCGACCAACGCTTTTAGCTTTTGAGGTAATCTCAGCCATAAGTTGATCGACACCGCCGGACAATGATTGCGCTTGAACCAAGCCATTCATTTCAGCATCACCGAGAGTGGTAACTGCTGTGAATGGAGTTTGTACCGCTTCGCTAGGAGCTTTAGCAGTAATGGTGCCGCCAATCGCTAAGTGTTGAGCGTCGCCCAATACGTCCTCGCGGTTAACTAGAATTGCTTGACCAGCGTAACCAGTCCAAGGCATTACATTCCAGATAGGGTTAGTGGTGATAATGTCTTCAACAACGCCGCTTACAATCTCGTCGCTAATGTGTAGGCCCGCTTGGGCTAATGTTTGAGTAGCCATGATAATTTACCTTTTAAGTTTTTGACCCCTAAAGCCAAAAACGGCGCATAGGGAATAGTGTTTTTAATACTAATCTCTTGCGCCGCAAAAGTAGATTACCGCCGGTAACCTTTCGTATGTAGTGGTATTCTAGCCCTTGCCTACGAGCTTTGCAACTGCCGCCCTTTTGGCCGCTAATTTGTCGCCACCAGCGGGGGTACTGCTCTCGCTACCACTGCCTGCACCGGCCTCACTGGGCACCTTCATAAACTCAGGCTGTGCGCTCACGAACTCATTTACAGTAAGGTTACCATCGGCCCCGGTCATTATGTTGTCGCCTTCCATTGCAACGACTGATTCGCCATTGACGGTGAAGGTGCTTTTAATTTGCGCCATGATTGCAGCTTGCGCCTCTGGGCGGATATGGTTTGCCGAGAATGCTTTTTGTGCTGCGCCTTCGATCTCATAACGATTTACCATTGATTTGTTTTTGCCGGTTAGCTCGTCAATCTGTGCCTGTGCCACGGATAGCTTGCCGGTGAAATCGCTTTGCATGGTATTGGTATGCTCTTTTAATAAGGTATCAAAATCACCCTTATCAATGAGTTCTTTGTTACGCAGCTTGCGCTCTGTTTCTTGCAGGGCTGTATATTTATCTAAATCAACGCCATCGAACTTTTTTAGCTGGTCTTGAAGGCTTATATTGTTCGTGCGGAACTCATCAATTTTATCTTTAGACGTTGCGCCCTCTACCTCTAAGAAATGAAAGCCGTCCTTTTCTTTATAGAGTGATTTGAGGTTATCATCTAGCGCCGCCAGTTGTTCACCGTCAATTTTATACGTAAGCATGGTTATTACCTTTTAAGATTATGGCCTACCGCCGGTAAGCCTCGTTGGGAATTATATACCAGCCTTGTCGAAAGCTGTAGAAAGTGAGTCCTTTTTCTTCAATTCTTTTAAGGTTATGGGCGCAAATAGATCATCAGTGGTTAGTTTCTTAAACTTATCCGATGTTAACCCGCCATCTAGTAACAGCTTGCCCCGGTCATTGCCCAGCGTTTCAAACACAAACTCGCGCCCACCCTTAGTGCTACCCTGGTTCTTTAACCACTCGTAATAGGTTTGGTCGGCCTTGGTAGGCTGGCCACCCTGTGCGCCGGTACTTGCCCTTACGCCATCCTCGTCCTTAGCTGAAAACCGCTCATCTAATAGAGGCGCTGTAGTGGTTCGGCAATTGGGATGGAACGGGGGCCGGGGGTGGTTGCTGTCCGACCACTTGACCTCTAGGCCATCATAGCCCTTGCACACATCGGACGTTCTGCTGTCCAGTGTGGCCACAATCTTATAGCCCACCACTATATCGTCGTTCTCTCGCATGGTGCGCTCACGGGCGGTTGTCGATGTATGGTTTACCGCAGTACGTACCACCGCTTTATTGTTGGCCTTTGTTTGCTTGCCTAGCCGTTGATTAACCGCCCTGGTCATTTCATCAATAGTTTGCCCCTGAGCAAAGCCGAACTGAATCAGGTCATTAACCTTTTTAATCTCAGTCTTCGACCAATCTTTAATAAACGGGTTTAAAAACTTAGCAGTCTCAGTAGCAGGCAATACCAACGGGACAGCCTTTGAAGCGCTCCATAGCTGGGTGGTGGAGGGTAGGTCGAAATCGTAGGTCGGTGCCGTCTTGCCTAGCAGGGTATGCTCGAATTCACCCTCATGCTCTGAGAAGCCTTCGAGATCATCAAATAACGACTCTTGATAGCTGGCGTATATCTCAGCCTGCAATTCGCGAACGTCTTTATTCAAAGCCCTAAGCCTTGCAGCACTCGCGATAGTCGCACCCTCTTTAGCTAGGCGGCTATCAATATCACGCCCTAGCCTTTCAAGGAACGGCACGAAATCATTGGATAACCCGCCAGCGTATCGATTAACAAACACGCTATGACGGGTTTCGGCCTCTATGGTTTGCTCTGGAGCCTTAGCCAAGGTCTAATTCCCCGCCTTGGATTTTAGCTTTAGTATCCTCAAGCGATACCCCGGGCATTAAGCGCTCGCCTTGTTTCATGTTCCATAAGAAGTCGTCAAGCGATAGACCGCCCTGAATATAAGCGCCCATCAATGCAGTAATGTCCTGCGCTGATAAGTTAGTGCTTAGAAAGTCAGTGTTTAGCGTTACAGTTACCGGGTCACTCTCATCACCAGCCCACCATGCTGCATGGTTGTATACCTGCGTTAGTGCCTTGCCCACACTGTTAGCAATGGTAGCTAATGTAGCGCTCTCACCTGATTGCTCAATACGTGCAGTCTCAGCCGCACGAACACCGCTGGAGTTGTCCTGAAACATACGAGCACCAACCGCCGCAATCTCTTTCAGGTCATCGCTAATGGTTTCACGTATAGAGCCAAGGCCCGCACCCGTAAACTCCAGCAGTTCAGCCCGCCCTGTGGTATCAGTGATGTGGTTAGCGCTGCCTGGACCCACTTTTAACTGTATAGGGTTACCCTTGTCGTCGCGCATATCACCGAACACAAACATAGTAGGCAATGCTGTGAAATGCAGGCCATGGCGTAGGTCGGTGGCCAGGCGGTAATGATCCAATGAAATATCGGACATTTCTAGCAGCGCTGGGGGGGTTAGCTTATCGCTAGCAGTGAACGTGTTAAATAACACGAACGGTATAAAATCTAATGGCTCACCACGGCGGTTGGGCACGATAACATTGGTTACCTGGAACTTCTTGCTCTTGCCTATCTGCCTCCATATACGCTGTGTATAAATACCATCGATAATGGTTAGCTCTAGTATTTCGTCCCTGAATACAGGCGTATAGGGATCATCGCTCGCAACCTTATATTGCTGCAACAACGCTATAAAATTCTCGCCTTCATTAATGATTGATTCACGGCTATAAAACTTGGCCTTGTCTACCTCAACAAGGTAGCCACCACGCCCGGCCACAAACAGCTCGGCACAGGCTAGCGTTGCCACCTCGTCATCGGTTAGCCCGTTGAAATCAACTTCCAGGGTGTCAGACTTATCATTGGTCAATGGCTTACGCATAATAGCGCCGGTTAGCGCCTTAACACTTGGAGCCACCACGGGCAAATAATAACCTCGGGCTTTATAGGCGTTGTATTGCTGCTCAGTTTGTGCGTCCAGCTTAGGTAGGTATGTGTCACCCTTTGCCTTGATAGCATCGGAACCAGCAGCACAATCGCGCACCCTTGCCACTTGTGTAGCGGCGCTCTTGTAGGCAGCGCTAGGCTCATTAATAGGCATATTTAAAATCCTTGAACAGTTACGCTACCGTAATTCGGCGCGGTTATTGGGTATCGTTTGGCGACAAAATAACCGAAGTTATCCGTCCAATCATCAATTGCCGGATGATTGTCGAACTTCTCTGGCTCACCTTTCTTGTTGTACCCCTGCGATTCTAGCGCATGCGTTAAGCGCTTGCACTTATCTGTGTTTATTTTTAGGTTATTATGGGATAACAATTTATTAACTGCATTCACACGATTCTTAATTCTAGGGTTAGCAGCGTTCACTTCTACCTGATACCCAGCCCCCTTAATGATCTGAATATCGGACGCCGTGGCATTGGTGCTATTGGCCTTGCCGCTCGCATCGGGGAACACTATCACAGTGCGGCCCGCTAATCGGTTAGCTAATTGGTTTACAAAGTCGTGCGTGTCATTACTCACAAACTCATCGACCGCTATAGGGTAGCCGCTATCAATAACTGATACGACGCTACAGCAGCCGCCCACATTAAAGTCAATAGATACACAGACAACAGCATCACTATCCAGAAGCACACGGTCGCTATGATGCCGCAGCCGGTCAAAATAGTGATAAACTTTATTATCTGACAGCGACACAAACTCGCCACTAATGTACATTTCAGCCAGTTTTTCATCATAATTCTTTCTGATATTCTCAACGTAATCATCGGGTATAAAGGGGTTGCTGTCGGTCGGTGCCTTGATTAGCTCATAGCCCTCGCTGCGCTGCTCCACCCATTTCTGGTACACGTACCCACTGAGTCCCTGATCCGGCGTGGTCACACACCCTATAGTATTAGGAACTCCAACGTCTTGGCGGTTACGTTCTGTGATTTTGCGCCATACCTCGGCGGCTTTATCTATTGGTAGCGTATCCAGCTCATCGACGATAGAGTGCGCCACCTCATAGGCAATGATGCGGTTAGGGTTATCATAGGAACGGAATATAACAAAGCCTAAGCCCAAAACATTAATTGAGTAATTAGATTTATTGATTGTATAGAATAGGCCGAGACTTATTAAATCATCTTCAAGCCCAGGCATGCCCCTAAGCTTTAGCAGGTCATACGTAGGCATGTAGTAAGCCCCGTTAGCGCCTGGGGTTTCTATCATCTTGAGCAATAGGCGGAACGTGCCCGCTCTGGATTTACCACTGCCTAGCCCACCAACAATGGCGGGAAATGGCGCATCACTAAAACAAAAGTCTTCTTGCGGCTCGGTTAATGCCACGTCTATATTGGCGCTCACTTACGCACTGCTCTTGTGATATTGATTCTAATGGGTGCTGTGGGCGGCGCTGTATGCTCCACGCGGTCTTTCCACTCATTAGGCGCGCGGTTCTTTAGGTAAAAAATCATCGCCGTATTATCGCCGCCCTTAGCTTTTACAAATAGCGCGTTGGATATAGTGGCCACGCCCTTAGCCCTGCCGTTCAACATCGCTTCCATTAATTCGGGGTATTCCTGCTGGCGCTCAAAGAAAGCAGTCGCGCCCACGCCTAGCGAGCGGGCAACCTGCTCAACAGTAAGGCCTTGGGCGGCTAATTGCTGCGCTTGTTGTATTTCTTTCTCAGACGGCACCCACTTAGGCCGACCGCGCCCGCGCTTGGCGGCTGGCTTTTTAGCGGCTGGCTTCTTTTTAGCTGCCGCCATTTTCTTGGCCGGGGCTTTCTTCTCGAGGGTGGGCTTTTCAGCCTTTTTGCATACCTGCTCGGTTATCTCGAGCGCTGGGCGGCCCGCTTTAGCCATTATGCCACCTCGCCATCTATATCGATATTTTTTGATATAGCTAATTCGCGGTATGTTTTGCCTGTTTCTATGTGAACAGCCTCTTTACCTGTGAATGCTTCCCAGCGCTTTATAATTACATCAACGTACTTTTCGTCTAGCTCCATTAGGTAGGCATTGCGGTTTGTTTCTTCTGCGCCTATCAGGGTCGAACCTGAACCGCCAAACAAATCAAGGACGTTTTTTTGCTTAATATGGTTACTGAATGCTCTCACGCTTAGCGCAACCGGCTTTTGCGTTGGGTGAACGTAGGCATGATCTTTCTTGACCTCCCACAAGTCAGACTCGTTTTTTATATGGCCGTCGATCTTTCCGTTATATAAACAAAATTCATGCTGATGGCGATAACCGTTGCCCATACCAAACACATTCTTAGCCCACACGATACAGCTCTTATATTCGAGGGTCTCCTGCAATATCCCGTAAAATTTCCAATTGCACCAGATATAATAAACAGGCGGGTCTATTGTTTTGATTGTCTGTATCACATTATCAATGAATGAGCCGAAATCGCCATCGCTCAAATTATCATTTTTTATTATATCGTGCTTACCGCTACGGCCATTAAACGCCACATTATAAGGCGGGTCAGTAAACAATATATCTACTGAATTACCATCCATAAGTCTATCAACCGCATCAATACTGGTTGAATCGCCGCACATAAGCCTGTGGTTGCCAAGCTGCCATACGTCGCCCAATACACTTACCGGCTGTTCTGGTGGTTCTGGGCATTCGTCCTCGTCTGTTAGTCCATCCATAGGCTCATCCTCTAGCAGCCCATCGATAAACTCATCTTCAAAGCCAAGCAGGCCAACGTCAAAATCAACCTCTTGCAGGTGCTCAACCTCAAGCCTCAGTGCGTCTAAATCCCAGCCTGCATTTAAGGCCAGTTGGTTATCGGCAATCACATAAGCCTTTTTCTGTGCATCGGTTAATCCGGCTAAAACAATGCAGGGAACTTCGGCCATGCTTAATTTTTGAGCAGCTAACAGCCTGCCATGACCGGCTATAATGCCGTTCTGCTCATCAATCAGTATGGGGTTGGTGAAGCCGAATTCTTTAATGCTGGCGGCTACTTGCGCCACTTGGTCGCTTGAATGCGTCCGTGAGTTGTTCACATAAGGCAATAGGTCGCCGACCTGCCTCGTTGTATATTCGTTCATTATTACCCCACCGGAATAGTTTAGAGTGCCACCGGCACAATGTTCGGAGTATAGGTTATCGCGTATGTTGGTGTAAAGGTTTCTGCGATGGCTTAAGGTTAAACGGCCAATACTGTTTGCAGCCACTGCACAGCTTCTTACCAATGCTGCGCAGTGACACCAATGGCTCTTTACAGTGAGGGCATTTCTTAGTCATTGACCCCTCAAACATTTAATCTGCGCTTTTATTATCAGTATTTTTTGCTCTAGCTTTTCCACCGCCTCATCTATTGGGGTGGCTATACGGTATTCAATACTAGGGCTCCATGATGGTGAGTCGGTATTACACCACTCTCCACAGGATTGCCTTTGTATCCTAGCCCCCTTAGCCCACGCCACAATCAAGTCGTGATGTGGGTGCCAGGCTGTGCGGTCTTCTACTACTGCCAGCTCCAATTCATAAATACTCACATGAGCATGAAAAGTGCTAGGGTGGCCAAGGCTGGCAAACCCTTCCGAGACTGAATCGACCACTAACACCGCAGCCCCATTTTTAAAATCATCTCCATCTTTGCGCTTAACTTTATCCCCAATATTAAACATTTTTCCCCACCTCTTTTGCTTCATCCAGTGTTTTAAACGCACCCATATCGACACCATCAACGGTTAAATAATACCATGATAGCAGCTCGATTTTAGCCTTTCCTTTCGTCCAAACGCTAGCCCCGATTTCTTTTTGCCAGAATAATCTAGTGTGTTCATCATCAAAAACTTCAACATTACAGGGTCGCTGTAATGATGTTTTACCGATAAAAGACATAATACACCCCTTTCGATCTGATCGTTTTATACACAATACCGTATTGTGTCGCTAAAAACAGCCCACCCCTCAATGATCCGGCCTTGACAAATTTTGTCACTTTCATAAAAACCCCCTCAATCAATGTAGAATTGAATTATATATCCATATAGTCATAAATGTAAAGAAAATTTAATCTATGATAAAGTTATAGTAATTTTACTATTTTTTTACTAAGGAAAACTTCTTTAGAATCAATACCTTATATATATATAGTAGATAGTACATACATTAAATAATATTTTTTAATAGCTCAAAAAGTTGTTTAGGGTTAATTACTAAAGGTATTTAAGGGTATTTAATAAAGTGTTTATTTATAGGGGGCTTACTATTTTACTACTTTTGACTAAGTTGTTGATTTATAAGGGTTTTTGCTTAGTTTTTTTAGTTTTACATAGTAAAAATAACAAGAAAACCGCTACAGCCCAATGAATACGCACCTTATACTTAGTAAAGCAAAAACACATCGCCCATTATAGCTAAAAGTTATGTGAATAAATGTTTACAAATGCCCCCCCTTGATATACATTCCCAACTCACATTCACGCAGAGCAAACGACAATGTTAAGCAAAGATGAAATCGTAAAACGGCTACAGGATAGAAACTTGTCCAAGGTTGCCGAGGCGGTCGGATTAACCCGTGCCGCTGTCAGCAAAATAGCCCGTGGTGATTCGGTAAAACCAAGCCATGATCTGATCGAAAAATTATCAACCTATCTTGAATGCGAGCATGAAAGTAGGTACAACAATGTTTAATCGAACTCTAAGCCACGCAGACTATCTCGACGCCAACATGAAAATTATGGCGCTGCACCCGGTTAAGAACGGATTGTGTGATTGTGGTGATATTCAATGTAAAGCGCTGTACAAGCACCCTCGTAGTCGCGGCTGGCAGTCCACCCCACACTGGAGTGACGAACAGATGGGCAACATGGAAAAATACGGATTCTTTGCAACAGGGTTTGGCGTGTTATGCCAGGGGTTCCTAATCATCGACATAGACCCACGCAATGGCGGTAACGAGGGCTATGCGAAACTGTGCAAAGACACTGACACCGATTACAAAAAAGAATCATCGTTCGTGGTTCGCACTGGCGGGGGTGGCTGGCATATTTATTTTAAAGCCCCTGAGGGTGCTGCGCTCAAATCTCACCTCCACGACTATGCCGGTATTGATTTTAAATCGAGCGGGTTCGTTGTTGGCTGTGGAAGTATGCATAAAAGCGGCACCCCTTACGAGGCCGAGAAAGGCCATCCTAGCGACATTAGCGATACCCCTACCCAGCTTATCAATAAGCTGATAAAAACCGACCAGCACCGCGCTATGCGCGAAGGAGTGGCCATAGACGTATCTGACAGCGAACTAGTCGACATGCTGAGCTGTGTTAGCCCTGATTGTGATTATGAAACGTGGGTTAAATGTGGTATGTCTGTGCACCATGCGACAGGGGGCGGCGGGTTCAATATTTGGGATAGCTGGAGCGCTAAAGGCAAGGGTTATGAAAGCGACCCCATGGAAAAGAAATGGCACTCATTTGGCAAGTCGGCCAACCCGGTAACATTAGGCACCCTGCTCTACCATGCTGAAAAAGGCGGTTATATCCAGCCGGTGACGTTCACCGATGATGCCGTGATGCCTACAACGCCTACTGACGACCTGGATAATATTGACCTTAACAGGCCGCCGGGTTTTGTGGGTGAAGTGGTGGAATGGATTAATAAGCAATCGCGGTTTCCACGTGAGCGGTTAGCGGTAGCGGCTGCGCTATCGAGCATTGGTAACGTGTGCGGCCTGCGCTATGAAGACGAGAGTTACGGCGTAACAGCTAACCAGTTTATATTTTGTGTGGCGGGTAGCGCCACAGGCAAAGAGGCCATCTTAAAATCATCGGCTGGCATTATGCGAGCGGCTGGCGTGATTGAAGCAGCCCACGGGTCGATCAAATCCGAGCAGGAAATAGTCAGGAACCTAACGGCGCACCAGGCGGCGTTTTACACTGTGGATGAAATAGGAATTGTGTTGACAAAAGTGGCGAACGCACAAAAAAGTGGCAGTGCAAGCTACCTGGAGGGTGTTATAGGTTTGTTAATGAGCGCCTACAGTAAGGCGAATGATTACCTTATGATAAGCGGTGATGTTCGGCGGGTAATGGAGGCCGATTTATCCCGTGACTTAAAAGCGTGCCGTAAAATAGTAGCTGCCAACGAAGACAAGGGCGGCTTTGTTGAGCGGAAAATACCGGCCATAGAGCGCCAATTGGCAACAATAGGTAGCGGTTTAGAAAAGCCGTTCTTGTCGCTGATAGGGTTCACGACGCCGGTAACGTTTTTTAACCTGGTGAATTATGAGCAATCAACAAACGGCTTTATTGGCCGGTCGCTAATATTCCATGATGTTGACACTAACCCGGCACCAAAGAAACGATTTAAAGCGGAACCAATGGCCGCCCCCATGAAAATGACACTGGCCAGCCTGTACAGCGGTGGCACCACGGTGCAGCCCGGTGCTCGAATAGAACACTATGGCGATAAAATAAAAGTGCCCACTACGCAGGATGCGGCAAAGCGCTTGGACGAGATAGAGGATTTTTTCTGGAGCTATAGTGAAGACAATAAAGTTACCGGCCTGGAGGCGATAAGCCGCAGGGCGTTCGAGCTGGTATTAAAAGTGTCGTTGGTATTGGCGGCACCCGAAGGCGTGCGAACCCTGGAGCATGTACAGTGGGCGTTTGCGACTGTGAAACGTGATATAGACGAAAAAATAAACCTAGCCGCTGCCAGTATGGCCACCGACGATAAGCGCCACGACGAGGTTTTGTTGCGGCGTATAATCTCGATGATTAACAAGCACCATGGTGAAACTACCGGAGTGGTCGTGAATAGAATGCGGAAATTCAAAAAAGAGGACGTTATAGCCGCAATCGCGATACTTAAACAGGACGGGAAAATAAAATCGATAGGAACAGGTAAATCAGAAAAATGGTACTTGGCATAACGCCACGCTCAATAAAATCACAATAGGATAAAAATAATGGCAACACCAACACATAACGAATTGCCAGCCGGGACGATAGGACAGCACGCCAATGCCCCAATAGGGGTTGAGTATTTCATCGACAACCTGTATTACAAAATAGGCGTGCATGGTAAGCCGTTTAAACATAACGGCCTAGAATGGACGCTAAGCAGTAAGAGCGTTGAGTTCATTGAGTGCCATAGCAGAATAGATAACTAACAAAAGTGTATAGCCGTATGGCTGTATTAACACGTAATTAGACCAGTTAGGAGAAAGTTAAAATGAAGGTTTTGCACCTTACATTAAAGAAGCAATGGTTTGATTTGATTGCTAGCGGTACTAAAAAAGAAGAATACAGGGAAATGAAACCCTATTGGCATAAGCGGCTTCTAAACAAAGGTTATGACACGATTAAATTTAGAAACGGCTACTCCAAAACTGCGCCAAGCATGACAGTTGAATGCAAAGGGTTAATGTCAGGGCTTGGAATAATTGAATGGGGCGCACCTGAAGCGCAGCCGGTGTATATATTGAAATTAGGTGAGGTGTTAGAAATTGGAAGTTGAACCGATAAGAACCGCAGAAGACAGAAAGCGAGTCTATGACTGGATGCTAGCGAATAGATCACCCAGAGAGGCCGAGTGTTTTATTATCGGCTGTAACGTGGCGTTACGCGCTGGTGATCTATTGAAAATAAAGTTTGACCAAATTGAACAAGGTCAAAAGAAGATTGTAATTAATGAGCAAAAAACGGGTAAGCGTAGAGAGATAATCATAACGCCAATTATTCTTAAATCAGTTGCTAGGTTGAGGGCTTATTATTCAGGCTTTAAGCCGTACAAGGCAAAAGATTTTAACCCTGAATACTTATTTCAATCGACCAGTAGACGCGCTTTCCACTTATGCCAGCCTATTTGCATACAGTGGTTAGGCTTGGCATTTAAGGATTGTCAGAAGGACTTAGGCATTGATTACAACATCAACACCCATTCAATGCGTAAGACGTGGGGCTACAACGCTTACACAAACGATGCTGATTTGAATTATATACAGGCCGCTTTAAACCACAAAGACCAGTACATGACGCTTAGATATATTGGGATAACCAAATCCAGTATTCAGCAATTATTTTTTGATAACACGCTAGATATAGCGTCATAACAAAATGACCATAACTGAGGGTTACATATGTTCAAGTTTAAAACATTTAAAACGACTGAAGAATTTGAAGATTGGCAAAAAAGTAACGAAGGCGTAAATATTTATCAATCCTCCCCTGTCGTTATGAATATGGGAGTGCAGCACGACGAAACAGACTGCTCAGCACAAGCCCAGGTAAGTGTAGGGCTGTTTGTTATGTATAAAATCTAACTCACCGGACGACCATAAAAGCGTCTTAGGGCGCTGTATTTAATTAATGTAAGGAATAAAACATGGTAAACCTAATGTTGTGCCGCCACCCATCAACAAAATATAAGTTAGTTGCATGGGCTATCGATTGTAAACACGGCCATGAACAAGGATTTATTCTTATGAAGTGCTGTAGCTATTGCGGCTCAATTATTAAGACACAATAATCTGTAAGGAGTGAAACATGAATTGCCCGCACTGTAATCACCACAAAACAAAAGTAACCGATAGCCGCAACCACCAATCTCACAGCAACGGGAAAGTTGAGCTAGATACAGTGGTGCGTTACCGCCGATGCCCTGAGTGTCATAAATCGTTTAAAACAATAGAGCAGCCAGTGGCGCTAGCCGTCGTTAGCGGCGACAAGCCAATCACTTAGCTTTTCAACAACCGTATAAGAGGTGTTACCAGCGCCATTAGCAACCCGGTATAGCGTCCCATACTCTATGCCGGTTTCACGGGCTACGTGGCGCAGGTTCATAGGTACTAGCCGCCTTTGTACTTCTGACAATCTTAGCAGGGTAATCATTTTTTTTGCCTTATTTATAAATAAAGTTAAATATATGCTTGCATTATACTATCGGAGCATATACTATTTCAACCGTTGAGAGAAAAAAGGAGGGCATATTATGTCTTTACTCGAACAGGTCGGCAAACCCGCAGACCGTCCAATAGTAGCCACAATCTGTGGTGATTCAGGTTTAGGTAAAACTACCTTAGCCGCAACATTTCCAACCCCAATCGTTATCCGTGCAGAGGATGGTCTACAAGCTATCAGCGAAGACTTGCGCCCGGATGCTTTCCCAATGGTAGATGGCCCCGATTCTTTATGGGATCAAATACGCACACTGCTCAGCGAGGATCATAATTATAAAACGCTGATTATCGATAGCGTGACAGCTTTGGAGCGTATGTTTATACAAAGCGTTATTGATAGCGACAGCAAAAACCCCCGCACCATCAACCAAGCTTTAGGTGGTTATGGCGCTGGCTTGAACGCAGTGGCTACGATGCACCAGCGGTTACGTCAAGGCTGCGGAATGCTTAACACTCGTAAGGGTATGCACATTGTTTTCGTGGCGCACGCCGACACTGAGACAATTGAGCTGCCAGACAGCGACCCCTACACACGCTACAACCTACGGCTGGGCAAGAAAAGTGTTGCGCCCTATGTAGACGATAGCGACGTAGTAGGTTTTTTGAAGTTGCAGACATTCTATAAAGGCGATGGCGAACGTAAAAAAGCAACGTCAACGGGCGCACGCCTGCTGGTATGCCATGCTACCGCTGCGAATGTGAGCAAAAACCGATTCGGTATCGCCGAAGAACTGCTTTGTGAACAGAATAAAAACCCACTAAAACCATTTGTTAAATCATTAAATTAAAAGAGAAATAAATTATGTCAAATTTTTGGAACTTATCAGACAACACACAAGCCGAAGCAAAAACCAGTTTTAAAGCTGGCGGCTTTGACCCCATCCCAGCGGGCACCACTGTTACCGCAATGATCGACGAGGTTAAATGGGACGCATACGAGGGCGATGAGTATATCAATGCTAAATGGATCGTTGTTGACGGTGAGCATAAAGGGCGTCGCCTTTTTCAGAAAATCCGCGTTAAGGATAGCGACAAAACAAAGAGCGACAAGGCGTTACGCATGTTGGCGGCTATCGATACCAACAGTGGCGGCCAGTTAATGAAGATTGCCAGCGAGCCTACCGATAATGATTTAAGCGCATGCCTGGAGAACAAGCCAATGAAGTTGAAGTTGGCAGTTTACGATATTAATGACGACGGAGTTACGGTCGGCAACTGGGTTATGGCTGTTGACGCATTGAATAGTCCCACTGCTAACGTAAACCTTAACGAAGACGTAGGCTTCTAGCGTCCCCCTCGCCCCTATGGATGGGGGCATTTTTCAAATTAAATCAAGAGTGAATAAAAATGAAATTATTAAAAGCAGCAAGATTCGTAACATTCAATGGCAGCATATACAGCTCGCAGGAAAGCGAACACCGGAAGTGTCTGTTAGTGGCCAAAAAGCTCAACGAGTCAAAATTCGCGCAATATGTGAACAGCTTGGAGCTTGGCAAAAAAGAAGATAGCAGCGACTATACCAGCCATGACTACTACTCATGCAGCGGCCTAATGGTTAACGACAAAGAATATGAAGAGCTGCGCAATATTGGCGTTAGAGATTTATCTGTAAAAGGCATTTACCAGGATGGCTACGGCGCACTGGCCGAGACCATAATCATAGGTATTGCTTTAAACGCCTGTGCATACGCATTGGTTGGCCTAGCTCACTTTGCGGGGGTTTTGTAATGGAAACTCAAAGAACAAAAGAGTGGTTCGCAAAAAGACGGGGCCGGGTGACGGGCTCAAACGTAGGCGCAATACTAGGCTGCGACCCCTATCGTAAACCCAAAGACGTAATGCGGGCCATGGTTCGCGACCACCACGGTGCGGAGACTGAATTTAAAGGCAATGTGGCCACCGAGCATGGTGTTTTTTACGAGGACTACGCCCAAAATAGTTATGAGCTTGAGTATGATGTCACTGTAAAAGAAACAGGCTTCCACCCGTTTGACGAATGGCTAGGCGCAAGCCCCGACGGCTTGGTGGGTGATGACACCGTGCTTGAGATTAAATGCCCGTTTGGCAAGCGTAACGAGGCCAACCCTGTGTTTAAATGGTTAGCGGAAATGCCGCACTACTACGCACAAATTCAAATTGAAATGCTATGCACTGGCCGCACGAAATGCCATTTCTACCAATGGACAGCGCACGGTAACCAGCTAGAGATTGTTGGTGTAGACGATGAATGGCTTGATTTAAACCTGCCTATATTGCGTGCATTTTATGAGCAATTTTTGATTGAGTGTGAGAACCCCGACAAGTACCTGGGGGCCGAGGTTGCCATCATTGAGAACCGCGACCTGGCCGACAAATACCGCAACGCTAAAGAGCAGATGGAAAAATTCAAGGAGCTCATGGCTTACTATAAATCTGATTTGGTAATAGCAGCGGGTGGAGAGAAAGCCAGTATTGACGGGTTGCTGGTATACCCCATTGAGAAAAAGGGCAATATCGCCTATGCAAAGGTGGTGAAAGAGCATTTGCCCGACCTAGACCTGGAGCCGTACCGAGGCAAAGCTTCGACTAGCTGGGGGGTTAAGTGATGTTATTTCTTATATTCTTGGATTGGCGTTATAGGGATAAGTTTTGCGTAATAGTTGGATCGTCGCTTTGCATGGTTGCCGCAGATTGGGCCAGCGGTGTCGGCCTCACAAACGAGCAACTGTTCTTTTCCATAGCAGTAGCGGCTACCATGGCGGCTACCATAACCCCCATTAACGAGGGGTAGGCCAATGCTTAGAGATTATCAGCAAGCCGCCTTTGATAGGGTTATCGAGTGGGTTAGATTGTGCGTTGATCCATGCCTGATCGAGGCCGCTACAGGTGCGGGCAAGTCGCACATTGTCGCGGCTGTCGCCGAGTGGGTAACCGTCAATACCGGCAAAAGGGTTTTGTGCCTAGCGCCCTCTAAGGAGCTTACCGAACAAAACCACGAGAAATACCTGGCCACGGGCAACCCTGCCAGCTTTTACAGTGCCAGCATTGATAAAAGCCTTGTGCATGATGTTGTTTTCGGCACGCCGCAGACCGTTAAAAACAGCATAGATAAATTTTGCTCACGGTTTGCAGCGATTATTATCGACGAGGCCCACGGCATCACCCCCACCATTAAAGCCATTGTGGATGGCATCAAGTTAAAGAACCCAAAAGTCCGGGTGATAGGCTTGAGCGCCACGCCGTACCGTACCGGCGATGGTTACATTTACGCCTATGATGAGCATGGCAAGCCGGTCGAACAGGCAAAAAACCCGTTTTTTAATACATTGATTTATCGTATTACCGCTAACGAGCTAATCGATCAAGGGTATTTAACGCCCCCGGTAGCTCAAGAGCCGCAGGCGCACTATGACACCAGCGGGATAGTGAATTTCACGGCCAAGGAATCGGAGCAGGCATTCGAGGGTAAGGGCCGCAAAACCGCTGCGATTGTGAAACAGGTAGTCGAGCTATCCCGTGACCGAATGGGCGTTATTATATTCGCGGCCACCATCCGGCACGCCAAAGAAGTGCTAGAGTCCCTGCCATTGGGTGCCGAACTGGTGACGGGTAGCACGCCAAAAAAACAGCGAGAGGACATTATCAAGCGCTTTAAAGCACAGGGAATAAAGTACCTCGTTAACTGCTCAGTGCTAACGACCGGCTTTGATGCACCCCATATTGACGTTGTGGCCGTGCTACGGGCCACCGAAAGTCCGGGGTTATTCCAGCAAATAATTGGCCGTGGCCTGCGCTTATATGACGATAAAACCGACTGCCTTGTGCTGGACTATGCCGAGAATATCCAGCGCCATTGCCCGGGTGGTGATATTTTTAACCCTGAAATCAGGGCGCTACCCACACCAACCGGCGAGCATATCATTCACGCCCAATGCCCCGACTGTTTAATGGTCAATGATTTCAAGGGCCGCCCCAACCCGGACGAGCTACAGCATAACGCCGAGGGCTATTTCGTTGATCTTGATGGTGAGCCACTTGATTTACCAGCGCACTATGGTCGGCGGTGCCAGGGGCAAAACCTACTAGCGGGCCTCAATCAGCAATGCAGCTACCGCTGGACGCTAAAAGAGTGCCCGGACTGCCAGCATGAAAACGATATAGCAGCCCGCGACTGTGAGGGCTGCGGTGCCGAGATCATCGACCCCAACGAAAAGCTCAAGCTTGATTTTTACAAAATGAAATCAGACCCCTGCAGCATGACGACCGACAAGGTGCTGGGCTGGAAGGCTAAGAAGTGGAAAAGCAATGCAGGCAATGACACGCTAAAAGTCGACTTCACTACGGAGTACCGCACGTTTTCAGCCTGGTATATGCCTAGCAAGCAACGGCTATGGGCTGATTTGTGTATTGCATGCTTTGGCAAGGTCGCCCCAACAGTCGATGCGTTCGCCGGGGCGCTACGCCACGCCGCCATGCCTGAGACTGTCAGTGTTAAGCGTGACAAAACCAGTAAATTTTTTACAGTTTACGGACACAACAGGCCAGAATCTGCTTTACAATAGGGCACAAACTGTTAATATACACGCATACATTAAACAAAGGGCAAGGTTATGGACGATTTAGAGTTAGATGAGCTTTACGACGAAGCGCTACATAACCCCGATGCACAGGAGGCCACGCAAATAGCCAAGGCTGTAGGCAATGACAGCGACACGCTTAACGCTTTGATTGAAATGGCCGGGCTTGCCCGATGGGATGATGCAGAGTGTGACGATAGAGTAAAGAAAGTGCGCGACGATGTACGCCTGCAATCATTCCACAAGCTCATGTCGGCACTAGACGAGTATATAATTCGTGAAAATTAATCCGGCAATAAAAGCGTTTGGTGACCTGAGCTACCGGGGCAATTGCCCCACTGAGAACGCCGAACAGATTACCTTTTTTAATTACCTACGCAACAACTGGCCCGCCATTGGGGCCATAGCCATTCATATAAAAAACGAGGGCAAGCGAACGCACCACCAAGCGGCACGGGCGAAAGCCGAGGGCATGGTGGCCGGTGCCAGCGACATTATTATACCGGGTAGCCCTGCGTTTGTGTGCGAGCTGAAACGCCAGGATCATACACGCAGTCAGTGGCAGCCAAAACAACAAGAGTATTTATTAACAGCACAGCGGGCGGGCGCATTCGTTTGTGTAGCGTTCGGGTACAGGGCAGCATTGGAGGCGATAGAACAATGGCTAGACCTACTGCCTTAATCAAAGATGTACTATCAGGCCGCACCATGCTAAAAGACAGTAGCAGGGCTATACAGAGCGCCTGCGAGTTCCACTTTTACAAGGCAGCCAGGGCAGTGATGAGCCAGCCCGCCGGTAATAGAAAAGAAATGATTAACACTATACCTGCCAACCTGCACGACAGGATTAGGCATTACGCAAGGATGATCGGCAAATGAATGTATTTCAATCAGTAGCAGCCATGATAGCAATAGAGGTAATAATATTATGCTTGATCTTTTAGGGGCGAAATCACTAGGCCAAATGGACGACGATTATTACAAACGCCCAGTAGTAAATCCATTGGTACGCAGGATGGCAATGGGTGGGCCGCGAAAAGTTAGCACTCTGGAGGTTGTCGCAATACGCGATTATCACGATGAGCACTGGAGAAAGCCGAAAATGCTGGCCGCCTATTATGCGGAAATGGCACGGGTTCACGGTGTCACCAGCAAGTCAATTTCTAAAATAGCGAGGCGCGTCACTTATCGCGATATCCCATAGTGAAGGATGAGATAATAATTGCGCTGCTTATTTATTTTTATTGCCTTTCTGCGTGGCTTGAATATGGACAATAACAACAGGATTATAGCAGCGGCGGTTCTATCCATATTAATGGCATACACTGCCGCCGTATGGCCCGCGATGGTTGCTACAGGCAATTATAACGACGATGTAGCTAGAACCAGGAGAACCCGCCGCAGGGAGTCGTTTAGTCCAGTTCTTTACTAGGATTCGTGAACCGCTTAACAGCGTTAATGATCCACGCCTCAAGTAATCCGATAATAGGGTAGCAGCAATAACCGCTAAGCCCTGCTATCCCGTGGCGATAATCTGAGGCGGGCAAAAGCTCCCCCATTTCAAACGCCACAAAAAACGCTAGGCCAGCATTAACCGCAAACGAACCAAAGCCTATGGCTTTTTTTCCTTTCTCGGCTGAATAGAAATAATTAACAGTGCCGCCCAGCATTCCAATAATGCCGGTTTCGACCATGCTAACTATTTCGCCAACATTTTCACTCAATAAATTACCGGGCATATTCGTCTTTTCCTACTATTTTGCGTCGCCGCAAAATCCATATAAGTTGGTGAAACACAATGCCGCAAGCAATTAACACAACCCCCTCAATTCCCGAAAGCTGCTCATTCTTCAAAATTGATTCGACTGCGAAAAACGCAGCCATCATCGACACGATGAACACATTAGCAAATAAAACCTGCATAATGCGTACTTGCTCGCGCCGCCCTTTCCATATGGGACTGACCATGCACTCAATTAGTACATACATAAAAACCGCTAGGGTTAAATAGGCCATTTTACACACTCCCAAAAGTTAAACGGCCTTCCAATTTCGGGCGCTTTTATTCTTATTACCGAAATAAGAAGCGCCAGTTGTGCAAGTATAGCATCACCTCAGACGACTTGGTATAACGCCGCCGCTCATATATAGACCAAATACGCATAGCACAGGCCAAAAAACATAATCGCTTGAGGCGAAGTTAAACATAGACTCGCTAATTTTAATTTCAGGGTGTAACGCCTCGACCCACATAGCCGCAACAACATTCAGCCCCACAAGCAGCCACATGAAGCAAGCGGCGAACGACATTATTCTTTGCACCACTTTGAAAGGCTCAAGCGCGGATAATTGTTTAAGCCCCCATTCTTTTACTAGCAGGGTGTTCTCTGCTTTTTCGGCCTCGGTGTAGCTTAGGTCATTAACCCAGCCACCAGCTCGAACCAATAAGCCCTTATCTTTATCCAGTAGCGAATCAACTGCCTTTTCTGTTCCTAGCAACTTACCAATGAATGACATATTACTCTCCAATTAATTGAAAGTGTGGTTTATCCCAGGGCCACAAACCGCCCCACTCAAGTTGGTAGCCAAGAATAGAAGCCGCTTGCAAAAACGCGCAGGCTACCATTGCCAGGTGTTCGGTTTCCCAGCTTGCCCGGCCATCCACGTAAGCGTAAACATCAAGCGCTTTACCGCTCTGGTGATAGCTTTTGTTTCTAGTGCCATCGCACTTGCTCACACCCTCGTCGTACAATGCTTTTTGTTCGTCGGCTGTTCGTAGCCCCGCATGTTCAGGGTGCCCGAAATCAATAACCGTCAGTTTTATAGCCAAGTCGCTTATCTCTATTAGTCGTTTATCCACCCCGGCACGCCGCGCAATGGAGCGGGCACTTAATTCAAAATCACTCATTATATTGTGTCACCTGTACCGTTTATAAATCTCGTTGGCGTGTCGCCGTAAATAGTTACTGTTGCGCCATTCTTTATTATGCCTCGGCCCGCTGCGCCGCCGGGATCTTGATTGCCTGCGGTGCCTGGGTCGCCACTTTGGCCGGCCTGCCCCCAATCGCCACCGGCGCCACCGTCGCCAGATGTAAAGCTGCCGCTAGTTTTGCCCGTACCGCCTGCGCCGCCGTTACCGATCGTGTCACCATCCGCAAAGCCCACGCCGACATTAATGCCGCAGCCGCCTCCGCCCGCCCCCCCGTGGAGGGGTTTGGCTTTTGGAGGTATCGATTCCCAGTACCCGCCGTAACCGCCGCCGCCGCCGGGAGCTCTCAAAT
>Ga0255047_10000953_pt1 | contig 22375 bp, 25 predicted proteins | sample JV7_2_1_MG_FD_183640 | JGI IMG/M metagenome (GOLD analysis project Ga0255047, IMG submission 183640) | Seawater microbial communities from Jervis Inlet, British Columbia, Canada - JV7_2_1 | ecosystem: Environmental > Aquatic > Marine > Inlet | place: Canada: British Columbia | collected 2016-10-06 | reverse complement strand
AGACTGAAGCATTAGAAATATATTGGACAGAACTTAATCATAATGATATAATGAGAGAAAATGTAGGAGGAATATAACATGGAAATAATATTATTTATATTATTAGTACCACCTTTACTATTCTTTATAGTATAATGTCATACATAATAATACAAGTAGAAGATCCACTTGACATAGAAAATATATCTGTGTTACCAGACGAGCAAGAGCTAAGAGTTAAACAATTTAATAAAGAAGAAGATGCTATTAGATTCTTAGTCAAGTTAGGTCTAGAAGATGATCTTAGTTTTGATACAAAGATTGTGAGGTTACATTGAGATATATATTATACTATGTATTAATGTTGTTTGTTATTATGATAGCATTTATTTTAACTATGAATACATCTAAAGCTAGTGAGTATGAAATAGAATGCATGGTTGAAGCTATCTATCATGAGGCTAGGTCAGAAGGATTCGTAGCTCAAATAGCTGTAGGAAATGTTATATTACAAAGGGTTAAGGATAAAAGATATCCTAATACAGTTTGTGGTGTAGTACATCAAGCTAAGAAATGGAAGGGAAAATTAATAAGAAATAGATGCCAATTCAGTTACTACTGTGATGGTAAGTCAGAAAATTATAAAGAGTTGGATGCACTCTTAGAAGTTATGGATACATCTGAATTAATACTACAAGGTGTTATGTTAGAGCAAACAATGGGAGCTACACACTACCATACTTGGAAGGTGTCACCTCGTTGGTCACGTAGCCCTACCTTTATTAAGTTAGGTAGGGTTGGATCACATATCTTTTATGTTGACAAAGGAAAACAATAGGAGTATGCTATGATTAAGAATCATTTAGAAGTAGAGAATAAGTTACATGATATGATTAGAACATTAAAGATACAGTTACAAGAACTACGAGATGATAATGCTAGACTAAGAAGAGAGCAAGGGTTATCTGATAGAACTAAATGGGTAGAGAAAGATGGATAAAAACTTATGGGAAAGAGAAAGAAGATCTATATTCAAAAGACTTCTACGTGAGTATGAAGATGAAGGATATGATCGTACTGAAGCTAATCACTTTGCAAAGATAGAACTTCAAGACATCATGGAAGAGAAGGTAAGCTTTGTTAATGAGTTATGGGAACAAGAATATGAAGAAAAATAAATGGGCATTAATCCTAGAGAAAGATGTAGGTGATATTGTTGTTGAAAAGTTTAGCTCACAGAAGATAGCTGAAGAAGAACTAGAGTATCGTAACTCATTAACTATTGCAATGGGATACTCACCTGATGTAAAGTATATTATAAAAAAACTATAGGAGTTTATCATGTCTGATACAGCACGAATGGGTGCATGTGAAGAGTGTGGTTCTAGTGATGCCAACGCCACATACCCCGATGGTCATATGTATTGTTACAGTTGCCAAGTTTACAAGAAAGGAAATAATATGCAACAAGAGTCAAGAGTAATACCCATGAGCAATCCTGCTAGTGGTACAATCAAGACTAGAGGTATTCTATCTGACATACCTGAGAGAAAGATTAAGAAAGAAACTGCACAAAGATATGGTGTAGAGATTAAGAAGACAGGTAACATGACAACTCACCACATCTATAAGTATGTAGATGATAGTGGTAACCACATTGCATCTAAGGTTAGAGAGGTACAGAATAAAAAGTTCTGGTCTGAAGGTAACTTATCTAGCTCCATACTATTCGGGCAACATCTATTCAACAAGCCACAGAAATTTATTACAGTATGTGAAGGTGAGATAGATGCTATGTCTGCCTATGAGATGCTAGGATCTAAGTGGCCTGTAGTATCTATCAAGAACGGGGCAGCATCTGCCTTTGAGAATTGTCAGAAGTCTCTCGACTATCTCAGTAAGTTTGATAAGGTAGTATTATGTTTTGATAATGACAAGGCTGGTCGTGAAGCATCAGAGAAATGTGCTACACTCTTTGAGCCTAACCAATGTAAGATAGTTAAGTTAGAACTAAAAGATGCCAATGAATATCTTAAGACTAATCAACGGCAGAAGTTCTCAGACAAGTGGTGGGATGCTAAAGACTTTACACCAGCAGGTATTAGAAACTTAGATGAACTAGGTGATAGTCTATACGATGAGAAGTTTTGTGAGACAGTTCTCTATCCTTGGACTGCACTCAATGAGAAGACATATGGTATGCGTACTGGTGAGCTAGTCACCTTCACTAGTGGTGCTGGCATGGGTAAGTCTAGTATCATACGTGAGCTTATGCATCACATTATGGTGAACAGTAAGGATAACATAGGTGTCCTAGCTATGGAAGAAAACATACGCAACACTGCCTTCAACATCATGTCAGTCGAAGCTAATGCTAGGTTGTATATCAAGGAGATTAGAGATCAGTTTACAAGGGATCAGCTAAAAGTATGGCAAGAAAAGACTGTAGGTACTGGTAGGTTCTTTGCCTTTGATCACTTTGGTTCTATCTCTAACGATGAGATACTAGGTAGAGTACGATACATGGCTAAAGGTTTAGGATGTAAGTGGGTATTCCTTGATCACTTATCTATCTTAGTATCAGGTCAAGAAGACAATGGAGATGAACGTAAGTCTATTGATATTCTTATGACTAAGCTACGTTCTCTTGTTGAAGAGACAGGCATAGGCTTATTACTTGTCAGTCATCTACGTAGGCCATCAGGTGATAGAGGTCACGAAGATGGTAGAGAAGTATCTCTCTCACACCTTAGAGGGTCTGCATCTATTGCTCACCTCTCTGATAGTGTGATAGCATTAGAGCGTAATCAACAGGCTCAAGATGAAGTAGAAGCTAACACTACTGTACTACGTATCTTAAAGAATAGATATACTGGTGACACTGGTGTAACTTGTCACTTGCATTATGATAAAGAAACTGGTAGAATGTCAGAGATAAATAATCCATTCGATAATAACGATGAAGATGAAGCGCAACTATAAGTAGGATAATAGTTATGGTAACAGCAATAGTTGATATCGAAACTGATAGCCTTGATGCAACCCAGATACATTGCATTGTAGCTTGTGACTATGTCACTGGTAAAGAAAAGGTATGGGTACAAGATGAGTGTAAAGAGTTTGCATCTTGGTCTAAGATGATTGATAAGTTTATCATGCACAATGGTATAAGCTTTGATGCTCCTGTTCTTAATCGTTTAACAGGATCAAGTATTAAACCATCACAGATTAGAGATACTCTTATTGAATCACAGTTATATAATCCTATCAGAGATAAGGGACATTCACTCAAGGCTTGGGGTGAGAGGTTTAACTTTCCGAAGGGAGACTTCACAGAGTTTGATTACTATACACCTGAGATGCTTGAGTATTGTAAGCAAGACGTAAGGATTACCAGAAAGGTAGCCCAAGAGTTAGAGAAGGAAGGTTCTAAGTTCTCCTCTAAGTCTTATGAACTAGAAAGAAAAGTAAGAGTTATAGTAGATCAACAAGAAAGAAATGGTTTCTCTTTTAACTTACGTGATGCCATGAGCTTTCTTGCCACACTAGAAGAAGAGCAACAAGAATTGGAGGACAAAGCCCAAGAAATATTTGAACCTACTGAAGTAGTAATGAAGACCAAGACTAAGTACATACCATTTAATATTGGTTCTCGTAAACAGATAGCTGATAGATTGATGGAGAGAGGCTGGCAACCTACGCATCATACAGAGAAGGGTAATGTAATAGTGAGTGAAGAAATATTATCTAAGATTGACATGCCTGAAGCACAGATGTTTAGCAGATACTTTCTACTACAGAAACGTACTGGCCTACTGAAAGCTTGGATCAAGGCATGTCAAGAAGATAATAGAGTTAGAGGTAGAGTGATGACGCTACGAACCGTGACAGGCAGGATGGCACATAACTCTCCTAACATGGCTCAAGTGCCAGCAGTGTATTCTCCTTATGGCAAAGAATGTAGATCGTTATGGACAATCTCTAATCCAGATACACACACCTTGATTGGTACAGATGCATCTGGGTTAGAGCTACGATGTCTAGCGCACTACATGAATGATCCTAACTTCACTGAAGAAGTTGTTAATGGTGATGTACATACTGCTAACATGAAAGCTGCTGGACTTACTGATCGTGATCAAGCTAAGACTTTTATCTATGCTTTCCTCTATGGTGCTGGCCCTGCTAAGATAGGTAAGGTTGTTGGTGGCTCATCTAAAGCTGGACAGCAACTCATTACTAAGTTCTTATCTAACATGCCAAAGCTTAAGAAGCTCAGAGATGATGTTGCTAAGTGGTGTAAGGGTGGTACAATACCAGCACTTGATGGCAGACTGTTACATATTAGATCAGAACATGCTGCATTAAATACTTTACTACAGGGTGCAGGTGCTATCATATGTAAGCAATGGCTTGTACATATTACACAACGTATACGTAAGTCAGGTGTTGATGCTAAGTTAGTTGCATCTATACACGATGAGTATCAGTTTGAGGTAGCTAAGAAAGATGCTAAAAGGTTTGGTCAGATTACTAGAGATGCAATGATAGAGACACAACGTACACTCAAGGTTCGGTGTCCTCTTGATTGTGAATATAAAATAGGAACAACATGGAGTGAGACACACTAATGCCACATAACAATAGACCATTTGATAGACAATCTTATAAAGAGAATGATGCTAGAGCTAAGAAAGCTATGGTTAATTATTTAACAGTAAATAATTTTACTGACATTGTAGATAAAGAAGATTATTATTTTGATGTCTCAGCTAATAAAAAAGTCAAAGGTAAAGATGAGAAGTTTTTCTTTGAGGTTGAGATAAAAAATCAATGGGATACTTACTGGCCTGAAACTTGGGAAGAAGTACGTATTCCTCAACGTAAGCAAAGATTAATAAATAGAAAGGAGAAAGATTACCCAGACCATGATTTATATTTTGTTGTCTTCAATACAACTTGTAAGCAAGCTTGGTTTATTAAAGACAGTCTTGTAAACGAATCAAGTGTAGGAAAGATACAGAACTCTAAACAACCTAAAGGCTCACCACACTTGGCAGAACCTTTCTTTCATATTCCTGTAGGCAAAGCTAATTTAATTCAAATTAGTCCTTGACCTATAGAAATATGTATGTTATAATTACGTTACAATAAATGAAACTCATGTCACAATAGAGTGACGATAGAAATAGGAATTAAAAAATGAATGATCCAATTTATATTACTGGTAAATGTCACTATGCTTCAATCACTGAGCCTAACACTAAGTTTGATCCAGTGTGGTCAATACAGATTGAGGTAGATGATAATAATAGATCTGTTATAGAAAGTGCTGGTCTTACAATCTCTAATAAAGGTGATGATCGTGGAGACTTTGTAACAATTAAACGTAAGGTTGAACGTAAAGATGGTACATCACGACAAGGCCCATCTGTTAAAGATTCCCAGAACAATGCTTGGGATGGTAAGTTAATTGCTAATGGTAGTACAGTTAATGTTAAAGCTGTACCTTTTGAGTGGAGCTATGCAGGTAAGTCAGGTGTTTCTGCTGACCTAGCTGCTGTGCAAGTAGTAGATTTCATAGAGTACTCTAGTGGGGGTGATGACTTTGAAGTTGTTCCCGGTGGATATGTAGCTAATACATCCTCTATTGACGATGATATTCCTTTCGCCTCTTAATGTAAACTAAGGGAGACTTGGGGAGTGAGAATTATTGGTTTGGTTTTCACTCCCTATTTTTTTATATATGAAAAAGATTGAAACATTAGTTGCTGATATCTATGATCTCTTTTCTCTTGAGCCTATTAAGATGGATGAGAAAGAAGTAGACAAGCATATAGATACATTTGGAGAGATGCTTAAGGTTCACATTAAAGCATTTCTATATGAGGAACCTAGAACAAGAGGTAACCTCAGACTATCAGGCATAGGAAAACCTGATAGACAATTATGGTATGACGTTAATAGTAAACATGATATAGAAGACATTACTTCTAGTACAAGAATTAAATTTCTATATGGTTATATCTTAGAAGAACTTCTTTTACTATGTGCTTCTGTTGCAGGACATAAGGTTACTGATCAACAGAAAGAAGTTACTGTTGAAGGTGTTAAAGGTCACCAAGATTCAATGATAGATGATGTCTTGGTTGATTGTAAAAGTGCATCAGGATTTAGCTTCAAGAAGTTTAAAGAAAATAATCTATTAGAGGATGATCCATTTGGTTATATCGCACAGATTAGTGCCTATGCTCAAGCTAATGGTGTAGATAAGGCAGCATTTCTTGTGATAGATAAATCAAGTGGTAAGTTATGTCTAACTCCTGTACATCAGATGGAGATGATTAATGCTAAAGAAAGAGTCAAGCATCTTAAAGGAGTGGTTGGGGATAGTCATGTACCTGATAGGTGCTACTCTCCAGTTGCTGATGGGCAGTCTGGCAATCTTAAGTTACCTATTGGTTGTGTGTATTGTAGCCACAAGAGAGAGTGTTGGTCAGATGTTAATCAAGGTAAAGGGCTACGTGCTTTCAAATATGCCAGAGGTCTTAACTACTTGGTTAAGGTTGCTAAAGAACCTAATGTTGAAGAGGTGACTAGCTGGTAATGCATTGGGAATATGATAAGAAACCTGACCTAACTAAGTTTGGTTTTGTATACTGGATAACCAATATCAAAACAGAGAAAGCTTACATAGGTTGTAAACAATATTTTAATTATTCTAAAGGTAAAAAGAAACGTGAATCAAATTGGAAATCTTACATGGGATCTTCCAAACATTTAATAGAAGACATAAAGAAGTTAGGTAAAGATAACTTTAAGTTTAATATTATAGCTGAGTTTAAAAACAAACGAAGCTTACGATACTATGAGTGTTACTATCAAATGAAGTACAATGTTTTATGTGCTACCTTAGAAGGGTCTGATGAACCTGCCTTCTATAATAGTTTTGTAGGTGGTAAGTTCTATAGGCCAGTTGAAGAGTATTTTGATAATGACTGATAGTCCTTACGAACTAAGCACTGATGTATCTATGGGATCTTTATATGAAATAACAGGTAAAGATTCTCATAGATCTTTATACGTTGGTGTTATACTACAAGCATTACTAGACTTAACTAAACCTAAGTATGACAAAGAAAAAACTTCTGTTCAAGTATATAGAGATCAAGCCCATGCTTGGATATTTAAAACAGAAGGTGTTACGTGTGAAGACTTTGAAACAGTATGTACTTATGCTGGTGTTAAGCCTACTGCTGTTAGAAACTTTGCGTCTAATGTTATTAACTCAGGAGATATTTTAAATGTCAGAAGAAAATTTCAATCACTCCTCTGAAGCACTTAAGGTACAAGTAGGTGGTGATCACTATAAAGATTGTGGCATACAGCCTGTTGAATATATACATGCGAATAAGCTTGACTACTTCGAGGGTAATGTGATAAAATATATAACTCGACATCGTACTAAAGGTCAAGGTAAAAAAGATATTGAAAAAGTAATACACTACGCACAACTAATACTAGCCTTAGAATATAAATAGAAAGGGAACATAAATGGAAAACGAAGTACACTATGGTATGACACTACCCATCTCAGAAGAGATAGACAATGTTAAGTATAGGCAAACAGGAGAAGATTTTTATAGTAAGGTTGTACGTATTGCAGAAGCCTTAAAGGATACACCTGATCACTTTGAGAACTTCAAGGATGCACTCAGGCACATGAGGTTCTTACCTGCTGGTAGGGTACAGAATGCTATGGGAGCAGCAAGGCAGACTACTGCTTACAACTGCTTTGTCAGTGGTGCTATAGAAGATAGTATGGATTCTATTATGGGTAGAGCTACTGATGCTGCTGAGACAATGCGTAGAGGTGGTGGTATAGGCTATGACTTCAGTAGGCTACGTCCCAGAGGTGATCGTATCAAGTCTCTAGACTCTAGAGCATCTGGTGCAGTCAGCTTCATGCAGATCTTTGATGCTGTATGTCAGACCATAGCATCTAGTGGACATCGTAGAGGCGCACAGATGGGTGTCTTACGTGTTGATCATCCTGACATTGAACAGTTTATCACAGCTAAGAATGATGGTACTTCTCTTACTGGTTTTAATATCTCTGTTGGTATCACAGATGAGTTCATGAGATGTCTTGAAAAGAAAGAACCATTTCCTCTACAGTTTGAAGGTAGAGTACACGAAGAGGTAGACCCTGTAGCCCTATGGGATATGATCATGCGTAGCACATGGGATTGGGCAGAGCCGGGAGTGTTGTTCATAGATACCATTAACAAGATGAATAACCTATACTACTGTGAGAACATAGAAGCTACTAACCCTTGTGGTGAACAACCTCTACCTCCTTATGGTGCTTGTCTTCTTGGTAGCTTTAATCTTACTAAGTATGTTGGAGCAGGTGCATTTGATTATGGTCTGTTCACTGGTGACATCCATCATGTAGTCAGAGCTATGGATAATGTTATTGATAGGACTATCTATCCTCTGGAAGAGCAGGAGAAAGAAGCTAAGAACAAACGTAGGATGGGACTAGGTGTTACTGGTCTGGCTAATGCAGGTGAGATGTGTGGTATGCCTTATGCTTCAGAAGAGTTCATGAAGTTTACTACTAAAGTTCTTAAGACATTACGAGATCACACCTATGGTGCAAGTGCTTTACTAGCTAAAGAGAAAGGTTGCTTTCCATTGTACGATAAAGATAAGTACATCGAAGGTAAGTTCTTTAAGACATTATCTAATTGGGTACAAGATCAGATCAAAGAGAATGGACTACGCAACTCTCACCTAACTTCCATAGCACCTACTGGTACAATAAGTTTGACTGCTGACAACGTAAGCTCTGGTATTGAACCACCATTTAGTTTGTTTTATGATAGAACCATACAAGAGTTTGATGGTCATCAGATACAACGTGTAGAAGACTATGCTTATAGACATGGCGTGAATGGTAGAACTGCCAATGAGATTAGTGCTGAAGAACATCTCTCAGTCCTTGCTTTAACATCTAAGTATATTGACAGTGCTGTCTCTAAGACCTGTAACGTAGGTGACAATGTAACTTACGAAGAGTTCAAAGAGTTATACTACAATGCTTGGAAGCAGGGATGCAAGGGCATCACCACCTTCAGGGCTAGTGGTAAACGCTATGGTATCCTCAATGAAGTTAAGGATGAGCCTAAAGCAGAAGCTTGTTACATAGATCCAACGACAGGTCAGAAAGAGTGTGATTAAAAAAAGCTTGCCAAGATATAAAAAGTGTAGTATAATAATGTATGGAATGCCAGTGTGGGTTCCATACAATCTTGCTTATTAAGGAGAAACATTATGAACTATGTAGATAAACATCTATCGTCTAGAGTACAACTACAAGACTTTAGAGATTGGGTTATAGGATATGATAAAATATTTAATACAGTGTTAAATCAACCTAATAACTTAATAAACAATAAACCTAATTATCCCCCACATAATTTAATAGAATACGAAGATGGTAAGTATACTATTACACTTGCTGTTGCTGGTATTTCTAAAGAAGACTTAGACGTTACTCTTGAGGAGCAGAACCTCACCATCTCTTATGATGGAAAAGAAACTGAGAGTAATGGTAAGATTCTATATCGTGGGATTGCTAACAGAAGTTTTAAAAAAATCTTTCACCTTGCTGATAACATAGAGGTGAATGATGCTAGTGTAAATAATGGGTTACTTACTATTGATCTAGAACAAAACATTCCTGATCATAAAAAACCTAGACAGATAGAACTTAAATAAAGGATATACTAATGGCTATTAGTAAAGAGAAAAAGGTGAACACAGTTTTTATAGGATATGATCCTAAAGAAAAGGTTGCAGCCCAGATGTTAAAATACTTAATAGAAGCTAACTCACCAAAGGATATTATAGTTAAGTTTCTACGTAAAGATATCTTGGAACATATGAATATGTTTAACAGACCTTTCGAGTGGGTGAACAATCAAATGATTGACTCCATAGATCAGAAGCCTTTCTCAAGTGAGTTTACTTTTACTCGTTTTCTAGTACCTGCTTTGATGCAGTATGAAGGATGGGCGTTGTATTTAGATTGCGATATGTATCCTAGAACAGACATCAATGAATTGTTTGAAGAATACAACGATGAGTTCTATCCTTTGTACTGTGTTAAGCATGAGTATGAACCAACTGCTAAGTTTAAAATGGATGGTAGAGAACAGACTAGATACAATAGAAAGAACTGGTCTAGTCTTATGTTGTGGAACTGTGGTCATGAGTTAAACAAACAACTCACACCCTTTGCTGTCAACAATAAGACAGGTAACTATCTACATACATTTGGTTGGTTACCTAATAAGAACTCAGCTATGGGTACAATATCAGAAGAATGGAACTGGCTTGACAGTCATTCTGATCCTTCTATTGATCCTAAGTTAGTACACTTTACAACAGGTGGTCCTTGGTTTCCTAAGTGGGAATGCCAACGTGAAGTAGATGGTCTTATGGCTAGTGAGTGGAACAGTGACTATTCTTATTTAACATTACATGGAAAAATAGATGAGCTATAAAATTGTAACAGCCTTTGATGAAACATCACTACAGCATAGTACGTTTCATCTCTTAAATGAATTTAAAGATAACTGGGAGCCTAGCATAGAGTTTCATTGTTATTACTATAACCTTGACCTTGCTAACTATTCCTTACCTAAAGCTAAGAATATATTCTATCATAACCTAATGGAGATATCAGACTATCCAGACTTTCTCAAGACCTTTGCTCAACACAATGGTACTGAAGGGGGTAAGATACAGTACAATGATATCTTAAATCCACTCAAGTATATTCCTAAAGTAATTGCACTAACAGAGTGTGCCTTTGATAGTACTAATGGTTGGTTATTCTGGCTTGATCCTAGTTGTATGAACATCAAGAATGTATATCAAAAAGATATTGATACTATATTTCCTGAACACTCAGATAAACTGGACCTTGTAACCTTTACAGACATGACACAGATTGTAGGATTTAATCTTGACAGAGAAACACCAGTGCGTTTACTTGGTGATCTTAGAGGTGCCTTCATATCAGGTGAGTTTCTCAACTACCGTGAGTGGCATGATACATTTATCTTTGATAGACTTAAGCTTATCTATAATGCTCATGGTATGAATACATTAGAGGTTGATCCTAAGAAGTCTATTATAGGTGACATACTTGTCAACATGTATGATCGTGAGAACTTTGCCATGAGAGATAAGGATGGTAAACGTATCTTCAAGCTGTCTGAGACAGAGACTACTCAAGACATATTACCTAGTAGATACAAGCAGTTAGCTGATCTAGTAAGGTATTATAAACCTAAGACTATACTTGAGACAGGTACTTGGAATGGTGGTAGAGCTATTGAGATGGCACTTGCTGCATTTCAGAAGACAGATGAAGTACATTACATAGGTTATGATCTCTTTGAGGATGCAACTACAGAGACAGATCACGAAGAGTTTAATGTAAAGCCTCATAATACTTTAGAAGCTGTACATAAAAGACTAATAGAGTTCTCTGAGCATGTTAAAGAGAAAGAGAATAAAGAGTTTACCTTTCAATTAACTAAAGGTAATGTAAGAGAAACATTATTAAAGAAGGATATAAAAGATGTAGACTTTGCTTTGATTGGTAGTGGTAATAGTATTGAGACAGTCCAGACAGAGTACGAAATACTTAAGGACGTACCTGTAGTTATAGGTGATCATTACTTCACTAAAGAATCAGAAGAAGATGAGTCTATGCCTCCTGAAAAATATCATGGAGTGAAACATGTTTTTGATAGCGTCAAGACAAAGAAGGTTGATCAGAAAGAGACAACGAAAGATGGCTGGACAAGCTTTGATGAGAAGTCTACGACACGTAAGCATCTTCTCCCTTCCCAAGACAAGGTGGCTGGAGGTGGTCATACTCACCTTGTGGTTTTTCTTCACGGTCCAACTGTAGAAGATATACCTAATCAGTTAAAGAGTGTACCTATTGTTGTGCATCCTAGAGACTGTGTTCCTAAAGACTACATCAAGAACAACATTAAGTCTAACATGACACTGATTGATCCTAAGAAGTGGGTGACTAAGCATATGGCACACCAACAGAAAGCTATACTTGTTTCTGCTGGCCCTTACTTAGACTATGGTGCATTGAAGATGTTCATTAAGGACAACCCAGATGCTAAGTTACTAACAGTTAAACATGCTTACCCTCACCTGATTGCCAATGGCATCAAGCCTTGGGGTTGTATCATACTAGATCCTCGACCTATTACAGGAGTGTCTACTCACAACGTAGTACGTAAGGATCTCTTCAAGAACTTAGATCCTGATACTAATTTCTTTGTTGCTTCTATGACTGATCCTTCTGTAACTAACTTCTTCATAGCTAAAGAATGTAAGATATGGGGATGGCATGCCTTTACTGATTCTCTTAGAGAAGAGAGTGAGCAAGGTACTCAGATACAGAATCAACAAGTCAAAGTACCTGATGATCTAGGCATACCTAAAGGTGCTACTATGATTACTGGTGGTACGTGTGCTGCTATGAGGGGCATAGGTATACTACATACAATGGGCTTTAGAAACATAGACCTCTTTGGTTTTGATTCTTGCAGAGATGAGCCTAGTAAGGAAGAACTTACTGAGACTACAGGTGATATAGAAGGTGGTGAAGTACCAAAGCCTAAGTACATTGAAGTAAGTGTTGATGAGAAGAAGTACTGGACTACTGGTGAGCTACTAGCTATGGCACAGGACTGTGAGAAAGTCTTTCAAGATGAAGGTCTTGAGGGTGTACTAAGCTTTCATGGAAAAGATACAATGGTAGCTGACCTATGGGAGATACAACAGAAAAAGAAAACAAGACCAGAGTTTGAAGGATACTACGATGCTTGATATACAATATGATCCAGAGTTAAGTAGAGACAGACCATCAGCTAAGTACACAGAGTTACTTGACCAATACATTGCAATGCATTCTTCAGCTAAAGGTATGTTTGATGGTAAGAGTTTAACAAAGTTTATCTATATTATTGATGGCTTTCTTAAGTCTAATAAATGTAAAAGTTTACTAGACTATGGAGCAGGTAAAGGTACTCTATATACTGAAGACTATCAAAGACTAACCAACGTGATAGATAAACCACTAACAGAATATTGGGAGCTAGATAAAATTGATCGTTATGAACCTGCTCTTGCTGAGTATAACGTACTTAGTAGTGACGAGTATGATGCAGTAATATGTACTGACGTACTAGAACATGTGCCTGAGACTGATCTAGGATGGGTGGTAGATGAGATATTAGAGAGGTCTAACAAGATGGCCTTCTTTAATATAGCTTGCTACCCTGCAATGAAAACATTTGAAGATGGTACTAACGTACATGTCTCAGTCTTTGAACCTAATGTGTGGTTAAACTTTTTCTTAGATAAGATTAGAAACTATAAAAATTTATCTATCTATTTATTCTTTGATGTTATGAATGCTAATCATAAAGCAATCAGCCTTGAAGGATTTAAGATAGACAATAACCCAAGAATAATTCAACTACGACAGGAGGAACAAGATGATAGGAATACTTAGTTCATTACTACCAGTTGCAACCAGTATAATTGACAGAGTTGTACCTGATAAGAATGCTGCACAAAAAGCAAAAATTTCTATGGAGAAAGAGCTAACAACTGCATTTAATAAAGCTAATCTTGCACAGATAGAAACAAATAAAATACAAGCTGCTCACCCTAGTATCTTCGTGAGTGGTGCTAGACCTGCTATCATGTGGATATGTGCCTTTGGTTTAGGGTGGCAATTTGTATTTCAACCTGTAGCTGTATGGGGTCTAGCACTTAGTGGTACTGGTGTTGCTCTCCCTATTATAGAGACAGAAGGTTTGATGTCATTAACATTGGCTCTCTTAGGACTAGGTGGTATGCGTAGCTTTGAGAAGTCTAAAGGTGTACAAAGGAATAATATGAAACGATGAATAGAGTTTATAAAAGATTAAGAGTTTGTATGCATTACTGGGTTAAATCTTCTTATGATGCATGGGTAAAAACAGGAAAACCAGATAGAGAATAATGCAAAACGAACTTAAAAAACTAGCACCAACTCATACACTAGATTGGTACATTAAATGGATAGCCTCTGTATTTTTAATTGCAGGGGTTATCTTAACAAGTAATAATATCTATCCTCTTAACTTATTCTTTCATGCTATTGGTATGTTTGGTTGGTTCATTGTTTCTATTCTTTGGAATGACAGAGCCTTACTTGTAATCAATGCAGTATCATTAGCTATATTAATTAATGGATTGGTAGCTCACTATGTTAAATGATAAGCAAGAAAAGTTTGCACAGTCTTATGTGCTACATAACAATGCAACTGAAGCTGCAAAGGCAGCAGGTTACTCAGCATCATCAGCAGCTAATCAAGGTTATAGATTACTACAGATAGATGAGATTGTAGAAAGAATAAAGATACTAGAGAATGAACTAGAAACTAATGTTGATGTTATAGATGAACTAGAAAGTCAGTATACATATGCAAAAACAAATGGACACACTAATAGTGCTATCAAGGCACTTGAATTACTATCTAGAGTACGTGGTGCTAACTCTGATATTAATACTAACTTAGATTCTAACTCTCTTGAGTCTGCTATCGTAGGATGTCTTAATGTATTAGGTGAAGATGAGGTAATGAAGCTATTATCTAAGTGTGACTTCGCTCATAACCTATTTATAGAGGATGACGAAGAAAACGAGGAGCCAGAGAGCCTCATAGAGGATGACAACGAGGACTCTCTGGACCCTACCTACCCTGAAGAGGTAGAAACCTCTGTATGACGCTTAAAACAGCGTACAAAGCAAATCGTTATTTATAGGTAATAATTCTTACCTGTTCTAGGTTCATAGTTATGATTACGGTAGTGAAAGGTATGTTTCCAGAATGATCGTAGTAAGTATCTCTCTCTTGCCAATAGTTTCTTAAAAATCTTAGTCACTTATAACTCCATATCCAAGGTCTAGGGTGAACGTCACTGTTCTCCATCGTATCTAGATGTAAGAACCTTCTCTCGTGTGGCCCTCTCTGAGATACTCCTATCCCAGTGAAGCCATACTCTATTGCTAACTTTAACAATCTATATGCTGCCTTACCACTGACAACAACATCAACTGCTTTACCGTGTAGGTGAGGTGAGTGAGCAGCACCTCCTATTGTTGTATTATATCCTACACTTCTATAAGCTGAAGATATAACCATTGGCTCATTGAACTCATGTCTCAATGCTTCTAACTGTGCCATGAACTGTCCATCCATATAACACTCATCTGTACCTTTACATTTGAGTTCATCCTCTGTGAAGTATTTCCACATTATTCTTCTGTCCTTTCTACTGGTGGGTGTTTTCCATTATGCATTTTATATAGTCTATCTATTTGTATTTCTATGTTATCTATTCTTGTATCTATCTTACCATCTCTCTCACTTTGTTTCTTCAGGATCTGTGGAGAAAGAATATCTTTACTAATAATATTAATACTGTTTTGAATCACTGCTTGTTTAGCCTCTTGATTATCTACTTGTTGATAGATCTTATTAACATCATCCTTGATGTCGTCTACCTGACCTACAATAGATTTAATAGTAGCCTTGAGTACACCCCATGTGGCTGCTAATCCTGCCAACACTGTTCCTAGTGTGAGGAGTTCTCTTGGTCCTAGTTCTAACATTAGTTTACAACATCTCCTATAAATTCTGCAAAAGGTTCTGTTACACTTTTTCTTGATTCAGCAGGTAGAGAAGCTAGACCCGGAGTTACTTTAGCTAATGCTGTAGCTATACGTTGAGGACTACCACTACCTAAAGCTTTCACAAGACCAGATATTTTTGAAACTGTTGGTCCTAATATTTGTGTAAGAGGATCATTACCATACTTTTGAGAGTTTAAAGCATCTATAAATATATTACCAAATCCAAAGATATTACTTTGTACGAAGGCAGTCCATAACTTTTCCCAACCTTCTAACTTGTCATAAGGAGATTCATCATCTCCATAACGTATAGCATTCTTTAAAACTTGAGTACCCATTATAGCAGAAGTTAGTAGTGTAAATGTCATAGCATATTTCATAATCTCTCCTGCTGATGCTCTAAATTTAAATAAAGGTTTAATAACATCTTTATAAAAACGCACACCAACAGTATTACCAAAGACCATCATGAATCCTTTAAGCTGTGCTACTGGAGCAAGATAAGGATTAGACATCCAGAGTGGTTTATTAACTACATTAGGTGTCATAATAACTTCATCAACTAATTTACCTAATGCTTTAGTTATAATAGCTGGAGTAGTATCTTGATCCATACCTTCAATATATTCATTAGTCTTAGGATCAACTCTACCAAACCAATCTAATACCTCTCTCTGTTCAGCAGTAGGTGATTCAACTGTATCTGACTTTCTATTTACTTTAGGTACAATATTAGCAAGACCTAATAGTTCTAATCTTTTACGAGCATTACGTGTTTGACTATTAGGTTCTCCTAGTAATTCTTCTTTCTGTATAAGTTTAATATCATCTCGTAGCTGTTGCCTACCAGCAAAGTATGCCATATATCTACTAAACTGTGTGACTTGGGCTAACATATTAACTTTAAAAAAAGTATCAGTAACTTTTTTATTAATAGATATATCACTTATATCTCTTTGAGCATTAACTAAAGCTAAGTCTGCTGTCTGCATTAAAGATAAAAGAGCTTGTTCATTCTCTGATCTTTTAAACTGAGGAGCAAATGATCTTACTCCTTTACGTAGTCCAACTTCAGCAGCATTCATTAATCCATAGATAGCATTCTTAGGGCTTACTCTATGTAATACAATTAATGGTTCTGTTAATGCTGTAATACCAGCAAGAGGTAGAGTAAGTATATAAGCTAATGAGTTTGTAAAACGAAATAAAGATCTAAGTCCTAAGTTATCTATAGTTCTATATCTAGATTGAAGAGCATCTACAATATTTTTAATACGTTTTCCTTCTGATTCGGTCATGAGTCCTCTTTGATATAACTCATTAATAACAGGTTTGTATTTAGTTACAAATCTATTTAAGTTAGCTCTTCTAATACTATCAACTATATATTTATTAGTAACTTTATCAAAATCTTTTTCAACTAAACCAGCATCAGATAGTTGTTGTACAACTTCTCTAGGTATAGATCTTTCTTTTTCAAAACCTCTACGCACAGCTTTAGGATCGGTATCTTCCTTAGTATTAAAAATATCTAACTTAGGATCAGGAATATAAACACCATCATTTGTAATAATATTTTCTATTATTTCAGTAGAATCTAATCCTTTCTCAGCTAATAATGCCTCATTCTTTTTTAGTATCTTTTTAAACTTAGCTATATCTTTACTTCTACCTAATCCTTTTAATCTAAATTTATAAATAATAGGAAGGTAGTCTTCTATTTTTCCCATCTCTATACCTGATGCTCTTAATATATAATAAATCTTATCATATATTTCTTGTTTTATTTCTATTGCAACTTGTCTTGCTCTAGGATCAATAGCTTCTTTATAACCATTAAGTTGATCGGTTACTTGATTTTTTAAATTCATAGAGATAGTACTTTGAAAAGGTAACTTATAAGCTTTACGTAGCTTATCGTTAATTAATTCTTTTGTACTAGCAAATTTACCTATACCTTGATTGTTATTAAACTCTATATTCATAAGCTCATTAATCATTTGACCTGCAATAGGAACTGTCTTAGAAAGTTCTCTTAACTTTGTAGTAGAACGAGATACTACATCTTTAAATAATGCCCTAAGATTTTTTACATCTTCTCTAGTTTTTAACCCACCTTTAAGTTCAGTTAATCTAGCTTCATCTTTTTTTGTAAATGTAACTTTTTCTTCATTTACTTGTTTTATTAAAAAATCTATTCGATTTAACTCTATATCTTTTTTTAATTTATTTTTAATAGTATTTAATCTTTTATTATTATTTATAAGAGTAGAACCTTTTAATTGTTTCCTAAGTTTATTTAATCTTGATCTATCTCTCTTAGGAAATTTTTTATTTTTATCCCCATCTTTTCTTTCAGCCTTATACTTTTTATCCTTATTGTTTAATCTTTTCTTTTCTTCAAGTAATTTATTTTGACTTTCTAAAGTACTTCTTTCTTCAACTAACTTTTGTAAATTCTTATCAGTTAATTTAGAACCTTTAAGCTTTGATCGTTCTTTTGTAAGTTTCTTTCTACTAGTGCTATCTATTAATTTAGTAAGACTATCTATCTCTTTTTGTTTTACTTCTACAGATTGGTCAGTATCTAAAGCACCTTGATTTTTTAATTTAATAACTTCGTTCTCTAATTTTCTTCTGTCTTTTTCTAAAGCCCTTACTTTAGGATTAGCTATAATAGTACCCTTAATACTTTCTCTATCTTCTAAAATTTTTATTTCATCTAATTGACGTTGAGTAGCATCAGAAGGTCTTTCTCTAGCTCCTTCATTTAACGTAGGATCAACAAGACTTGCATCTCTTTCTATCTCTCTTCGTGCTTCTTCTATCCTATCTTCTTCTTGTTTTCTTAGTATAGATTCTTCATCAAGATCAAGCGTACCAGTTTCAGGAGCAGCTTCTTCTGTAAGACCTAAATCTAATTCTGGTTCTTTAGGATCTCTAGGTTTCTTATCTACTGTTGATTTTACTTTAGGATCAAGATCAGTATCTATAGTACCTAAGTCTTCTTCAAAACTAAATAGTTCACCTTGTTCTTTAGCATCTCTTTGTAATCTTTCTGACTCTAAGTCTTGTTCTTCAGCTTGTTTAATAGCTTGTCGAGCTACAGGTACTGAGATAGCACCTGTCATAGCACCTACAAATCCACCACCTATACCACCAGCAGCAAATGAATCTATAACTTTAGGTACAAGGTTAGCTAGTTCTACTTCTTTCTCAGAGACTAAAGCTGGAGAAGTTTCTTCTACGATAGTCTGTGCTGCTTCAGTAGCCCCTTCTATTTTTATACCACGACCACCTTGCTTAACAGCTTTATTAACAGCTTCTCTTATCATGCTTTCAGATAGGTCAGTCTGTTCTTTAATAGCTTTGATAGTTGTTTCCTTACCTAACTTACCAGTAAGACCACTAAGTAAAGCTGTGAATCCTAATCTATCTAATGCACCTACAACACTACCTGCACCTATACCTATGTTCTCTGCTTCTTCTTCTGAAGCTCCATACTTTAAAGCATCTTCATATACTTGACCAGAAGACATAAGCATACTAGGTGTCATACCTATAACTGCTGCGGTTAAGTTACTAGCTATAGCTCCTGCACCTATACCTAACATCACAGGTTTAGCTACAGCAGCAGCACCTACAGCAGCACCAGTGGCTAACATAGAAGGAGCTACACCTACAAGAACAGAATGTACAAAGTCTGCTGTATCTGTAATAGCTTCTAGTATTTCACCCTCAGAAAACTTATCATAAATCTTAGGAGCTTCCTCAGTAATAGACATACTTATTTCTGGTTGAGGTTTAGATGCAGCACTTTGTTTATACTCATCAGATGTTTTACGAAAGTTAGTAGCAATATCATCTGCTCCTACTTTAGCTGCAAGCAAAGCAACACCATCATAAAACATCTCACCAGCTTGATCAGTAGCTATGTCCCACTTATTAGCTGTTGAGTTAGGATCTATTCCAAGATTAGGACTATCAAATAAAGTTGCAGTAGTTTCATCTTGTAAAGAAGAAGGAGAAGTTTTAACTACATCATCAAATAAAGTTGCAGTACTTTCACTTTGTAAAGAGGGAGAAGTTTCAACTACATCATCAAATAAAGTTGCAGTAGTTTCCATTTAATCTAAACCTATTGTATTACTACCATATATGATACCTTCTTTTGTCCCTATCTGACCAGTAGAAAATAATTCTTTTAATACTTGTGAGATAGCCTGTTGTAGAGCTATACTAGCATCTGGTGTTTTTCCTTGATCTGCTACTGACCTTTCAATTTGTTTAGCTCTAGTAGCTATTCTAATTTGTGCTGATTCGTTTTCAAGAGTTTCTTTAATTAGTTGTTGCCTAGCTTTTGGATCTGTAGATGCTGTCCCTGTTTTAGCAAAATCAGTCGTTGATATTGGAAATTTTTTTAAAGCTTCAACATAAAAACTCTGTGTAGTTAATAATGGAGCTACACTTTTCATATCAGGTTTTCCTGCAACTCCTGCTTTTTTAACTGTACCTTTTCTATCTTTGTCTGCTTTAGCATCTAGACTTCTTATAGAAGCTTCTGTTTTTCTTTTGTCAAGATCTCTCTTCTCAATACCATATTTCTTTGCTAAGATTTTTTCAATAGCTTCTCTACGTTTTTTAGGTAACATTCTAATTTTCTCTAGAGTTGCGTCATCTCTCTTTAAGTTTTCTAAACCTACTTTACCTATAGCTATTCTACGTGCATCTCTTCTCTTTACTCCAGCTTCTTGTAGTTTATTAAATGTATTTATAAAAGCTTCACCTTTATTTTCTGAAATAACCATTGCACCAAAAGCTTGTAAAGCATCAGCAAGAAACTCATTCTGTCCTTCAGGATACATCTTATTAACAAAGGCTAAGTATTTTTCATTCTGTGCTTTTGTATCAGCTAAGTATTGCTTTCTTGTTAAATCTCCAAAAGCAGTAGGATTATTATCATATATTTTTCCTGCTTCTTTTTCATCTAATGCTGCTGATTGTTTATTAGTAAGAGCTTTAGGTTGAGTAGATAAAGACTGTATAACTTTAATAGCTTCTTTTTGTGGTGCAGATTTTTCTTTAAGTTGAGCTTCTATTTCAGGATCAACTAATTTTCTACCCTGTAGTAGTTCTTCATCATAATTAGGTTTAGCATTTTGTGATCTAATACGACCTTCAAAATCTTCTTGATCTAATTGTTTTTCTCTTAATGCATCTATACCAGAAACAACTTTAGGATCGTCAGCAGATTTAAAAAAATAATCAGATAAATTAGATCTTCTTTGCGCTGCTATTGCTTTACCTAAGTTAGTTTTTTCTCTAGCTCTTTCTTGTTCTTGTTCTAACTTATCACCAAGTCCTCCAAAAAATCCTGTTATTGGATTAATAAAATCTTTTGTAAACTGTGAATCACCACTACCAACTTGCTTACCTTCTTGTCTCCTAACTAATCCAGCTAAACCACCACTAACTTTACCACCTTCTTTTTTTCCTGTACCGGGAACAGAAGCTCCACCACCAAATCCAGAAAAGATATTAGGATTACGTAATGCAGCAGCACCTAGAGTAGATCCTATTCCTAAAAGACTCTGACCAAATGAAGGTTGAAATGGAGTAGACGTTCCTGTTTGAGTTGAATTAACCATACCAGCAGCAGGATTACCATAGACAAACCCAGAGTAATTAGCAAGCTGTTGTTGTGGATACTGTTCTTCTTCTAAGAATTTAAAGTAAGCTTCATCTAGTGCAGACTGAGCTAACTGTTGTTTCTGCTCACCTACTGCTCCTAATGCTCCTTGCTCCTGTAGACCAGATGCAAACATAGCTGGGCCTAATTGAGAAACATCACCAGCCATAGCTCTTTCTCTATTCTTCTGTTGCTCAAATCTTCTACTAGCATCTTGGAATGCTGCTTGTTGTCCTTTAGCTTGTATGTCAGATAGTAACTGTGCTTGATTTCTCTGTGCTTCTGCAAACTCTACACCAGCCCTAGAACCTAAACCACTCATAGCTCCAGCACCTACAGCTTGTGCTTCTAATCTAGGTAATACATTACCTTCAAAGTTTCTAGTAGCTTCTCTCTTTTCTATATCAGTTACTGCTTGTTGATAAGGAGACATATACTGTTGTGCAGTATCACCTGTAAATTGCTCTGCTCCTTGTCTATAGGTAGCTAATGCTTCTTCTTGTAAAGGTTTAGTAGTTCCAACTAATCCTGATATACCTTCCATAGATCTTTGTTGTTCAGGTGTAAAAGGTGCTATGGTCTGTCCTGTAAAAGGATCATAACCTCTTTCTATATTAGCTTGATATAGTTGTTGTGCTTCTCCAAGAACTTCTTTAGCAAAAGGAGCTATCTCCTCTGGAAGTTTCTGTGAGATAACATTAGTAGTAGTTGCTGGTTGGCTTTTACTACTACCAAATAGTGAAGATAAAAATCCCATAACTTAAACCCTTTCTATCATTGGACGTAGTGCAGCTAAACCATTTATTTCATTAGGTTGCTTGTCTGTACCAAACGCCTTCTGTCTAATATTCTTTACCATTGAATCCATGTACCTTGCTCCTTCGTCTGCATTACCATTTCCTAGTGCAGAC
>Ga0255047_10000951_pt1 | contig 22483 bp, 20 predicted proteins | sample JV7_2_1_MG_FD_183640 | JGI IMG/M metagenome (GOLD analysis project Ga0255047, IMG submission 183640) | Seawater microbial communities from Jervis Inlet, British Columbia, Canada - JV7_2_1 | ecosystem: Environmental > Aquatic > Marine > Inlet | place: Canada: British Columbia | collected 2016-10-06 | reverse complement strand
AAAGGGAGTGGGGCTTCTCTATGCCGAGCGCGGGATCGTGCTCGAACCCGTGCTTCATGGAGGGGGACAGGAGATTGGTAGGCGGTCGGGCACCCACAACGTGGCCGGAATCGTGGGAATGGTTGCCGCGATGGAGGTTGCTGCCAAAGACCGGGATCGGTTTCGATCGGATGTGGGTGCGGCCCGCGCCGGGTTTGAGCAGCGGTTGTCGTCGACGATTCCCGATGTGGTCTTTACCTCGCCGGTGGCAAGGCGGCTGCTTCAGCATTCCCACTTCATGATTCCCGGGATCGATGCCGAGACTCTGCTGATCCGGCTTGACGCTCTGGGAGTGGCGGCAGCCTCCGGATCTGCCTGCCAGAGCGGTGCGGTTGAGGTCTCGCACGTCTTGTCGGCTATGGGACTCGAGGAACAGGCAGCCAGATCGGGTGTCCGGGTCAGCTTTGGATGGACGTCGCGACCGACAGATGGTGACCTGGCTGCGGATGCGGTCGTCGAATGCGTCGAGGCCCTCCGGTGAGAGCGCTTGTCGCGATGTCGGGCGGTGTTGACAGCAGCGTTGCCGCGGCACTCATGCTCGATGCCGGTCACGAGGTCATTGGGGTCACCGTAAAGCAATGGCAGGGTCCCGACGGCAGCCTCCCTGTTACCGGTTGTTGCACGGTGTCCGACGCCGAGGATGCACGTAGTGTCGCCGACCGGCTCGGGGTTGCCTATTACGTGCTCGATCACGTCGAGGAGTTCACCCGGGAGGTGGTCGATCGATTTGGCGCCGAGTATCTGGCAGGTCGCACCCCCAATCCATGCATCGAATGCAATAGAAGGGTGCGCTTCGGCGTCCTCTTTGGCCGAATGGAGTCGCTCGGCTGCGATGTTCTGGTTACGGGTCATCACGCCCGGGTCGTAGGGGACGCCGGAAAGAGGCGGTTGCTGAGAGCGGTAGATACGACGAAGGATCAGTCGTACGTGCTCCACATGCTTGACCAGGAGCGACTCGATCACATCCGATTCCCGATTGGAGATATGACGAAGGACGAGGTGCGCGCCCGGGCCGCCGACATCGGACTCAGGACGGCAGCAAAGCCGGATAGCCAAGATCTGTGCTTTGTGGCCGGCGATTACCGCGATCTGATCCGGGAGCGGTTCGCCGATGCCGATCGACCCGGCGAGATCGTGGACGTCGACGGGACGGTGCTCGGTGAGCACTCCGGAACCACCGGGTTCACGGTCGGTCAACGCAAGGGACTGGGGGTGGCGGTTGGTGAGCCCCGCTTTGTGGTGGCCGTCAAGCCGGCAGAGGGCAGGGTTGTGATCGGACCGAGAAGTGCTCTGCTCGCCGGGGGTTGCTCGCTAACCGATGTGTCCTGGACGTCAGGGGCACCTCCCGACGAGCCAGCGGTCGAGATTCAACTTCGTTACCGAACCGGACCGGTCCCGGCGCGGTTGGAAGGAACCGATGACGGTTGGGATATCTGGTTCGATTCGCCTCAGGAAGCGATCTCGCCGGGTCAAGCCGGAGTGATCTACCGGGGCGATGAGGTCCTTGGTGGTGGAACGATTGCCGCCGCATTGCAGGGGGTTTCGGTGTGAGTGCGAAACGCGCTGCCGAGCTGCGCGAATTGCTGCGGCTTCATTCGCACCGTTATTACGTACTCGACGAGCCTGAGATCTCAGATGCGGCCTACGACACCCTGTTGAGTGAGTTGGTGGCCCTGGAAGAGGCCGATCCCTCTTTGGTCACGCTCGACTCACCGACGCAGCGAGTCGGTTCACCGGTAGGAGACCTGTTCGCCGAGGTCACCCACCGGGCTCGCATGTTCTCGCTCGATAACGCCGAGTCGACAGAGGATCTCGAGGCGTGGCAAACCCGTCTAGTACGCCAGTTGGGTCGGACACCATCCGGATATGCATGCGAGCCCAAGATCGACGGCCTGGCTATCTCTCTCACCTATGAGAACGGAACGCTCACCCGCGCCGCCACCAGGGGCGATGGCAGCAGCGGAGAAGATGTAACCGCAAATATCCGCACCGTTGCCCAGGTGCCGTTGTCGTTGATAGGTTCGGGACATCCGGTCCTCATGGAGGTTCGCGGCGAGGTCTATATGTCCGACGTCGCGTTTGCGGAACTCAACCGCTCACAGGCGGAGGCCGGCGACCGGCTATTCGTAAACCCGCGTAACGCTGCTGCCGGATCGCTGCGTCAGAAGGATTCCACTATCACCGCCTCGCGGCGTCTGGGGGTATGGATCTACCAATTGGGGATGGCCGAAGGTGGTCCACAGCCGGGATCGCACACGGAGACGCTCGATTGGCTTGCCGGCACCGGTCTGCCGGTGAACCCGGAGTCGAGCCATGTCGATGACCTCGCCGGAGTGCTGGCCTACGTGGAAGAAATGGAGAGTCGCCGCCACGACCTCGGCTATCAGACCGACGGGGTGGTGATGAAAGTCGACGACCTTGCCGAGCAGGCTGAGCTTGGCTACACGGCCAAGAGTCCTCGGTGGGCGCTCGCCTACAAGTTCCCGCCGGAGGAACAGACGACCGTCCTTAGAGACATCCGAATCAACGTGGGGCGAACCGGTGCCGTCACCCCTTATGCGGTTCTCGAGCCGGTCTTTGTTGGCGGGGCGACGGTCACCAACGCCACGCTGCACAATGCCGACGAGGTGGCCCGCAAGGATGTTCGCGTGGGGGATACGGTCGTGGTGCGACGCGCCGGCGACGTGATCCCCGAGGTGATTGGCCCGGTGCCGTCGCTGCGATCCGGTACCGAGAAGAAATGGCGAATGCCAAAGCGTTGTCCGTTCTGCGGCAACCCGATCGCCAGGATCGAGGGCGAGGCCGTCGCCCGCTGTACCGGCGGTTTCGAATGTCCCAGCCGCCTCCGTGAGCACTTGTCTCACTTCGCCGGAAGGGGTGGGATGGATATCGAGCACCTGGGCTTCAAGACCGTGGATCTGCTCCTGGGCGAAGGATTGATTCACGACTCCGCAGACCTGTTCACTCTCAAACCAGATGACCTGCTGGGGCGTGAGGGATGGGGAGAGGTCTCGGTCGGAAATCTCATGGCTGCGATCGACGTCGCCAGGGACCGCCCTCTTGCCCGAGTCCTAACTGCTCTGGGCGTACCGCTCGTCGGGGGAACGATGGCACGACTGCTGGCGCGACGATTTGGGAGCCTCGACGCTCTACTGGCTGCCTCCGAGGAGGAACTGGCAGACATAGAGGGGGTCGGTCCCGAGATCGCGGCGTCGGTAATCGGCTGGTCGCAGGACAAGGCCAACCGGAGCCTGGTCAGGAAACTGGCAAAGGCGGGAGTTCGCCTTTCCGATCCGCTGCCTGAGGGTGTCGACACCGGCCTCCTGGATGGGGTCACCGTCGTTCTTACCGGGTCTCTCGATGGTTTCTCACGCGATGAGGCTCAGGCCGCGGTAGAGGATCGGGGCGGCAAGGTGACCGGTTCGGTGTCGGGCCGGACGTCCGCTCTGGTCGCAGGAACAGGTCCGGGCTCGAAGCTGGCCAAAGCCGAGGCCCTGGGCATACCGGTACTCGATGGAGATCGTTTCAAGCGGCTTCTGGCCGAGGGTCCGTCGGTACTCGGCGCGTAGCCACTAAGCCTTGGTGTAGTCCTTCTCACCGGCGCGAATGGGAACCGTCAACCAGTTCTCGGCAGGGGGAAGTGGGCAGGAGTACCCGTCGTTGTAGGCGCAGTACGGGTTGTAGGCCAGGTTGAAGTCGATTTGCACCCTTCCCTCCGTGGCCGGCTCAACGTCGATGAACCGCCCGGCGCCGTAGGTTTCGCGCCCTGAGGTTGCATCACGGAACGGCAGAAAGTAGCCGTCGTTGTGGTTGGTTCCGTACAACGTCAGGGACACTTCTGCGCCTTCGATTTCGAATGAAACCTGTGCCTCGCGGGTGTATACCCGCTCCTGACCGTCGGAAGTCTGCACTCGAACGTCCGAACCATCACCCGGTGTCAGATCCAACTCCAGGGCGAGGCCCGGGTCTTCGGGGTAGTAGTCGAGGCCGTCGAATCCTGACGAGTCCCCGATTGGAGAATCGGGCGACGAACTCAGATAGCCGTCCTTCTGCTTTCGGAAATCTGCAAGAGCGCTCATGCCTTCTTTCAACCTACCCGGCCGGCATCGGATTCCCCACCGTCAGACGATCCGGAACGACCAGGTGAATTCGCCGGGATCGGGTCCACCACCGGAGGTGCGGTCCCAGCGAATCGTGACTGTGTGTTCGCCGCCCTCCCATGCTTCAAAGAGTTTGGCTGGGCCCGGTTGCCAGATGTAACGACCGACGGCGGGTGTGACCCCGACCTCGCTTTGTGGGATCAAGACTCCGTCGACCTCCAGCGAGACCGAGTATCCGATCGGAAGATCGATTTCGATTGCGGTTTGCAGCACCACAGTGTCGCCGGGCAGAGGAAAGACCCCTTCGATCGGTGCTGGCAGTGCGACGTCCGCGCCCTTTGGGTTGAGAATCCAAACAAAGGCGACGAGAGCCGCCAGCAATGCCATTGAGCCGACGATGATCTGGCGATAACGGCGGGAATTCATAACGGAGATCGTAGATCGCGGCGTGGTTGAGACCTCCCGCTACCGTTTGGCGATGCGTATCAATCCCGTGCTTGACCAGCTTGGGGCCTATCCGATTACCGAAATCCAGGACACCGCGCGCCGCATGCACGATGCAGGGGAAGAACTGATCGATTTCTCGATAGGTGACCCGCATGAGCCGACCCCTTCGTTTATCCGTGACGCGGTGCGGGGCGCGGTGCCCGAGGTGACGCAATATCCGCAGACAGCAGGATTGGCGGTGCTGCGCGAGGCAGTGGCCGGATATGCAGACCGTCGCTTTGGCGTGGCACTAGACCCGGCGACCCAGGTGATGCCAGTCAGCGGGGCAAAGGAAGCGATCTTCTCGACGCCATTCGGATTTGTCGATCATTCCGCCGACGACGTGGTCGCCTGGGGTACCCCGACATATCCGGTTTATGAACGGGGTACTCGCTTTGCCGGCGCCGAGGCCATGCCGATTCTGCTCGGCGGCGACTTCGTGATGCGGGTGGGGGACATTCCCGATAGCGCTTGGGATCGGCTCCGACTGCTGTGGGTCTGCACACCTCACAATCCGACCGGTGCCGTCACCTCTCGCGACGACCTTGCAGCCTTGTACTCCAAATGCCGGGAGACCGACACACTGCTTCTATCGGACGAGGCATATGGGGATGTGTACGCCGATGATCCCCCGGCCTCGGTACTCGAAATCGCCGGTCCGGGGGCAATCGGAACATTGGCGTTCTTTTCTTGCTCGAAGCGATCGGGAATGACTGGCTATCGCAGCGGTGCCGTGGTCGGTGATGCCGATGCAATCGAGGTCCTGCGCCGTTTGCGCTCCTCCGTCGGCGTCGCTTCGCCCGAGTTTGTTCAGGAAGCGGCGGCGGCTGCCTGGTCCGACGATGCTCATGCCGCAGAGCGTCGTGAGATCTTTTCCGCAAAGCGCAGAGTGTTGCGAGAAGGCTTCGAATCTGCGGGCCTCGAAGTGATCGGCTCGAATGCTGGCCTGTATCTCTGGATCAAGGTAGAAGACGACATGGCCGCAGCCAAGCGGTTACTCGGTGAAGGAGTTGTGGTGTCGCCGGGGCGTGCGTTCGGTACCGGCGGTGAGGGTCATGTCCGTCTGGCTCTCGTTCCGACGGTCGACGAATGCGCTGCAGTGGTGGAGGTGGTGGCTCGTGCGCTGGCTGGTGGCGTTGATGATGTTGAGGGCGTCACTGGGCAGTCTGAACGCGCCGAACGTCGGCGGTCGGGGCACTGATGTCTGAGTACCAAGAACTGATCGACGAGGCCTACGCCGACCTCGACCTGCTCCCGGATGCTGCCGATGCCGTCAACGCGACGATCGCCCAGCTTGACCTCGGCGAGATCCGGGTGGCCGAAAAGCGCGATGGCGAATGGGTGGTCAATGAGTGGATAAAGCGGGCGATCATGCTCTATTTCCGCCTCGCCGGTTTGGAGACGTGGCAGGCGGGACCGCTCGAGTTCCACGACAAGATTCCGCCCAAGACCGGCCTGGCCGCACAAGGGATTCGGGTCGTGCCACCGGGCACGGTTCGCTACGGGGCGTTTTGCGAGCCGGGGGTCGTCGTCATGCCCGGCTATGTCAACATCGGTGCCTACGTTGGAGCGGGGACGATGGTCGACACCTGGGCGACCGTCGGGTCGTGTGCCCAGATCGGTAAGAACGTCCACCTCAGCGGTGGAGTCGGTATCGGAGGTGTGCTGGAGCCGCCCTCGGCGCGGCCGGTGATCGTCGAAGACGGCGCGTTCATCGGGAGTCGGTGCGTGCTCGTCGAGGGGGTTGTGGTCGAACAGGGTGCTGTCCTTGGAGCCAATGTCTCGATCACGGCATCGACTCCGATCATCGATGTCACCGGACCTGAACCGATCGAACATCGAGGTCGAATCCCGGCTAACTCAGTGGTGCTGCGAGGGTCCCGTCCCAAGGAGTTTCCCGCCGGCACGTACGAATTGTCGTGCGCCTTGATCGTGGGGCGTCGCAAGGAGTCGACCGATGAGAAGACGTCGCTCAACGATGCGTTGCGGGTCTTCGAGGTCCCGGTGTGAGTCTGGTCGAGGATCTGGTCTGGCTCGTCGACATCCCTTCGGTTACTGGAGATGAGCGTTCGCTGCGCGACGCGGTCGCCGCCCGTCTCTCGGCGACCGTCGACACCGAGGTAGTTGGCGGATCGTTGATTGCCGGGCGTCAGACCGGCAGACCCCGAATCGATCTGTATGGCCATCTCGACACGGTGCCGGAAAACGGCAACCTGCCTGCCCGTGTCGAGGAGGAACGGGTTCATGGGTTGGGGGCGAGCGACATGAAGGCCGGACTCGCACTGATGCTGGCCGCGCTGGAGAGTCCTGCTGTGGCTGCAGGCCCTTACGACATCGTGGCCGTCTTCTACGACCGGGAGGAGGGCCCGTCGGCGGAGAATGGACTGGAGAGCGTGCTCGACGAGGTGCGCCATTTGGGTGACGCCGAGTTGGCCGTGGTGATGGAACCAACCGACAACGAACTCCAACTCGGTTGTCAGGGAACCATGAACGCCACCGTCTCCTTCACCGGTCTGGCCGCGCACAGTGCCCGCCCCTGGCTCGGAGAGAATGCGGTGACCAAGGCCGGCGATTGGCTCGCTGAGATGCACCGACGTCAGGCCCGGGACGTGGACGTAGACGGCCTCATCTTCAAAGAGACTTTCGTGGTGACGACCGCTTCGGGTGGTGTCGCCCGCAACGTGATCCCGGGGTCTTTCACGCTCAACGTAAACCACCGTTATCCGCCGGATCGCTCGCCGGAGGAGGCTGAACGAATCCTGGCCGAGGTCTGCGCCGCCGCCGACGGATTCGAAATCGTCGATCGGGCGGGAGCGGCACCGATCCCAACCGACAATCGGCATGTTGAGAGGCTCAAGACTTGTGGTGTTGCCAAGGTGGCCGCCAAGACGGCATGGACAGACGTTGCCCGTCTGACTCAGCGCGACATTCCTGCCGTCAACTTTGGACCGGGAGAGGTGGCTCTGGCGCATCGGGCCGATGAATCGGTGTCAATCGCGGCGCTCGATGCCGGGTGGTCGATCCTGGAGCGATTCCTGACCGTTTAGAGCATGGCGCCGACTTCGGCGGGTGCCTAGTTTCCTGTCCAGATAACGCTGATCGCGGTGACCGTGAGGTGAGATCTGGCCTCGATTCCTCCCCGGGTACCATCGGGCTTCATGCCAGTAGAGATCGATATTGCAAAGGTTGCCCGGCTTGCTCGACTGGGGCTGTCCGAGGAGGAACTCGCCGCCTACGGGGCGCAGCTCGAAGACATCCTCGAACACGCTGCCAGAGTCCAAGCGCTCCCGACCGAAGGCGTTGCGCCCACCGCCCACCCGCTGCCGATGGTCAATGCCCACCGCAGCGATGAGGTCGAGCCAACCCTCGATCGTGAAGAGGTGCTGACACAGGCCCCGGATCACACAGACGGATTCTTCCGGGTGCCCGCCTTTCTGGAGGACGCGTGAACGACCTCGCCGATCTCACGATCGGCGAGGCGGGACGGGCTCTCCGGTCAGGCGAGACCTCCTCTGTAGAACTCCTTGAGGCTGTTCGGCGTCGTGCTGCCATGACGGAAGCCGATCTTCATGCCTACCTCACCATTGATGTCGAGGGCGCCGAGGCGGCTGCACGAAGGGCCGATGAGGCGTTTGCCAAGGGCGAAGACCGGGGGTCGTTGCAGGGGATTCCGATCGCGCTCAAGGACAACATGGTGACTCGGGGTGTCGAAACCACAGCGGCGTCGCAGATTCTCGCCGGTTGGCTTCCTCCGTATGACGCCACTGCGGTGACGAAACTGCACGAAGCAGGTGCGGTGATCGTTGGCAAGACGAATCTGGATGAGTTTGCGATGGGCTCCTCGACCGAGAACTCGGCGTACGGCGTGTCACGTAATCCGTGGGATCCAGAGCGGGTACCCGGCGGCTCCAGTGGCGGATCTGCCGCGGCGGTCGCCGTCGGCTCAGCCTTTGCGGCTCTCGGTTCCGATACCGGTGGTTCGATCCGCCAGCCGGCATCGTTGTGTGGGGTCGTCGGGATGAAGCCGACCTACGGATTGGTGAGCAGGTACGGACTCATCGCATTTGCGTCTTCGTTGGATCAGATCGGGCCGATCACTCGCAATGTCGAGGATGCGGTCGCAGTGCTGGATGGAATCGCCGGACATGATCCCGAGGATGCGACGTCGTATCGCGGTGCGGTTCCCGACTTCGGGTCGCGACTCGATCACGGGGTAGAGGATCTGCGGATCGGCGTGGTCGAGGAACTATCCGGCGAAGGCATCGAACCAGCTGTGGCGGCAGCCTTTCGCGCCATGCTTGAGCGGCTTGAAACGGCCGGAGCCGAGATCACGGAGCTATCGCTTCCCAGCACCGCCTATGCGCTGAGCGCTTACTACCTCATAGCCCCGGCCGAGTGCTCGGCCAACCTGGCCCGGTTCGACGGAGTCCGTTTTGGATTGCGGATGGACGGCGGCGAGACCGTCGAAGAGATGATGGCGGCGACGCGTGCCGCAGGATTTGGTCCCGAAGTCACCAGACGGATTCTGCTCGGCACCTATGCGTTGTCGGCCGGGTACTACGACGCTTTCTATGGGCAGGCACAGAAGGTACGCACTCTGGTGATCGAGGACTTCAAGCAGGCGTATGAGCAGGCTGACGTGCTGGTGACGCCCACAAGCCCAACGACGGCGTTCACGGTGGGAGAGCGCGCCAACGATCCGTTGGCCATGTACCTCAGCGACATATGCAACATCCCCAGCAATCTCGCCGGCGATCCGGGAATCTCGGTTCCCATCGGGGTCGACGATTCAGGACTGCCGATTGGCTTCCAGGTGCTGGCCCCGGCCCTTGCCGAGCCGCTCTTGTTTCAGGTCGCCAAGACGGTTGAGGACCTGGCCGGGTTCGAAGCCAGGCCTCGGATGGCGAGTTCGGAGGGGGCGGCGTGAGCTGGGATGTCGTAATCGGAATAGAGACCCACATCGAGCTTCGCACCGACTCCAAGATGTTCTGTGGGTGCCCGGTCGACTTCGGAGCGGAGCCGAACACCAACATCTGCCCGGTGTGCCTAGGCCTCCCTGGGGCGCTCCCGGTTCCCAATGAGAAGGCCATCGAATGGACAATGCGTTTCGGGCTGGCACTCGATTGCGACATCACCGAGCATTCGCTGTTTCACCGCAAGAACTACTTCTACGCAGACATGCCAAAGAATTACCAGATCTCGCAGTTCGATCTCCCGCTGTGTGTCGACGGCCATCTCGATGTGACGACCGAAACCGGAGATCGCCGGATCGGGATCACCCGCGTCCACCTTGAAGAGGACACCGGTAAGAGCACCCACCTCGGTGAGGGTGGTCGTATCGGATCGTCGGGAGGCGCGTTGGTCGACTTCAACCGGGCAGGCATCCCGCTCATGGAGGCGGTCAGCGAACCCGACATCCGCACCCCGGAAGAGGCGCGGGCATATGCCCAGGAACTTCGTGGAATCGCTCTGGCGCTTGGTGTGTCGGACGCCCGGCTGGAAGAGGGGAGCATGCGCTTCGATGCCAACATCTCGCTGCGAGCCCCGGGAGATGAGGAGTTGGGGGTAAAGGTTGAGGTGAAGAACATGAACTCGCTGCGAAGTTTGCAGCGGGCCCTCGCCTTTGAAATCGAACGCCAGGCGAAGATCCTCGATGATGGCGGGACCATCGCGCAGGAAACCCGTCATTGGGACGAGGAAGCCGGACGGACCGAGTCGGGGCGTTCCAAAGAAGAAGCGAGCGATTACCGCTACTTCTCTGAACCAGATTTAGTACCCCTGGTGGTGACCCCCGAAATCGTTGCCGATCTTCGTTCTGGTCTTCCCGAGCTGCCGGCACAGGCGAGATCGAGATTCGAGGCCGCCGGCGTAGATGCTGCTGCTGCTCAAGTCCTGGTTGGCGGTGGACTCGGTCGGTTGTTCGATGACGCCGTCGCAGCCGGTGCCCCGGCTACTCAGGCGGCAAAGTGGCTGACTGGTGAGGTGACGGCCTATCTCAATAGAGAGAACGTCGACTCGGGTGCACTGCTGCTCGACGGTGGTGCGCTCGCCGAGTTGATTGCGATGGTAGAAGCCGGGGACCTGTCCTCGACGGCGGCCAAGTCGGTGCTTGACGCGGTCTTGGAGGAAGGCGGTTCGCCACGGAAGACTGCGGAGGCGCTCGATCTCATCCAGATCCGCGATGAGAGCGCCCTCGCTGAAGCAGTGGCATCAGTGGTGGCTGCCCATCCCGATGAGGTCGCTCGGATCGCCGAGGGAGACGGAAAGCTGATCGGTTTCCTCGTGGGGCAGGTGATGCAGGCCACCGGGGGCAAGGCCGATCCACGCCGTGTCTCCGAACTCATCAGGGAGAGCGCTTCGGCGTGATCGAGCGTCCGGTGGCGGTCGTGTTCGACTGCGATGGCGTTCTCGTTGACTCCGAGTCACACAGCCGGGTTGCGTGGACCCAGGTGCTTGGCGATCTCGGCCATCCGGCGACTGCGGCGGATATAGAGGCGTGTACCGGGCTTGGGTTCATGCCCACGCACGCATCGCTCACCGCGATTGAGCCTCTCCTTCCAGCGGGCGAGTTGTGGCCGATTCTGCTTGAAGCTCTCGCTCGATCATTTGAAGGCGGGCTCGAGGTGTTCGCCGACGCGGTCGAGGTGTTGGATGCCGTTACCGATGCCGGCATCGCAGTCGCCGTCGCGTCGGCCTCACCCCGGCAACGGCTTGACCTGACTTTGCGGGTTGCAGGTCTGACTGATCGGTTTGCCGTCTCGGTCGCCGGCGATGAGGTCGCAGCATCCAAGCCGAGCCCGGATGTTTATCTCATGGCCCTTGAGCTGCTCGGCAAGAGCCCCCGGGCCACTTGGGCGATCGAAGATACGGATACAGGGGCACGCGCCGCTCTTGATGCCGGAATGGACGTGATCGCGGTGGTGCGCACAGAGGTCCCCAGGCAAGGATTGGAGCGAGTGGGAGTGATGGTTGTTGATCGTCTCGAGCCTGTCCTGCTCGGTCTGTAAGTCGATCTCGTAGCATCTGACTCGTGCATTACTTCGTCACGGGAGCAACCGGGTTCGTCGGCGGCTATGTCGCGTCTCAGCTTCTTGCTGCCGGTCACGACGTGACTGCTCTTGTGCGAACCAGAGAGGATGCCCGGGACATCTCCGCATACGGGGTCCGGCCCCACGTCGGCTCGGTTACAGACAAGGAAGGGATGCGGAGCGGAGTGCGAGGGGTCGACGGGGTCTTCCACAGTGCCGGCCATCGGCTGGCCTTTGCTGATCGCCGGACGATGGAGGCGGTGAATGTGCAGGGCACTCGCAACGTGTTCGAGCTTGTGCGTGAACTCTCGATCCCCAAATGCATATTTACGAGCACTCTCAACGTCTTCTCAGACACCAAGGGTCGAGTTGTGGATGAGACGTACCGCTACAGCGGCAAACATCTCACCGAGTACGACAGGGTTCGGGCGGAGGCACATTTCGGAGTTGCTCTCCCGATGATCAAAGCCGGGGCACCCATTGTGGTGTTGCTGCCCGGCATGGTCTACGGACCCGGGGACACCAGCGCGATGGCACGCCTGGTAACCCGCGCCATGCTCGGCAGGGTGGTTGCAGTTTCGGCGGCAGCGTCCTACTCCTGGGCACACGTCATGGATGTCGCCCACGCTCACGTGCTGGCCATGCAGTTCGGTCGGCCGGGTGAGGCCTACATCATCGGAGGCCCCTCGCACACGGTTCGTGAGGCGCTGATCGTGGCGGCCGGCGCAGCGGGGAAGAAGAGGGTGCCGATCGCTATTCCGACTTGGGCCGCAAAGGGAGCGTCTGCGGTGGTGGGTCCGGTCTCCGCCGTCATCCGGCCATTGCGGAGGACGGCCGAGCGACTTCGGCTCGCCGCCGGGGTCACCTATCTGGGCGATGACTCAAAGGCGCGCGAGGAACTCGGGTTCGACCCCAGATCACTCGCCGAGGGGATGCCGGACGCCGCTCGAGCCATGCTCGAGGAGATGATCGAGGACGGTGCGGGTTAGGCATGTGCCGCAGCGCGCAATAATGCTCACGCTCGCCGACACGGTGAGCGTGTCTTTGGAGGTTTCATGGCGACTGATCGGCTCACCCATGCTGAGGCAGAAGAGCGTTTTGGGGCGGTATCGAACGTCGGATACTCGTTGCATCTTGATCTCGAACGAGGCGCCAAGTCATTCAGCGGTGATGTCACAATCTCCTTCGAGCATCGCGGTGGCGATACCTTCATCGAGTGGCTCGGCGGTCACATCGAACGGATGACCGTCAACGGAGTCGATATCGAGCCGGATTGGGACGGCGAGCGGATATCGCTGCCTGCGACCGGCCTCGAGGCGCAGAACGAGATACACGTGGCATATCAGCGCCCGTTTGACCACACCGGTGAAGGCTTCCATCGGTTTACCGACCCCGAGGATGGTGCCGAATACCTCTACACCCAGTTCGAGCCGTACTCGGCGCACCGGGTGTTTCCCTGCTTCGACCAGCCCGACATCAAGGCGACGTATGCGGTCAGTGTCACAGCTCCAGCCGAGTGGTCCGTGATCACTGCTGGTCGGGAGATCGACGTCGAGGATCTGCCCGGAGAGCGGACTCGTCGGATCTTTGCTGAAGAGGGACCGTTTAGTACCTATCTGTTGTCGATCTGTGCCGGGGACTACGTCGGAGTGTTTGATGAACACGGCGGAATCCCGCTCGGCCTCTATACCCGCAAGTCGAACGCGCAATACCTCGACTCGGCACCGCTGTTCGATCTGACCAAACGCGGCATCGACTTCTTCAGCGATCTGTTCAGTGAGCCATACCCGTTCGGCAAGTACGACCAGCTCTTCGTGCCCGAGTTCAACTGGGGGGGTATGGAGAATGTCGCCGCAGTTACCTACACGGACACCGTTGTGTTCAAGGAGCCGCCGACGGAGGACCAGATCGTCCGTCGGGCGGAGTACTTCATGCACGAACTGGCACATATGTGGTTCGGCGACCTGGTGACGCTCAAGTGGTGGAACGACTTGTGGCTAAACGAATCTTTTGCCTCCTATGTGGCCTATCTGGCGATGGAGGACGAGTACCCCCACATCTGGCAGGACTTCAACTACCGGATGAAGCTGTGGGCGTATCGCGAGGACCAAAGGCCGACGACCCATCGCATCGCAGACGACATCGAAAACACCGACGAGACCTTCCTGAACTTCGACGGGATCACATACGGCAAAGGCGCATCGGTGCTGAAGCAGCTGGTGCGGACGATCGGTCGCGATGGATTTCGAGATGGGTTGCGCACTTACTTCCGCCGCCACCGATACGGCAATGCGACGCTCGCGGATTTCCTTGCCGCATTGCAGGAGGGTTCGGGTGTGGATCTGGTTACTTGGGCTGCTCGCTGGTTGCGTACCCCCTCACTCAACACCTTGTCGGTCGGCTGGGATGAATCCGACGGGCAAGTGACCGGGATGAAGCTCACGCAGACGGCGCCCGACGACCATCCGCACTTGCGCTCCCATGCCCTGGGCATTGCTGTGCTCGACGGCAATGCTGAGCTTCACGCGATCGATGCTCTGATCGAGGACGACCCCGAGGCAGCTGTGGACGAGGCCGAGGGGTTGCCGGCTCCGGTGTTTGTCTACCCGAATCACGGAGACCATGCCTTTGCGAAGATCGCACTCGATCCCCGCTCGACCGCGTGGGCTCGGGCGAACCTCGGATCGATCGAGGAACCGCTGCTGCGCCAGCAGGTGTGGGCGTCGCTGTGGGAGATGGTGCGAGACCAGCAGTTGTCGTCGTTGGAGTATCTGGGAACGGTTCGGTCGGTTCTTCCCGATGAGCGTTCGCTGTCGATCGTGCAGATGGTGACCGCTACCGCGTTGGCAGCGGTTGGTCGCTACGTACCAGACCACCGAATCGACAGCGAAGCTTCGGCGTTGGTTGCGGCTGCTCGAGCAGCCATTCACGTGGTCCCGCCCGGAGATCTCCGGGTCTTGTGGGCGAGGGCCCTAACCGGCGCGGCGGTGACGTCCGCAGACGCAGTCGTCGCGGCGCAGTTAATCGACGAGCCTCCGGATGGGCTGGCGATCGACCAGAACATGCGGTGGTCGGTCGCGGTTCGGTGGATTGGGCTCGGAATCGAGGGCGGCGAGGAGCGACTAGCCGCCGAGCGGGAGCGTGACGCTTCGGATCGTGGTGATCGGGCTATGGCCCAGGCGGAGGCGGCCATTCCAAACACAACCACGAAAGAGGAGGTGTGGGAACGACTACACCAGAGTGGCTATGCGTCCCTCCACCTCGCCCTTGCCGCGGCGGGAGGATTCTGGCGGCGCAGCCAGCGAGAGATCGTCGAGCCATTTGTTCCGCGGTTCTTTGACGGTCTGGCTGGGCTGTTCGCCGATTGGGAACAGGAAGCCGCAAAGAACTACTACGTCTCGTTCTTTCCCGGGTATCGAGTCGATGCTTCGACGCTGGACCTCATTGACGGGGTTCTCGGCGAGGACTCGATCGGCCCGATGCTGCGGCGTCAACTCACCGAGTCGGCCGACGACCTGCAGCGAGCCCTGGCGTGCCGGGCTTTGGCGGCGGCCGGCTGATTAGAAGATGTCAACTCACGCCGCAGATCTCACCGAGTGAGGGGATGCCCAACTCCTCCGTGGTAGTCAATGGATCGCCGGACAGCACCCGCGCCACCGTGTACCGGATGACTGAGACGATCGGTACCCAGTAGCCCTGAGGGTTCTTGGCGACGTATGCCGTACCGGTCCCCACGAGTTCGGGGGCGTTTGGCATGAACCGCACCGAGATCATCGATCGGGTATCGACCGAGGTGGCGAGTTCGATGAAGTCCGGCCAGGCGGCCACTCGAATATCCGTGCGGATGCTGGCCTGGAGGGCGGGTACCAGACCGGGAAGGGCCGAGATGAGGGTCACGGGATCTGCCTGCGCGGCCAATGCCTCCAACACACAGCGTTGTCGTCCCATGCGGTTGTAGTCGTCGGTGCCCCGCCGCACCCGTGCGTATGACAACACTTCCTCGCCGTCCATTTCGTAGGTGCCGGGGAAGAACAGCACCGGAATCTCGTCGCCACCGGGGCGGGTGTACTGCTCGTCCTCGACCGTTGCGGTGACGGTGATCGTAAGGCCACCGAGAGCGTCGACTATGGACACGAACCCGAGGAGCTCGACCATCGCGTAGTTGTGGATATCGATCCCGTAGAGGTAGCCGACCAGGTCCATCACCGCTCTCGCTCCAGAGTTGTTGCCTCCCGGAAATAGCTCGGGATGATCCAGGCCGTATTGGTAGATCGTGTTCGCCAATTCGGGGTAGCAGTGGCACTCCCATTCGTTGTAGGCGGGGTGGTCCTCGGGAAACGGGAGCTCGATCTGATTGCGGGGCAATTGCAGAAGGGCCGCATCGCCGGTGACGGGATCGACCGAGGCAACGATGATCGAATCGGTGCGCAGCCCGGTCCGGTCTGGTCCTGCGTCGGCGCCGAGCAGCAATACGTTGATTCGCCGTTCGGCAAGCGGTGCGAGTGTGGTGGATGTGGTGGTCGGGACAACGGTTGTCGACGACGTCGCGACGGGCATGGTTGTCGACGACGTCGTCGGCGGAGTTGTCGTCACGGTCGTCGTCGTGGTCGCCTGAGCCGGATCGACCGAGTAGTCGTGGGTGAGCAAGTCGTACAGCGCCAGGTTGCGCTCTGCTGCCCAGGCATGGGGTGCGGCTACAGCCACCGCAAAGACGGAAAACAGTGCCGCGATAGTGAGGAACCGCTTTCCGGCGAAGCCTCCGCCGGCGAGCCAGTACGCGTCCAACGCTGCCAGGCAGCGAAACGCCAGGACCGCCACATTGGCGGCGAGGAGCAGGAGCAGGTAGCCGGGATTCTCGAAAAACGGACGGATCAGGTCGAGTGCGAAGGCCTTTCCGTCACTGAACAAGAGTGCGATCCCGACGATCGTGACCGGCATCGCCACGAGCAGAGTAAATCCGAGGAGCGCGGCTCCACGCCGCCGGTGTCCTGCGAACAGATGCCCCAGTCCAGGGATTAGCCCGCTAAGCAGGGCGGCGATCGTCGGCGATGCACGTCCACGCAATCCCACGCGATCAGCCTACGACGCTATTCGGAGAATGGCTTCTCGTCGGCGAAACGGCCGATCACGCTTCGCCACGATCGCCGGTTTGAGAAGGCCAGGCGCATTTGGGAATGCGGTCTAACCTTTGTCAGATGCTGCGACTTCTCATGCAGGCCGACGAACTCGTCCCCGAGGATGTGCGCGATCGGGCCGACGAGATCATCGATTCGGTAAAGGCCGATCCCACGCTCCTGGCCGTGCTCGTTGCGGTTGGAGTGGCCACGCTCGCACTGTTCGTGTGGGGGCTCACCAAGCAGGTATTCAAGGCCGCGTTGTTTGCTGGTCTCGCCAGTGCCGGCGTCTGGTACTGGTATTTCAACGTCCGGTAGCGACGGCGACGCTCACACCCCGGCGGCCACGAGCAACCAACCGACCGCCAACCCGTAGAGGCCGGCGATCACGTCGTCCAGAGTGATGCCGACCGGTCCGTGCATCCGGTCGGCCGCTGCCACACCGGGGAGCACCTTGAAGATGTCCGCTGCTCTGGCGACAACGACGGCGACCACCCATGGAATCCCACCGAGTCCGACAATTGCGATGAGCGTTCCTGCAGTCTCATCCATGCAGATCCAACCCGGGTCGCCGTCTTCTGCGAATCGGCTGGCTGACCAGATCGAGGCGATTGTCGCCACGATGGCGATCGTGAGCGTCAACCACCATCGGGCGCCTACCGCCAGGAGACCCAAGCTGATGGCGGCTCCAAAGACTGCTCCGAAGGTTCCCGCGCCGGCGTCGGACCCCCACAAGCGTCGCGGGATGAACCCGAGGCCGAATGATGAGGCGACTAGCCGATGCATGGCCGCGAGCGTAACTCTCATCACTAGCCTCGAAGGCCATGCAACCTGAACACCTCACTGCTTTCGCCTCGTTGTCCGACCCGCAACTTCACCCCGACGGAGTGCGCGTTGCCTTCGTTGTCTCCCGAATGAACTTCGCAGACGACAGGTACGACCGAGCGATCTGGGTGTGGGACGGCACGTCGTCTGCTCAATTCACGCATGGACCGGTCGATTCCCGTCCACGTTGGTCTCCGGACGGAGATCGACTCGTCTTTCTGCGCGCCAGTGGGGAGCCGGGTCAAGGTGCGCAGGTGGCCGTCATGGCAACGACCGGCGAAGCCCGGCTTGTGACCGCGTTCGACATTGCGGCCGTCGAGGCAGAGTGGTCACCGGATGGCTCCCGTCTAGCCGTTGTGGGGGAGACCTGGAAACCGGAGTGGGCCGATCTTGATGACGCAGAGCGCAGCCGCAAGCCGCGCCGTATCGACGGTGCACGTTGGAGGTATGACAATGCCGGGTTCCTCCACGATCGGGTGCGTTCGGTCTACCTGGTCGATCCGATGGACGGCGATCCTGTGGCGATCACCGACGGTCACCGCGATGACGGGATCAGTTGGCGCCCCGATGGGGCGGCGATCGGCTTCCTCAGCGCCCGTCACGCCCGTACCGGGTTCGATGGAGCCACCCAGGCCTGGCAGATCGGTGTCGATGGGGGTGAGCCGGAGTCACTCGTCGCTCCGGGCATGTGGGCTGTGTTGTCCTTCCGCCCCGATGGTGCGCCTCATGTGGTCGGACTGCCCGACGCCGATGCGTATCCGGGTGTCTACGGCCTGTACCGGCTGGACAATGGCACTCCCGTCAGGCTCGCAGCCGATTACGACCGCAACCTCTTCTCGCCTACACCAGCGACATCACCTGACGGGCCGCAATGGCTTGACAACGGCTCGTGTCGGATCATCTCTGAAGATCGCGGCACCCTCAACGTGATCGAAGTCGCCGCAGATGGATCGTGGCACGAGGTAGTCGGTGGTCGGCGGTTGGTGACAGGAATGACGACACGTCCCGATGGAAGCGCAATGGCCCTGGTGTCCACTTCGGTCGCCGATCCTGGGGAGCTGTACTGGTTTGAAGCTGGTAAGGAGAGAGCCATCACCGCCATTAATACCGATTTCTGTGAGACGGCGGACCTGGTGGAGCCAGAGTTCTTTACGGTGGAACACGACGGTGTGGAACTCGACGTCTGGGTGTTTCTGCCTGCCGGCAACGACAAGGTCCCCCTGCTGCTCAACATTCATGGTGGACCGGCGACTCAGTACGGCTGGGGATTCTTCGACGAGTTTCAGGTGTACGCCGCTGCCGGATACGGGGTTGTGGCAACGAACCCCCGCGGCTCCAGCGGGCGCGGTGAGAACTTCGTGCGGGTCCCGGTGATGCGGTGGATGGAAGATCGTCCCCCGGATCTCGAGGATCTGCTTGCTGCGGCGGATGCGTCCCTTGAACGCTTCGATCGGCTGGATCGTGATCGGCAGGGGATCATGGGTGGCTCATACGGCGGCCTCATGTCGGCGAAGATCCTCGGAGTCGACCACCGTTGGAAGAGCGCCGTCTCAGAGCGAGGGCTGTACAACTTCGCATCGTTCGCGGGAACCTCTGATATTGGATTCTCGTTTCCCGGTCGGTATCTCGGAGATTGGGAGTACGACGATTGGTCGGTCCTTTGGGACGCCAGCCCGCTACGCCATGCGCACCGAATCACGGCGCCCTGCCTCATCGTTCACTCCGAGGACGACCTCAGGTGCCCGATCGAACAGGGCGAGCAGCTGTTCAGTGTGCTCATAGATCACGGGATTGAAGCCGAGTTGCTCAGGTTCCCTGGCGAGGGTCACGAACTCTCCCGAGGGGGGAAACCGGTCCATCGCCGAGAGCGGTTTGAGGCAATCCTGGGGTGGCACGGCCGCCATCTGGCTGCTCCGGCCTAACCGTCGACTTGTCCCGGTTGGTGGGTCGGGGGAGGATGTGGAATGCGACGGGTAGGAGGACAAGTGGGCCAGGAGCCGAATATTCGACTCGGGTTGGAGGACTTGCCGCGGGCGGTTCCGGAGCCGGCTGCTCCCGCACGCTGGTCGCCACAACGACCCGGTGATTTCGTATCGCCGGACGAGGTGCCCTGGGGCGGAGCCTTTGGCACACCCGGGCCCGACACCGGGTTCGCTTACAAGATCGTGAGGAACCTCGATCTGCCCGGAGCCGCGCATCGTCGGTCAGATATCGAGGCCGTTCTCGTGGTCGTCATGTCGGCGCGAGCTTCGTCTCTCGGCCGCGCCCCGACCGCTGCTGATGCTGCCGTCGCGATCGACCTTCTCGAGCTCAGCGAGGCTTCGGCCGACTCGTTTGCGGGAATCGCTCACGACCATGCTCGGCTCGGCGCAGTCGTGGCGACAATCCGAGCGGAAAGCCTTGCCTCATGAAGATTGTGCGCGTAAAGCTCCAAGATGATGAGATCGCTTATGGAGCGGTCGAACCTGAGGGCGTCCGGGTCCATCTGGGATCACCGTTCGTGGCCTGGGAACCCACGGAGTCGCTACTTCCATTCGATGAGGTCCAACTCCTGGCGCCTGTCTTTCCCACCAAGGTCGTATGCGTCGGTAGGAACTATGTCGAGCATGCTGCGGAACAGAATGCAGAAGTTCCCGATGAGCCGATGATCTTCCTCAAACCTTCGACCTCGGTTATCGGGCCGGGTCAGCCGATCATCCTTCCGCCCGAGGCGAGCACTGTCCACCATGAGGCCGAACTGGCGATTGTCGTCGGGAGGGTGAGCCGGAAGGTAAAGGCCGAAGACGCCTCGGCGTACATCATCGGCTATACCGCCGCCAATGACGTTTCAGCCCGTGACCTCCAAGCAAAGGACGGGCAATGGACCAGGGCCAAGGGCTTCGACACGTTCTGTCCCCTTGGACCGGCGTTGGAAACGGAACTTGATCCCGTCGGGTTGTCCGTCACCTGTGCAGTAAATGGTGATCTCAAACAGGACGGCAACACCGAAGACATGGTGTTTGGAGTCTCCGAGATATTCGAGTTCGTCAGCCGCGTGATGACCCTGCTTCCGGGCGACGTGATCCTCACCGGGACTCCCGCCGGAGTCGGTCCGATGATGGCCGGCGACTTTGTCGACGTGTCCATCGAACGGATTGGCAGCCTGACCAACCCGGTGGTTGCCGGATCATGACCGTTCGGGTCAGGTTTGCCCCGTCACCGACCGGCTACCTCCATGTCGGAGGTGGCCGCACCGCCCTCTACAACTGGCTTTTTGTCCGCCATCAAGGAGGCGAGTTCATCCTGCGATCTGACGACACGGATGTTGAACGATCGACCGACGAATTCCGCGCCGACATCCTCGACAGCTTGCGCTGGCTTGGAATCGACTGGGACGAGGGCATCGAGGTCGGCGGTCCGCACGGCACCTACAGGCAAAGCGACAGATTCGAGCGATACGCCGAGGTTGCGGCGGAATTCGTGACTGCCGGTGTTGGCTATTACGACGGGGCCACACCCGAAGATCTGCAAGCCATTAGGGACGAGGCGACGGCTTCGGGTTCTTCTCCGGTCTACGACGGTCGCCATCGATTGTCGGAGACCGAAGCGCAGGAGCAGATTGCCGCGGGGTCGCCACCGCCGATCAGATTTGGTATTGCCCGTCCGGGAACAACGCGATTCGATGACGCGGTAAGGGGCGAGGTCGTGTTCGATCACGTCAATGTCGACGACTTCGTGATTCTGCGCGGCGACGGCTCTCCGACCTACCACCTGGCGTCGACCGTTGACGACGTGGACTATTCAGTTACCCACGTCGTGCGGGGAGAAGACATCCTCTCTTCCACGCCGAAGCACATCCTGATCACACAGGCGATGGGGGCGCAGTCCCCGATCTACGCCCACCTGTCGCTGCTCCATGGACCTGATGGCAAGAAACTCTCCAAGCGACACGGCGACACAGCAATCAGGGCCTACCGCGATGCAGGCTTTCTGCCGGCAGCGGTCGTCAATTTTCTGGCCATCCTCGGTTGGTCTCCCGGCGATGATGAAGAGATCGTCTCGCTCGATGAGATGGTGCATCGGTTCGAACTGAGCGCCGTCTCCAAGAATCCTGCTGTCTTCGACACGACGAAGCTCGAGTGGATGAACGGCATGTACATCCGCGAGATGGATGTTGCCGACTTTGCCTCTCAACTCGGGTCATTGGTTGGCGCCGACCTTGGGCGTGAGTTATCGGCCGGCGAGGTTCAGGCGCTCGTCGAGCTGGCGCCTCTTGTCCAAGAGCGCGCCAAACTGTTGACCGAAGTCGCCCCCCAAGTCAGGTTCCTGTTCGTCGATGAAGTCGAGTACGACGAAGGCTCCTGGGCCAAAGCGATGAAGGGACCCGAAGCTGCGCCGGCGTTACGCGGCGGCGCAGCAGTGATGGCGGAGGTCGAGTGGACCAACAGCGGAGTAGAGGCCGCGCTGAGGGCCATGCTCGATGAACTGGGGCTGTCGGCCAGCAAGGGCCTTCAGCCGCTGCGGGTGGCGCTCACCGGATCCTCGGTGAGTCCGCCGTTGTTCGAGTCGATCGTTGCGGTCGGCCGAGATTCAGTCGTAGCCCGGTTTGAGGCCGCGTTGGCTCGACTCTGAGTCGAATCTCGCTCAGCGGAAGCCGTCGCTCTCATCTTGCCAGTTCAGACCCCGTCGCTACCATTCACCGGCCCTTCGGGGGTGGTGTAATTGGCAACACAGCGGGTTCTGGTCCCGTCGTTGAGGGTTCGAGTCCTTCCCCCCGAGCGAAGGTGGCATACCTGCTGCCCTCGGCCCCGTCGTCTAGCGGCCTAGGACGCTGGCCTCTCAAGCCAGTAACGCCGGTTCAAATCCGGTCGGGGCTACGTAGAAGAAGTCATCAGTCGTCAGTCTTCAATTT